>Ga0307513_10004104_pt1 | contig 19514 bp, 20 predicted proteins | sample 15_EM_MG_FD_202174 | JGI IMG/M metagenome (GOLD analysis project Ga0307513, IMG submission 202174) | Populus trichocarpa ectomycorrhiza microbial communities from riparian zone in the Pacific Northwest, United States - 15_EM | ecosystem: Host-associated > Plants > Roots > Unclassified | place...
CAACAAGGTGCGTCTTGCGTCTTGCAGCTTCCGTCATCCCGTTTTGTGCATCTCGGTTTCGTGTATTCTGATCGCTGATCACTCCATGCACTTCGACGTGGGGTCTGCACCCGCATTTCTAGACGAATGTCCCGAACAGCCGACTCGTGTTCAGACACCGAACACTGCAGGACGAGTTGGCCATGGTCCGTGGTGGCGCACGGTGAGGGCCGAAGGGTTGTGCTTGACAGCTAGTTTCTTGGACGTGTACCAGTGTTCTTTGTCTGTCAATGCGTTAACGTACCTGGTCCCACTATGATTAGAGTACGAAGACGTTTTGAGGCAAATGAGCTCTGCCCCAGACGGAATCCGAGGAGCTGCTCCCATTGGACGGCGGCCGCCCCGGCCAATCAGAGTCCACCGATGGTCCCTCACGTGACCTGGATGACACCTCCCGGCTCTGGGCGTCGAGGAGTGAATACTATCGTGTCTCGTTTCCGATCTTCGATAGACATTCTGCCACCAGTGCGGTCCTCCTTCGCGTGGTTTAGCCGTTTTGTTATAAGAGCGGATACAGTGATGGCAGCTGATCAGCGTGCCCTTCTTCATGTCCCCCACTCCGCTCCCAAGTCTCCGTGAGCTCTTCCCAAGTAAGTGGAGTGCCAAACCAACACTCGAACACGTTCTGGGATTAACACATTCTGCATAGACTTTATCAAACCGCGCGGCGACGGTCAGAAAATGACCTCTCGTCCCATCACCCCACAACTCGTCCTCGACAGAGTGAACCTTTACGCTCGCTCGGAGCAGCGTCCACCCACGACACCCGCCTTTCCCGTGCGCCATCAACGGGGGTCGGGTCCCGGGCGCGGACCTCCTCCTTCGGATGCGCCCAGTCCCGTGGACGCGGAGGACTACCACGACCATCGGACACGGAAGCACGTCTGCCATCGTTGCGGGAAACGGTTTAACCGCCCAAGCAGCCTCACGATACATTACCACACCCATACCGGAGAGCGCCGTGAGTGTTATGTGTTTCCATCCTTCCATTTCCTCTTGAGTTGATTTTTTTGACGCGGTCGGTGCCGTTGGCGCACCCTGGTTCTCTTTTCTTTTTGCTTGTAGCTTATCCTTGCCCGTACCCGGGGTGTTTGAGGACGTTCAACGTCTCTTCGAATATGAGGCGACATTACCGGAACCACGGGTTCCTAGCTACCAATCGATCGCAAACCCAGCCAACGACCCTTCGAACTTCCTTCTATTCCCCTCCGGTCCCACCTGACGTGTACCCACCACCCCCGCTACAGTACGGGATCAGATAGAGTATAGTATTTTCGGTCCCCGATTGCTTTTGGGCCCCGCGGCCTCCTGCGGAGGCATAGTGTGGGGTGATTTGATAAATCCTAGACCGCCCGCGTGCGGCGTTTCTACGGTTCAAACGTTCAACTCTTGTTCGTGACGTATCTAACTTTACATGTAATTCTCCACGCGTCAACACTATAAGCGAATAATCACCTGCATGAATAATTATCGGTATTGTCTCCACATGCGGCCGTTATTGAGCTAAACCTCTTCCCAACTCTTCCCGACCCCAAATATACGAGGAAGTTCCCCCCAGGTCATCTCACACCAAAGGCGATAAGTTTCTACCGGTGTTCTTACGCAGTTCGCGCAAACAGTGTCAATGTTAGCCGGCAAACGAGAAGAAAGAACATCGCCTTTGACCCCCTTAGCCATAGCGTTGTATATCTCATTCAACGCTTCCATCCGTACTTGTGGAAGGTTTGAACAAACGTTCGCAGCGCATGTCCTGTCACGACACTCCCCCAGACTCATATCGCATACAATCGAATGAGCACACTGGGCCAACCTACCCCGTATCACCCCCATGCCGTAGATCGTGGAGGCGAGGGCGGGGCGTGGGAGTACCGTGCCGGGCTTGTCGCTAGTGAGAGAGGGGAAACCACCTAGGATAGCTCGGTAGGCGGCAAAAGGTAATGCAAACTTGACGCCCTGTTCTAGGAACAGGTTTAGAACCGCATTGGGGTGGGGTATGGGTGATCCGAAGACGTCCTCGCCAAGAACCTTTGCGGTTCCAGGACCTCCCCACTTGGTAGGGTAGGCACCCTTGATACTGTCGACAAGTTGCTCGCGGATGTAGGAGAAACCGTACTTGGTCGCCATCCGGAGGAGGGATGTAAACAATGTGAACTCCGGAATCTTGCGCCATGCCGGGAACCTAGCATCTGGTCAATGGTCTATTCGCAGAACCTACATCAACGGGAATAGAGACCTACCCTGGTGTATAGATCATCTTCAACAATACCGCAAAATCCTGGGCAGTGTCCGCGACGGTGATCCGCGGGCACCCTTCTGGCATTGGCGCGCAGAGGAGCGCCGACTGGGAGAGGATCTCCCGAAGTTTGGGAGAAGAAAACGCGATGGTAGTCGAGTGAACCCGGAAGAGGGTGTGTCCGCACAGTATCTCGGCGTTTCCATCTTCAAAGTAGAACGCCTCGTGATGAGTGGCCACGTCGCCGTCTTCTTCGATGTTCTCGCTTAATTCGCTTGGCGCCAAGTCGGATACGGTGGAAATGCTTAACGTGGGGGAAGAGACTGCGGTAGGTGGGATATTTAGGAAGTCCTCGGAGGGATGCTCCATATCCCGCGATATTAAGAGAGGCTCGATGGCCCGCAAGGTGAAGGAAGGGGCATCAACGTCAACGTCGTGGGTGGGGGGGAGATCCTGGGGAACGAAGGCGACTGGAGTGCCAGTGTAGGTGCCGGGGAGATCCTGGGGAACGAAAGCAACGGGAGTCTCGACCTCTCTCGTGGGGACTTCGGTGGTCGTCCCACTATTTTGTTCTTCCTCTTTGCGCCGCAACCATGTAGCATGGATCTTACGAAGTTCCTGGTTCACAAGTTAGATCATAATAAGAGGTATCGAGATCAGAATCACACCATACATTCAATCTCACTTCATCAAATCTTGCCGTATGGTTGGTCGAGGCATAGATATCCAATATCCCGAGGCAGGCCCGGACGTCCTCAGGTTCGAGAAGGCCCTGAAGTAACTTGTTTCCTGCGACGATAAACAATTGGTAGATGGCTTTGGACCTGTAAACAGATGCCAGGGTGTAGCTGTTTTTCTCGTAACAATGGCTCGTCAATGGCTTGACGAGATGCCGCCGCACGAGTTCGTCGCTAAGCAAGCCGTATTCGATGAGATGACCCACGAATGACGCCGCACGTATGAAGTTTTCCCCTCCGCCCACCGGAACTAGGCCGCCGTACAAACCGAGCGTAAGGTCCTCCGCCGCAGCGACCGCGAACCACCGAAGAACGTGAATGCACAGCTCGTCGATGAAGGACCTCACTCGCTTTGAACGGTGGGGTGCATCGTGGAACTCTTTCAAGAACCGCGAAATGTTGGAGTGGGAACCAAAGGTACTCCATGCTATGGACGAGACCCGTTCCGCAAGGTCGCCAATCGTCGTGAACTGTTCGTTGATGGCGTATTCGATCCAGTATCCGATCTTCGGCGCGATCTCGTCGTACTTTGACGGGGAGAGGTTGTAGAGCAAGTTGCTGATATTTGTGGCAAGGACGAGCTGGCGATTATGATAACCAGGTCCGTCGGTCATGGTTGTACAACGATGAGAAGTGTGGCGGACCCCACATGACCCGATAACATAAACGACGCGGCGCGTCAAAGAAACCTCCGGCGCGTGGTGGTTGTGGCGTGGATTGGAGCGCCTTGACTAAGCTCGACACCAAACAGCCAATGGCCAACGTTCATGAGCCCCAATGGACCCGCCCAAGGGATAGGCTTGGGTAACAACCACGAACAGGTCATCCCTCAGAAACAATCCCGAGTCCAGAGGGATCTGGTAGAATGATTGGAAACCACATTCGATAAAAGTAACCCAACAAACAGCTAGGAACTGTTCAAACGTTTACGCATGACCGACCCTCAATCAAACTCCTTCCCAACTCTCCCAACCAAGTAGACTAGGAAGTAACACCCAAATATACCGCTGACGGCAATCACGATGAACCTTCTTCACCAATGTCGCGCAATCTACACAAAGAAGGTTTCCAAACGAGAGAGAAGATAACACATCCCCAACGCTCTTATTCACCAGAACGGCAGATACCTTCTTCAGCGCTTTCGTTCTCCGTTCCCCAGGGCCGAAACCGACGTTAAGAAGGCACGCCACCTTATAGCACGCTCCCATATTCCCAATGTATCCAATACCATCTGCAGCGCGGGTCATCACGCACCGCATAATCCCCAAGCCGTGGATGGTGGAAGCGAGGGTAAGACGAGGGAGTTCCATACCGGGTTTGTCACTGGCAAGGGAGGAAGGACCGCCTAGACCAGCTCGATACGCAGCGAATGGTGACGCAAATTTGATGTTCTGTTCCAAGAACAGGTTTAAAACCGCGTTGGGATGGGGTTTGGGTAATCCAAAAATGTCTTCTCCGAGGACCTTCGCCATTTCAAAGTCCTCCCACTTGGTCGGATATGCACCCTTGAGGTCCTCGATAAGTCCCTCGCGGACGTCGGAGAAACCGTACTTGGTGGCCATCCGAAGGAGTGATGCGAATACTGTAAATTCCGGAATTTTGTGCCTTGCTGGGAATCTGATCACAATCAATCGGTCAGCAACCGGGACCCACACCGAACGGAAGGGGCGTACCCTGGGGTGTATATCATCTTCAGCAAGACCGCAAAATCTTCAGCGCTGTCCTTGAAAACAATCCGAGGACAACCTCCTGGCATCGGTACATGGAGGGGTGCCGACTGAGAAAGGATCTCTCGAAGTTTTGGGGAAGAGAATGAGATCGTGGTCGAGTGGACTCGGAATACGGTGTGTTCGCACAGAATCTCGACGTTTCCATCCTCAAAGTAGAACGTCTCGTGACGAGTGGTCGTCAGCTCATCACCGCCCTTTCCGATGTCATCGTCTAACTCAGTCGACGTTATATCGGAGATGGTGGAGACGCTCAACGTAGGGGAGGATGCCGTCGAGACTCGGACATCGACGAATGTCTCGGAGGGATACTCCACGTCTCGCGACGTTAAGAGAGGTTCGATTGTCAGCAAGACGGGGGATGGGGCGTCAACACCAATGTCACGGGTGGCGGGGAGATCCTGGGGAACGAAGGTAACTGAAACACCATCAACCTCTCCCATGGGGACTTCAAAGGCCGTCGTATTCCTTTGTTCTTCCTCCTCCCGGCGCTGCAACCACGCAGCATGAATCTCACGGAGTTCCTGGTCCACGAGTTAGGTCATAATGTGAGGCGTCGTGACAAGAATCAAAACGCACGTTCAGTCTCGCTGTATCAAATGATGCTAGCACGTTGCAGTGATAGCTCTGGGTGATAAAGATATAGCTATCCAATATCTCGAAGCAGATCCAGACATCCCCAGGTTCGAGAAGACCCCGAAGTAACGTGTTTCCTGCGATGGTAAATAATTGGTAGATGGCTTTGGTCCTGACAGCGGTCGTCTGGTCGTATCCGTTTGTTTCGTAGTAGTGGGTCGTCAATGGTTTGATGAGATGCCGCCGCACGAGTTCGTCGCTAAGTAAGCCGCATTTGATGAGATGACCCACGAACGACGCCGCGCGTATAAACCCTTCCCCTCCACCAACCGGAATCGATCCCCCGCTCCAACTCATCGAAAGGTTCTCCACTGAAGCAATCGCAAACCACCGAAGAACGTGAAGGCACAGCTTATCGACAAGAGATTTGGCTCCCTCGGAGCGGTGGGGTGCATCGCGGAACTCCTTCAAGAATCGGGAAATGTCGGAGTGGGAGCCGGACGCATTCCATGCCACGGGCGAGATTCGTTCCACAAGGTCGTCAATCGTAGTGAATTGTTCGGTGATAGCATACTCGATCCAGTATTCGAGCCTCTGCGCGATCCCGTCGTATTTCGATGGACAGAGGTTGTAGAGCAAGCTGCAAATGCTTGTTGCGAGGACGAGCTGGCGGTTATGATAACCAGGTCCGTCGGCCATGATTGCACACCGATGAGAAGTGTGGCGGGCGCATGACCCAACAATATAATAAGGTAATACATAATGCGACGCCTCGAGTCTACAGCGGCCTAATTTGGCGCGTGTTCGTGAAGTTCGACGCCAACTAGCCAACGGTCAATGTTCAGCGTTCAACGCTCACGAGGAAGCCTTGATCCCTCGGAGACAAGCCCAGGGAAGGATGGATTGGAACCCACATCCGGTGAAAATTACCTAACAGACAGGACGGAGACTGTTGTACGCTCAACCAACCCGCGATTAACTACGTCTCCCCAACTCTCTCAACCCAAAGTAGTCTAGGGAGTGCTAGCCAGGCGGGCTGTGCACAGTAACGAAGATAGGCATTCTCCAGTAGCTCTGCGCAATTTGTACAGAGAGGGTCTCCCAGCGAGGGCGGAGACAACATATCCCCCGTGCCCTTTTCGATCACAATATCAATGACCTTCTTCAACGCTTCCATCCTCGGTTCCATTCTTTTCGTACTAACACTTAGAACACACGCCCCCTGAGGGCATACACCCAGGCGCCCATAGACAATCGAGTGTGAAGCTTGGACCGTGGCTTGCCGTATGCTCTCCATGCCGTAAATTGCGGAGGCAAGAGAAAGACGCGGGAGCGTCATTCCGGGTCCGTCGCTGACGAGAGAGGAGAAACCACCAAGGGCCGCCCGGTAGGCAGCAAGAGGTAACGCGAACTTGATGTTGTGTTCCAAGAACAGATTTAAAACCGCGTTGGGGTGGGGTTTTGGTAATCCGAAAATGTCTTCGCCAAGGACCTTTGTTGTTCTAAAGTCCTTCCACTCGGTAGGGTACGCGCCCTTGAGGTCCTCGACAAGCCCCTCGCAGACGTCGGAGAAACCGTATTTGGCGGCCATCCGAACGAGAGATGCAAATGTTGTGAATTCCGGAACCTTGTGCCTTGCTGGGAATCTTGTCACCGGTCGACCGGTCAGTTAACAGATCACAATTCGAGGGGAGAGACATACCCTGGCGTGTAGATCATTCTCAGCAGAACTGCAAAATCCTGGGCGCTGTCCTTGAGAAAAATCCGAGGACACCCTTCTGGCATCGGTGCAGTGAGGAGGGTAGATGGGGAAAACATATCTCGGAGCTTGGGGGAGGAGAACGAAAGGATAGGAGAGTGGACCCGGAAAATTGTGTACCCGCATACAATCTCTACATTTCCGTCCTCGAGGTAGAACGTCTTATGGCAAGTAGGAACCAATTCGCCGCCGCCCTCTTTGGTATCCTCGCCTAATTCGGTTGGGGCCAAGTCGGATATGGTAGAGATGCTCAGGGTCGGGGAGGAGACGGTGGCAATTCGATCGTTGGTAAACACGTCGGAGGAAGACTCTGTACGTTCCACTATGGAGAGAGACTCGATTCCTTGCAAGATAGAAGAAGGCATACCAGTCTCGAACATGGCAGGGAGGTCTTGGGGGGCGAAAGCGACGGGAGTGTTAACCTCCACGGGGACTTCAGTGGTCACTTCTTCCCCCTCATGTCCTTCGGTCTCCACGACATCCTTCTCCTCTTCTTTCTTTGACTGTAGGATCCACTCGGAATGTAGCTCGTGAAATTCCTGGTTCACAAGTCGGAAGGTTCATGTTAGATGCATGGGAAATCAGTGGCAGACTGTACCTTCAGTTTCGCTGGATCGAAATCTTTTATCCACGTCGGGCCCTGCCTTGATATTCCCTCCAACACTGCAAGGCAGGCGACGACATCATTGGTTTCGAGTAGACCCTGGAGTAAGGTTTTTCCTGCGACGGCGAATAGTCGGTAGAGGGCGTTGGCCCTGACAGCTTTCCCAGTCTCATTGATGTCGTCATGAGTGTAGTGGTGATTTATCAGTGGCTTGACGAGATGCTGCCGCACGAGCTCGTGACTAAGTAAGCCGTGCTCGATGATACAACCGACGAACGACGCAGCCTGTATGAAACCCGTGGCTCCATTCCTCACAACCCTAGGGTAACCAGTGTACCACCTGTCTGGGCACATTATGATGTCCTCCAGCGAAGCTGCTGCGAACCACAGAAGGATGTGAGAGCAAAACTCGTCGACAAATGACTTGGCTTGCTCGGAACGGTGGGGCGAATCGTGGAACTCCTTGAGGAACCGCGCAATCTCTACATTGGAGGGACGAAATTCCCATATCAAGAGTGAGAGGCGCTTCACAAGGTCGTCAGCCGTTATGGATTGTCCAGTGAGGGCATATTCGATCCAGTACTCGATAATCGGTGTGGTCTCGCTGTACGTCGATGGGCTGAGTTGGGAGAGTAAGCTATATATCTTTGGGCCAATAATCTCCCCACGGCGATGATAACCAGGTTCCGCGGACATGGTTGTGCAGCGATAAGAAGTGTGGCGGGCACGTGATCCCATATCATACGTTGCCTGGGTTGGCGTGCCTTGCCGGCGGTGCGAGCGATGTCAACTTCTGTCGTGGATTTCGGGAACAATCAAAATCACTGAACAACCCTCAATTGTGCTAGGGTACCTATTGTAAAAACATCTCACCAAGAAACCCCCAGAAACGAGCTCCGCGAAGGACAAAATCCACACAGGTCGGAAATCACAGAGAGAAGGTCAAGTACACCACCACGAAGTTCGCACTCCATCCCCCATTGCAAACCCTCAACAATCAAACTCCCTCCCAACCCTCCCAGCCGAGCAGACCAGGAAGCCTCGCCCAGACAAGTTTCTTCCGATAATCACGATGGCCGTTCTTCATCAGCTTTGCGCAACTTGCACAGAGAAGGTTCCTCAACGAGAGGGAAGACAACACATCCCTCACTCTTCTTGACCAGCACGTCAGAGATCCTACCCAACGCCTCCATTCTTCGTTCTGTGGGGTTGATTCCGACATTTAAGACGCAGTCCCTCTCAGGGCACACTCTCAAATTCCCGATATATGCGATGCCATGTGCAGCATGGGTCATCACTCGTCGTATCTCCCCCATGCCATGGATGATGGAGGCGAGTGTGAGACGAGGGAGGGTGATGCCGGGTCTGTCGCTAGCAAGTGCGGAAGGGCCACCGAGGCCAGCTCGATAGGCGGCGAACGGCAAAGCGAACCCGACTCTCTGTTCGAAGAACAGATTCAGGACGGCATTGGGATGTGGCTTGGGTGATCCAAAAACATCCTCCCCAAGGACCTTTGCTGCTTCAAAGTCCTCCCACTTGGCCGGATACGCGCCCTTAAGGTCCTCGATAAGTCCCGTTCGGGCCACAAAGAGACCATACTTGGTCGACATTCGAAGGAGGGGTGCAAATACCGTGAACTCTGGAACCCTGTTCCTTGCCGGGAACCTGATCATTAGCCAATTGGTTAGCTAGCTGAATTCGCCTCAAGGAAAGGAGACACCAACTCCGGTGTGTAAATCATCTTCAAAAGAACTGCGAAATCTTCGGCACTGTCTGATATAAAAATTCGTGGGATCCCTTCCGGCATTGGTGCACCGAGGAGCGTAGGCGGAGAAAGTATGTCTCGGAGTTTGGAGGAGGCAAACGAAATGATAGCAGAGTGAACCCGGAATGTGGTGCCCCTGCACACGATCTCCACATTTCCGTCTTCGAAGTAAAACGTATCATGACGAGTAGTCGCCTGTCCCTCCCTGTGTTCGACCTCCTCACCGAGCTCGGTTGGGGTGAAGTCGGATAAAGTGGCGATGCTCAACGTGGGGGAAGAAGCTACGATGGCTGGGGTACCGGCACAGGTATCGGAGTGAGATTCCACATCCCCCAAGATGGAATGAGACACGAGGTCTCGCAGGGCGGAGGGAGTGTCAATCGTGGCTACAGGGGGATTCCGGGGAATGAAAGCGGCGGGAGTCCCGACCTCTGCGGGGGCTTCAACGGGAATCATATCCTCGTCCTCTCCGTTAGGTTCTTGAGCGCCTTCGAGGTCCATCTGTTCTTCCTCTTTCCCCCTCAACCACGTAGAATGGAATTCGCGAAGTTCCTGGTCATGAGTCAGCAGACTTGTTCCGATGGGAGGTATTGGGATTAGAGGATCACTATACATTAAGCTTCGCCACATCCGGTCTCACTATTCCATCGAGCGATATCTTGGTCTCCAATATCTTGAAGCAAGCCTGGACGTCCTCGGGTTCGAGGAGTCCCTGAAGTAACGAGCTTCTTGCGGCTACGAATAGCTGGTAGATTGCCATGACCCTGACAGATTTCTGGGCATCATCACGATCCCCGTAACGGTGGGCTATGAGTGGCTTGACGAGATGACGCCGCACAAGCTCATGGCCGAGCAAACCCCACTCGATGAGATATCCAACAAACGACGCTGCACCGATGAAGCCCCCCCCTCCCCAAGCCGCGACGCGGGATCCGTCGCAAGGATACCAGGATTCCCTTGATTGTCCTGAGAGGTTCTCCGCTGAAGCAGCCGCGAACCACCGAAGAACATAAAGGCACAGCTCGTCAACGAAGGATTTGGCCTGGTCAGAACGATGGGGCGCATCGCGGAACTCCACGAGGAACCGTGCAACGCTTGCGTGAGACCTGTGATTCTGCCATGCCAACAATGAGACTTCCTCCACAAGTTGATCAACTGTTATCCAATGTTCAGTGAGGGCGTATTCCGTCCAAAATTCGACCTTCGACGCGACCTCGTGATACATCGAGGGTTCAAGAGAGTAGAAGAGGGAAGAAATCTTTGAAGCAATGACGGTCCTGGAATTACGGTCCCTGGTTCCCCTGTCCATGGTGGTGTGGAGATGAGGAGAGACCATGTGACGGGCGGAAAGATCATTCAATGTGTGTGGGTTCGACTCCGCCGTCAGTGAGAATCTTACACTGGGACGCGTTTCTTGCCCTCTTCCCACAACTTCCACGTCCTCGACCCCCTGGAAAAGCGACTCTCGAATTTAGAGCAAGCGAGAAAATGATGCGGCGCACGGGAAGTTCGTTAGCCATACATTTCAACTCCCCCCGGGAAACAAACCTGGCTCCGAGGCTGCTGAAAAGTTGCTCCTCCAAACCGTTACAACTGTGGTGGATGGACAACCCCTCCCAGAATGCTCCTAACTACGTCCGTCGCCGCGCAGTTCGATAACAAGATTCCAGCTCTGGCGCTGACGAATCCGAGCCTTTCCGTCGCGACCCGTCCGACCAAGTTCTACCATGACGCTCCTGGCAAACAAGCTTTCGCTCTCCGTCGAGATCGATATTGGAAGAGGCTCGGATCCACTGTTGGGCAGCCGGTGACCGGTGATGGATGGTGTTGAACTCGAAGGTGAGACTTCCATCATTCTGGGTGTGTACTACGAGAGGAAAGATGATATCAGAACTCAGGGAATTCTACTGGGATTTCTTCCAGGACACACCTACTCGTGAACTTATGATCCCCCATGATTCCCGCGGCGACGAAGATGAACTGGATCTTGCGTGGATACTTGTATATGTTGTTCGTTCAATGCCGGGCCGGTGTTCAATTAAGACATCAAGGCGTTACGTTGCTTAATTTTCCACGGTGGTGGGCCAATCACTTCGGAGAGACCACCGTATGTGGCAGGTCGAAGGAGATCCCGTATCACCCCCCCCCACACACACACACACTGCCGCTGTGGGGCTTGGCGAGGGGACGAGGTTCGTTACCTCTCACAGTGCCTCTGTTTTCGCTCTTCTCGTCGGGGTGTTAATTCCGCTTTGGATCATCCCGGGCGTCCAGCGCACTCTCCGCCGGTCTCTCTCCATCCAATTTGGTTTTCGAAGGTAGATCGTGCAAATTCACTCGGAGAGGCATTCTGGTTCTGAATTTTTGTTGATTTTATAGGGTATTGGGTGTTATTCCCGTTTTCTTGTTGGGAGTTTCCCCTCCTGTGTTTGGGTCCACCTTCGCCGGTGTGGCTTACCAGTCGGGTACGGGATCTCGTCGGCTTCCGCCCAGTGGGTATCCCTCCCTCAATGACCGGGCCATCCTGATTTACAACCCGTCCCACACCTAGTAGACAATACTCGCATGATGGTTCAAGGACAGAATATCCTAGAAGGTGTGTTGAATTGTGCCTCCATCCAGGGCATCCTCACCGGAACCGTGGCCGTAGGTCCTGAGAACCATGGAACGGGGTAGGTTGGTGTTCCAGGTTGGTTCTTCGAATCTCAATTTTATTCCACCAGAAATCTAGGAGGTCTGAGGGGCCGAGAGGTCAAGAATTGGGTGTGAGAGAGGGCGTTCAACACCTCGAAAACGAAAAACTTGCGGGGAGTAGCTACATGTGAAAGTCTGTCATATTGGTTAAGATCAATGATGTGGAGGTGGGTTCCATGCTCTCTTATACGATCAGTGTACGATATTCTGTTACTAGGCAGTTTCCACTCGTTGCGAGCACACCGATGCAGAAAGAGATGATCGGCTGGGTTTTCCGTGGTGATACAGGTCCAGAACCATAAAGTACAAGGGTTAACATTGAATAATCACGGCATTCACCATCTCCTTTTAGTTCAAACCCGCAATCGCATCCCTAACCAACTTCACTTTGGCCTCTGATCGAGGCTTGATCACACATTTGAAGGGAAGGGAGTGCCTACGGGAACAAGGGACGCGTAAAAAATCAGCAATCCCTCTCAACTTGTCCCAACCAAAACACCGGGGGGGGGGGGGCATGACATACCGGATGTGGGATTCGCGGAACTTGGGTTCCAGCTTCTCATTAGCCGGTGCCTCGATGTCGAACACGGCGAGGGTGCGAGAAATGCTAAGGAACACGGTCCGAAGAGCAAACAATTTTCCGGGGCATATACTGTCAAAAGATGTCAGCGAGGAGCAAGAGCTGCAACATGTGCATGATCCCACCGTCTGCCCGTGCCGAAAACCCGATCTTCTGGATCCTTCACAGAGGGATCCAATTTCCCGTCCCTCAAGAACCGTTCAGGATCGTACGTGTGCGGCGCAGGGTATACGGCCTCGTCATAGCATGTTGCCCTGCACATTCAATATGGTAAGCGGATGACTCATGTACTGTTTTGCGGCAGTGATCATGTAAGACATAACGCTTACCAGATATTCTCAATAATCGTGGCACCCGCGGGTATGAAATACCCCTTATATACGTTGTCCTCCGCGGCACGCTTCGGGACTCCTAACGGAGGTGGGCAGCCCCACCGGAGCAATTCCTTGATCAACGCGGAGATGTAGGGCAAATCTTCCTGATCTGAGGGTTGTGGTAAACGTTCGCATCCTACGATCCTATCCAGCTCCTCTTGCGCCTTTCTCACAACGTGAGGGTGCAAGGCCGCGACAAGGAAGAACGTTCGCAGGACCGAGTGGGTCTGCTATTTTTCACAGATGAGGTTAATCGCAGATGTTGGAAAGGTGGAGTCCTCACGGTATCTGCCGCGGCTATCGCAATGTCGTGAATGAGGACCCTTAAACACACCTCTGACAGATTGTCTCACCTATATACATCGTCGCGGTCATCGATCGGATTACACTCTCGTCAAACCCTTGGTCCGCAAGTTCTTCCACACGGTCAAAACACGAGGCGGCAACGGAGACATTGGCTCCATTGACCTTGGAATTGTTGAGTCCCAGAACCGAGACGTACGTACGGGACACCGACGGACCCACCTTCAAAGACTCCTTGACGTGATCGAGTGGGCCATTGACGGCGACATCAAACAGTTCTCGACCGGTCTTGGCAAATTGTTTAAACCCGGCCCCAGGAAACCAGTCTGGGACGTGCTTCACTTGAGGTTTGATCATCAGCTGGGTGTCACAGGGATTCGGGGGTTTGGGGACAAACATATCGGGAATGCATCGATGAGGAACGCGCCGGGTGCTACGGCATCTTCGAGATGCTCCATTGCCCGTTCAGCGGCTTGCAGGAACTTGTCTTCGTGGGATTTAATGTATACACCGTAGGTCATTTCCATGGTAAGAGCGCCGATAACGCTAAGGATTGAGAGTGAGTGTGGGACACACGGTGACGACCGAACGCAGAAGAACCGACAATTGAGTGTGACCCAGGAAATCGTCGGGTGTTTCAGCGAGACGAGAGAGAAAGAGGCATGTATGTTTGTTCAGATAGCTGTCGAATCTCGATACCGTATTCACGTTCAGAAACTCGTGAAAGAGCCTACGACATCTTCTCCATTGGCTTCCGTAACCCATCAAGGCGAAATCCCAGGAGTACACATCCATGCTTGAGAGTTGTAATCAGTGAGGGAAGAAGAATGGACGGTGTAGATAGCTTACAGCTCAACCATGGGGAAGTGTGGCTAATCTCGCATCACACGCGTCAGTGAACGTCAACTTGCAAGCCCCACAAAAGGACCCACTCGATCGCAATAAATGTTGGACTGCTTCTCCGACAGATCTGTGATAGCCTCGGTACTGTTCAGAACCACGAAATCCTTCGTTAGTAGCCTGAGATATAACACGTCCGTATCTTGAATCAGTAGGATCTTAGTTGGACAGATTTCGGTGAGGGTGGAGCGGATACTTGCCAGATTTCTGTGCCAAAGCGACGAACATCTGCCACACCGGAATGTCCTGAGGGAGGTCCAAGATGTTACCGATGAGGGGATATCCCTTCGGTCCCGGTGGATATGGCGGCCTCTTCCTATTGTTTTGCCATTTCCAGGCCAGAGCCAACGATGCAGCGGCACAAAGCGAGGCCGCAAGCAGGGTCCCCTCGTCGGTCATGTCGAGAGATAAGCTAGGGAGTCATCGATCCCATCAGACAGACCCAGGTTTATATCCGGTCGGTTAGCGGTAACGTCAAGGAGCAATGCCGCGTGCCAGGTGGATTGGTGCTAGTGAACGCCGAACGGAGAGAGCTGCTGAAGGGCAGCGCTTGCAGTCACGCGGACGTTCTGATTGGGCTGAACACGGTTCTAGTCAGTCACGTAAGCCTGTCGCTGTGCGAAACACGTACTCCCTCCGTGTGAACGGTTCTACGTAAGCTCTTGGGAGCCTGGGCTTGACCCCGATGGTGTGGAAGGAGAGTACGACGCGTCCGACGGCTCGATCACAAGTGTTCCGATACTCCGTCTCCCCACCTGTTGTCATCTATTGACTCGGAGATCCTACCTCATTCAGTGCCGGCATCCATGCAATTTCAGCAAAGAGAGGGTCGATCCTTTCTTCGGATCATCCCCGTCATCTTCTTCGTTCACCCGTATCCCGTAAACCTGCGATCTGCTGCCTCTTGCGACGTTACGTTACGGAAACAGTGTGTCCAGACCCATTGAATTGCAGGCGCTTTTCCGCGGCGTGTCTACTTCGAGTTGTTTCCCCTGGTGCGCCCGGAGGCTCTCATGCACTATACTACTACTATTTGTCTGCGAGCGATATAACCCAAAAACGTAAGCCAAGTGCTCGAAAGTACAGGGTTAACATTGATATCGAACAATCACGACATCCACCACTTTTTAGTTCGAACCCGCCATCGCATCTCTAACAATCTTCACTCTGGCCTCTGATCGAGGCTTGATCACGCATTTAAAAGGAAGGGTATGTCTACGGAGACAAGAGACATGTAAAAAACCAGTAAACCCCCTCTGCTTGCTTGAATCGAAACACCAAAAGATACGACGTACCGGACGGGAGCTTCGCGGAACTTGGGCTCCGGCTTCTCACCAGCCGGTGCCTCAATGTCGAACACGGCGAGGGTGCAAGCAATATTAAGGAAGAGGGTCCGGAGAGCAAACCATCTACCGGGACATATCCTGTCGGCAGGTGTCAGAAAGCGACAAGAACTGCAGCCTGTGCAGGGTCGTACCGTCTGCCCGTGCCGAAAACCCGATCTTCTGGATCCTTCACAGAGGGGTCCAACTTCCCGTCCTTCAAGAACCGTTCGGGGTCGTACGTGTGCGGCGCAGGGTATACGGCCTCGTCATAGCATATTGCCCTGCGCATCCACCGGTAAACAGATGACACGCACTGTTTTCCAACAGTCACCGCATAAGGCATAACACTTACCAGATATTCTCAACGATCGTGGCACCCGCAGGTATGAAATACCCCTTATATACGTCGTCCTCCATGACACGCTTCGGGACTCCAATCGGAACCGGGCAACTCCACCGGAGCAATTCCTTGATCAATGCGGAGATGTATGGTAAATCTTCCTGATCCGAGATCTGTGGTAAACGTTCGCATCCTACGACCCTGTCCAGCTCCTCTTGCGCCTTTCTCACAACATGAGGGTGTAGAGCTGCGATAAGGAAGAATGTTCGCAGGACCGAGTGGGTCTGCCATCGCTCACAAATGAACTTAGATATGGATGCTGGAAAGACAGAATCCTCACGGTATCAGACGCGGCTATTATAATGTCGTGAATGGGCACCCCAAAATGTATCTCCGATAAATTGTCTCACCCATATACATCGTCGCAGTCACCGATCGGGTTACACTCTCGTCATATCCTTGGTCTGCAAGTTCTTCCACACGGTCGAAACACGAGGAGGCAATGGAGACATTGGTTTCATTGTCCTTGCCATTCTTCAGTCCCAGAAATGAGATGTATGTATCATGGATTGACAGACCCACCTTCAAAGTCTCCTTCACGTAATCGAGTGGGCCGTTGACGGCTACATCAATGAGTTCTCGACCGGCCTTGGCGAATTGTTTAAACCCGGCCCCAGGAAACCAGTCTGGGACGTGCTTCACTTGAGGCCGGATTATCAGTCGGGTGCCACAGGAATTCAGAGTTGGGGGACAAACATATTGGGAATATATCAACAAGGAACGCCCCAGGTTCTACGGTTTGTGCGACGAGCGCCACTACCCGTTCCGCAGCTTGCAAGTACTTGTTTTCGTGGGATTCAACTTCCATACCGTAGGTCATTTCCATGATAAGAGCGCCGGCAACGCTGAGGATCGAATGTTAGTGCGGGACATGCGATGACGACTAAACATAAAAGAACGGACAATTTAATGTGACCCAGGAAGTCGTCGGGAGTTTCAGCGAGACAAGAGAGAAAGCGGCGAGTATGTTTATTCAGATATTTGTCAAACCTCGACACCGCATTCGCGTTCAGGAACTCGTGAAAGAGCCTGCGGCATCTTCTCAATTGGCTCCCGTAATCAAACATGTTGAAATCCCACGAATACACATTCATGCTTGAGGTTGGTGGTTAGAGAAGGGATAAGCTTGGATAGTGCAAATAGCTTACAGTTCAAGCATCGGCAGGCGTGGCTGATCCCCCATCGTATGTATCAGTGAACATTAACTCGTAAGTTTCACAAGGGAGCTCACTCGATCAGAGTAAATGCTGGACCGCTTCTCCGTCAGATCTGTGATAGCCTCAGTGCTGTTCAGAACCACGACGTCCTTCGTTAGTAGCCTGAGATATAACACATCCGTATCTTGAATCGGTAGTGTCTTAGTTGGATAGTCTTCGGTGAAGGTAGAGCGAACACTTGCCAAATTTCTGTGCCAAAGGGGTGAATCCCTGCCACACTGGAATGTCCCGAGGGATGTCCAAGATGTTGCCAATGAGAGGATATCCCTTCGGTCCTGGTGGATATGGCGGCCTGCTCCTATTCGTTTGCCATTTCCACACCAGAGCCAAAGACGCCGCGGCACAAAGGAAGGTCGCAAGCAGGGTCCTTTCATCGACCATGTCGAAAGATAAGCTAGGGAGAGGATCGGAAAGTGGGGAGTCATCGATCCCATCAGACGGACCCAGGTTTATATCCAGTCGGTGAGCTGTAAGGCGAAAGAACGATACCCCACGCCGGGTGGAGCATTGAGAGCCGAACGCCCACTTTTCATTGCGGGCTCCACGGGGAGTGCTGCTGAGGGGTAATTGAATACCTACGGCCACTCGGAAGTTTTGATTGGGCGGTTCCAGTCTATCACGTAAGTCTGCCGCCGGAATCAAGGTATCTGAACAATTTATGTACTGTGTTAACAATACATTGCCCTGTTACTGGACAACACGTACCCTAAACGTTCCGTAAGCTTTCCAAACTTGAGCCCGACGGTGTATCTTTGACGTAGTCTGGCGCTTGAACCGGCAAGAAGCGTGTGCTTTGGAAACAACCCTACCCACGCGTCGGACGGCTGCTGTCCGGAAGGAGAGGAGAGCACGGCGCGTCGCAGTTCAATTGTAAGCGCGCCAGCCCATCTTTTCTTCCCGCCATCACCACCCCAAACGCCGCGCGAACTTCGGGTCTGTTATCTTTCTACACTTGTTCCTTTGGGGTCTGCCTCCCGTTTTCCTCGTCGGTGCCTTGATAGACCCCTCGCGTCTTGTCGTCTTGCGGTGTACATAGCTCTAACGAGTAATGGATATAATGCCAATTCAAAGAAAAAAAGATCGCAAGTGGCCTGATCTTCGACCCTCAGTTTTTCACCCATTCCCTCGGAGATCAGGACCCTTGCAATTTGTGCAATCAACCAGGCCGTTACCCTTTTGTGATTTATTGTAGAGTAGTGTCGGCTCCAGTGAAGTTTGCGCAAAGAGACTGTCCGGAGTCTCGACATCTTCATTCGCCTCTTGCTTATGACGTCATGTTGCAGCCTCTTTGGCATGTGAGCGCTTTTACGCGCCGTGCCTCCTTCGAGCTGTTCTCCCCTGGCGCGCCAGGACGCTCTTGTGCTTTCTTGCCACCGTTGGTTGCGAGTTTTCCACAGTGACACAAATAACCACAAGTCGAGAAAAAGCACAAGAGTTAAAATTGAACAATCACAACATCCGCCGCTTCCTTTTACTCAAAACTCGCCACCGCATCTCTGACTACTTTCATTCTGGCCTCTGATCGAGGCCTGACCACACATTTGAAAGGAAGGCAATGTCTGCGGAGACAACAGACATGCAAAAGATCAGCAAACTTGCTGTAACCTGTAACCGAAACACCAAAAGAGATAACGTACCGGACGGCAAATTCGCGGAACTTGGCTTCCAATTTCTCATCAGCTGGTGCCTCAATGTCGAACACGGCGAGGGTGCAAGCAATATTAAGGAACAAGGTCCGGAAGGCAAACCATCTCCCGGGACATATCCTGTCAGCAGGCATCAGAAAGCGACAAGAGCTACAGCCTGTGCAGGGTCATACCGTCTGCCCGTCCCGAAAATCCGATCCTCGGGATCCTTCACAGAGGGATCCAATTTCCCGTCCTTCAAGAACCGTTCAGGATCGTACGTGTGCGGCGAAGGGTACACGGCCTCGTCATGACATACTGCCCTACACGTTCAACATGGTAAGCAGATAGACCATTTTGCGATAGTCGCCCCATAAGACATAACACTTACCAGACATTCTCAACGATCGTGGCACCCGCGGGTATAAAATACCCCTTATATACATCGTCCTGCGCGGCACGCTTTGGGACTCCAATCGGAACCGGGCAACCCCACCGGAGCAATTCCTTGATCAATGCAGAGATGTAGGGCAAATCGTCCCGATCCGAGATCTGTGGTAAACGTTCGCATCCTACGACCCTGTCCAGCTCCTCTTGCGCCTTCCTCACGACATGAGGGTGTAGAGCTGCGACAAGGAAGAACGTTCGCAGGACTG
>Ga0307513_10004105_pt1 | contig 19511 bp, 6 predicted proteins | sample 15_EM_MG_FD_202174 | JGI IMG/M metagenome (GOLD analysis project Ga0307513, IMG submission 202174) | Populus trichocarpa ectomycorrhiza microbial communities from riparian zone in the Pacific Northwest, United States - 15_EM | ecosystem: Host-associated > Plants > Roots > Unclassified | place...
AGAAAAGAAGAAGAAGAAGAAGATGATCCATCTGTTACACTATATTCCTGAGTTCAAAAGGAAAAATTAGGATTGTATTCCTTTTTCATTTTAATCCCAGAGGGATATATAAAGTGAAACATAATCCATAGTTCAAATTTCATCTGTTTCATAGTTGTTATACTATCAATTGAAACAGTTGTTCTTGCACATAACACATAACATATATATATATATCCAGATGATGCATGGAGCGGCTTTGCTGTGAGGTTATGAGTGTTGCATACACAAGGTTATACCTATACTTCAATACCAAGGCAATTCATGAAAATTTTACTTCTCATGGTCTAGTCTTGAAGGGCTAATTATTATTATTATTAATAGTATTATATCAGTTGATGAAAGTTATTAACAATGATAGTAGAAAACAAAAGTACTGTTTCTAGTATTACTAAGTCAATCAGTGTAGGTTTCTTATTTGCTTTAGTGTCCCCTGCTCTTAATTCAGTAATGTTAAGATATGCCTTGTCTCCTGTATTGGACTGAAGGCTTATGGACTTCTGCATACCTTAATAATCAGTTGTTAATTACTACACTTTAAGTGGTCATATGACAATGTTATGCTTGGGAGGTCAGTCTAGTTGCTGTGTTTTTGAAGCTAAGTTAAAAATAAAAATAAAAACCTTGCGATATGGATAGAAGAAGATGGAAGAACTTTGGAATGTGCAGCCACGGGGATTTAAGTTCTGAGTGGAAGTTCTGACTCTTTATATGGTCTTTTGTGAATGAGAAAGAGAATTTGAGGTTTTGTGAGATTAAGCATCAAGATTTGAATGCTATTGTAATTCCATGTTTCGTAATGGAGTTTTGTGAGAGCTTCTTATGTATTTTATTATGTGAGAGAATGGGAGGTTTTAGCTTAAGGGCTTGTTTGTTTTTGTGTTTTAAAAGTATTTTTGAAAAATGTTATTTTTTTTTTTTGGTTTCAAATCAATATTTTTTTGGTGTTTTTAGATCATTTTTTTAACGACCCGACTTTTTCAAGGCTAAAATTATTGGAATTTTTTTTTGAGTCATCTGGTTTCTGGGTGTTTTTCACCATATCATTCTTCAGGTTTATTATTGCATTATGTTCATCAACAAGGCACAATCTATATGGGATAACGTAAATCAACATTTTCATATAATGGATTCTCAATACACGTGTCCATAATATTATATTTACATACACATAGGTTTATATTATATCATATCGACATACCCATAAATTCACATTCTTGTTCAAATCTCGTTATCATCACGAGTTCATATAAGAGTATCGAACAACAAGTTACACAACTAGTACTTTCGTTATCCTGACCTCATGTAATTTCACAACACGACATCCTCATTAGATGTATGCCTCATATGTATATTCATACACATCATATCAACTTGTTCGTACATTCACATCCGTGTTCCATTTCAATTTTTCATTACTAGTCTTTACAAAAGGGGTCGGACGACTAATTGAGTGATTAACACATTCGTTCATGCAGAACTCATATCACCCATAACATATGAATATATAGTTCTTTTTCAAAATGTGTAAGACGTGAAACGAATTTCCTCATGCGCCATGTTGGTATGATGTCCTTGTTATAGCACAAGATAATTTCCAGCATTATAGGCAATTTAAAGAAACATAGTAAATAATATTAACATTACATTTCATTTATGAACCAAAAGAGCATAATTCTTTCATTTCTCTTTACTTATGTAAATACCACCATTAATAATTCGTCAATTACCGAGGCTAATTACAATACTCAAACCCAATTCATCTCGAATACCGTTAGCCGAACTAACATTATTCTTTGCTAAAGCACAACAATCGTAGTTCTTTCATATACTTGGTATATACAAGACATAGTATACATGAATGCATCAATTCTTCAAACTAACTCATAACTCTCAAATCCGGCTATCCTCTTAGGATGCCCTTAGCCAAAGTCAATTGTTTATTCATCTTGGTCATCCACTTAGGATGCTATTAGTCGAAGTTAGTCATTTATTCATCCTGGTCATCCAGTTAGGGTGTCATTAACCGAAGCTACTCATTTATTCATCTTAGTCATCCACTTTGGACACCATTAGTCGTAGCTAATCATTTGTTCATCCCGGACATCCACTTTGGACGCCATTAGCCGTAGCTAATCATTTGTTCATCCCGGTCATCAATTTAGGATGTTATTAGCCAAAGCTAGTCATTTATTCATCCCGGTCATCCACTTAGGATGCCATTAGTCAAAGCTGATTATTTGTTCATCCCGGTCATCCGCTTAGGATGGCATTAGCTGAAGCCAATCATTTATTCATCCCGGCCATCCACTTAGGATGTCATTAGCCAAAGCTAATCTATCATTTGTCCCCGTCATCCGGCATTAGCCGAAGCTAATCAATCATTTGTCCCGGTCATCCATTCGGATGCCATTAGCCAAAGCTAATCAATCATTTTCATTTGTCCCGGTCATCCATTCAGATGCCATTAGCCGAAGCTAATCAATCATTTGTTCATCCTGGTCATCCGCTTTGGATGCCGTTAGCTGTAACTAATCATTTGCTCATCCCGATCATCCGCTTAGGATGTCATTAGCCGAAGCTAATCATCAACCAATCGAACGTTCCATAGACGTTTTAGGAAATCATTATAACATGGTAATATCCCTTGAATTGCTCATTCAAACGGTTCATAACAATTAAACAGTCATTGCAACATAATGGCAAACCTTTCATGCTACTCGTACAGGCGTTTCGTAATAGTTTAACATTTAGTAAACACAATAATAGATCTTTTATAATACACAAACAAACATTCCATAACAGTTTAACATTCAGTAATACAACAATACATCCTTCGTATTACTCATCCAACCATTCATGACACTTAATGTTCAATACAATACAATAATAGATTCCTCGTAATACCCATACAACCATTCATGTTCATTAACATTTAGTATAATACAATGGTAGATCTTTCATAATACTCATACAACCATTCATCACAATTACAATTCAATATATAATAAAATGGTAGATCCTTCGTAATACTCATACAACCATTTGTCATGATTACACTCAATAAAATACAACCGTTGATCTTTTGTAATACTCATACAACCATTTGTCACAATTACATTAAATAAAATAGGGGTGATCATTTTCGGTTCGGTTCGGTTTTTATCAAAAAAAGTAACCAAACCGAAATTTTTTTTTTTGAAAAAAAAACCAAAACCGAACCGAAACCGGGTCAAACCGACCGGTTTCGGTTCGGTTCGGTTCGGTGTTTTTAGGGCAAAAACCGGTTTGGCTCGGTTTTTCCGGTTTTGGCTCGGTTTTCTCGGTTTTGGCTCGGTTTTGGCTCGGTTTTTTCGGTTTGGCTCGGTTTTGGCTCGATTTTTCCGGTTTGGCTCGGGTTTTTTTCCGATTTTTTGTTGGTTTCGGTTCGGTTCGGTTCGGTTTTTTTGGTTTTTTGTTATAAAACCGGAACCGAACCGGCCGGTTTTTTCAAAAATTTAATCGGTTTAATCGGTTTTTTTTTTTCGGTTCGGTTTTTTCGGTTATTTTTTTTCCGGTTTTCTCGGTTTAATTGGTTTTCCGGTTTTTTTGCTCACCCCTAAAATAAAATACAATAGTAAATCCTTCAAAATCCTCATACTACCCTTCATCAGCAGCCCAAATTCATAATAGTCCAATCAATATCTCATAGTCGGTTTAATATTCATCGCAACACAATAATATATATCCACCTCAAACAGGTCATTTCAGAACATTAACATTTTCGTCATTGTTTCAACATTCAACTAGAACTCGATCGACATTTTCCAGTCAATTCGACAATCATCAAGAATTCAATCACACTTCAGCATCGTTTCATCATTCAACAAGGATTTAATAAAATATCATCATAAGTAAATCATTTCAAAACATAAAAATCATACGAGAAAAAGGTGGAAACCACCTACCTACTCCACTTGCGGGTTGTCCTTGTCTTGACGATGGTCCGATCCCGACTACACCACCTAAGACATCAATGGCCATAATTTAGTACATTTGCATCCTTAAATCACATTCATCACCATACTTATTTCAAGAGTCCAAGGCTTGTCCTTCCACCTCGGTGGTGGCCTCCCCATTACCACCCAAACTTCCAAATCAGCCATTAGAAAAATTATTTTGATACATGGAACATAATCTAGACCATATTAGATATGTGACTATCACTTTGTCGTGAGTAGAATATATTTTCTCTTCAGTAAATAAAAGAATATACAGGCTTTTTCAACGTGTTTTTAGATATAAAAAACTTCTAAATTCTAAATTGAAATGTTTATACATGAATCTAATTAATAAATTAATATTTGATCAACAAATAACTTAGATTAAGTTATTTAATCTCACAAAACGGGTCATACGCTCAGTTGTGTTTACTAACTTTGTTTCTTAGAATAAATGTTTTACTTAATCAAACAATTATTTGTGTCATTAAAAGGTAAAAAAAAAGTGTTAATGAAGGTGAGTTGAATAAAACCATGAAGTCCAACTATTAAAGAACTCAATGTTTTATAGCAAAAAAAAAAAAAAAAAACTAACCCCGCGACCATGGGCACATGATTGGAATAATCCCGTAGAAAGGAAAAAGAAAAAAAAAGCATGAAGATCAATTCACAAAAAAATAAATGTTGAATGATGAAATATAAAGAAAAAATTCATTTTTCAAAAAAGACATAAACAAAGACCAAAATTAACATGTTTTAACCTTCAAAACCCATAATCGTGGTCATAAGGCTTGGATTGGCCGCATAGAAAGCAAATCCAAAAAAAAAAAAACAAAATGAAGCAAAATTCTCAATAAAAAAATATAGAGTGGTTAAAATAATAAAAAAAATAAAAGAAAAGAATATTGAAGTGAACCTCGTAAACCCACTAACCCCCACTACCATGAGCAATGATAACTCCAAGGAAAGAAAAGTTAGAGAAAAAAAATATAAAGACCAATTCCAAAAAAATCAAATATTGAAAAAAAAATTGAAATTAAATCAATTGTATAGGACCTAAAAACAGACCAAATCCAGCTTGTGTCAACCTTTGAAACCCTATCATGAGGTCGTGACTAATCCTATAAAAGGCAAAACTAAAAAGAAAAAACAAACCAACCAGAGACCAACCACCGCTCTGCCCCACACTTAGGCTGCACCACTAACCTTGCCTACATTGATGTTTGGCTTTGCAACCTCTTCTTGAAAGGGGTGGGTTGAGGCACCAAGGATTCTTCTTTGGGTCACATCCAAGACCTTTATAACTTAGGTATGGTGGTTTGTGTCTAATGGTATCGGCCACATCTCCGGCTACAAATGTGGTCATTAACAACATGAAAATCCCCAGAACTAGCAATGCATTAGACGATGCCATTAAACACCAAAAATCAATATAAGTGTCGCTCCTTTTTGAATATTGATTTGGTGACAATAATAAGCAACGTCTGGCTTTTATAAATATGTAGCTTGCATGCAGTGTTTGCCATTTATAGCATATTTTTTTTTCGGCAACTCGGATTAATGTGTGGTTATCTCCTTGCTTCCCAGATTGTATGCACTTCTTTAGCTATTTCCTTTCTACCACATAATTTTAAACCTGATATTATGGAGAACCACGGTAAAAAAACATTATGTATAACCTGAAATAGGGCATTTCTAACCTCTCTTTTACGCACCAAGAGAGTTTTGACACATTGTTATCCATAGCAGTCAAGAAAAAAGAGATGTGCACCACAAGCCTTAAAATCCTCCTAACCTTTTGGTCTTAAGAGTACTGGTTTTAGAACGAGTGACCTTCATCATGGCCTCAACGGACAGAATTGGAAGCTTCTGATTAATTTCCTAGCCGGGGATTAGGAAATAAACAAAGAGTGTTTGTTGATTAATGCAATCTCTGAAAAAAGTAAAATAAAACAAAGTTTATGCAGTGCGGAATGCAAATGAGATGAGAGAAGTCTATTCTAATCAATAAAAATCTTCAACCATGTTCTTAACATATTGTACATCGCTTAATGGATTTGATCTCACACGCAGGAGCATATTGTGGCCACATCTAGATTTAGAGATTGAGAGGATCTGATTCAACTTAATTGGAGACCTTGATCTGCTGAACCGAGGACTTCAATATTGAAATCATGGAAATGTACACCACTTGCACCCTGATGCAGCAAAACAAGAAGCTCAAGAAAGATGTAGATTTTCCAATACCAGGAACTTCACATGAAAAAGTGAAGTCAAAGATGCACAAATTTAACTCAAGGAATGCAAGGATCCCAGGAAGTGCATGACAGACACCCAAGGAGAAAAAAGAGTGCACAAACTCATAAACAAAAACAACTAAAGAGAGTTGATGCAATAAAAGAAATGTGTCTCATAACATTTTGACAGTCTTCATTCATGATGACAAAAAAGTTGGTTTTTCTATAATATTCTTATGAATGATAGATTTCTTCACTTTGGGTGCTTTTCAGTAGTGCAATTCCCTCATACCATCTGATTCTTTTTTTTTTTTTTATCAATACCAGCAGCTTCCAGTCTTGTTTGATGTTTTCCATGATGACTTTTAAAGCGGAATGGTCTTTAAATAACCTAGAGAATCATGATAGTTTGGTCGTCCTCGACACATGTTGTATGCCCCCGAGCTGTCTAGCAACCAAGACAGGCGTGTAACCAACATATCTAGTTATCACAATTAAATGCACCTATTTTCCTTGCCCACAACCCATCAGACAATCTGTTGTTCTCATCCACGGAGCTTTCCATTTAACTTCTCCTTGCGGAATTCTCTGGAGTTTTGTCTTCTATTTTTCTTCACTCAGATCATTCCACTCTTCCTCTTTAATTATTTCTAATGGTTTTTTGACTAAACCATCAGAAATTGTTAAATGTTGGTTTTTTGATTTCTATATGGCTAGTCAACCATATGTATAGCAGTTGTTCGCAGCGTCTTATTGATCCTTTGTCAATCTTCCTGTGACGATTGATTCTCAGGATAATATTAACTTTCTAGGAAAATATTTTTATTTTCCATGAGGTAAATTCAAGGAGTGGGTGTCTTTATACACCCAGTCACTAGCTAAGAAGTTATAGGTTGGAGAGTTGGACTATGCACACTTAACTCCTTCAATTTATAAAAGCATTAGAGAGCCCCCTACATCAACAGGGGATTTATTTTACAGGTCAATTATTAGCCCAAGACATACTCACGACTTAATCAAAATGCATCTTCAAAGGTCTTCAATTTGGATCTAGGATCTACACATATTATCCGTGGAATGGGACTTATGACCTCCTCCCTCCTGGATAATACTCTTTCCTCCAGAATTCAGAGCAAGCTTTCCAATCTTTAACAACTTTCACTGGCATATACACGGAACATTTGATATATCTGTATGGAAAATGCCCTTTATATTGTGCATAATTTATGCCCGGTTGGTAAAAGAACTAGAATGCACCCTGCCAAAATGGAATCAAATATCAATCGCCTGGTGTATGAATCACCCGTGGGCTGTAAGCAATAGACTGAATTTTGAAACAATCTCATCACCTTATCTGGATTATCACAAGTAATAGCACCATTAACACTTGCACAAATTCTTTGAAGCTTGGCATTCCTCAATGATCTTGCCTCAGATAAAATCTTGAAGATTAGGCCTTGGTACACTAGCAAATGAGAATAAATATGGCCTTTTGTGCCTTCTCATTTTGTCTTGCCATCGAAGTACCTCAATAATATTTTGATGGATGGACACAAGTTGGATATGTGTAGCATAATCATTGTTCCAGGAACTAGACTCAATTGAGAATTATGACATGTTGTTAGGTTATGACAAAAACCTAAGCTTGCTGCCCTAGTTAGATTCATTATCAGTTTGTCTAATAATATCATACGAAATCATCCTGGTTATAACTCAATTGTTACCTCTAATTTGTTTTTAAAAAATATCAAAATTCTTCCAAAAAACAAGAAAATCCGAGAATATATTTTAGAAGTTGATTGGACGAAACTTTTTCATGTTTTAATTGGACAAAATGAATTTTTTGAGGGTTTATTTGAATTAAAATCTGTTTTAATTGAAGGAAATAAAAAACTAAGGACCAAAATTGTCAATTTGTCATAACTATGGAGGTTTTATTAGTTCAATCAAGGGCTTAATTGAATAATTTTTTTGTTCTTATAGATGATTTTGACTTCAATTAAAAGGATTTTGAAATTCAAGGACTGTTTTAAGAAAAGCTGAGATATTAAAGGCTTGTCTTGAGTCTAACTAATGACTTAATTGGATTGTTTTAATTGTGTGGTCCCAATTAAGGGCTCGTTCAAAAATTAAAAATTGAAGGGGTATTAACATTGAAAAGGAACTAATTTTCAGGGATGATTTTGAAATTCAACAGTGTCAAGCGACATTGTTTTGATGTCATGTATATGACCATCATTCCATCTTTCTTTGTCTTATTCCTAAGGAACTAGTTTTCAGGGACTATTTTGAAATTCAATAGTGTCAAGCGACATTGTTCTGATGTCATGTATATGACCATCATTCCATCTTTCTTTGTCTGATTCATCAAAGCTAGAAACTATAGAGAAAAAAAAAATACCAGCACCATGTCGTTTCCAAAAGAGAAACCCTAATCTTTGTGAGATTAATAAATCCATATTCGAGTCAAAGCATTAACTATAAGTATTGTATAGGGCTGATATAAAATATATATTGAAGATAATGAAATGATTCAACAAATCTGGTTATTGTATAGGGGTATTAACCCTAATCTTGTTTGATGGATTTTTTTTCTTATTCTCTCTTCTTCTTCCTTTTTTATTAAAATATAATGGTGTTATTTATCCTTTTTTTGTTGTTGTTGTTATTTGTTTATTTTTAATCTTTTTTGTAATTGAATTTTGTTTTTAATTTCATCCCACAACATTTCATTTCAAATTATTTTTATATCAAATTTAGTCCACATTCTTTTAATTGTTATTTCTTTTGTTTTAGATCTTTTTTTTATTGTATTTTTTTCAATTTCATCCTTATTATTTTTATGATTTGAAATTTTACTTTGTTTTTTTTTAGGGTTTGCTTTCTATGGGGTTAGTCTTGGGCTCATGACCAAGGTCACGAGTTTTGAAGTCTAACATGAGGTGACTTTGGTCTTTTTTAGATTTGTTTTCAAATTATTTTTCAATTTCATCCTTCAACATTTGATTTATTGGGAATTGGTTTTCGTGCTTTTTTTTCAATTTCCTTTCTATGTGGTTATCTTAATCTTGTGTCCATAGTCGCAGGGTTAACAGGTTAACCCGGGTTGACTTGAATCTTTTTTTTTTAATTTTTTTTTAATTTTGACTTCCAACATTGGGTTGTTAATAATTTAATTTCATAGTTTTATTTGATTTGCTTTCAGGGTTATCCCGATATCACGACTTGGTCGCAAATTTGCTAGCTCAGATAGACTCGAGTTAGTTTTTTTTATACATTGTTAAAAAAAAATTTTCAGTAAATTTTTATTTGTATCATTTAAGTTAGTTGAGTTTGTTAAATGAAAAGAAATGATTGAAATAAAAAGAGAATTACATACTTGTATGGCAAGAAGAATTTAATTTTGACTTTGGGGATATATGACCCAATCTCAAAGAAACCTACTTGCATTTTATCACCAATTAATCAAGGAGTCTACTATCCTTACTTTTTCTTATATATTTTCCATATCAGGCCACCGTTATTCTCTCATTGGAAACCCATCTTGACAACTGCAATGTTATTCTCACTGCCAAAACAAAAGACTTGTAAATTTTCTCTTGAATGAATACTAGCACAAAGTCCCTTAGAGACCTCTAAGAGGGTGTTGTTGGGGGACCCTTCGATGATCAAGTCAGTACGAGGTATCTTGTATGATACAAAGGCATTAATGAAGGTATTAATGTCAAAGATTGTTGAAATACCTCGTACAATGCATTTTGATGAAGTCGTGAGTATGTCCTGGGCCCCAATGATTGTTGAAATGGATTGATGAATTCAGAAATTCTTAAAGCATGGGTCATGATTAAGAGATTGGTCAATTAAATCTATATTTAACTTAAGGCCACAATTAAGAGTATTAAATTGATTAAATGAATAAGGTCACCCTTAAATATAAGCCACGATTATTGAAAGATGTAATGAAACCATAATCAAAATAAGGTATGGGTTAAATGTATTAAATGGGAAAATAAACCCACAACTTGAGTTAAATATGATTCAAGTGTGCTGAACAAGGTTGATAAACCGATAATCACAGTTAAATATAAGTTACATGTATTGAAAAGGGTTAATGAACCCTTAACAAAAATTAAGAGTTAAATGTATTGAATGAGATTAATAAATCCATATTCGAGTCAAAGCATTAACTATAAGTATTGTATAGGGCTGATATAAAATATATATTGAAGATAATGAAATGATTCAACAAATCTGGTTAATGTAAAGCATGAGCTCTAATTATCAGAATAAATAAATGAAGGCATAATTGATGCAGACGAAAACAGTCAAGTTAAAGTATGAACTTTGATTAATTAAAATGGAGTAAGGAACATATAGATGATGATATCTTGAAGTATTCATGAGAATGATAGTCTAATATGTATAATGTAGGAATTGGTGGTTATCGTTTAATGATGATGATGAAATGAATTGGAAACCAGGCAGGGTTTAAATATGCATATAAAAGGTCTAATGATGTTTTGCTCACTTCTATTGTCTAGTGAATAATGATCGTTTATCATACTAGTATTTATCTCAAAAAATCTAAATGTTTTACAAGTATCTTTCCGTCCAGAATCTCAACCTTAACACAACGCCCTCGTTTTACTTAGTCCTTTTATATTAGGAGGAATTTTGTAATTACCATTTTATGGCATGTAATTAACTTAATGTTTATGTTAAGTTTTGATATTATGAAGTTGTAAGAAATTAAAAGAATGGTGTGTGTGTGTGTGATGTAAATAATATCAACTTTACATATGTATAACTGTCACGGACAATTGTAATTGATGAAATTGATTGGGTGGTATGCCTAAGACTACCTGACTATTGGTGATGTGAGTCGAATGTGATTTGGGTTGTTGTTGTTGTGATCTACACGTACTAATATGGATAAAGTTTCGGGTAGGGCTCCTGTGAAGGGGAGACTTTACCGAAATTTTGTTAAATTGGATAAATCTCTTATTTTAAATGGAAAACTCTTTGCATTGTTAATGTGCATGCATAATGTATATTTTGTGTGTTGACAATGATAGTAGTGTTTTTATTGGTATGTTAATGTTTTGACTTTGCTAGAAATTTTCTGGAATTTCTAGAAAATGGACTTACCGTTTGTTAAAACGGTCAGATATGTTCTTAGATACAGTGAGACCGTTTTTCCAAAATGGATTGGCTCTTTAACCATTGGAGACTTTTGGTCATTTAGCCATTGGACACTTTCATTTAATGCACTTTTGTTTACACTTTTTCTCCAAATGTAACATGTTATACCATAATGTATGAGCTAATGTAAGGGAAGATTATCGTAAAACAAAAATGGCCTGATTTACATAAATATAATCGTTTGAAGTATTTAAATTGATATGAAATTTCAGGTTGTTACATATATTATCAAATATGCATCAGATTTTCAATTTATAATTATTATTTTTTATTAGAAAACACGTTAGCAACACCAGATATTTTTTTTACATTAAAAAGTGATATGATCCGCTTAGCATGGGTCAATAATCTAATTCTTTCTATTCTTTAGAAAGAGGATCTGTTCCTTGAATGTTTTTGTTTAGTTTCAAACAATAAAGCCTTCAGCCAAAGGCTTGTCCTTCCACCTCGGTAGTGGCTTCCCCATTATAACCCAAACTTCCAGATCAGCCATTAGAAAAATTATTTTGATACATGGAACATAATCTAGACCATATTAGATATGTGACTATCACTTCGTTGTGAGTAGAATATATTTTATTTTCTGTAAATAAAAGAATATACAGGCTTTTTCAACGTGTTTTTAAATATAAAAACTTCTAAATTCTAAATTAAAATGCTTATACATGCATCTAATTAATAAATTAATATTTGATCAACAAATAACTTAGATTAAGATATTTAATCTCACAAAACGGGTCATATGCTCAGTTGTGTTTAATAACTTTGTTTCTTAGAATAAATGTTTTACTTAATCAAACAATTATTTGTGTCATTAAAAGGTAAAAAAAATTTGTTAACGAAGGTGAGTTGAATAAAACCATGAAGTCCAACTATTAAACAACTCAATATTGAATAGAAAAACTAAAAAAACAAATAAACTAACCCCGCGACCATGGGCACATGATTGGAATAATCCTGTAGAAAGGGAAGAGAAAAAAAAACATGAAGATCAATTCACAAAAAAAATAAATGTTGAATGATGAAATATAAAGAAAAAATTCAATTTTCAAAAATGACCTAAAAAAAGACCAAAATTAACATGTTTTAACCTTCAAAACCCGTAATCGTGGTCATAAGGCTTGGATTTGTCGCATAGAAAGCAAATCCAAAAAAAAGAAAATGAAGCAAAATTCTCAATAAAAAAATATAGTGGTTGAAATAATAAAAAATAAAAGAAAAAAATATTGAAGTCAACTCGGTACACCCACTAACCCCAACTACCATGAGCAGTGATAACTACAAGGAAAGAAAAGTTAGAGAGAAAAAATATAAAGACCAATTCCAAAAAAATCAAATATTGGAAGACCAAATTGAAATTAAATCAATTGTATAAGACCTAAAAAAAGACCAAATTCAGCTCGTGTCAACCTTTGAAACCCGTGACCCTATCATGAGGTCAGGACTAATCCTATAAAAGGCAAAACTAAAAAGAAAAACGAAGCAAAATACTCGATAAAAAAAATGTTGAGAATGAAATTGAAAAAGAAATGCAATAAAAAATTAAAATAAAATAAAAAGAATGGGGACCAAATTCAAAATAAAAATTAATTGAAATGAAATGCTAGGGATGAAATTGAAAATAAAATTCAAATAGTAAAAGGGAAAAATTAAAAAGAATTACCAAATTTGATATAAAAATCAAATTAAACCAAATGATTAGGGAGAAAATTGAATTAAGAGATAAAATTAAAGAAGATAAAAACACAAAACAAATAGCAATCAAAATAATGAGAACCAAATTGGATACAAAAAATAAATGATAGGACACCACCATACCTTGACAAGGAGAAGAGAGAGAAAAGATGGAGGAATAGAAATTAAAAAAAAAAAGGCCACCAGAGACCAACCACCACTCTGCCCCACACATAGGCTGCACCACTAGAAAGAGGACGCCAATGTGCTTCCAACACAGTCACAAAATGTGGTGTTTAGCCACCGCAAGTGAAGAGCATGTGAGGCGTCCACTCGCTAGGGCATGTATGGCTCGCACCAACTACTTTATATATATATCTGTGTGTGTGTGTGTGTGTGTGACTAAAAGATCAAAATGCCTCTTAGTCCACATGAGTATAACAAAAAAACCAACAGTCAAAGACAAAATAGCTCCTACAAGAAAGTTTAAGGTTTTTTTTATTATGAGGGCAGTAAATTAATATCATTGTTCATTACAAAACGAAATGTACATAAAGCCCTTGGATGCAAGTTTGTTTTCCCCCTAAAATGCAGTAATTAATTGTTTAAGTATTAATGAATTTGGAAAAGATCAATGTGTCCATGTGAAAAAGATCATATGACCCGAATTGCAAGTTATTTGGTTTGTGTAGAGAATGGTGAAATTGTCTTTTCACAGTAGACATCCACATAGTTTTTTTATTTTAGATTATCTGTTAATGTAATATTTATTACAACATAATTTATAATGTGAAAAGATTCATGAAATGAAATTGAAAGGAGAAGAAATAATCATCATGAGCAAAAGAAATCATCCATTGATGATCGTATTGCTACCATAAGAATAAACTTATTCAACGATGATGGCCTACTTCCAAAGGTGTAGAATATTCACTAGCTCCCCTCACTAGCCTTCCCTACATCGATGTTCAGCTTTGCAACCTCTTCTTGAAAGGGGTGGGTTGAGGCACCGGGGATTCTTCTTTGGGTCACATCCAAGACCTTTATAACTTAGGTATGGTGGTTTGTGTCTAATGGTATCGGCCACATCTCCGGCTACAAATGTGGTCATCAACAACATGAAAACCCCCAGAACCAGCAATGCATTAGACGATGCCATTAAACACCAACAATCAATATAAGTGTCGCTCCTTTCTGAATATCGATTTGGTGACAATAATACGCAACGTCTGGCTTTTATAAATATGTAGCATGCATGCAGTGTTTGCCATTTATAGCATTTTTTTTGCGACAACTCGGATTAATGTGTGGTTGTCTCCTTGCTTCCCAAATTATATGCACCTTTTTAGCTATTTCATTTCTACCACATAATTTTAAACCTGATATTATAGAGAAGCATGATAAAATAACATTGCTATCTATAGTGCATTTCTAACCTCTCTTTTACGCACCAAGAGAGTTTTGATGCATTGCTATATATAGCAGTAAAGAAAAAGAAGATGCACACCACAAGCCTTAAAATCCTCCCAACCTTTTGGTCTTAAGAGTACTGGTTTTAGAACGAGTGACCTTCATCATGGCCTCAATGGATAGAAGTGGAAGCTTCTGATTAATTTCCTAGCCAGGGATTAGGAAATAAACAAAGGGTGTTTACTGATTAATGCAATTTCTGAAAAAAATAAAATAAAACAAAGTTTATGCAATGCGGAGAGAAAATGAGATGAGAGAAGTCTATTCTAATCAATAAAAATCTTCAACCATGTTCTTAGCATATTGTACATCGCTTAATGGATTTGATCTCACAAGCAGGAGCATATTGTGGCCACATCTAGCTTTAGAGATTGAGAGGATCTTATTCAACTTAATTGGAGACCTTGATCTGCTGAACCGAGATCTTCCACACTTCTCGAACATTAGATGAGCCATCTGCAACTTCAGCAAACAGACTTATAGTATAGTTCTTGATTAAGAATGAAAGGCTATCTACTGGGAGCATGATCTGTGCCCTAAGCTGCAACTTAAGTCCATTTCCTTTTCATGCACGTGAGGAAGAGATAAATGGACTTGGCTCCAATCACCAGCAAAGAAACATAGTTCTTCTTCAATACCAACACTTACCTCTTTTGTTGCAGAACGGTGAGATCTTACTAAAAGATTGGCATTTACATTGGGAATGGTGAGGCATCGAAGGACTTTAGAATTTAAATCATGGAAATGTACACCACTTGCACCCCGATGCAGCAAAACAAGAAGCTAAAGAAAGATGTAGATTTTCCAATACCAAGAACTTCATATGAAAAGGTGAAGTCAAAGATGCACGAATTTAACTCAAGGAATGCAAGGATCCCAAAAGTCCATGAGAGACACCCAACCAGAAAAAAGAGTGCAACAAAAACAACTAAAGAGAGTTGATGCAATAAAAGAAATGTGTCTCATAACATTTCACAGTCTTCATTCATAATGACAAAAAAGTTGATTTTTCCATAATATTCTTAGCTAAAGCTTGACAAAGATCATAGTGAATTCCCTTAGAATTACCAGTTTATAGATAAAACCTTAAGTTTAAGGTTAAATTATGCCTAGTGAAATTCATCACTCATTTCTAGCATTATATTTCACATATAAAAAAAAAATGAGCCCTAGAACCACACGAGGTTCATAACACAGCTCTCACAATCTTATGGTAGAATAAATGACACAAAAGATCAACAACTAACATCTACTAAAAGGAACCCAAGATACATAAAGTTCCAACAATCAAAGTAGCAGCAATTAGACTCATGCATCGATAAGGATTAAACTTAAAGCAGTCAAACACAACAAACTCTATAGCCCAAACCACAATCACTATTTCCTACGGGCTACGCCCATTGTATATATATATATATATATATATCTTGCCTAATCAACACAATTTCTTGTGATAACAATTTTACAAAACATGTAAATTTCATTACAAACTAACAATTTATGAAAGTATTGATTTTTTAAATGTTCTACCTTGATTTTTTCGGTGTCGAGCTCTCTCTTCAACATGTTGATCTTATCAGTTTGGGAATTCCTGACAGCTTTTCCTTAGACTTTTGCTTCAGTCAGCTCACTCTTAAGCATTACATGTTCCTTGTATAACTACTCATATTGCTCAATCCGGCTTTCTAACTCCGCTTTGACTCTTGAAGACATATCGGTCCTTTCTTTGCAATCATTGAAATATGCTTTCAATGTCTCAAATACAATTTTGGTTTGCATCCAACATGCTCCTAATTCTCCTCGCTCCTTCTCAGATCGGTTTCTGACCACTTTTTCCTCCTTCAATTGCTTCTCTAAAAACACAACTTTCTTGTCTTTCTCCATTAATTGTTTCTCCATAAACTTCCTTAATTTCTCTTAAGTGAGGAGTTGCTCCTCGAGGGAGATCCTAAGAGTTTTACTGGTGCTCAATTCTACCTGGAGCTTTTCTAGTTGTTCTCTTAGTTCTTTCTCGTTGTCAATCTTTTTCCTCTTATCTAGTTCAATGGCTTGCAAAGTCATAGATTCAAATTCGAGATTCATGGGGATAGTTATGAATGATAGAGTTCTTTACTTCGGGTACTTTTCAGTAGTGATTGGATTCCTCAAACCATCTGATTCCTTTTTTATCAATACCAGCAGCTTCCAGTCTTGTTTGATGTTTTCCATGATAACTTTTAAAGCGGAATGGTCTTTAAATAACCTAGAGAATCATGATAGTTTGGTCATCCTAAACACATGATGTATGCCCCCGAGCTGTCTAGCAACCAAGACGGGCGTGTAACTAACATATCTAGTTATCACAATTAAATGCACCTATTGTCCTTGCCCATAACCCATCAGATAATCTGTTGTTCTCATCCACAGAGCTTTCCATTTAACTTCTCCCTACGGAATTCTCTGGAGTTTTGTCTTCTATTTTTCTTCACTCAGATCATTACACTCTTCCTCTTTAATTATTTCTAATGGTGTTTTGACTAAACCATCAAAAATTGTTAGATATTGGTTTTTTGGTTTCTATATGGCTGGTCAACTATATGTATAGCAGTTGTTCGCAGCATCATATTGATCCTTTATCAATCTTCTTGCGACGATTGATTGTAAGGATAATATTACCTTTCTAGGAAAATATTTTTATTTTCCATGAGGTCAATTCAAGGAGTGGGTGTCTTTATACACCAGTCACCAGCTAAGAAGTTCTAGGTTGGAGAGTTGGACTATGCACACTTAACTCCTTCAATTTATAAAAGCATTAGAGAGCCCCCTACACCAACAGGGGATTTAATTTACAGGTCAATTATTACCCAGGACATACTCACGACTTCATCAAAATGCATCTTCAAAGGTCTTCAATTTGGATCTAGGATCTACACATATTATCTTTGGAATGAGACTTATGACCTCCTCCCTCCTGGATATTACTCTTTCCTCCAGAATTCAGAGCAAGCTTTCCAATCTTTAACAACTTTCACTGGCATATACACGGAACATTTGATATATTTCTATGGAAAATGCCATTTATATTGTGCATAAGTTGTGCCCGGTTGGTAAAAGAACTAGAATGCACCCTGCCAAAATGGAATCAAATATCAATCGCCTGGTGTATGAATCCCCCGTGGGTTGTAAGCAATAGACTGAATTTTGAAACAATCTCATCACCTTATCTGGATTATCACAAGTAATAGCACCATTAACACTTGCACAAATTCTTTGAAGCTTCGCATTCCTCAATGATCTTGCCTCAGATAAAATCTTGAAGATTATGCTTAGGTACACTAGCAAATGAGAACAAATATGGCCTTTTTTGCCTTCTCATTTTGTCTTGCCATCGAAGTACCTCAATAATCTTTTGATGGATGGACACAAGTTGGATATGTCTAGCATAATCATTGTTCCAGGAACTAGACTTAATTGACAATTGTGACATGTTGTTAGGTTATGACAAAAATCTAAACTTGTTGCCCTAGTTAGATTCATTATCAGTTTGTCTCCTAATATCCTATGAAATCATCATGGTTATAACTCAATTGTTATCTCTAATTTGTTTTTAAAAAGTATCAAAATTCTTCCAAAAACCATCATAAAACAAGAAAATTCAAGAATATATTTTAGAAGTTGATTGGACAAAACTTTTTCAGGTTTTAATTGGACAAAATGAATTTTTCGAGGGTTTATTTGAATTAAAATATGTTGTAATTGAAGGAAATAAAAGACTAATGACCAAAATTGTCAATTTGGTATAATTAGGGAGGTTTTATTAGTTCAATCAAGAGCTTAATTGAATAATTTTTTGTTCTTATAGATGATTTTGACTTCAATTAAAAGGATTTTGAAATTCAATGACCGTTTTAAGAAAAGCTGAGAAATTGAAGGCTTGTCTTGAGTCTGGCTAATGACACAATTGCAATGCTTTAATTGTTTGGTCCCAATTAAGGGCTCATTCAAAATTTTGAAAAGGGGTATTAACATTGAAAAGGAACTAATTTTGAGGCACCATTTTGAAATTCAACAGTGTCAAGTGACATTGTTATGATATCATGTATATGACCATCATTTCATTTTTCTTTGTCTTATTCCTCAAAGCTAGAAACTAGAGAGATAAAAAAACAAAATTCAGCACCATGTCGTTTTCAAAAGAGAAACCTTAATCTTCATGCGGTGGTTGGGTCTGATGGATTTTTTTCTTATTCTCTCTTCTTCTTCCTTTTTTTATCAAAATATAATGATGTTATTTATCCTTTTTTTTGTTGTTGTTATTTTGTTTATTTTTAATCTTTTTTCTAATTTAATTTTGTTTTTAGTTCCATCCCTCAACATTTGATTTCAAATTATTTTTATATTAAATTTTGTCCACATTCTTTTAATTGTTATTTATTTTGTTTTAGATCTTTTTTTTATTATTTTTTTCAATTTCATCCCTTATTATTTTGATGATTTGAAATTTTACTTTGTTATTTTTAGAGTTTGCTTTTTATGGGGTTAGTCTTGGGCTCATGACCAAGGTCACGGGTTTTGAAGTCTAACATGAGGTGACTTTTGTCTTTTTTAGATTTGTTTACAATTTTTTCTTTTTTCAATTTCATCCTTCAACATTTGATTTATTGAGAATTGGTTTTTTTCAATTTTTATCTTTTCTACAAAATATCTTTGCAATGAAATTTCCAGCTTCACAAGGCACATTTGTTACCTTTTCCTTCAAATAAAATTGTCTTTTTTTTCAAATGAATTTATCAAGCCTTTAAGTTCGTAGCTTTTTTATTTGATTCTTAGTTTCTAAAATTGTTCCCTTTTTTTTTGGTGATATTTGTCCTGAATCCTATTTTTCTTCTTCAAAGTTGAACTCTCTAATTTGACTCTTTTTAAAACAATT
>Ga0307513_10004106_pt1 | contig 19510 bp, 12 predicted proteins | sample 15_EM_MG_FD_202174 | JGI IMG/M metagenome (GOLD analysis project Ga0307513, IMG submission 202174) | Populus trichocarpa ectomycorrhiza microbial communities from riparian zone in the Pacific Northwest, United States - 15_EM | ecosystem: Host-associated > Plants > Roots > Unclassified | place...
AATATAAACCCATAGCCCGGTGAACCTGGTTAAAACAAACTTTGGCTTTAACGAGAAAGGTTATAGCCAAATACAGCGGCACCAAGCTGTGGGTGATGAAGTATGAGATGAATTATATTCTTTTTCTGACTTGGATTGTTATGTAACTGCGAAGACAAACTTTGGCTGAATTTACAGGCTTTAACGAGATAAAAAAGAAATGGTAAGCATCTAACTTTAACAAGGGAAATGGTAATTTTTTTCAGATCACCAAAACCATAAAACATCAATAGATTGACCATATCAAGTACAATTTGCAAGTAAATACATATAGAAGTTTCAAGGAGAACGCACCTTGAAGAGGCTTTTCAAAGTATTGAAACCGTAACTGAATTATGCTCAACCACTAAATATTTAGAAGAACTCGAGTTAGCAGGCTTTCCATTATGGTTCAGCTCCTGAGAGCTACTGTCTACCCATAAATCATGTCCAGGTCTATGATATAAAAAAAACACCACCAAACACATCTCATGTTCCCCTACCACGATCAATGCGTTAGAAACATGTAATTATTTATTATCCCCTCTAAGTACTTGCTCAACACTTTTCCGTATCCTTTGACTCCAACAGTTGTAAAGGACTTGCAATGCCTCCATTCATATCATTATCTCAGTCTTTCACCATTCATTAAACTACTGGATTGGAACAATATAAAAATAAAATTATCCTTGTCAAAAAAACTAGATAAGCATGCAATTAGGAGCAAAATTATCTTTTTTCATGGAATATATTTGCTATTAAAAAAATAATTGAGGATAAAATGGCCCGTTCATATTTTTTTGCTACAATATAAATACTTATTTGCCTTTCGGGATACAAAATTTTAACATTTGGGTGGGAGATTCTTGTCTTTTCAAAAAAAAAAAAACCTTAAACAATGAAGTTACAGCCATGCCCTTGGGAGGGAAAAAATATATATGTATTGAGAGGTTTCTTTGTCTTTTTTTTTTAAATAGTACAAATACAAAATTACCCATGGGTTTTGAAAAAAATAAGGCTTATATAGGAGTGTTTTTGTCATTTTAATATGGTTTTGTTGTAAATATCAAATGGGGTCAGCGGTAATTAAGTATTTTTATGTATATAAATTATTATTTATATTAAAAAATAGCTGACCTATGTTAGGCACGCGCCAACAAGTAGGTGTTGCGTGCAGCGGTAAAATAGCACTGAATGCCTCCTTCCAGGGCGACGTTCGATGCGCCTCGCCACCTCAAGCATGGTGGTGAGGTGAGTGTGCGAGGAGGCAAGCGGAGGAGCTCTCAGGGTTTTTTCCCTCCCTCCCTCTTTCCCCTCTCTCCTCTTAGAAAACCATCCTGCCTATTGCAAAAAAACCAAGAGAGTTTGGCTATTTGTTTGTTAAGTTAAATTATGTCATTCTTTTGATTGCAAAGTATTTGGCATTGAATCATTTATTGAGTTAATTTTTTTTCAATTTCATCCCTTCATAATTGATTTTTATGTCAGATTTGGTCCTCATTCTTTTAATTGTAGTGTAACTGGTCTTGAATCATTTATCAAGTTATTTTTTTAAAAATTCCTTTTGCACTTGGTTTTTATATTAGATTTGGTTCTCATTCTTTTAATTGTGATGTATTTAGTCTTGAATCCTTTATTGAATTGATTTGTCTTTGAATTTTATCCATTGAAATTTTATTTTTATATCAAATATGGTCTTCATTCTTTTGATTGTTATTTTTAGTTAGTTCTTATCCTTTTTCTAGATTGAATTTCCCTTATGATTTGGTTTTATTTTATTTTTCTATCAGATTTGATTATCTTTCTCTTTAAATCTATATTTTTTTAAATCACTTTTTTTAAATTTATTTTTTCAAGTTTATCCCTAATTATTTTGATTGGTTATGAATTTTACATTGTTATTTTTTCAAGTTAGACTTTTATGTTGTAATCCGATCTCATGATCCGTGTTACAAAATTCTAAAGGTTGTATCAGGTTGGCTTTAGTCATTTCGTTGGAAATTGGTTTTTTTTTTGTTTTGGATTCATTTGTTAATTTGAATTTTTTTTTCAATTTTTCCCTTTAATTTAAGATTTTTGTTTGTCCTCTCAATTTTGTTTTTTGAAATGAGGTCCTTATTCTCTTAATTGCTATTTTTTTATCCTTTAGTTTTTTTTTATTTCATCATTCGACATTTTAATTATTGAGATTTGATTTTCTAGGTTTTTCCCATTGTATACAAGCCCTACCCAAGAGTCAATCTGGGACAATGATCGGGTTACGGGTCGAGTGGGTTGACTCGAGTTAACCTAAGCCAACCAAATCCTTTTATTTTATAAAAAAAATCAAAATGATACCATTTTGAAAAATAAGAAAGGAAAATAGTCAATGAGTTTTGACCATGTTTTGAATAGATTTTCCTCGGGCAAACCGAAACATGGGTCAACCCGGGTTTTTGATAGTCTTACACTTGATCAATTCTTTCTCAATTTATTTTGAAGCTCGGCCCGATCTGGGTCAAACATCCAAGTTTCAAAATAGTTGCTTTCTAGAAACGATGCTTCCAGTTTAGTCAATACCCAGGGTCACAGGTGGAAAAATTTACACTGGTTGGTATCGTTTTCTTTTCCGATTACATTCTTTGAAGTTGTTCATTTTTAAAAAAGGAGCTTCGTTTATCCGTGTGGCCTAGGTTTCTTTCAAAGTACTTTTTTATCCTTTTTTTTATTTTGTCTTTCAAAATCCAATTCTTTTTAAAATTAAACTTTTTTTTTGTTTTTTTGTTGTTTTGCCTTCTATTTGATTATCTTGTCCACATGATCCTACTCACGGGTTTTGATAACCTCACTTGGTTTTGCTAATGCTTTGTTTTATAAAAGCTTTTTTTATTGATTTTTTCCTGCATTCTACATTTTGATTCCCGAGGATTGACGATCATTATTTTTTTTAGTTCTCTTTCTATGATATCGGGTCATGGGTTTCTTTTTGTGATTTAAAATACAATAACAACACTTGAGCAATTTTTTTAAAAGAAAACAAGTTTTTTCTATATTTGTTCTCTTTATACTTGATAATTTTATCATTTTACACTTGGCCTATTTATCACCTTTTTTTTTCTTATCTTTATTTTTTCCTTTTTTTTCTTTACACTTTTTTTTAGAAAAAATATTATTTTGTATTCTTTACACTTGGAATATTTATCACTCTACACTTGACCTTTTCATACCATTCTTTTTGTTCTTATTGTCATTCATTTGTAATTTATTTTTTTATTTACACTTTTTTTTTAAAAAATTATTATAAAAAGACTAAAGAAATAGTGTTTCAATGTAGCAATTGCAACATTGTCCTATTTTTCTACTACAATCAAAATGAGTTTGAGATCTTACATGTTTTTATTAATACATATGATCTTCATTATATTTTATTATATATAAGCATTGACTTTTTGATTCAGAGTTATGTATTTTACTCGCCATAAAAAAAATACAAATAATACCCACACATTAATTTATTTTTGTTAGAAAAAAATTATTCAACCTACAGCTAGGCAAGTCTAATAGACACGTTAACACTTCTTTTTTTTGCATTTATTGGCAAAGATAATTCTTGATTTATTTAATTGAATGCATGCGTAGGCTTTTTTATTTATAACTAGGATTTTTTTGTAAAAAAAAAGAATTTGAAAGCTTGCATATTTTTTTTTCTAAAAAATTATCCAACCCGTGGCAAAGCGTGGGTCAAATAACTAGTATTATCCTAAATGAAATTAAATCTTTCAAGTCAGATAAATTGATCTCCCAACAAAACAAAGGAAAAAAAATGTTGAGTGGACCTTACATTTCGGACACATTGCTCATCTTATAATTCATTCAAGATTAAAATAGCTTGATTTATCTATTATAGTCACTTTTTCTCTTTAAATTCAAGATTAAATTAGCTTAATTTATCTATTACCTACCCTACTAAAATAATTGGGATCAACCTAACCCTACTAAAATAATTGGGATCAACCTAACTCCTTTACTATTCATATGAATAGTAAAGGAGTTGCCTTTATTTTTCTTCTTTTTTTTTAAAAAAAAAGATCTTCCAATTTTTTTTTTCTTTCGATTGAATCTCTTTATGTTCGATTTTATCATTCAATATTACATTGATTTTGAACTAGTCTTTATAATATGTTTCTATCTGCTTTCTATAACGTTATCGCAATCTCAAATAAACATTCATGTTGTTACCTATTTTTTGAAAGATAAAAATATACAAAATTGGAAATTGCCAAAGATTAGTTGAGAAGGATCAAAATATACCAAATTGGAAAATTTGATAGCATATTTTCAAGTAATGAAGACCTTATTGGCAAAGAAAATTTAATTTTGAGGAGGAAAATTTAAAATTATATGTTTAAGGACTCAATTAGATTTTTGAAAGTTTTAATTGAATTTATTAAGGGTTTAATTGCAAGGAAAATTGATTCTTGAAGTCAATTTTAACTTTAATTGAAAGAAATTAAAGTCTGGGGGTCGTATTGTAAATTTTAAGAGTTAATTTGGTAAAATCAGGGGTTTAAATGCATAAATATTGAAGTTTGATGGGCGATTATAGACTTGATTGAATAAATCCAAATCCAAGGACCAACTTGTAAGAAGCGCGAGACTTCAGGGTTTGAAATCGTTGAAATCAGGGGCCAAATTAAAGAAAATTGAAAGTTTAAAGGTCAATTGAGAGTCCAATTAAACAAATAAAAACCAAGGACCAAATTATAAGAGACACTCAAATTCAAGGTTGGCAATTGAGTTTGGTAGGGGTAAAATTATATGAAATTACGAGTTCAGAAAGCACTTATGGGTGAAATTACAAGAAATTGGAAGAATAGGGATGAAATTGAAGTTTTTCGAATCTTAAATTGATCGAGTAGGAACTTTCAGGTGAATGAATGTGGCGTTTCCGACCACTTCTAAGGGTGTAACCACCATCATTCAACTGAGAAACACCCCCTCTACTACCCTATTTATATGAAATCAAACATTTACATTTCATTTTCTCCAATGATCTCAAAAATATCTTGTCCAAGATTAGCCACCACTGTATTTTTAGATTCTATGTTGATCGGGTTGACACTTTCAAACGAATGAATGTGGAGCTACAGACCTTCAAATTGAGTAAGATTGGATCCAACATAATAGTATGCACCTCCTCTACCATGATCAGGTGCTCTCAAGTAACATTGACATCGAAGTTGCTTCGTCAAAGCCATAAAGTGGCCAACCCAGTTAGTCTTAACTAAAACACCCATTTACACAAAACCACTCAACTCATTTGTGTGTTCACACCTAAGCAACTCCAGAGGGTTCTTATCAAGGGTTTAAAACCATTCTTTCAAGATCAAATGGCCAATAACACTTCACCTTGGCCTCTAAGTTTGTTACAAAACAACTTAAATCAAAAACAATTGATCCTGTGGTAAAACTAGCCTAGTTTTTGTTTGTTAGAACCCTAACAAACTCATCTAGAAGGTCTCAAATCAACCTATAAAAGGAGGGAATCACGAACTCAGGGAGAGGAAGAAAGGGAGGAAAAGCAAGGGGAGAAAATTTTTGGTTGAGGTTTAAGCAATTAAATCAAGTTCACGATCTCAAAGATTCAATTTGTTTTTGTTGGGTTTGGAGATACAAAAAAAGAAGAAGAAGGAAGGCAACATTAGAAATCCTTTCTTATTTGAAGATTTCAAGCTTGGAAGGTATATCCTGCAAACCTTGAAAGTAGAGTTCATAAGACCTGCTGGATTGATTTTTATTGTTTAAATGCAATGTTTTGAATGTGTTAGCATGTTGATGATTACCTTAATACGTTATGTTTACATTTGAGTTTGATTTGAAATTTGTCAAATGTGGCAGCAAGGTTATGATGTTTTTATAGTTTAGTTAATGTATGTTTCTGGGTTTATGAGTGTTATTTGGTTCATGTTGAAGGTTTAGAAAGACATTTTGAATCCCAAATTGCTAGGCTGTTTTTGGCAAATGGAATTTGATGCATTTTTATAATGATTTGTTGTTTTTTTTATTTGAGTCTTTTGATTCAAGTACACTTGGTTTTGATAATATGTCTTGTTGGAACTAAGATAATATGTTTTATAGGTAAAAAATGGCCATTCTGGTTTTGTAGAGTTGGCTGGGTTTTCTAGGTTTAAGGCGGTATTTTTCGTGTTCCTAAGAAGAATATTTTCTTAACCCCCTTGATTTAGACCATTTTTGGTCATTTTCTTTACACATAAACCTTCTTTATGCATGATTAAGCAATAATATGGTGTTCATTGTCATCAACAACACGTTTTTATTGGTTTTTAATCTTAAAGTTTTGGTTTTGAACCAAAACCTATTTTTCTAAAATTGTTATGTTTGAGTTATTATTGAAGCAAAATGACACTGGATTATTGACCCATGTATGATTGCGAATAAAACTTTGCCTTGTATTGTTTCAAATATAGTCTGGTTTAATGTTTATATTGTTAGGTTTAGGTTTGAATGTTCTTAGTGTTCTTCATTCTTTATGTGTTTGATCTGTTTTTATTGAGAGTTTTTTTAGTTTTTATGTTTTTACTTATGTTGAATCTGTTTTGGGTTTCGGTCTTTATTTTGTTTTGTTTTGGGGTTAACTCAGTTAAGTCATCCCATTCGGGTCAACGCATTAGAGTTTTTATGTTTTTTTTTTCATTTTTTGTGTGGGAACCCAAAAATGGGTAACAACATTTAGGTTGGTGTTATTTCCAAACCTAATAGGAATAATCAGTTTAGAGATGGTTGCAGCTTTTATTGAATACAAAAATAGTCAGATAAATCCCACCGTAGCAATATTAGTAGAAATTGTCTTGGCACTCACTTATTATAGGAAAGTTGGCAAAGGATCTATAAGATGTTGTGAACAACTGTTATACATATGGCTAATTAGACATATAGAAACCAAGAAGCTGATATTTAACAATTTATGGTAGTTTAGTCAAAAACCATTAGAGATAGTTAAAGATGAAGGGTGGAAGGATCTGAGTGAGGAAAAATGGAAAGTGAAATTGTAAGGAATCCCGCAAGGAGAAGTTAAGTGGAAAGCTTTGTGGATGAGAGAAACAAATTATTTGATGAGTTATGGGCAAAGACAGTGGGTGCCTCTAATTGGAGTAACCAGATATGTCAGCTACATGTTCGTTTTGGTCACAAGACATCTTAGGGGTATACATCATATATAGGAGCAACATGTTACTCTCAGAAAAGATGAGTAACATGGATGAGAAGATTGACTAAGCTATTGTCTACGCCCAAAGAATTTGCCACAATACTTGACAAGTTGGGAGTGATGTTCACTGATATCAACAAAGCATGGTTGAAACTGATGTTTTTCTTATGGATATAGAGAACAAGGGCTTTCCCTTTCTCCCTATAAATGATGATGAGTAGACTAACTTTCAAATATAGAAGTTTTCTTTGAATATTAATGAAAAGGGCTTAGACCTGATCTTTTGAGCAGCATCTTGTTATAATAAGTATAAATTTATTAAGCATTGACTCATATTAAATTGCCTCAATAGCAATGAAAGGATAAAAAAACCTTACCCGAATGGTGGTCATATATCATCCTGGAAAAAGCAAATTCATATCCAATATACATTAACATACGCATCATGCATTCACGTTACATAATCATGAATTTTAATTACTCGTTCTGTCATACGCATTATAGATTGAGAAACATAGGTCCTTCGTCTAAGGTTCATTACACCTAACTAAGAAAGAGAATGAAAAATGAGGAGAGAGCTCATTTGGAAGCGCATTACCAGAATGAGTTAGAGTTCATGAAGAATGAAGTTGCTCAGATGACTAGTCTACTAAAGCAACTTTTAAGAGCCAAGAATAGGGAGGGAACGTCTGCACAACCTCCTATAGAGACACCAGCAGTCCATGCCCCTCACACATCTTGGAACCTGGGAACAAACTAAGTAACTGAACATCACTTTGTCCCAGTTCCCCCCTTCCAACCAACTCAACCTCAAGTCACTATAGATCTAACAGTAGAAAGACCTTCTGATGATAGGTCTACCGGTCTTATAAACCATGGCAAGTTCTCTGCTCTAGAAGAGAGATTGGGGGAAGTTGAGGGAAATGATTTGTTTGACCCCATACGAGCGGCTGAAATATGTTTGGTGTCGAACATTGTGGTGCCAAAAGATTTTAGGGTACCTGATTTCATTAAGTACACCGAGTTAGAATGCTTAAACACTTGTCTTCGGTCCTACTACAACAAAATGACTGAGGTAATCCATAATGATAAGATGTTGATTTTTTTTTTTAGGATAGTCTCACAACGTCCGCCTTGAGTTGGTAAATAAGACTAAACAATACCAGGATCAAGAAATGGAAAGACTTGGCCGAGACTTTCCTTAAGCAATACAAATTTAACTTGGAAATTTCTCCTAACATAACAAGCCTAATGTCAATGGAGAAAAAAAAGCCAAGAGTCAGTAAAGGCCTATGCGCAAAGGTGGTGGGACGAGTCCACGTATGTCCACCCCTTTTAATAAAGACAGAGATGGTGAATTTGTTCACCAACACCTTCATATCCCCTTATTATGAGCATTTAATGGGTAGCTTATCTTAGCATTTTTATGATGTTGTATGTATTGCTGAAAGAATAGAGCAAGGGATTAAGTCTTGATGCATAGCTAAACCGGTGGAAAAGAAAGGTTTCGTTGGGAAAAAGAGAGAGAATGAAGTGAACAGCCTGGAAGGCAGGTATAAAGGCAAAAAGGTAAACTACCATAACCCACAAACACATACCTCTCAGGTTACCAGCATTAACTTTGCCAAGCCTTTTGCTTCGAATGAAACCAATCAAGCAAATAACCAGAGCAACCACTAAAGGAAAAACACAAGAAATACCCTGAAACAACTACCACCTCTATCAATGCCTTTGAAAGATTTGTATGCTAAACTGTTGAGTATTGGTCATATAGCTCATATCCCTATACCACTAATGCAACCACCATTTCATGTCTGGTGTAAGCCAGGTCTTACTTATGAATACCATGCTAGCAATCCCTGCTATGGTATTGAAATTTATTACGCCTTCAAGAAAAAGTTGATGGAACTCATCAAGATAGGATGAGTAACTTTTGAAGATTTACGCAACGTTAATTCAAATTTGTTACCTAACCATGCTATATGAAACAATGGAGTAAGTATGGTGGAAGTCGGGATCAAGGACATGGTATCGAAGGTATCCACGAAAAAAATTATATGACGTGCTTGAATAATCACGATCTTTGAAAAGGAATGTTGAACATCACCCGAGGGACAATGACCATTATGAGTTTCATGAAGCAAATGGACTTCACATTGAGGATTGCATTGAGTTCCACCAAAAAATGACAAGAATGGTAACCATATGAGAGTTAAGGATAAAGACTATAAAGGTTAGCAATGAGGTAAAGATGATGAAAAGTCAAGGGAAACCGTTGGAGGTGTGTAGGATCCAACCACCAATCAATGGGCTAATTATGGCTATACCTCTAATATCAAGACTCATGCTCCCTTATTCCAAGCTAAAATCAGTAGGCTGACCCGGAGTGGTCGTTGCTTCACGCGTGAAGAGCTAAGGAAAGCTAAAGGCAAGGAAGTAACAAGCTTTGACAAAGAACTTGAGGTTAACAAACCTGTGATTGAGGAAGACTCAAATGAGTTCCTGAAGTTGATAAAGCACAGTGAATACTGCATAGTAGATCAGCTTAAGAAAACTCCAGCTAAAATCTCCTTTATTTCCTTAATACTCAGCTTTGAACTATACCAAAATGCCCTGCAAAAAGTGTTGAATGAGGCTTATATACCTCAGGATATTAAGCAGAAAATCATAAAACATCTACTAGGGAGGATTCATACAACTAATTACTTGTACTTCACGGAGGACGAGCTGGATGTTGGGGGAACTGGACATTACAAGCCCCTGTACATCACCGTCAGATGCAAATACTGTATTATAGGTAAAGTGCTCATAAAAAATGGTTCAGCCCTCAATGTGCGGCCAAAACATATGCTGAAAATTTTTTTTGTTGATGAATCGCACATAAAACCTAACACCATGATGACGATAGCATATGATGGCTCACCCAGACAAATAATTCAAACTCTGAAAGTGGAACTATATGTGGGGCCACAAGTGTTCTTAGTGACGCTACAAGTTATGGATATCAACCCTTCCTATAGCATGTTGGGAAGACTTTGGATTCATATAGCTAAGGCAGTAAACTCATCATTACACCAATGTTTGAAGTACATCATGAATGGAATGCTGGTGACTATTAAGGCTGAAGAAACATTTCTCATGATAAAAAGCATGGTTGTGCCATTTATAGAAGTAAGAGACTACAAGGATATAGACATTCATGCTTTTTAAATTGTAAACACTGTGCGAGTTCCTGAGAACACAATTCTGAGAATACCAAGGGTTTCAAAAGTAGTAAAGATAACAGCTAAATGCTTCTTGAAACATGGAATTCCATTTCAACATGACCTTGACACTAGAATGCTAGAAAGGGTTAATTTGATGAAGGTCAAATGTGTTGATCCAAGATTCAAGCTTGGATATAAGCCCAAAAAAAAAAAGAATTACAGATGGGTTGCTGGTGTGAAAAGAGAGACAAGAATGGCAGGAATTGAGGGAACATAGCCCGAAGAGGAAAAGTAGTCCATCCCTCTTATTAGGGTTTCATTCCCAAAGGTTGCATATGTAATGCAACCTGATAAAAGACTAGAAAGCCTTGGTTAGGAACTCTCAACTATGAACATAAACACCTTGTAGAAGGATAAGGTTAAAGAAGATGATGAGAAGACAGAGTTTGAAAAGGAAGATGAAGTGTTATCGCAGCTAACCGTCCACACTTTGGAACTTTAATAAAACCTTCATGTGAAAGCTGGCTAAACGCAAAAAGTTTCAAAATTAGGTGACCCAGAAAGCTTCAAAATGACGTTGTTATTGCTTGCTTTGTTTTCCTGGTTAACATTTAAGGCTCACGATGTCAACTAGATTTTGCCTTTGTTGTAGAGTCTACCTTTTCTAAATAATAAAATCATGTATTTTCCAAATTGTTTCTTTTATTTATATTATTTCACTCGCATATTTACACTGAACAATTTTTACTTTCAGGAAACCTGAAAGCAGATCTTCTATAACACCACATACACCTTACACCAAAAATGAATGGTTAAACCATAACAAATATATAGTAGCTATGGAAAAAGAAGAGGGTGATGAAAATAATATCAAGGAATTCATAAAATTAATGGAGCAATGTGAATAGACCTGGAATCTCGCTACGGAAGAACTTGAAACCATAAATATAGATAATGATCAATTTAAGAATGAACTAAAAATAGGAGCCTCGATTACTCCCGAAGATAGAGCAGAAAAGTTGTTTTTACCTTATTACAAGAATATACAAATGTTTTTGTCGGTCCTATGAGAATATGCTTGGTTTGGATATGGATATTGTAGTACACAGAATACCGCTAGTAGAAGGATGCAAACCGATCAAATAAAAGTTGAGAAGAACTTATCCTAACATCCTAATCAAAGTCAAGATAGAGATTGAAAAACAATGGGATGCTGGTTTTTTAGAAATAGTTAAATATCCTCAATGGAAATCTAACATAGTTGTCATACCAAATGAGAAGGGAAAGATCAGAGTTTGTATGGATTTTAGGGATTTGAACAAGGTTAGCCCTAAAGATGACTTTTCTTTGCCACATATAGATGTTTTGGTCTACAATGTTGCATGCAGTTTCACGTGTTCCTTCATGGATGGCTTCTCAGGGTACAACTAGATAAAAATAGCTTCAAAAGATAATGAAAAAACAATTTTTGTCACGCCTTGGAGGATATTCTGCTACAAGGTGATGTCATTCGGCCTGAAGAATGCAGGGCCACCTACTAGAGGGTCATGATGACTTTATTTCATGATATGAAGCACAAGAAAATCGAGGTGTATATAGATGATATGATTGCCAAGTCTAAGAAAAGATAGAGTCATGTCCAGATTTTAAGGAAATTATTCGATAGATTAAGGAAGTACAAACTAAGGCTCAACCCTATAAAATGTTATTTGAAGTTAAGTCCAGGAAATTGCTAGGATTCATGGTGAGTGACAGAGGGGTAAAGGTGAATCCTAATAAAGTGAAGGTCATTCAATCTATGTCATCTCTTAAGACAGAGAAAGAGGTGAGAGGATTCTTAGGGAGGTTGAACTATATTGCCTGGTTCATATCCTAGCTAACAATAACATGTGAGCCTATCTTCTGGCTATTGAGAAAAAAGAATCATGGAACTTAGATTGAGGAGTGTGAAGAAGCCTTCAATAAAATCTAGTACTTACAAAACTTGTATTTGATTGTTCCTCTAGTATCAGGAAGACCTTTGATACTATATCTGACATTGACTAAAACAACTATGTGATATATATACTAGGCCAGCACGATGAAACCAGAAAGAAAAAAAAATCATTTATTACCTAAGTAAGAAGTTCATGGAATGTGAGTCTAGATACACAGTGAATAAAAAGTTATGTTATGCGTTGGTATGGGTGGCAAAAAGATTACGACATTATATGTTGTATCATACTATGTGGTTGATTTCAAAGGTATATCCCTTGAGATATATTTGTGACAAGCCTTATCTATCAAGTTGAATAGCAAGATGACAAGTTCTGTTAGCATAATACGACATAGTGCATATGGTGAGAAAGGTTGTGAAAGGAAGTGCAATTATTGACCATCTAGCTGACAATGCCATTAGAGATTATGAGCTATTGGATTTTGATTTTCCTGATGAAAACATAATGTTAATTGAGAAAGAAGAAAAAAAGACAGATTAATGGACCATGTATTTCTAGAGGGTAATAAATGTATATAGAAATGGAGTTGGCGCAGTAATAATCTCTCATGATAAGAAGCAGTACCTAGATTTAGTTAAACTACAATTTGAATGCGCCAACAATATAGCTGAGTATGAGACTTGCATCCTTGTTTTAAAATCTGCATTGGAGCTTAAAATTAGAAAGATAGATGTATATGATAATTCAATGTTGATTATCTATCAAGTGAAAGTGGAATGACAAACTAAGGAAGAAAAACTAAGACCCTATAAAAAATATCAACATTTAGAAGCTCTCTTTCGCACCAGCAGCCATGAACGAGCTCAATCCAACAGCAGTGGAAGAGCTCTAGCGACTCCAGCAAGTTTAGCAGACTACAAGCTCCAACAGGCACTCCTCTCTCCCCACCGTGCTTTTCCGGCCAGCGTCTATTAGTTCTTCGATCGGGAGAAGATCTTGCCCCACTGTGGTCAGCTTCCTCTTTTCTCTTCCGGCTGCGGCTCCATCCATCGCTAGTGAGTTGTTTCCCTTCCTGTATTATAATTCACGTAGCTGTGAATTATAATTCACTTGTTCCTGTAGCAGGCGTGCGTTGTCACGCACGCCTGCTACTCAACCGGATCACTAGCTTAGGCTAGTGACCAGATCGGGGAGGTTGGGTCAGACCCATCCAAAATAAAAAAACAAACACAATCAAAAATAGTTTTTTATCCAGATTTTTTGTGGGTTTATTCACTAACGCCAGAGTCAGGAATACAGTATTTTGTGGATTGCACAATATTTACCAACGCCAGAGTTGGAAATATTCATAAGTGAATATTCATTGACGCCAGAGTCATGAATATTATAGTATGACCATAAGAACAAAACACAAACAAACCTATAGTAATTTTAGACAAAATTAGCAATGCAGTTTGCCTCAAGTAGGACGCTTAAGGGGTGACAGTATCTTCCCTTTCGCATAACCAGTTCTGTACCATAGAATCTCTTTTGACCAGTTAGGGTTCCCAGTGACCATAATACTAGGTGACGACTCCTTGAAACAAGACATTTTCCCCTAAAAGAATAAGATGTCAGATATCTGTTCTTTTTCCATTATTCAGATAATTGTTTTAATGGGTCGTCGCGATGTCCGGGTGTGACAAAGAGTATTGATAGATTCTGAGCTAAAAGAAGTCAAATGGGCCAAAGTGAGATATTAACAGCTAAACCTGATCAGTGAGAAGAGGATAGTTATGATTTGTCATCACCAACTTTACCAGAAAATGATGGCTAAAGCATATGATAAGAAGGTTAGACCTTTAATGTTCCAGGAAGGAAATTTAGTACTGAAGAAAATATTGTCTTTGCTAGGAGAAGATTAGAGCAAATGGGTGCCAAACTACAAGTGTTCTTATGTAGTGAAGAAGGCTTTCTCATGAGGTGTTTTAAGGTTGTCTAGAATGGATGGAGAAGATCTAGTTAGACCTGTGAATTATGATTCTATAAAAAGATATTATATATAATTTGTTCATTTCCTCTCAAGTCAATAAAAGTAAAGTTAGGCCATGAATTCGTCGTGTAAAGAACCTTTTTTTTGTTTTTTTAATTGCATGATCTCATAACATTTGGAATCCTTTTCCTAAAAGAAAGATCTTGAAAGAACTGGCTTTGTGCATAAGTACGAGAAATGGATCATAAAAATGCTCAAGATAAGTTTTTAAGAAATTCTTGATTAAAAGGTGACCAAACCAAAGCCAACTATGAGCTAAAACCCTGTCTCTAAATAGCATTTTGAATTGCATGGATAAATGTTTGGTAGTCACTTTATAATCACCCGCAAGTTCTTTCAGGATAAGGATGAGGTTTACCAATACTAATGATGAATGTTTGAAATGAGGAAAGGTCATCTTTTCTATCCCTTCACTTTCTAAAAATATATACCATGTTGTCTCAATTTGAACCTAGATAAGTTTTTCTTTACAAAAACCATGACTAGGACCACACCTCACATTGGGGGCAAAAAGAAAATGGGAGCAAACTGCTGAAATGCATACATGAATCTATGAAAGTCAGAACCTAACACTAGAGGGCATCATCATAAAAGGGGAAGACTAAGAGGAAACAAAAAATATATAAAAAGAAAAAAAAAAGGAAAGAAAGAAGTGAAGGAAAGAAAAAAAGAAGAAGGAAAATGATGGTTTGATGACACTCTAAGACTGAGGCAAAGATCTCGAAGTAAGACTCTTCATTAAAAAGAAAAAATATATCCAAACGAAGTCCATAAGACGATTTCACAAGGAAAAAGAGGTTGAAGAAAAGTGATCCTAAGTCTTTAAGCCCTTAAAAACCTTTTGAGCCTAAAAACATCCATTTCTTTCATAGCCCATAATTATAACCTACATTACGTGTCTTTAGAAGTCCTTTCTAATCAAGCGCACACAACCTGGGTTTATAAATATTGATCTTACTATTCACACGAAGGGATAAATAAGTAGCCACCCACTTTTATCCATGCAAGAAAAATATAAATTCTAACATGAGACAACTTTTATTCTACACAAATTTCTTCAAGTAAATACTGAAACATTTTAAAAAAAAAAACTGAAGCAGAAGGTCACCTCTGGTAAAAGCCTAACCTAAAGATGACCTACATTCTAAAATCTGATAAAACCCTCAAAGGAATTGATTAAAGAACTTTTTTTTATACATACAATGAAAATCTTAGTTCTCATGAATAGAACTACATTAAAATATTTTCTTATTGAAAAAGATTTTTGTGCTGAAATAAAACCAAAAAGCCTTTAAAATGAAAAGGCAAAATTAAAGCATTAACAAGAGCATTATAAGAAGCAATGTCAAAACATATATTCAATGGAGTAAGAAAGGGCCCCATAAAAAACAAAAGCTGGAGACTTTTTCCTAAGAATGTGATGGGTAAGAAAGGCAGCACAAGAAACGGATCCAACTCAAGCATACAATTTCTAACATATGAACGAGCTCACACCAGAAAAGGAGTTTATAGGAAACCAAAGAAAGGGTGGGACCTATGTTTCCAAACCAGGTAAGAATACGAATTTAACCCCAAAACATTGCACAAGTTTTATTTTACATAAAACATTATTGAAATCGAACTTACACGAGTCAAAAGACTGATAAAGAAAGAGTCTTTAGAAAGCTCTAGTTCAAGGGGATCATTGAGATTCAGGGTTTCAGTTCATCTAAGCTAAAAAAGAAGATAAAAATTTTGGTTCTGGTTAAAGAGGATCGCCAAATTAGGATCTCAGTTTGACCGTGCTATTGGTTTTGGTTAAAAAAATCGTCAGATTGAGATTTCAGGTTAGCTGAGCTGTTTTTCAGTTTTTGGTTCTAGTTAAATGGAATCATTAAATTGGGATCTTAAGTTGACCTAACTGAAGACAAAGACCAAGATTCTGGTTAAAAAAGGGTCTCTAGATTAAGATTTCAGGTTAATCGAACTAAGGCAATATTTTGGTTCTAGTTAAAAGGAATTGCTGGATTGGAATTTCAAGTTGACTAAGCTAAAGACAAAGACCAAGGTTCTGGTTAAAAGGGGTCTCTAGATTGAGATTTCAGGTTAACCGAGCTAAAGGCAACATTTTAGTTCTGGTTAAAGGGAATTGGTAGATTGAGATTTCAGGTTGACCGAGTTAAAAACAAAGACCAAGGTTCTTGTTAAAAGGGATCTCTAGATTGAGATTTCAAGTTAACCGAGCTGAAGACAACATATTGGTTTTGTTTAAGGGAATCACTGGATTAGTATTTCAGGTTAACCGAGATGAAGACTAAGGTTCTTGTTAAAAGGGGTCTCTAGATTGAGATTTTAGGTTAACCGAGTTGAAGGTAACATTTTGGTTCTGATTAAAGGGAATCACCAAATTAGGATTTCATGTTAACTGAGCTAAAGACAAATACCAAAGTTCTCGTTAAAGAGGGTCTCTAGATTGATATTTGAGGTTAATTGAGTTGAAGGCAACAATTTGGTTTAATTGAGAAGAACACACCGGAACGCTAAGGAAATTGCCAAAGACTGGTTGAAGAGGATCAAAATATATAAAATTTGAAAATTTGACACCATATTTTGAACTAATAAAGACTATTAGCAAAGAAAATTCAATTTTGAGCAGGTAAATTCTAAATTGTGTGTTTAAGAACTCAATTAGAATTTTTCAAGGTTTAATTGAATTTATTGAGAGCTTAATTGCAAGAAAAATTGATTATTTAAGTCAATTTAGGCTTTAATTGGAAGAAATTAAAGTGCAAGGGTCGAATTACAAATTTTAAGAGTTAATTTGGTCAAATTAGAGGCTTAAATACATAAATATTGAAGTTTGATGGGCGATTAGAAACTTGATTGAAAAAATTCCAAATCAAAGACCAACTTGTAAGAAGCGTGAGACTTCAGGGTTTGAAATTATTGAAATCAATGGCCAAATTGAAAAAAATAAAATTTTGATGGTCAATTAGAGGTCCAATTGAACAAATCAAAAATCAAGGATCAAATTATAAAAGACGCTCAAATTCGGGGGCTGGTAATTGAGTTTGGTAGGGTGAAATTGTATGAAATTAAGAGTTCAAGAGAAACTTACAGGTGGAATTAAAAGAAATTGGAAGAATATGAATTAAATTGAAGTTTGTCAAGTCCCAAATTAAAACCCTAATTTGTAGGGTTTAACCTAGGAAACATCGTTCGACTACTATACATCTTCTTCTTTGGCAGTTTTGGCTAATCTAGTAGGCACTTTCAAGTGAATGAATGTGCCATTTTTTACCACTTCTGAGGCTGTAACCACCATTATTCAACTGAGAAACACCCCTTTTACAACTCTATTTCTATGAAATCAAACATTTACATTCCATTTTCTCCAATGATCTCAAAAACATCTTTTCTACTATCAGTCACTGCTGCATTTTCAGATTCTATGCCGATTGGGTTGGCACTTTCAAACGAATGAATACGGAGCTACATATCTCTAAATTGAGCAAGATTGGATCCAACATAAAGGTATACACCCTCTTTACCATGATTAGGTGGTCTCAGGCAATGTAGACGTCGGAGTTGCTTTAGCAAAGCCATAAAGTGGCCAACTCGGTAAGCCTTAACTAAGACACTTATTTGCACAAAACCACCCGGCTCTTTTGTGTGTTCACACCTAAAAAAAATCTTATAGGGTTCTTATTAAGGGTTTAAAACCCTTATTTCAAGATCAAAAGGCCAAAAACATTTCACCTTGGCCTCCAAGTTTATTACAAAACCACCTAAATCCAAAACTATTGATCTTGTGGTAAAACCAGCCTAGTTTTTGTTTGATAGAACCCTAACAAACTCATCTAAAAGCTCTCAAATCTAACTATAAAAAGAGGGAATCACGAGCTCATGGAGAGGAAGAAATGAAGGAAAAGTAAAGGGAAAACAATTTTGATTGAGGTTTAAGTAATCCAATCAAGTTTATGATATCAAGGATTCAATTTGTTTTTGGTTTGGAGATAAGAATAAAGGAAGGCAGCATTAGAAATCCATTCTTATTTGAAGATTTCAAGCTTGGAAGGTATATCCTTGCAAACCTTGAAAATGGAGTCGATGAGGCCTGCTGGATTAATTTTTATTGTTTAAATGCAATGTTTTGAATGTGTTGGCATGTTGATGATTGCCTTAATACATTATGTTTACATTTGAGTTTGATTTGAAATTTTCCAAATGTGGCAACAAGGTTATGATGTTCTTCTGGTTTAGTTAATGCATGTTTCTGGGTTTCTGAGTGTTCTTCTGGTTTAGTTAATGCATATTTCTGGGTTTCTGAGTGTTATTTGGTTCTTGTTGAAGGTTTAAAAAGATATTTTGAATCCTACATTGCCTGAATATGTAGGTTGCTTTTGGCAAATGAAATTTGATGTATTTTTATGATGATTTGTTGTTGTTTTTTAGTCTTTTGATTCAAGTATGCTTGGTTTTGATAATGTGTCTTATTAGAGCTAAGAAAACTTGTTTTAGAGGTTAAAAATGGTCATTCTGGGTTTGGACAATTGGCTGGGTTTTCTAGGTTTAAGGTAGTGTTCTTCGTGTTCTTAGGAAAAACATTTTCTTAGCCCCTTGATTTGGACCATTTCGTGTTCATTTCTTTACACATAACCTTCTTTATGTCTGATTAAGCAATAATATGGTGTTCATTGTCATCAACAACACATTTTAATTGGTTTTTAATCTTAAGATTTTGGTTTTGAACCGAAACTCATTTTTCTAAAATCATGATGTTTGAGTGATCATCGAAGTAAACTAACGTTTGATTCTTGATCCATGTATGATTGTGAATAAACTTTTTGTTTGAAATATTGTATGGTTTGATGTTCATGTTGTTGGGTTTAAGTTTGAATGTTTTTGGTGTTCTTCATTCTTTTTGTGTTTGATTTGTTTTTCTTGAGAAATTTTTGAATGTTTATGTTTTGACCTATGTTGAATCTGTTTTGGGTTTGAGTATTTATTTTGATTTGTTTTCGGGTCAACCTAGTCGGGTCATCCTATTCGAGTCAACCCAATCAGGTCAGAACCGAGTCAGTCATTAGGCCCTGTTTGGTTTACAACATTTTTTGTTAAGGTTTTTTTT
>Ga0307513_10004107_pt1 | contig 19509 bp, 16 predicted proteins | sample 15_EM_MG_FD_202174 | JGI IMG/M metagenome (GOLD analysis project Ga0307513, IMG submission 202174) | Populus trichocarpa ectomycorrhiza microbial communities from riparian zone in the Pacific Northwest, United States - 15_EM | ecosystem: Host-associated > Plants > Roots > Unclassified | place...
GCCGCGCTCACCGCGGGCCGCGGCCTCGTACACGTAGATGCGATCTTCGAGCAGGTGATAGACGCCAGCGAGGTCGCGTCCCATGCCGATGGGCCAGGTCACGGGCGCGGTGCGGATCTTGAGCACGCTCTCGATTTCATCGAGCAGCTCGATGGGCGGGCGCCCTTCGCGATCCAGCTTGTTGATGAAGGTCATGATGGGCGTGTCGCGCATGCGGCAGACCTCCATGAGTTTGATGGTGCGCTCTTCGACGCCCTTGGCGCAGTCGATGACCATGAGCGCGCTATCTACCGCGGTCAGCGTGCGGTAAGTGTCTTCGGAGAAGTCCTCGTGGCCCGGCGTGTCGAGCAGGTTGATGATTTCGTCGCGGAACGGGAACTGCATCACCGAGGAGGTGATGGAAATTCCGCGCTGCTTCTCGAGCGCCATCCAGTCGGAAGTCGCGTGGCGCGCCGCCTTGCGACCCTTCACGGTGCCGGCCAGCTGGATCGCACCGCCGAACAGCAGCAGCTTTTCCGTGAGCGTGGTCTTGCCCGCGTCGGGATGCGAAATGATGGCAAAAGTTCTTCTTTTCCTTACTTCTCTGATGCTTAAGTCAGCCGCCATAGCCCATCACTCGACAAAAAAAAAGACACATAAAGGGACACAAACTCCAGAGTCATTCTGATCACGTAGGTCGAATCGCGCGCCCGACCACCGCACCTGCCACATGGCTGCACTACTTGGACAACGGACCAAGCCGCAGACAACATCGAGTGAGGGGCGCTGGAGACGTTATGGCGGCCCCACGGGCCGCTAAGAGAGGCGGCGCATGATACCAGCCCTCGAAGTCATCCTCTCTCCGATGGCGCAGGCACGGCCTCAAGCTCGAGGAACTTGGCTGCCTCCTCCCTACATTTGCCGAAGTCATGGATCCCGCGGAATGCTGGTTGCAGCACGACCAGCATTCGCACGATGCGCCGATGACAGGCTTCAACCTCCCGGCTGGCGCGCAGAGAAATATCGCGCGCGAATGCCGATGTCGATTGTCCGCCCATCGACGAAGAATGTATCTAACTACCCGATGCTGACGCCAATCGGGGCGAACCCTTCGCGACACGCCGAATGACTTGCGTCCATTCGGGGTGCCTCCTAATCCCCGCCCTACAGGCTGCTGCTGTGAAGCGAAGCCAGTTCCGCGTGAATAGCGGGCCCTCGCAGCATGGCTCTGCGATCAAGTCTGCGATTCGAGGACCCTCCTCACTTCTCAAATGGCTGTCTTTCCGCGCAGTTCAAGGTTTTTGTGACGGGCGAGCAAAGCTCGCTAAGGTTCGCCCCGCCATGGTCGATGCAGTCTCGAGGCAGGTTTTTCTACCCAGTTCAGTGGGCGTGACCGACGTCTCACGTCATTTCCGAGTTGAAGCGACTGCACATTCTGTACCCGACGGGGGTATCGGGCACTGGAGCGTCTGTCGATGAACACGCAATACGAAGCGACCGCGCGCCGCGCGTGGCCGCATCTACGCAGCCTAGCCCTGCTCGTGGGCCTGACGTTGCTCGCTTGCGCGTCATGGCTCTGGTCGCATCGCCACGCCGATCGCCTGCAGTCGCCCGACGCCAGCGTCACCAGCATCAGCGACCTGCAGCGTCTGCGCGCCGGAGAGAAAGTTCACATCACAGGCACCGTCACATTCGTTGACGCGGCCACGCGCAGCTTTTATCTGCAGGACCAGTCCGCCGGATTGAAACTGCATGCCACGAGCGGTGACGCCTTGCCGCGCGCGGGCGAACGTCTCGAAGTGCGCGCAGTCATGCGTGCTGACTACGAGGCCCAGGACGGCTTGAAGGCTGTGCAACTCAGCGAGCTGAGGACCACGATTAAAGAGTATGTCGGTCTGCCTGTTGCCGAGCCGCTGGCGCTGGCCAATCTTTTGGCTGGCGCGGGCTACCATGATGCCCGCCGAATCGAGATCAGCGGAATCGTGCGGCTTACCGAAGTACATGGAAGCCGGCTAGAGCTGGAGATGGCCGACCAGGGCCAGCGGATCAGGCTGACCGTGATGCGCCCGGAAGCACTCGACCCGAAGCTGCTTGTGGACGCGCGTGTCCAGGCGCGCGGAGTTCTGCAGCTGGATTTCGATACCCACCAGGAAACCATGCCCCGCGCAACGGATGTGCCGCCGCACTTGTGGCTCGATTCGAGTGACCTTTCCGTCCTCGACTACCCGTCCGCAAATGTTCCGCTCGTCCCGTCTGTCCGCGCGTTGATCACTGATAGCCAGTGGTTGACACGCGGCCTGCGCGTGCGCGTGCAGGGCACTGTCTGGCAAGCACCGATTGCTCAGGTGCTGCTCATAGAAAGCGGCGGAGTGATAATGCCGGTGGAGACGCCGCTCGCTCGTACATTCAGTGTGGGACAACAAGTTGAGGCTAGCGGATGGCCCTCGCTGCGCTTATTTACGAGGACCTTACAGCGCGCAGATGTCGCAGTCATCCCAAAGCTTACCGTGCAGAACGCACCCTCCGAGGCGACTTGGCAACTCCCCCTCGTGACAAGCATTGCCGATATTCGTCGTTTACCGCGGGAGAAGGCGGCGCTCGCGCTGACCGTCAGTGTCACCGGCGTACTAACGACGATCGACTACCCGGGCAACGCCTTCTTCATCCAGGTCGGCGAAGACGCCATTTTCGTCGATGCCGCCGATCAAGAGCTAGAGTCACTTCAACCAGGCGACAAGGTGCACATCAATGGCCTCACCGCGCCCGGCGGATTTGCCCCCGTAATCATTCACCCGCAGATCGCCATGTTGGCACCCGCGCAGTTGCCGGTCCCTCAGTTCGTTCATTCCGATCTGGTCAACTCCGGCGCGTACGATGCCGAATGGGTTCAGATCGAGGGCAAGGTCCGTCCCATCACCTATAGTCGGAAAGGTGCTTCCTTTAATCTGATGACCTCGGTGGGACCGGTGGCGGGAATATTGATCGATCTCGCCGATCGCGCCGCCATAGATCGCTTGGTCGATTCCAGAGTGCGGATGCGCGGCGTGTTCGCCACGACCTTCACGGACGATGGCGTACTCGTGGGCTATCGCATTTTTGTGCCCTCGCTGCAGTTTGTTGAGACGCTTACGCCCCCACCGACAGACCTCTCGATCGAACCGCAACCCGTTCGCGATCTGTTGCGCTACTCCCCGAAAAGGCAGGCGGGCCAACGCGCGCGGGTGCATGGCGTCGTCACGCTTCGTGGGCTGGGCGAAGTGTACGTCGAGGATGAAAGTGGCGGCATTCTGGTACAGGCGAGAAAGATGCAGGCACTGGAGGGCGACCGTGTCGAAGCGTTTGGCTATCCCATACCCACAGACCGAGGACCGATGCTCCAGGAGGCGTCGGTGCGATCTTTGGGCGATAAGGTCTCCCCAGTGCCGCTGAGAGTCACACCCGATGAAGTGCTCCACGGCAATCTCGACAACCGCTTGGTTGAGCTCGAGGCGCGGCTGCTGAGCCACGTTGCCTCAGGATCCGAGCAAACCTTGATATTGCAATCCGGATTCGTGACGTTCAACGCGCGTCTGGATGGCGGCTTGTCCTTGGCCTCGCTGCGTGCTGGCAGCGTGCTGCTACTTAGGGGGGTATGCGCCGTGCAGCGGCACAGCCCTTCCACCTCCAACCACATGTCGGTGCCTGTCTCGTTCCGGATTTTGCTACGCACGGCGAGCGATGTGCAGCTGCTCAGCGCGCCTTCGTGGTGGAGTTCGCGCCACGCGTGGTCGGCCGTCGGCGTACTGGCACTGTGTGTGCTTCTCGCCATGCTGTGGGTGGTGGTGCTGCGTCAGCGCGTGACTGCGAAGACGGCCGAGGTCGAACGGCAGCGCGCGTCGGAGAAAGAACGCCTCGAGAAACTGGTCTCCGAGCGCACGCAGGAACTGGAGCGAGGCCGTGAGCAGTATCGCCTCGTGGTCGAGGGTACTCAGGCCATTCCCTTCGCGCTCGACGTCGAAGACGGACATTTCGAGTACATCGGACCGCAGGGTCCACAGCGCCTCGGCTTCAGCGAAGAGCAGTGGAAGCAGATTGGCTTCCTCGACAAACTCATGCCGCGCGACCGCAACGGAGCGGTGCGCACCCGGATCGATGAAGCCACTCCGGGCAACTTCGAACTCGAGACCACCGTGCTCACCCACGATGAGAAGCGTGTCGACCTGCGCTGGGTAGTGAGCTGCGAAATCACCGGACGGCACAAGTTGCTGCGCGGCATGATGCTCGACGTCACCGATCAGCGCCGCATGGAGAACGATCTCGCGCAGGCGCAGAAGCTAGAGAGTGTAGGGCGCCTGGCCGCGGGAGTAGCGCACGAGATCAACACGCCGGTGCAGTTCGTCTCCGACAGCGTGCACTTCGTGCGCGAAGCCATGGTCGACCTTTCGGATATCGTCGAGAAGTATCGCGAGCTGCGCACCGCCGCTCAAAACGGTATCAATATCGCCGAAGCCGCCAAGGCGGCCGAAGAAGCCGAAGACGATGCAGACCTCGACTACATCCTCGAGAACGCACCTGTGGCGCTCGACCGCGCGCGCGACGGGCTCGGGCGTGTGGCTGCCATCGTGCGCTCGATGAAGGAATTTGCGCATCCTGACCGCAAGGAGATGGCGCAGTCGGATCTCAACCAGGCCATCTCGAGCACGCTGGTCATTGCTTCCAATGAATACAAATACGTGGCGGAAGTGGAAACGGAGTTCGCCGACCTGCCGCTAGTAAACTGTTATGCAGGCGAGATCAACCAGGTGGTGCTCAATCTCATCGTGAACGCGGCGCATGCGATCGTCGACGTCGTCAAGGGCACTGCGAACAAGGGCAAGATCAGAGTGGCGACGCGCGTGCTCGGCGGCCAGATCGAAATTGCCATAGGCGATACGGGCAAGGGCATTCCCGTCGAGATGCGTTCGCGCATCTTCGACCCGTTCTTCACCACCAAGGAAGTGGGCAAGGGTACCGGCCAGGGGCTCGCCATTGCGCGTGCCGTGGTGGTCGACAGACACGGCGGCAGTCTGCACTTTGAATCCGAAGTGGGTCAGGGCACCACCTTCTTCATCCGCCTGCCGATCGCAGGGCCGGTGATTTCCTCGGCCGCGGCCTAGCAACAGAATCTTTCGTTAACTAGGGTTGCCGAAGACCAAGCTTCAGCACGATGGCGTCTTCGCGCCCATCGGGGGCCTGATAATACCCGCGGCGAATGCCGATTTGTTCGAATCCGAGACGTTGATAGAGCCGGATGGCCGCAAGGTTGCTGGGACGGACCTCGAGAAAGGCCTCGTTCACCCCGGCGGCCGCGGCGCGCTCCATGAGGTGTTCGAGCAGGCGGCGACCAAAGCCGACGCTGCGGAACTCATCGCGCACGCACACATTGAGAATGTGTGCTTCGCCTGCGCCGAGGCTCATGACGCCGTAGCCAATGATCTGCCCGGCCATGTCGAGCGCGCGGCACGTGTATCCCACGCGCAGGCAGTCGCGAAAGATGTTTTCGCTCCACGGAAACGTGTAGCTATTCTGTTCGATGACCGCCACATCGGGCAGGTCGATCTCCATCATCGGCCGGATGTGGACCTCGGGCACCTCGCCCATGTCTTCGCGCGCGGCGGCCATCAGGCGCTCCCGCCACCTGCAAGCCTCGCGTGCGTGGCGCGCGCGAACTTGAGGTCTTCCCACGCCTTGCGCTTGTCGGACGGCGTACGCAGTAGATAGGCCGGGTGATAGGTGACGACCAGCGGCGTACTGGCTTCGCCGAACGTGTGCAGCTTGCCGCGCAGCCGCGCGAGCGGCGCGTCGGTCGCGAGCAGGTTTTGCGCCGCGATTCGCCCCACCGCCAGGATGATCTTAGGCCTGAGCAGCGCGATCTGGTTCGCGAGATACGGCAGGCAACGCGACACCTCGGAGGGAGTAGGGTCGCGATTTCCGGGCGGACGGCATTTGAGAATGTTGGCGATGAATACCGCTTCGCGTGGCTGGCCGATCGCGAGCAACATCGCATTGAGCAATTGCCCCGCGCGCCCAACGAAGGGTTCGCCCTGCCGGTCTTCTTCAGCGCCGGGCGCTTCGCCGATGATCAGCCATTCCGCGCGCGTATTGCCAACGCCAAACACAGTTTGCGTGCGCGTCCTGCACAGTTCCGCGCAGGCGGTACAGCCGGCGACGCGTTCACGGAGCACGCCCCATTCGGCGGTCGGAGCGAACGGCACGAAAGGCGCGGCGGGTGGCGCATCGTTACGTTTGGCCGCGGGCGGCGCGACCTCAGCGAACGAAGCGGCTTCGGGCGGCGCGTTGCGCGCTACCCAGCGATCGATGCCGAGTGCGTCCAGATACGCATTGCGCAGCGGTCCCATGCGCACTCCTCAGGTAGCACCCGCGCTACGCGGCCGGCGCAGCCTGCGCACTAACCACTGCACCGGACCGTAGGTGGCGTAGGAGACGAACATGGCAAACAACATGGTCGGCGGATCGATGCGGATGAGAATGAGCATCGGCAGGATCACGAACGCGAGGTACGAATACTTCACGCGTTGATTGACTTCGATCTGCTTGAGCGACAGATAGCTGAACGACGACACCATCAGCGCCGCGGCGTATCCGGTCACCGCGAACGCGAGCAGCAGACCCTGCAGACCCGGCTCACGCCACTTGCTGAAAAACCAGACAAAGGCGGCGACCACGGCGGCGGCCGACGGGCTCGGCAGACCCTGGAAATAGCGCTTGTCGCCCGAGGCACTGGCCGTGTTGAAGCGCGCCAGGCGCATCGCCGCGCAGCACACGTAGAAGAACGCCACCACCCAGCCGAACTGACGCCATTCGTGGCCGTACTCGCCGATGCGGATGACGCCCCATTGATAGACGAGCACGGCGGGCGCAACGCCGAAGGCCACCATGTCTGCGAGGCTGTCGTATTCCTTGCCGAAGGAACTCTCGGTGCGCGTCCAGCGCGCCACGCGGCCATCGAGACCGTCGAACAACATCGCGATGAAGACGGCACCGCCGGCCAGTGCGAAATTCCGGTCGATCGCCGCGACGATGGAATAGAACCCGGAGAAGAGGCAGCCGGTGGTCAGCAGATTGGGCAACAGATATATGCCGCGGCTCGGCGGATTCCGCTGCGCCTCGGGAAGATTATCGTCGCTGTTTTGGCCGCGATTTTGGAGGTCTTGCGTCACGGCCGGCATCATAGGCGAATCGCTCACCTGATACACTCTCGCGCCCCTATGCGCTGGTCCCAATACCCGGTCAACACGACCAAAGAAACTCCCGCCGATGCCGAAGTCGTGAGCCATCAGCTCATGCTGCGCGCGGGCCTCATTCGCAAGCTCGCCGCCGGGCTCTATACCTGGATGCCACTCGGTCTTCGCGCCGTGCGCAAGGTCGAGACCGTCGTGCGCGAGGAAATGAATCGCGCCGGTGCGCTCGAGATCCTGATGCCGGGCGTCATCCCGGCGGAACTGTGGCGGGAGTCCGGTCGTTGGGAACAGTACGGACCCGAACTGCTGCGGCTCAAGGATCGGCACGAACGGGATTTCTGTCTGGGACCTACGCACGAAGAGGTCGTTACCGACATCGCGCGCAACGAGCTCAAGAGTTATCGCCAGCTGCCCGCGAATTTCTACCAGATCCAGATGAAGTTTCGCGACGAGCGGCGCCCGCGCTTCGGCGTGATGCGCGCGCGCGAGTTCCTGATGAAGGACGCCTACTCCTTCGACCTCAGCGAAAAGGGAATGCAGGCGAGCTACGACGCCATGAAGAAGGCGTACACCGCGATCTTCACGCGGCTCGGCCTCAAGTTCCGCTCGGTGGTCGCCGACACCGGCGCCATCGGCGGCAGCGCATCCGAGGAATTCCACGTGCTCGCGGACTCCGGTGAAGACGCGATCGCGTTTTCCGACGGCGACAACTACGCCGCCAACCTCGAGATGGCCGCGGCTCTGCCACTCTCGACCCCGCGCGCCGCGCCCATGGCGCCAATGGCCGAAGTTGCGACCCCGGGCACGAAGACCATCGAGGAAGTCACGCGGCTGCTCAAACTTCCGGCGGCGAAGCTCGTGAAGACTTTGTTGGTCGACGGCGTCGATGGCGGCGTGGTGGCGCTGCTCGTGCGCGGCGATCATGAGCTCAACGCGGTGAAGGCGCAGAAACTCGATGGAGTGTTCAAACCGCTGCGCATGTCGTCGAACGACACGATCACGCGCGCGACGGGCGCCGAAACGGGCTTTCTCGGTCCGGTGGGATTCAAGGGAAAGATCTACGCTGATCACTCCGTGGTCGCATTGAGCGATTTCGTCTGCGGCGCAAACAAGAAAGACGCTCACCTGACCAACGTCAACTGGGTTCGCGATCTGCCCGAAGCCGATGCCGTGGACATTCGCAACATCGTACCGGGCGACCCCTCGCCCACCGGCAAGGGCAAACTATCCATCGCGCGCGGCATCGAGGTTGGCCACATCTTCCAGCTCGGCCAGAAGTACAGCGAGTCGATGGGCGCCACCGTTCTCGACGAATCCGGCAAGGCGGCCACGCTCTACATGGGGTGCTACGGAATCGGTGTGACGCGTGTCGTAGCCGCTGCCATCGAGCAGAATCATGATGCTCGCGGCATCATCTGGCCGGACGCCCTCGCGCCCTTCCAGCTGGTGGTAGTCCCGATCAACGCGCCGAAATCCGCCCAGGTCCGTGAAACCGCAGAACGCCTTTACAACGAACTCGTCGCCCTCGGCTACGAAGTGCTGCTCGACGATCGCGACGAGCGACCTGGGGTCAAGTTCGCGGATACCGAGCTCATCGGCATCCCGCACCGCGTGGTGGTGGGTGATCGCGGCATTGCGGCCGGCAAACTCGAATATCGTCACCGCCGCGCCGAAGCCGCCGAAGAGTTCCCACTCGCCGACGCCGTCGCCTTCATACGCGGCAGGCTCGCGGGTTAGTGACAGGGCACGGGGCATGCGCAACCTCCTGCCCCGCGTCGCCGTCCTGTTGTTAGCCGCACTGCCGGTGGGTGCGCTGGCAGCACCCGCACCGGACGCGCAGCGCGAGCCTGAGATCAAGCGCGCGGTTCAGCACGCCATCGAGCAAGCCGAATGCTTCGAGGATCGCTACGACTCGGCGGTCTGGTACAAGATGATGGAGCCGCGCCTGCGCAAGAAGGTCCCGGATCGCGACGAGCGCATGGCGATCCTCAAGAATGTGTTCTGCGAAGCCAACCGTTCTGGCGAGGTCCGACTTCCGCCAGGACTGGTCATGGCCATCATCGACATCGAGAGCAGCTTCAACCGTTATGCGGTTTCGTACGCGGGCGCGGTCGGCCTCATGCAGGTAATGCCCTTCTGGCCCGAGACCCTCGGCATGCGTCGCCACCAGTTGATCAAGGCGCCGGAAAACATCCGCATGGGCTGCGCGATCCTGCGCGCCTATCTCAAGCGCGAGAACAACAACATCGCGCGCGCGCTGCAACGCTACAACGGCAGCACCGGCAAACGCGGGTATTCCGACAAAGTGATCAATCAATGGACACGCTGGAACGGGGCCGATGACCTCGGACGCACCACCCAGCGTCACGCGGAAGTGAATCTCAAGGTCCGCTGAGCTTCGGTGGGATCGGCGCGCTCGGTGGCGATGTCGGTGACCTTCGATGCCGGCGAACCTTCCCACAGCCATGCGACGAACGCATCGACGGCCGCGTCATCGCCGCAGGCGAGGACTTCCACGCGCCCATCCGAAAGATTGCGTGCGAAACCGGTGAGCCCGAGCGCCTCGGCTTTGCTCACGCAGGTGGCCCGATAGAACACGCCCTGGACCCGGCCCGAAACAAAAGACCGCTTGCAGATCATGCGGCATCATAATCGCCTCTTCTGAGGGGATCATGACCGAGATACTCATTGTTTATTACTCGCGACAGGGCGCCACCGCGGAGCTCGCACGACACGCCGCGCGCGGCGTGGAATCCGTGGCCGGCTGCACCGCGACTTTGCGCACCGTCCCGCCCTTGAGCGCCGAGAACGAACGCCCGGTCAAAGTCGTCCCCGACGCAGGCGCACCCTATGCGACCAACGACGACCTGCGCCGCGCCGACGGATTGTTGTTAGGAAGTCCCACGCGATTCGGCAACATGGCAGCGCCGCTCAAATACTTCCTGGATGGCACCTCCAGCCTGTGGCTGGACGGAACGATGGCCGGCAAGCCGGCGGGGATGTTCTCCTCGTCGCAGACGCTGCACGGTGGCCAGGAGTCGACCCTGCTCACCATGGCGATTCCACTCTTGCATCACGGCATGATGGTGTTGGGGCTGCCGTTCACGGAATACGGTATCAACCACACGCGCACGGGCGGCACGCCCTATGGCGCGACCCACGTCGCCGGGATGGCGAGCCAGCCGGGCGTGCTCTCCGAAGATGAAATCGCGCTGGCACGGGCGCTGGGGCGTCGTATTGCCGATGTCGCGGCAACCCTTGCCGCGGGACGCGCGGCGCGCAAATAGACTTCAGACTTTCGCGTCGAGCAGCGCGCGGATGAACGGCACCGTGATGCGCCGCTGCGCCGCGAATGCGGCATCGTCGAGCGTGTCGAGAATTTCGCACAGGGTGCGCATGTCGCGCGGAAAGCGACGCTGCAGGTATCGCGCGGTTTCCGGCGGCAACTCGAAGCCGCGCAGGTGCGCCCGCAGATTGAGCGCCTCGATCTGCTCGGAATCGTTCAACTCGCGCACCGCGAACACCGAGGACGAGGCCAGACGCGACTTCAGATCCGCCAGGTCGAATGAGACCTGCGCCGGATTTTCGCGCGCCGCGAACAACAACGTGGAGTTGCGCTCGAGCGCGCGTTGCCACAGCGAGAACAGGCAACGCTCCCAGTCCGCAAGCCCGGCGATCGCCTGCACGTCGTCATAGCACGCCACGTCGAGCATCTCGGCGCCTTCGAGCGCCGCGGGGCCGAAAGGCAACAGCGACTCGATCGGAAGATAGGCGGCGCGCTTTCCCGCAGGTGTCGCCGCGCAAACCGCCTGCAGCAGGTGCGACTTGCCTGCTGTGTGGGGACCTGCGATCCAGGTGGCTCCCACGGGAGTGTTCGTCGCCAGGTGGCGCAGGTGCGTGACCAGCTCGACGTTGCGCGCGGTCAGAAAGCTCGCGAAGGTGGCGCGCTCCTTGAGCTGCACGCCAAGCGTCAGCTGCTTCATCGCGGTTTAAGCCGCCAGCGCGCGGCGTGTAAACGCCGAGAGATAGTCGGCGCCCGACACGATGGTGGTCAGCAGCGTCACCATGGCGAGCGCGGTGACCATTTCCGGGGACGGCAGATCGGTGGCGGCGCCGAGAATGGCAGCCAGCGCCACCGCGAGTTGCATGCCGGTGTTGATCTTGCTCACGAGCGTCGGGCGGCCGTGCAGCGGACCGAACCAGAATCGGTAGACCACCGCGCCGAGCCCGATCATGACATCGCGCGCCACGACGACTGCCGTGAGCCACCAGGGCAACAGGTTGATCCAGGCCGCGGTGAGGAACAGCGCCACCAGCAGTAGTTTGTCGGCGAGTGGATCCAGGATCTTGCCGAGGTGTGAGGTCCAGTTGAATCGCTTGGCCAGCCAGCCGTCGAGGCCGTCCGACACCGCGCACGCCGCCACCAGCATGAGCGCCGACCAGTAGTGCCCGGCGTACAGCGCGTCGATGGTCGGCCAGATCAGCGCGATGCGAACCAGGCAGATGAAGTTAGGGAGGTGGCGGAGCATCGCGACAATTCACTGACGCAGGCGAAACGCGATCGTGCCGCCGGCTTTCGGGTCGATGCGCTCGAATTGGGCGCTGCCGCTCAAACTGCCAACCAGCGCATCGACACCACCGCGCGTTGCCACCGAAAACGTGGCGCGCGATCCGGCGGCTTCGGCGAGCTGCACGCCGCGCACGCCGGGCGCTTCGCCCAGAACCTGCGCGACGCGCGCATATTCCTTGAGCGTGGGCACACCTTCGATTTCGACCAGGATCGAGAGCTCGGGCATCGCCGCGTAGGCAACCGCATTGCGCGCGAACACGTCGGCCGCGCCATTCAGTCCCTCCTCGAGCGTGCCATTCCAGGTTTCGCTGACGCCCGCCGCGTTCAGCGTCCAGCGCCAGGTGCCGCCATTGGGAACCGCGTCGCCATACCCGACCAGCACTCCGTCCGCGCGCAGCCGCTGCGCGGCGGCGAGCGCGGCTTCCGTGGGAATGTCGCCGGTCACCGGAAGATTGAGCCCATCCGGCCGCATCACCGTGATCGGTTGTCCGCGGCGATTCCCCACGGCATCGAGCGCACTCTCGACCTGGCGGCGAGATTCGAAGACTCCCGAGGCGGGACCACCGGTCAGCACGACGAGCAGGACCGGTCGGTCGCTGCTCCAGACGGTGCGCCCCGCGGCAACGATGTCGCGCTCGAGCGCGGCCGCATCGAAAACAATCGTCGTGGCCGTCGATGCGCCGCCGCTTCCGGCCGGGCGTGTGGCGAGCACGTAGGTTTGCGCTTGTGCGAGCACACCGGCGAGCGCCGGATCGTTGGCCGCATCGCGTGCCCCGGTGGCGCGCACCAGCACCACGCGCAGCGCCGCCTGTGCCTGCACTACCGGATCGGTTTGCGAAGAAACGTTGGCTTCGAAGACGCGCACCTGGCGCGTGGCTGCGGCGGGAACGGCGAATGCGAGCAGCGTGCAGGCGATGAAACTGACGGTGAATGTGCGCATTGGCTACAATATCGCACGTTTTTTCTGAAGCTGCCGCGCCGGTATCCCGGCGAAGAGAATCCCTCCTTCATGACTGAATCCGGACTGACTTATCGCGACGCCGGCGTCGATATCGACGCGGGCGACGAACTCGTCGAACGCATCAAGCCGCTCGTGAAAAGGACCATGCGCAAGGAGGTCCTGGCCGGCATCGGCGGGTTCGGCGCGCTCGTGGAAGTGCCGATGGATCGCTATCGCCGACCCGTGCTGGTGTCCGGCACGGATGGCGTCGGTACGAAATTGCGGCTCGCCATCGATACCGGACGCCACGACAAGATAGGCATCGACCTGGTGGCCATGTGCGCCAACGACATCGCGGTGTCGGGCGCCGAGCCACTGTTCTTCCTCGACTACTACGCGACCGGAAAGCTGCGCGTCGACGTGGCCGAAGCGGTGGTCCGCGGCATCGCGGAAGGCTGCGAACTCGCGGGCGCCGCGCTGGTGGGCGGTGAGACCGCCGAGATGCCCGGCATGTACCACGGCGACGATTACGACCTCGCGGGGTTTTGCGTGGGCGTGGTCGAACGCGACCGCATCATCGACGGCACCCGGACGGCGACCGGCGACGTGATCATCGGCCTCGCCTCCTCCGGCCCGCATTCGAACGGCTATTCACTCATTCGCAAACTGCTGTCCGTCGCTGGCGCCAATGAGAAGACCGAGCTCGATGGCAAGCTTCTGTTTGACCGGCTGCTGACCCCCACGCGCATCTACGTGAAGTCGATGCTCGCCCTGGCGCAGAAGATCAATGTGAAGGGATTCGCGCACATCACGGGCGGCGGATTGACCGACAACATTCCGCGTGTGCTGCCCGAGGGGCTCGAAGTCGTGCTGCACCGGCGCAGCTGGGCACGCGATCCGGTGTTCGACTGGCTGGCCGCCACCGGAAAAATTGCCGCCGGCGAGATGTATCGCACCTTCAATTGCGGCGTCGGCATGGTGGTGGTGGTCGCCCCGGCAGACGTGGACGCGACGCTGGCCCAGCTCAAATCGACGGGCGAGACCGCCACCATCATCGGGGGCGTCGGGCGCGGCACGCGCGGCGTCGTCATCGAGGAATAAAGGCGATGCTCCCGGTCGCCGTGGTGATCTCCGGCCGCGGCAGCAACATGGAAGCCATTGCGCGCGCGTCGATGGGCGGCGGCAGCCGCTATCGCGTAGTTAGGGTCATCGCCGATCGCGAAGGCGCCGGCGGGCTGGCGCGGGCCGCAGCGCTCGGAATCGCCACCAGCGTCGTGCCGGTCAAACAGTTCCCCGATCGCGCGACCTTCGATGCGGCGCTCGCCGGAGAACTCGACGCCAGCGGTGCCGGACTCGTGGCGCTCGCCGGCTTCATGCGCATCCTGTCGGCCGACTTCGTGCACCGATTCGCGGGCCGGCTGCTGAACATTCACCCCTCGTTGCTGCCGCTGTACAAGGGCCTCGACACGCATGCGCGCGCACTGGCGGCCGGGGATTCGCACCATGGCGCCAGCGTGCACTACGTCACGGCGGAACTCGACGGCGGCCCGGTAATCATGCAGGGAAGGCTCCGGATACGCTCCGGCGACACGCCCGAGGCGGTTTCAGCCCGCGTTCACACGCTGGAACACATCATCTATCCCAATGTATGTTCACTCATTGCCGCGGGACGCATCGAATGGCGCAGCGGCCTGGTCTACTTCGACGGCGAGCGTCTCGCCGCGCCACTCATCGAGGAGCACGATGCGGCTGCCTGAGCGTGTCTTGGCCCTGATCCTGCTCGCCGCCTGCGGCGTCGCGAGTGCGGATCCCGTTGACCTGAAACCATTCCGCGCCACCTACACCGCCGAGTGGAAAGGCATCACGGCCGCGAACTCGACCGTGGAGCTCAAGGCCATTGGTCCCGACACCTACACCTACTCGTCGGAGAACACCGCGCGCGGCCTCTTCCGCATGGCGTTTCCCGACGCCCTCACGCAGACCAGCACGTTCAGGATCGTCGACGGACGTGTGGTGCCGCTCACCTTCCGCGGCATGGACGAGAAGGATCGACCGATCGACCTCACCTTTGACTGGCCGAAGAAACGCGTCACCGGAACGGCCAAGGAACGTGCTGTCGATCTGGAGCTCCCCGACGGCGCCCAGGACGCCATGTCGATGCAGATTGCCTCGTTGCGCAACCTCGCGAGCAGCAAGCTTCAGGGCAAGATGTGGATGATCGACGCCAACAAGCTCAAGGAATACGAGCTTGCCCAGGAAGGCACCGCGCGCATCGAGACCGAGCTCGGCGAGCTCGACACCGTGATCTACGTGAGCAAACGTGCCAATTCCGATCGCTTCACGCGCACCTGGGTGGCGCCGGTTCTGGGCTATCTACCCGTGAAGGCCGAGAGCGTCCGCGGGAAGAAAGTGGAAGTCACGCTTCTGATCCAGTCCGTCGACCGCTAGGTGCCCGGCCGTTCAGGTCTTAGGCAACGTCACGCCCGTCTGCCCCTGGTACTTCCCGCCGCGATCCTTGTATGACGTCGAACACACCTCGTCCGACTCGAAGAACAACATCTGTGCCACGCCCTCGTTGGCGTAGATCTTGGCGGGAAGCGGTGTGGTGTTCGAAAACTCAAGGGTGACGTGCCCTTCCCATTCGGGTTCCAAAGGCGTTACGTTTACTATTACGCCACAACGTGCGTATGTCGATTTTCCGAGACAAACTACCAGCGTCGAGCGTGGAATGCGAAAGTACTCCACGGTGCGCGCCAGCGCGAATGAGTTGGGCGGGATGATGCAAACATCCGCCGTGATGTCGACGAAACTCTTTTCGTCGAAGTTCTTCGGATCGACGATCGTGGAATTGATGTTGGTGAAGATCTTGAATTCGCGCGAACAGCGAACGTCATAGCCGTAGCTGGACGTTCCGTAGGACACGATTTTCTTCCCATCCGCCTGACGCACCTGCTCGCGCGCGAACGGCTCGATCATCTTTTCTTTTTCCGCCATGCGGCGGATCCAGTTATCCGACTTGATGCTCATTAGCTCTCTTCCACGACAATTTTGGGAAACAGGGTAGAACGATCTTTCGATCGGCGTGCCAGCGCCGCCGCCGTCCGCCGCGCCATGACGAAATACGGCGCCGCGTGCGGCGAATCGGGCGCGGCAACCACCGTGGGCGCGCCGCCGTCCGCTTCCTCGCGCACGCGCGCATCGAGCGGCAACTCGCCGAGTAGTTCGACACCGTATTGCGCGGCCATGCGCGCTCCGCCGCCGGCGCCGAACAGGTGCTCGACGTGGCCGCAGTTGCTGCACACGTGCACGCTCATGTTTTCAACCACGCCGAGCACGGGCACGTTGACCTTCTCGAACATCTTGAGACCCTTGCGTGCGTCGGCGAGCGCGATGTCCTGCGGTGTGGTCACGATGACGGCGCCTGCCACCGGCACTCGCTGTGCCAGCGTCAGCTGGATATCCCCGGTGCCCGGCGGCATGTCGATCACCAGGTAGTCGAGGTCGCCCCAATCCGTGTCGCCCAGCAGCTGGGTGAGCGCCTGGGTCACCATGGGTCCGCGCCACACCATCGGCTGCTCGGGATCGATGAGAAAGCCGATCGACATTGCCGCCAGCCCATGCGCCATCAGTGGCTTGATGCGTTTGCCATCCGGCGACGCGGGGCGCTGCCCGGTGAGGCCGAGCATGATGGGCTGGCTCGGACCGTAGATATCCGCATCGAGAATGCCGACACGGGCACCCTGACTGGACCAGGCCAGCGCGAGATTTGCTGCGACCGTCGACTTGCCGACGCCGCCTTTGCCCGAGGCGACCGCCACAATGTTCCGGACGCCCGCCATTGGCGAGAGCTGCCGCTGCACGGAATGTGCGGTGATCTTCTGAGCCAGCTCCACCTCGAGACCCGACGGTCCACCACCGGCGGTGACGTGAGCCTGAAGCCCGCGGGAAAATTCTTCTTGATAGCCGCCCACCGGGAACCCAAGCACCACGCGAACGTGACCTCGGTCACCCTTCAACTCGGCGAATTCGACCGCCTGAGCACTACCTAGCGTCTGTCTGAGATATGGGTCCGGATATTCTTCGACCAGTGCGCGAAATTCGGCGGAAGCAATTGGGACCATAAGTTTTTCGAGTTGTCCGCCGGGACAGGAGGGCCCGGGATTCTAGCGAAAATACCTGTTACGCGGTCAGGATCGGCTGTTGTCGACAGGACATGTGGCATAATTTTTGTAATAGGGTTCGGTCTACAAAGGACGGCAGGCTTGTTTAATTCCGCACGCGCAACGCACCAACGACGTCGCGCGGCCCGCGGATCAACCGTTTCATGAGTTTTTTCACCAACATCCGGGCGGACCGGTTCATCACGGATCTCAAAGCCGCGACGGACGTTGCCGCTCCCGCGACCCAGAAAGCCATCGCCAAGCTGCGCGAACTCGGCCCTGGCGCGATCGAACCCGTGACGGCAGCACTCGCCGATGCCGACAAAATCGCGACGGTGGCCTACATCGAAGTTCTGACCGGCCTCGTCAACCAGAAGACTTTTCCAAAATTCATCGAATCGATGGTGACCGGCAGCCCGCGCGTGGTCGCCGGCGTCGCCTGGGCGCTGTCGAGCAGCCGCGCCTACCCGCCGACCATGTTGCTCGAGGCGCTCGGCACCGAGGGCATCGCCAAGTCCGCGCTGCTCGACGTGATTACCGCGCACCGCTCGCGCCTGTCGGTCCGCGAGCTGCTGGGCGCCGCCTACAAGCAGGAGGCCAATGAAAAGGCCGCCTTGTTCCGCATCCTCGGCGAGCTCGCGAGCGACAACGACCTGCCCGAGCTGGTCGGCCGCCTGAACGGCAAAGATCCGGTCGCCCGCCTGCACATCATCAATATCCTGTCGCGCTTCCCCAAGCCCGAGGTTCAGCGCGCCTTGCAGCAGCAGCTCAAGGACACCAACAAGCTGGTGCGCGCCGCAACCCTGGGCGCCCTCGCCAAGATGGACGGACCGATCGAAATCGAGGCGGTCTGCGCGCTGCTGCGCGATCCGGAAATCGACGTACAGAACAAGGCCATCGACGTCGTCATCCGCGCCAACGATCCGGAAACCATCAAGTACCTCATCCCCGTGCTCAAGGATGAGAACGAATACGCCCGTCGCGCCGCGGTGGAAGTGCTCAACGAAATCGGCAATGCCAAATCGGTGAAGAGCCTGCTCGAAGCCGTCGCCGATGACGATTGGTGGGTGCGTTCGCGCGCCGCCGACGCGCTCGGCAAGATCGGTGGCCCGAGAGTCGTCGAAGCCGTCTTGCAGCTCGTGGGTGACCAGGACGAAGACATTCGCCGCTCGGCCATCGAAATCCTCAACCAGACCAAGGATGATCGCGCCGTCGGTCATCTCATCGAGGCCACCAAGGACAAGGATTGGTGGGTGAGCGAACGCGCGGTCGACGCACTCGCCGAGATCGGCAGCAAACGCGCGGTGCCGCGCCTGCTCGAAATGCTCGATTCGACGCCGCCGAGATCACTTCCGGTGGTGGTGCGAGCGCTTGGCCGGCTCGGCGACTACAAAGTCATCGACGCGGTGTTGCCGATGCTGGTTCGCGAAGAAAAGGAAATCCGGCTCGAAGCCATCTCCTCGCTTGCCAAGCTGGCCGATGAGCGCCGCCTCGAACAGATCCGCGTGCAAATCCAGGCGCAGACCGCGAACGCCGAACAAACCGTCGCGCAGGCCGCATTGCGTGCGCTTTCCGATCTCGACTCGCGCTTCTCCGGCAGCGGCACGCGGCTGTCGTCGACGCAGAACCGCTCGCCCGTATCGCCACCTCCCTCAGTCTCCGGCCATCGCCCGGAGGGCGCCACGCAGGCCGCCAGCATGCCGGCAGCCCCGCTTGGCCCAGCCGCCGCCCCGCCGCCGCCGCGCCCGCAGACGCCACCGCCCGTTCATGCGTCCACCTCCAAGGAGGCGCGCACCCAGCTCATGTCCGAGCAGGACGTGCAGCGCGCGGTGAAAGAAGCCGAGAAGATGGCCGGGCCGCAGAAGCTCGACATCACGACCATGAAGCCCGGCGACATCATCGAGGGTCGCTACAAGTACGTCGAGAAGATCGGCAAGGGCGCGTTCGGCACCGTGCTGCTCATGGAAGACACCGTGGTCGACGAGCGGCTGATCCTGAAGTTCTTGAACCCCAACGTCTCCGAAGACGAAGAGATCATGAAGCGCTTCGTGCACGAGCTGCGCTACTCGCGCAAGATCACGCACCACAACGTCATCCGCATCTACGACTTCCTGTTCATCCAGGGCAACTACGCCATCTCGATGGAGTATTTCCCATCGCACACGCTCGGCAGTGAGGTGGTGGGCGAGAAGCCGATGCCGCTGGCTCGCGCGCTCGGTTTCGGCATCGACATCTGCACCGGCATGGAAGTCGCGCACGCCGTCGGCATCGTGCATCGCGACCTCAAACCCGCCAACGTTCTGATCAACGCGGAAGGTCTGCTCAAGATCGTGGACTTCGGCGTCGCCGCCGCGCAGCGCGAGGGCGACACGCAGCTCACCAAGACCGGCTACGTCATCGGTTCGCCGAAATACATGGCGCCCGAACAGATTCTCGGCAAGAAGGTCGACCAGCGCGCCGACGTGTACGCGCTCGGCGTGATCCTGTACGAAATCATGACCGGCGTGCCGCCGTACGCGCGCGGCGATCACATGTCCGTCATGTACCAGCACGTGCAGGGCAAGGCGCGCCCTCCGCGCGAGATCAATCCGGGCCTGCCGCCCGGCCTGCCCGAAGTCATCATGCAGGCCATGTCGGTCG
>Ga0307513_10004108_pt1 | contig 19508 bp, 17 predicted proteins | sample 15_EM_MG_FD_202174 | JGI IMG/M metagenome (GOLD analysis project Ga0307513, IMG submission 202174) | Populus trichocarpa ectomycorrhiza microbial communities from riparian zone in the Pacific Northwest, United States - 15_EM | ecosystem: Host-associated > Plants > Roots > Unclassified | place...
CCTCGGAAGGGTTTACTAATGTTAAATGTCTAGGCGCTGGGGCCTCGACGAAACACTTTGACGCCCACTCGAAATCCGCTGGTTGCCGTTAATTGGACTTGAGTAAATCTACGCTTTAAACTCGATACGTTTGACGGAATTGTTCGGGCCGCCGGCAAAGTCCTTTCCGCCCAATACGTGGGAACGGTCTTCCTGCGGCTTTTAGGTCTGCCTAGAGACTAGCCTGCCTCACGTAACCCTTAAAATGATTCACGATGTCAGCTCGTTGTTCTCGTCTTCTTTTCATCGATCATGATTTCTGAAGAAACTCCATTGGTTTCTTCACCCACGAAACATGAAGAAGTTTACAAACGTTTCAAGCCAGCCAAAAAACGGTCAATTGTTGCTCTAGTATCAGTTACTGGGCTACTTGCTCGTATGTCTTTTCGTCTGAGTTGTATCTCAGAATTCTATCTTTAATCATGGTCCTTATTCAGTCTTTGTATCTGGAACTTTTGTGCCATCGATACCTCAAATAGCAAAAGACTTGGACAGTACAGGTTCGATCGTTAGGTGCTGAGAAAATAACTCTTTCTTCTGAGTCTTTGCTCAAAAACGATGCACAGTTTGGCTGTTAGCCTATCGGTACTTGCATCTTCTTTGGGGGCCCTACTAGGCTCATCCTATTCAAGTTTTTGTACGTGTTCCAAACCGGCTCACTTCCAGTTTGGCGTCCAACTCACCATTCTGAAACCTAGATGGCAGGAAACCAATCTACCTTACTGGGACACCGCTTCTCTTCGTAGGCTCCCTTGGCGTTGCCGCTTCGCAAAACATCGCGCAGTTGATGGTATGGAGATTCGTCCAGGCTCTAGGAGCTTCACCTGGTTTAGCAGTGGGGTCAGGCGTCATTGGAGATATCTATAGACTCGAAGAGCGTGGGCAGGCCCTAGGTATTTACTTCGGAGTAAGCGTTTCTTTCCCTTGTCTCCGAATGCGTTTTTCTCAGAATTTTTAGGCTGTCCTTCTGGGCCCTGCTCTCGCTCCTTTCGCAGGGGGTAAGTTCTTTTTCTTTCTCAGTGAAAGGCTCACCTATAATTCGAATAGGGTTGGCTGCTCATTATTTTTCCTGGCGACTCATGCAACTCTCTCTGGGATTAATCGGACTTATAATCTTCGTATTCGTGCTTTTCGTCTTTCCGGAAACGTACCACCCAGGAGAACGCGGAGTGGACAAAGCTGACCCTTCTGAGCTCCCAACTTGGAGGCCCATTCTTCTCAATCCTTTGAGACCGCTTTTATTGCTAAGAAGTCCAAATTTAATGGCAGTTGTACGTCCCTCCCTCACTCGCTTTTGTTACTGCTTTAAATTATACCATCCAAGTAGTCGCTAGCGGCGTTTGCAGCGCTATTGGCGGACTATGGTGCGTACAAGCAAGACAATTTTTGGAACGAAGAACTGAAGGTTCGTATGTTATGAAGTTCTGTTGATTCCCATTGCGTATACAATTGTAAGTGGGTTTCAACAGTTTGCTTGCTTCTTTGGCGTTGACAATGACTCAAAGGGCGTGCGGTACAACATATCTAACGAAGCTATCATCGGGGCCTGCTTCCTCCCCGCCGGGCTTGGCAACATGAGTTGGTGTCTTTTTACCCTCTTTCAAATCAATAGCGACTGATATTTTGGCATTTGCAGTCGGTGCACCGTTAGCCGGACGCCTGTCTGATAAAATCGTTGTTAAATGTCGGAAAGAGCGGGGCGGGGAGTGGTATCCTGAGGATCGACTAAAAGCAACACTCTTCGCGGCTGGTGTTATGGTGCCGCTGTCCACTCTAGGGTGCGGATTCTTAACAACCTATGTTCCTGGAAAGATAGGTTTGGCGTTGAACCTCATCTGCTTGTTCGTCAATGGCGTTGGGGTAAAGTCATCCTTTTTAGGTTTGTGATTTTCCTCCATCGTTGATATTATTTCCTGTGAATCTATAGGTCGACTTCGTGCTCAGCCCATGTGCGGCGTATTTTGTGGATTTAATGCACTCACGGAGTGCAGAAGCTACGGCTGCAAATCAGTGAGCGGCGGTTACTCAGAACCCAAACTTTTCAGAATCATTTATTTATTTTTAAACGTTTGCGATTCCGCATTTTAGGGGCTTCCGTTCCATATTCACGTCGCTCTCAATCGCTGCGATTCTTCCCATGGTCCAGGCGTACGGGGTCTTGTTCACCAATGCTGTGTCTGCTATACTTGCCTGGGGAGGATTTGGGTATGTGGAAATTCACTCGCCTTTGTTATCTGGGCGATCGATCATATCGTAATCTTACGCGTTTTGCACTTCGATAGGCTATTGTGGTTCACGGTACGCTATGGCGATCGCCTACGGGCCGTGGTGGATGTTGGGTTTTCCACAGCGGATAATAACTAGAGAGGTTATGATTTGGCACTCGCCGCATTTAGATGCGAAATGTATACCACTAGCCTACTATTCGGAGAAGCTTTCATCGGTATAAGTAGAAGGAACGTACACGAAGATACCAAGAATATTCACGAATCAGAATTACGACGGACTTATTTCGACGACACTTCGAATACTCCACAATTCAAATACTCCGCAATCGACGCGTGCGAACTCGAAGCTTTCAAGATCCCCAAGAGAGAAATTTATGACAAGCACCATGTCCTCGTCACATAAAAGTTTAGTCCATCCGGATATATCAGGCTGTGGTCCATCATCAATGACGAACTTCCTAATTTACCAAATTCCGTTCCCCGAGTCCGAGTACTCCTCGCGTGGAATTCGAGCTGTACCGCTGTACTTTGACAAATTTTGGTTCGCTCGCGTTTTACCTGACAGGTTTAAAGCGCACCCCTAGAACACTGATTGGCATTGCCTGATGGAGAGCACTCAGGATTCAGCCAAGAATATATATGTCGTCAGATGTCCAGAGAGTATAGCGCCTTCTCGAAGAGCGCTCGAAATGAACGGGGTGGGTTCAAGTTCCCTTCTGCTCCCTTCGACGAAGACCGAGGGCTATGTAGGCCAGTTGAGTCATCTTTGATCAACTAAGATCAAACTATTTGTTAACATAGTCAACAAACAGAGAAGTTTTGTTTTTCTTCCTGAGAATGATTAATGAAGCTTAGCCTGCGAATGACGCATGGAAATGAAGCGTGAGATAAGCTACTGAGCTGTCGAATTCCACATTTCTCAAGTGCACCCCCTGTTCTCCACGTATAGCATCTCTTCATGATCAGTGACTCCTCGTCATTCGCACTAATCAGCATCGTCCGATTCGTGTCCTCCAGCACCTCGAGGATGATCCTATCCATTCCGCCCCATCGCATAGGTCGCAGACTTACAACCCGGTTCAATCCAGATCGCAGACCTTCGATTGAGGGGGACACACCTAGTTGCTATCTACTCTATGTGCCCAATCATCAGCAACGATGAGTTCAGTTACACAGCTTCAAAGTTCAGGACCTCGGCCACATGGTTTAAAAATCATCCCATGGGGGCCGAACAAGACAACTTGAACCTTGTAATTCAAAAATAAAAGTGGCCTTATTTCAATTTTTTGGAGTAACTTTAGTGGCTCATCAAGGTGACCACTGACGGTAAGTAACTCGAAAAAATTATGACCTTATAACCAATATGGTAGCTAAGACCTATGGCTTTTACCTGCACGGTGGTATGGGTTATCGGTTATTGCGGACCTATGGGTCATGGTATGCAATTCCCCGCCCACCAAGCCGGTGGAGATGGGATTTAGAGGGCTACGGGTTATCAGGAGTATGGGTTTGCAAAAATCCAGAACGATACGTGTAAAATTGCAAGAGGAACCGAACAAGGGGTCCAACCGAATGAGGGGGTAATGATAAATAGTAGACAGGCGACAGCCACCCAATCATTACATGGCACCTCCGTCTAACCTTATCTGTCGGCAGGTTCAAATTCTCTAAATTTTTAGGAAATCCAGACGAATCTGCAACCATCATGGACTCCGAAAAACTACCCCTTCTCTCCTCTGACCATAATGCGGTAAAGCATTACGCGGTGTATCGTCGATTTTCCCCAGCGAAGAAAAGACTCATCGTCGGGATGGTTTCTATTTGCGGGCTGATTCCTCGTGAGTTTAGAACCTCCTCATACAGTTGATTATTCACCTAACAATGCGGTTTCATTGGAGTGTACGTGACCGGCTCGTTTACACCCTCTATCCCAAAGGAACTCAATTCTACGGACCCAATTGTGAAGCAAGTTCTTCAATTATTGTTTTTCTTGGCACGAACATCGTAATGTCGTCGCGCTTTGTAGCATGGCTGTTAGTTTATCGGCATTTGGCACATCATTAGGTGGATTAATTGGGGGTCCTTACTCGATCTTTTGTGAGTACAACCCGAATTATGATGATACTCGATTATAATCAACTTCTTAAATCTCGAGATGGACGTAGGCCAATATATGCCTTCTCCCTCCACGTGCTCATGTTCGTCGCATCTGTGGGTGTTGCAATGGCAGCGAGCGTCCCTGAATTTCTGATCTAGAGATTTTTCCGATAATTTGGCGCCTCCCCCAGCTAGGTTTTGGGGGCGGGAGTCATTGGTGGTATCTACAAGCTCGAAGAGTGAGGAAGAGCTATGGGAACTTTCTTTGCGGTGCGTGGCTCGGTTTTAAACCCTTGGCTCCAAAAATCATGTCCTTCCACCCGAAGGCCTGTCTTGTTGGACCCGCGCTGCCTCCCCTGGTGGGTGGTAAGTACAATTTATAAAGGCGCACGCGATTTCTGAACGTTTTATTTCTTGGTTAGGTCCAGCAGTCTATTATTATTCGTGGAGAGCCATGCAGGGATTCTTGGGAGTGGTTGGATTTCTGACCTTCTGTATGATTTATTGTTGGCTCCCGGAGACAAGCCAACCTGGCTCATGGGGTATCGATAAAATGAGAGCGAACAGCGGAGAAGACGCCAAAGACCACTCCTATATTATCAACCCACTTCGACCACTGCTGTGACTTCGATCCCAATTTATTTCTGGTTGTGAGTTCACGTTCAGTCTGTACCTGAAGATTTAGTTCTGTGACCCCCACACCACAGTTGGTGATCCTCTCCGCCTCCTTGTTGTCATTTTTCGGTACGTTCTTTGAACTTCCTCCCTTCTCTTCCTCCATGCATAAATTAACAAATTAGTTCTTGTGGTTCCACTTGCATATATAATTGTATGTCGATGCCCTTTCTCTGATTCCTCAAATCCTAACGTCTGAAAGGGCAAACGCTATGATATTCCTAACAAGCCATTGGTTAAGGCTTGTTTCTTGCCTAGCAGCATATGTAAATTATTCATTTCTGAATATCTTAATTCAAGTGGAAGGCTGACGTCGTCCGTTTCTAGGACACAAATCGTGGGACGAATATACACAGTGATCATCTGGAAGAAGAAGTAGGGTGGTGTATGGTATCCCGAGGACCGATTAAGGGCGCCTTTGATGCCTTTCGCAGTTTTAGTTCCAATACCATTACTCGCATTCGGAGTGATAAACAAATATGTTGACGGGGGCCCATCATAGGATGTCTCATATGCCTTTTCTTGAACGGTTTGGGGGTGAGTTAATCATCATGCGCATCAGGATGGCGACGCAGTATTCACGCGCTATTTTGCAGGTAGAGATGGCGTTCGGACCATGTGCGGCGTACATCATGCACTCTAGAAGCGCTGACAGTTTGGTGGAAAATGGGTGAGGAGCACATCCCACACGACCCGATGACCGAATGTGAAGTCTAACTGCGATTGATTGAAGCGGCCTGCGATCTGCTCTCATGGCAGGAGGAATAGCTCTGATCTTGCCCATGATCAACACTTATGGGATTGCCGTTACGAACGCCCTATGCGCCGTCATGGTATGGATCTCATTCGGGTACGCTCGGTGGACTTCCGTTCTTTTCATGCTTTCCTGATTCGGACCTTATGCCAGGATCCTTTGCTGGTATGGGTCTGGATGAGAGCGTATTGCGACTTTGGTTTTTCGACCGCCGAGAATAACTGAGTGGCAGTTACTTGACTGATCATGGAAGGTATAGAGGCTTATCTTATCATCTTATAACTTTTCGGGCCGCCGGCAAAAAATCAATTTCCTTCCCGCCCACTGTTTCCGCCTTGTTTACATCATGTAACCTCGGCTGTGAAATGACTCACGATAGAGAACCCGCTTGTTACTCTCGTCTTCCTCTCATCCATCATGATTTCTGAAGAAACTCCATTGGTTTCTTCACCCACGAAACATGAAGAAGTTTACAAACGATTCAAGCCAGCCAAAAAACGGTCCATTGTTGCTTTAGTCTCGGTTACTGGACTGCTTGCTTGTATGTCTTTCTGTCTGAGTTGTATCTCAGAATTCTAAGTTGTACTCATGGTCTTTATTCAGTCTTTGTATCTGGAACCTTCGTGCCTTCGATACCCCAAATAGCAAAAGACCTACAGAGTACTGGTCCGATCGTTAGGTACAGAAAGTAATTCCTTCTTCCAATTCTTTGCTCAACAATGTGTGCACAGTTTGGCTGTAAGCCTTTCGATACTTGCGTCGTCTTTCGGAGCCTTACTAGGCGCATCCTATTCAAGTTTCTGTGAGAATCCAGACCCATTTCCAGTTTGCGTCCTACTCATGGACCTAAAAAACCAGATGGCAGGAAACCAATCTACCTCATTGGTACACCGCTTCTCTTCGTGGGTTCCCTTGGCGTCGCGGCCTCGCAAAACATCGCGCAGTTGATGGTGTGGAGATTCGTCCAGGCTCTAGGAGCTTCACCTGGTTTAGCAGTGGGGTCAGGGGTCATTGGAGATATCTATAAACTCGAAGAGCGTGGGCAGGCTATGGGTATTTTCTTTGGAGTAAGCCTTTCTTTCCCTTGTCTCCGAATGCGTTTTTCCTCAGAATTTTTAGGCTATCCTTCTGGGCCCTGCTCTCGCCCCTTTGGCAGGGGGTAAGTTCTTTTCTCTTTCTCTGTGAACGGCTTACTTATAATTCGAATAGGGTTGGCTGCTCATTATTTTTCCTGGCGACTCATGCAACTCTCTCTGGGATTAATCGGACTTATAATCTTCGTATTCGTGCTTTTCGTCTTTCCGGAAACATATCACCCAGGAGAACGCGGAGTGGACAAAGCCGGCCCTTCTGAGCTCCCAACTTGGAGGCCTATTCTTCTCAATCCTTTGAGACCGCTTTTATTGCTAAGAAGTCCAAATTTAATGGCAGTTGTACGTCCGTCTCTCACTCGCTCTTGTTGCCGCTTTAAATTATACCATCCGAGTAGTCGCTAGGGGGGTTTGTGGCACTGTTGACGAACTATGGTGCGTATAAGAAAAACAATGCTGAAACCAAGAACTGACGGTTCGTCTGGTATGAAGTTTTGTTGATTCCCATTGCGTATACAATTGTAAGTGGGTTTCAACAGTTTGTTTGCTTCTTCGTCGTTGACGATGGCTCAAAGGGCGTGCGGTACAACATCTCTAATGAAGCTATCATCGGGGCCTGTTTCCTCCCTGCCGGTCTCGGTAACACGAGTTGGTGTTTTTGACTTTCACTTCAAACCGATATCAACTGATATTTTGGCATTTGCAGTCGGAGCACCGTTATCTGGGCGCCTGTCTGATAAAATTGTTGTTAAATGTCGGAAGGAGCGGGGCGGGGAATGGTATCCTGAGGATCGATTAAGAGCAACACTCTTCTCGGCTGGTGTTATGGTGCCGCTGTCCACGCTAGGGTGCGGATTCTTAACGGCCTATGTTCCTGGAACGATAGGCCTGGCGTTGGACCTCATCTGCTTGTTCGTCAATGGCCTTGGGGTGAAGTCGCTTTTTTTGAGTTTTTGTGACTTTGCTCCGTCGCTGATATTCTTTCTCTCTGGATCTTTAGGTCGATTTCGTGTTGAGCCCGTGTGCGGCATATTTTGTGGATTTAATGCACTCACGGAGTGCAGAGGCTATGGCTGCAAATAGGTGGGCGGCACACTTTTCGGAATCTTTTATTTTATTTTTAACGTTTGCAACTCCGCATTTTAGTGGCTTCCGTTCCATGTTCATGTCGCTCTCAATCGCTGCGATTCTTCCCATGGTCGAGGCGTACGGGGTCTTGTTCACCAATACTGTGGCTGCTATACTTGCCTGGGGGGGATTTGGGTATGTGGAAACTCGCCCACCTTTGTTATCTGGGTGGTCATATCGTAATCTTACGCGTTTTGCACTTCGATAGGCTATTGTGGTTCACGATACGTTATGGCGATCGCTTGCGGGCTGTGGTGGATGTTGGGTTTTCCACAGTGGATAATAACTAGAGAGGTTGTGATTTGGCACTCACGGCATTTGGATGGTATACCACGGACTATTCGAAGAAGCTTTCATCGATTTAGAAGGAACGTACCTACTTACACACGAAGATATCACGAATATTCACGAATCAGAACAGGATTATTTTGATGACACCCCGAATACTCCACAATTCAAATGCTCCGTAATCGATGTGTGCGAAGTCGAAGCTGCCAGGATCCCAAGACAGAAAACCTATGACCAGTACCCACCAACATTGCTTATTAGATGTCAGCACGAGACGGTGATCGCAACCAATGCGGTCCTCGTCACGCAGAAGTTTAGTCAATCCGGATATATCAGGCACCTGTGGTTCGGCAAAGCCCAGCAAAGCCCCGCCGTTATCGTTCATAATCAATGACGAATTTCCGAATTGACCGAATTCCGTTGCCCGAGTCCGAGTACTCCTCGCGTGGAATTCGCGCTGTACTTTGTCAACTTTCGGTTGGCTCGCGTTTTACCTGACAGGTTTAAAGCGGACCCCTAGAACACTGATTGGCATTGCCTGATGGAGAGCACTCAGGATTCGGCCAAGAATATGTATGTCGTCAGATGTCCAGAACCTTCTATAGCGGGCTCTCGAAGTGCCTGAGACCGCTCGAAACGACCTGGGTGGGTTCCCTTCTGCTCCCTTCGACGAAGACGAGGAGGGAAAGCCAAATATTTGGCCAGTTATTTCCAATCCTATAACCGTACGTTTGCACCTGTGCGAAGAGAATCTAGAGCCTTTTTTTTTTAGCATCGTCGTATGTGGAACGTCCATATTCTCACCTAAATTTTCGTGTTAGTATCCACCTCTTGGCCCCTTGAGAATACATAGCCCGCAGAGGAATCGAATTGACATGTGCCAAAGGCCCACAAACACTGCCATATTTTCTGCGACTACTGCCTCGTCTCTGCCAGTTCCATTTACAAGTCATTTCTACGTTTATTCCTGTTCTTTCGCCTTTCATCTTTGAGTTCCCTTTAGTTGTTGCCTTTTGGCGCTTTCGGATAGAACCAGCCACTGGCATGTATGTAGTCATCTAATTATGCAATACTGCAATCTACTTATGTCCTACCACTAAACTGAGTCGAGTCCTATGATACTATTGATAATGACAATGCAAAGATTCAAGACAAGCACCGCGCCACCAATTATTTTCAGAAGGCGATAAGCTTATCATTTTCTTTAATATCCCACCTGATCAGCAGCGGCTCATCTTTTCCGGCAAGCGGCTTGAGGATGGACGCTCTCTGTTGGATTAAAATATCCGGCAGGAGTCCACCCTCCATCTCGTCCTGCGTCTCCGCGGTGGTAAGCAGATTTTTGTCAAGGCTCTCAGGGGAAAGACCATCACATTAGTGATTTTTCGGACACGGTCAAACGTCAAGGCCAAGGTTTCAGAACTAGGAAGCCATTCCTCCCAACCCAATAAGCAGCGCTTTATTTTTGCCTGAAAGTAACTGGAAAACCGACGTACTCATCTGACTATAATATTCAGAAGGAGTCTACCCTTCACCTTGTAATACGACTTGCAAAATTCTTGCCTATTTATTTAGTAGATATCAGGGGTGTACAGTGTCTTGTCCATGGGGCAGTACTACATTTGCTATACTTGCCTGGGGGCGTGTGGGTATGTGGAAATCTTGTTATCTGGGCGGTCATGTCATAATCTTACTGTGGTTCATTATACTCACGCAACCGTCTGCGGACTGCGGGCTGTGGTGGATGTTGATGGGTTCTCCACGCCAGATGATAATTGACACTTGGAGAGACAGATGTAGTTATGTTTTTTGGCAGCCGGCGTTTGGATGGTAAAGGTAAACTTACTAGTCTGAGAACGTTTATCGATCTAGAAGAAACGTTTATCGATTTAGAAGGATACCATAAACACTTCGAATACCCCAGAATCGTTCCTTGGATGTCCGCGTGCGAAGAGAAAGTTCTACTAGGAAGCTCCAAGACAGAAAACCCATGACAAGGCCGGCAACAGTAATCCAGTATATATTATTATCAGCACGAGATGGCAATCCGAATCGCAACCGATGCGGTTCTCGTCACGCAAAAGCCCCCCAGTTGTGTCAATCCGGATATACATATCAAGCACCTGTGGTCCAGAAAGGGCTATAAGCAAAGCCCCGCCATTACTTATCGTCATAATCATTGACGGGTTTCCGAAATCGATGACGAGTTTGTCCGAATCGACCGACTTCCGACTCCGAGTCCGAGCTCACGCACTAGTCACCCCTCACGTGGAATTCGCGCTGCATGTACTTTGTTCTCGCGTTTTTTTAGTTGACAATGACAGGGAAGTTTAATCGGACCCCCGGACACTGATTAGCACAACGCTATCAGAAGTAATCGATCAGCGTGAGCCAATAAGTGCGTAGTCAGATGTCCAGGTTACATATAGGATACAGGTTCCAGAGGCTTCTGTGGCGACGGGGCTCGGGAAGCCTGGGGCGGACCGGGATGACCGGGTAGGGCTGGAGGGCGATGTTGGGTTCTCGACCTACACCCACGACTCGGGGGTGGATTGCGGACATAAGAATTCGTGTGCGAACGGAGGGAGCGGAATGGAAGATTGTGGTCTCCGTTCCATACACGAAGGGGGGATTATTCGAAAATTGCTCAATTGCCCTGAGTTAGATATCGATATACCCGGTTTACTTGAATGAAACCCGCGAAGAATGCACTTGCCCCAAAACTATGACTGATTTGAGGTTATAAATAGTGCTTAAAAAAAAGAGATAACGAATCTATCTCCCCTGAAATGGTCCTGCTGTGAAAGTGTGGAGCACGCACTGACGGTCCTGTACTATAACTCAATATGACCCGGATCCGGTGGCGACCGTGAGTTTGAAAGGCTTGGGGCTTGCGGGTGGCAGCTGTAATCTAGTAGCCGCCGCCTGTAGCGCACCAGTCGATGAGAATGGATGGATATCAGCCGCCCACGGCCGCTCATCTTCGTTTTGGTGTATAACATGTAAAATGTTTCGTGGGCGAGGTCAAATGTGTGCACAGCCGTGACTCTGGATGGTTGATCATGCCCAGTGCGATCTATCATGGAGGATGGTTGAAACCGCTGTCGTCTTGCCGCCGTCTCTAGTTCTCCTCGATACCGGTGTTTGAGAAACATCATGATTTGAACCGGCGGCCATTGGCGGGCATCGTCCAAGTAAAGTGAGAACAAAATGTCGTTACGGATGAATTGAAAGCGGAGCGTGGCGCAGTTATTACATGCACCTTGTCATGTCCGGGAACGTAATCGTACCGGGGCTAAAAACATGGGCGCAGTGCATGGCTGAGTGAGAGTAATAGGTCTGCCGGTCTCAGGATCCCGTTCATTGCTGACGCTTAGAAAACGCCTGGCAGTTTTTTTACCAAGTAAATCTAGGAGTTATTAATAAGTACCTTGGGACGCTTGGAGATCGGAGTGGTTTGATACGTACAGAGGTCCGCATAAGATGCAAAAGCGGTTAATCAAGGGACATGCCCATTGCCCACATAGAAAGGAAAAATACTTTGCCCTAACTGGAGTACATAGACATACTTCAGCGCTCCAAGTATGTCGTGCCTTCGTGGCTCTGCCAAACCCAATTTCCCAAACAAGGATGAGATTATATCCCGACATCGGGAATTCGGAGAGATCATTGAGAAGATTGATGGGAAATGAACACGAGGATTGCCTCGAGGAGGCAGTGCCCCTATGGTGTCAGAAGTCCGTCCGTGGAGGCGCTGACTAATATTTGACATGTGGTTCGAGGGAGGTTTACGGTTTGAACAAATCGACTCCTTCAACACCTCCTCATCGACCGCCTGCCGATTTCCGTGCGATTATCCCATTTTCTTTTATATCATGCCCGAATTATAATTGGATGAACATTTGTGTGAGTCCCTGTGACTGTTGTGTGCTGTCAGCTTTTGTCATTGTAGAGCGGCTAACGACCTTTTTGTTGTCTCCACAGTTTTTCAGTACGCTCTTACGACCTCTTGCAGGCGATACAACAGGATATCTGGAAACCGTAATTAATTGTCGACCTCGAAATATACACCAACCATCAAATTCAACTGCCACTTTCCATTCGACGAACTTCATATGGGTTCAAAGCGAAAAGCCTCCAAGATACTGTCCAGAGGAAACAAGGATAGGCCTCATGAATACAATAGGGATAGCCCATCTGAGCTAGAGTTCGACACTCTTCACCCATATGTCGCCCATCCTTATTGCCCAAAAGACTCTATTTCGAGCCCTGTTCGTGATACTGCTTGTATCCGGAAGGTTTCGTCACTCGAATCCTATTCACCTTTCTCGCATCGTGGCTATCCGATCACTTGTACAGGGACCACACTGGGAGCCGATCCCTATACCCAGCGCTCCGAGGATGACAGTTTCCCAAACCATCTAGAACCTATCGATGATTTGTTTTCATTTTATACCCCGAATTGTCTTCTGTATCATGGCGACCCACTGGAAAAGACAACAGACGTGACTGATGATTCTCACCCTGAACATCCGTTCAGCGTCTGGTCAAGTAGTCCCGATTCGGTGGATAGTGACCTAGATGACGAATCCCTTCACTCTACTTCGACCTCCCCTCTATCTTTCCAACAACACTCTCTCGCCGTTTTACCAGAAGACGACGAGGATAACGACCACATGCACTACTCAGATCCTTCTTCTTCCATTAGCCACGATATATACCACCTAGAAGAACCGAAATACCCCGCACATTTGTACACACCGGATCAAGACGCACCTCTACCCCTTCCACCACCTGTGGGTCAGTTGACCCCTCCTAATTGGACCTACCCATCACCATTTCCCCCAGACGCTTGGGGATCCCCAGCATCGCTATACGACGACTACTATTCATTCAACCTCCACGATCCGCCAACGACAATACCATCTTCTCCTTCGCGCCGAACATCGAGAGAGCTCCCAGAAGACGAAGAACATGCGTACGAGTCGCAACGACCCGTGCGTCTGCGCTCGTTACCGGGCGCTGAGACCGACGACGACCTGATACCTACGGAACTTGCATCGAAGAATTATATCCCAGATCCGAGCATTGTCGTCTCCAGCACGCCTTACCAGGACATCGACGGTCTACTCCTCTGGGATGCGCCATCAAGAGCGAAAATGCGTGATGCGAGTGATTTACCGCCTGCCCGATCGCCGTCGCCCGAGGACTTCACAGTGGACCCCCATTTATTCGCGGAGCTGGCGGGACAGGAGGTTGGAGTGGAGATGCAGAGGATACACGAGTTGAGAGAGAGGTCGAGTTGGGACAAGGACCGGTTTCGAGAGCTTTCGGCGTTGTTGAGGTTGAAGACGCAGAAGTTGGGGAATCCACATGAAGTCCCTTCCGGGCCGGATGATGCACGGGTGGATGAAAAGATGGAAGATGGAACAACGCTTCCTCCTGAACTTGAGCAAGAATCGACGTCGATATTGAACGAGGTGTTGCCTTGTACTACCTGTTCCTCGGATCCGCGGGGCCTATCGGTGCCTAATCCGATTGGGAAAGATGCGTTGGACATGACGCCGACGACGACGCCGGTGATAGCCAAATCTCCGCCAAAGCCCAAGATCACGAATATGGCGCAGCTGGTGGCCAATATGGTATTCCATCGACAACAGGAAGCGCTCCGGCGCTCGCCTCCTCGCGTGCGTACGTGGGCGGGGCCATCGTCTGGGAACGCTATGCAAGGCACATCGAAAACCCATCCGACACCACGATCGCCGTTGCGACAGGTATCGCTGCCGTCCGAGTTGGAAAGCGTTGATTCTGATCATGAAGACGAGGATGATTTCTCTGCGTCGCTGATGGAGTTATTTGAGAGTCCGTTGCCGCTGAGTCCACTGGTGCTGACGGATTCGCCCCTGGGGTGGTTGTCTGCACCGTAAGAGTGCGATGTGTGTAGCTAGCAAGTAACATTCAAAAGGTGAGCTTTTTGTTGATTGTTTGTGTTTTTCGCCCGCAGCTGACGTTGACGTCTCTTTCCTTTCTTTTTCTTTGCGCAGCGTGCTGGCTGCGCATCCTTCGGAATTGAGTCATGTATCGTGATTCGTCATGAATTCAACTTCAGTTTCAACTTCCAGCTTCAAATTGGCATTTTTCCATTTATCTCATCTAATCATGGTACCGTTTCCTTTCATTTTCATTTTCTTCCTCATCTGTTTTTTTCCCTTTCTGAAGCACTTTGAATCTAAAACTGCATGTACCAACACTGTTACCATCATCTTACACTTGCGATGTTTTCTTCACATTATATCCGGCCTCTTGGCCTGCGTAGCATCTCTTCTTTTTTCTTCTTCCCTTTCTCCATCTCTTCCTTTCTCGGCTTTCCCGAGCATCGTCCTGTTAGGTGCTAGATACTTGATTCCTCCCGCTTCTTCGAAACGTTTCCCTGGCTTTTTTTCTTGGATTTGGATTTCTTTTGCTTGGATGGATATCCGGGATAGAAAACGCTTCGCTTGAACGGTGGATTTTTCAGGGTTCCCTCTGGCATTTCTTTGATTTGATGCGGGTGACTGGTGATACGGGCGCGCGAAGTCTGAAAAACAAGCTTTCTCTTTTTTTTTTTTTTTTTTGGTTTTGAATCATGTTGTATGTACTATGTATTGGATTGTGCGCAATGGTCTGCTTTGCTTTGCTCTGCCCTGCCCTGTGTCTGGTTCTGGTTCTGATCTGGCGTTTCAAACGTGGCGATGAGCGATACCTGGAATACTTATTACTCAGTACTACGCGTCTTGTTTTCATTTTTACTAGATCTTTCTTGTCCATGTATGTATGTATGTATTATTATATTTCAATCCATTTCATTTTCTTCTAAAGGCTTTCTGATTGTGGGTGAGGGTAATGTTTTGCAGGGTACAGTCATCCACCATCAAATGATATGGTGAAACTTTAAAAATCAAATTTAAATTCAACGAAATAAATTTTTGTCACAGAAACAGCACAATAAATTCAGGTAATGTGAGTACTATTCACTGCCAAAATTTCAGAGGATTTGGTTGGGTTGCTGTTGAGCAATTCTCAAAAGAGACCTGTATCATTCAGTGGTGGGAAAGGCTTTGGGCGAAATCCATAAAACACCTAGTTTTGAGAAGGGATCCCTGTACTCAAAACACGTTCAATCCCTCCAAATTTTTGAACAACAGTAGGTAATATATAGCAGCTTCAAGTAGAATTTATTTTATGAAAATGTGCCCATTTTTACAGAAGTTATTAGCTCGACAAAAGTGTATCATTTGCCGGTGGTGTACCATTTGCCGGTGGATGACTGTATGTATGGTGCTCACACACTTTTGGGATGCGTTTATGACGACTACTTGTGGAGCCTTGGCTTAGAAGCAATGGCAGGTGTTGAGTATGTATGTATTTTTGGATGAAGTCTTGGGTCATCGCGTATTCCTGTCAAGGTTTCCAATATCCACTCGTCATGGCTGTCAAGGAGCGAAAAATAGTACAAATAGAAATCCGTGGACCGAGGTACCCTCAGTATCCGCTGGGTGAATTCTAGAATTCTAGTAGGACAGACTGAGAATAATATGAAACCCTTGACTTAGACTTTGTTTAGACTCACCGCCAAGCGGCAAACCGTTAACGAAGGGCTTGGCAACCTCGGGAGATCAAAAACAAGGACGAGTGATAAAAATAACCACATCATCATCGACTCAACCCTCACCACAATCCACAATCGGAACGGAAGAAAGAGACAGGAACAAGAACGGGCTTGCTTGGCAACTCGGTCAAAATAACAAGTACATACAGTCCTTGACTCTCGCCGCAAACCTTTACCAAATTCCAATCCCATCCACAATCCCATAATCCATACCCGGAACAGGACAAGAACAAGAACAAGCAATTGAACCCGACAACGATGCCCGGCGGCCGTTTGAATCCTCTTAGCGTCACCAACATCGTCGAGGCTGTGAAAACAGCGAAAGATAAGGCGCATGCGCGGACATCGAGTCTGACGAAGAAGATGGGTGAGCTGGGGCTTGCGATCCCGTATGTGGATCTATCTATCCAGGTGAGTTCGAGCTGTCAAATGTACATGTAGTGGGCATTATTTTGAGAGCTAACCTGATCTGTCTTCCGTTTGGCCACAGTTTATCGGTGCATCAGGACTTCCGAAGATGGATGTGGTGGGGTCGGCTGATCCATATTTCGTGGCTAGCCTTGAAGATACGATATCATTTGTGTTCGTCTCTCTTCCTGATATATCATGTCATGGTTATTGACAGACGCCTCTAACGTAGCTCAACAGTGAAGGAAAACACCCTCACTCCGGTGTGGAACGAGATATGGAGAGTTAAAAATGTACCGGTCACAGCGGACCTTGTGATAAAGGTCATGGATAAAGACGAAGGCTCAATGACGGATGACTTCATCGGGAGGGTCAAAACCAGCATCTCTACCGGGGCGAAAGAGGCTGACATTGAGGGTTCACTGTTTAGACGATCACGAGGGACTTTTTGGCTCAAGGTGCACCGCGTTTTTCTACCTACCTTGCTTCCATTCATCGACCCCCTTTTAGATTGAGTCCACGCCTGCAGTGGATGAGAATCCTACGGCACACCCCTATCTTTTCAATGGTCCTATCCGCTTCTCGCGGCACTTCTCACCCACAGTCGGAGCACTAACCAACCTCAACGACGCTCGTCTCTACTCGACATGGAAGATGTACATCATGGGGGTACCCCTCTTCTTTGGCGACGTTCACCAACACTGGAATAGGGACTACAAAGCCGCACAGAGTATATTCCAAGGTCCAACCAGTCTCGCCGTGCGGAGCGGAGTCCAGGCGGGCCACCGCATGCTATACCAGCGGACGGCGTCGAACGGGTTTGGAGTTATCGAAGATGCTGCTGGGATAATCCAAGTCCTACACGGCGGCGCACGGGGGTCCGACGGTTCTGAGTCGGCGTTCGAGAATCGGGTGAAGCCAGCGGTGTATACCTACATCATCTCCTCCGAAGACGACTCGTTCAGATTCTCCGAGACAGGCGCGGCGTTCTTTGTCGATTTCGCGAGCAAACACGCGTTGCATGCGAATTGCTACGAGACGGTGCGGTACAGTGGGGAGTTCCACCCGCGTCCTGAAGGGGGCTGGGATAAGTTTTCCGATGATATCCCTGATGAGAGGGTCAACTGGGAATTGGTGATCGACAACAACTCGGGGACGTATGCGCCTGATAAGAACCTGCTTCCGAACCTGAGGAGCCTGTTGGAATATAACTTCCCTGGGTTCGGGATATTCGCGTTGGACCATGGAGACGAGGCGTTGAAGGAGAGCAGGGAGGCGTGCAGAGCGTATGCGATCAAGTACCGTGGGGTGGGTCAGGATGAGCTGCAGCCTCATGCGCAAGAAGGTGAGGAGACGCTTAGCCATCAAGCGCAGGCTGCAGCTCAGTCGTTGGTTCAGAAACCTGCTGCTGGGTCTGAGTGAGGTATTCGACTCCAAGTTGGGCAGCTGGGGTGTAAGGTTTGAATGTTCTTTTCTTTTGGTAATTGGTCGGATCTCCAAGTGTTCCTCACTTAATATTTATGCAAGTTATGTAAGTACAATAGTAAAGGATGAAGAATGTACTAAACTCATTATGTACTAAACTCATTTGTATGTATTATCTAAAGTGCTAGCAGTAATTAAGCATTGTTGTATCTGTAAGAAATCCAGAGCGGCGCTTCATCTGGGTTGATTCTAGTTCAACGAAACTCTAGCACAGGTCGGACTCAGGCGGCCGTAGTAAATGGGAATTGTGAATTATCGGGAAATCTGAATTTTCGTGGAGTTTGTAGAACCAGATCCATCATCTGCCTAGGGCGTCGGTGAACAGCAGTCCCGGTATCCTTTGGCGCCCATTCTCAGCAACATTCGTCGATTTAGCCGACTGGTATACTGTGACGCTTTATCTGGGCTTGATTCGCTGACATTTAATTTCTTGATGCCAGGAACCGCATCGATGCTTTTGTGTTTCCGGGATTCTACATAAACGGTCGATTCGCAGTGCGGACCTAAATTTCAGGCATGCCGCAGTCTAAAGTAGCCGAAATCCAGCCCCATCGTTTCAGGTGCAGAGCGGTAAGCCACTGTAACACCGTACAGCTAGGACCCCTATACAGCTATACTGGTCAAGTACTGCCTGCAACCCCGCAATACTGCGTCGGAGAAAGGTGTCCCACCTTTGGAGGTCCACGAGTCCCAGGGCGTACCATCCTGCATGCAGCCTGACATATCCTTCAGGCCCCAAGTATCTAGTTTACAGAACTTTGTAAGGCCGCATACAACACAGTCAGGTATTAAATCTTATAAACACCTCTCGTTAATTGCTTTAAAAATTAAAAACCCCATCTTTGCCCCGTCTGATCGGACAAGCAGTCCTCCAACTTGAATATCTTTCGAGAGCCATGCAGCTCTTCCTCACCAACAACAGACCGTGGGATACGGATTACCACCTCGACGGGGGTAAGATTATCTACAAGGTCTCTTCGCCTTGGAAATATGTCCCAAGGAAGACGATGATCCAGCGTGCGCAGCCGGCGTTAGCAGAGAAGATCGACACCGATGTCGGAGCACGCGATGCATTCGAGGATATGGCGGTTATCGAGTACCATTTATTATTCGCTTCCAAAACCAGGTTTCAGTCCTTTGGTGCAGATGCGAAGAATGTGGGGGTGGATGAGCTGTTTAAAACGCGAGGTGGGAGGTACAAGAGAGGGTGAGCGTGCGCGCTAGCGGATCAAGGCTGCGATCAGACTAATTTGCTGATGTGAATGAAATTAGGGAAGATCAAATTTTCTTTGGGCCAGATGGGAAAGAGTACACTTGGAGAATGAGCGACGGGGATTGCGAGGTACGTCTAACTTGTTTGTCGCCCCTCAGTTCCTCACGGCCTTTGAAACAATAGCTCTTCTACTTCAAAGACCCGGAGAGGATCTGGACGCAGATTGCCAATTTTCAGCGGAGGGAACTAGGCATCTTTGGGAAATCACGGCGCGCTGTGCTTAATATCACCGCGGAAAATGAATCCTTGAGGGATCTGATTTTGCTCACCTTCGTGTATCTCGAAAGGTCGAGGGTGGAGAACGATAGGCCGAAAGCCGGAGTGTTCATTGCGGGTGCTGCTGGAGGTGGTGGTTAGTCAAATATCTCTGGTCGGCAGCCGGGAGTACCATCAC
>Ga0307513_10004109_pt1 | contig 19504 bp, 7 predicted proteins | sample 15_EM_MG_FD_202174 | JGI IMG/M metagenome (GOLD analysis project Ga0307513, IMG submission 202174) | Populus trichocarpa ectomycorrhiza microbial communities from riparian zone in the Pacific Northwest, United States - 15_EM | ecosystem: Host-associated > Plants > Roots > Unclassified | place...
TTAAATATTGTAGAATTAATTATTCCTATTACATCATGAAATAAATAATACTTTATATAAAATATTTGTTATTATTCTATTAAACAATTTATAATTCCATTACGTACAAAATTCATTCGATAAGAACTATAGTTTTTATACGTGTAATAAAATTAGATAAAATATTATCAGGTATAAAATTGATATTACAGTGCGAGTAAATTTAATTCACTTTACACTAATTTTTTAGAAAAAAAAATATTGTTAACATCATAGTGCAAGTGAATTTAATTTAATCTAAACTAGTTTTTTTAAAAAAATATATTAAAAAAATTAACACATTTGAAAGGAAAAAAAACAAAATTGTTCACGTGAACAGTATATTTATATATATTGTTCATGCTAATTGCACTGTTCAGTATAGTGCAAATAGCATGCACAGTAAACACAAAGCAGCAAAATGTTGCTTCTTCTTTTCTGCGTCACAGACGCAAAAAACATGTGGGGTCCATACACAGTAAACTGTGTATTTTTTGTTACCAAACGGCTGCAGACTGCGTTTTAATTAAAACGCAGCCGCGTAAACAAACGGATTCGAAGGATATTAAATATCTAATTTATTCCGATTATTGTTTATGTTGAACATTATATGTATAAATCATTTATATAAATACAAAATTCATATATATCCTCAATAATAAATTTAAATTCATTCGAAGCCCAATAAAAAAAAATACTAGAACAAAAAAAATAATCGCTTGACAAAGTTAATGCAACCCTCTCTCCATTACCATCAAATAAGTTTGGTTTGCATTATTCAATTATAAACATGCTTGAAAGTAGAATCTTCAATAAGGTTTTTAACCTTCACAGTTGCAAAATATTCATTGTGAAATTCTTTTATAGCGATTTTTCTTGTCACAATGAAGATAAATACCCTTGTCTTTCTTTATGTTCCAAGTATGCTTATGTGATTTTAATGCAAGGATTGTAAGATTTAGTTAACGTTTAACTCATGTTATATGACAAAGTTCAATTGACCTAATTTTCTAAAATAACCAATCATTTTTTATAGATGGGTGTTCACCTAGAAATCTTTTGTCATCTTACGGTGGAACAATTCCTTCGAGATTTTATATCTTCTAGTCCTGCTAGCCGTATCAAACAACTCTTTGAAATATATAATTATGCTATAAGCATTAATATTCCTATTTTATCTTTGAAGTTCACGTGATATGCTAGCTAACATCACATATATAGCTTGCTTATGGTTATCAATATGTCATTGATATTTAGTTTTAATTTTCTCATCGGTGTCGTCATCAAAGACAATAAAAATATTTTTTTCAAGAATATATAATATTTTTTTAGAGTAATATTCACATTTCAATATTAGTCCAAGAAGCTTGGTTCAGTCAATTTTTATCATCAATTATTCTACGTTGAGATATATTTTCACTCATGGTAATTTTTCAACCTATTCATGTAAAGGTAATGAGTATTGGTTTCATGCTTATATATATAACCAAATTTAGATAAGATCTTTGATAATAATTTTGATCTCCCACCATTTTCTTATAAATTAATAACTCTTCATATTAATTCAAGAACTCTCGCTTAGATTTTCTAGTGGTATAAGATCTTTTTTAATTTATATAGCTCAACAAATAATAATAAATTAAATTATATAAATAATATAGCTTATCAATCACATCTCTAGGTAACTGATAGATAAGTTAGTTGACAACTCTTTGTCCAGACACAAAATTTATGTTTCGCCTAACTACTGTCTCTAATCTTATATGATCATATGTGATTCATCCAAATCATATAAGTTTAGTTAAGTATGACTCAACTTCTATATCATTAAATATATTTGATTAAAGATAACCTTAAGAAGCTTAACATGTTATTCATGAATAAAACTTTTTTTTATGCATATAAAACTGGAAAGCAACAAATCATATTCTTAACATGTACTTAATATATTAATAAGAAATTTATTATATTAATCAGTTCTCATTTCATGACATAATTGATATATTATACATAACAATTATATATAAACATACACCCCTAGCATTCCATTCAAATTGGATGATTATGGACATATCTAAACTAATTCACTCAAGTCATTGAAAGAAATTAGGTGGTCAAAACCTAGATAATTGTTGCAAATCTTCATAAGTCCTTGCGAGAATCACGATTGTATTATTTTTTGATAATTTTTCTTTGTCTTGGATTACAAAATAATTTTTCTATACAAATTTATACTTTTTTATATTACATAACATTTACATTGTTGTATAAAAAAACCTCAAGTAACATTCAAGAAAAATTAATGAGAAAAAAAATTTATAACCCAAAAGAAAAATAGAGAAAATGCAAGACATGCAGATCCTATTTAATATTACAATCATTCAATCACCAAAAAACACAATCACATTGGTCTTTTAAAGTCCATATTTATAGGGATGACAATTTAATCTAAACTCAATGGATATCGACCCAACTCAACCCCAATAGATGAGTATTTTTTGGATAGATACTTTACTCGATGGGTAATGGATATGTTATGGATATTCTCAAACCCGAATAGAAACTCGACTCAAATCTAACTTGAAGTATATATTTGTATTATATAGATATTAACATAATTTTCTTGAAAATGTCATTTTTCAAGATTTAATAAGAAAATTAATCATATTAAAATTATTATTATCATTCTAAACTATTTTAGGATCAATTAAAAAAAATCCATCTTAAAAATATTTTTTTATTATAGAAAAACCATCTTTCTATATTATTTTAATAAAACATTTTAATAAAATTCTAATCTAATTGAGATATTTTAAAAACAAAAACAAAATTTAATTAAACACTTTAAATCCTAGACCGATTAGGAAAATTAATTCTATAATTAATTTAACTTGGAGATTCAATTTTATTATATAATCAATAATTTATATATTGTAGAATTATAATTATGCCCTATAAATACCCAAATTATAATTAGGCATAGGTTTCAGGTGTAGAATTATAATTCAAACCCCAAAAGCCCTAAAATTAATTGTAAGGGCATAATCATAATTTTGCCTCTTTTCTTCTTCCTTACTGTTATCGACGACAATAAATATAACAACCAACATCGTCAAGTGTTGTTATGGTAGGGCAATAGTCATTAGCTACTACCCCCATCTTTAATGATTGTATATAAATTGTTGGAATTTTTTAATTGTTTTTTTTTCTATTATTTAATGATTGTATGTAGATTGTTGGAATTTTTTTAACTTTCTAATAAATTTAATGATTGGATAAATGTTATTGGAATTGTTTTAATTTTTTTAAAAATTTTATGTTATTAATATGGTTAGCTAATTGATTTATTGGTGTTAACAAATAGTTTTTAATTTCATGAAAAATAAAAATTATTTAAAAATAAAAAAATAGTAGCCATCATAAATAAATAAAAAATAAAAAAGTTAAGATAATAGTTAGGGTAAATGAATAGTTTTTAATGTGAAATATTGATATTATATATCCTTTAATATGTTTATATTAACCACTTATAATCATTTCACAAATGGCCGTATCAAAATTAATTAAAAATTTGGTTAAATTATCATAATTGAAACTATTTGATTGACATAGATTAAAATAAATTCAACTGGTTTGTGACAATCTAATTTAAATTATTATGTATTTGTAGGTTTAAAAATTTTAGGTAGTCTCCCGTATAGGGGAGGTGCTGCTAAATTGAAAATTTGGTTAAATTATCATAATTGAAACCTATGATTGATGCATGATTATGAAGGTTTAAGCTTAGTATTAACTTAAATATTTTTTATTATATTAATTCAGTTAATTTATTAATATTACTGAAGATTTTCTTGTAAAAATGTTAATTACAAGGAGAAACTTGAATGTGATAGAGCCGACAACGTTATTGCAAGGAGGGTTTGAGAGAATCACGCTGCAACTAGGTAAGATGAAATCAAGATAAAAAAATTTATTTCTTTTATTCAATTTTATTATTCATTTAATAAAAGATAATTCATTTGTATCATATAGGTTATGTGATTTTTTGTACGAAAAGCAAACGAAAACCAAAAAATATACGAAAGAAAGAGAGTTTTCAGTCTCGGTTTGGAAGGATTTCAGGCCTTCGTACATCTCAGAGGCCGTGTGGGTAGAATATATTCAACACGTGATGTCCGATCGTTTTGTGTGATGATCACATTTCGGTGCGGAGAACCGGAACTCGAGTGTTCATGATGTTGTTACCACGCACACTGGCGGCTCCGTGATGTTCGTTTCGCATACGAAGTGAATGGTAAGATTTTTTTTTAATTACATCCACTTTTTTATTTCTTGTTTTTTATAAATATATTTAACTAATAACAATTTTCTTATGTAGACTACGGTTCTTGGACGCAAACCAAGCCCGATGGCGCTTGTTGTGGAAACACACGTGCAGATTGATGACTGCCAAAAAAAGGTGCAATAGCTTGTGGATAGCCAAGCTTAGCACTTTATGGTATGTTGTTTTCAATCATTTTTTTCTTAAGTTATTATTATTTTTTATTTTGCTAACCGATTTTTTTCATGATACATATAACACCCGGTTGAAGGATAGACACGGTGACGATCTTTCGATCCATCTGGATCTCAATTCGAATTTGTGGTTGGAGAAAGGATCGTCCTATGGACCCGATAGAAATCGGGTAAACGGTCTCTCTAATACTATGGCTGAGAACTTTTGGATGACCTGCAGTGTTTCAATTATTGGATTCTCACAATCAATTCTGAGCGCTCAAACTCCGAAGTTCGAGGCGACTTTAGACCAACGAGTTAAAAATCAGACAACCCATTTTGCTGTTGATTGTGAATGACTCAGTGCTGAGATGGCAAAACTCTGCTGATTGGTAATGGAGATGAGATCATAGATGACTGGTACATGTGCTACCTCTTATTTGCCCCACGGTCCAAGCAAAGACTCGCCTCCTCCTCCAGCACCTCTATTCTAGATTAATTTTATTTGAACTTATAACTGTTTAAATTTATAAAAAAATATTTGAATTTTATATTAATTTAATTTTTTTAATTTTTTTAATAGATTGTAAAATTTATATATTTTTAAATTATTACTGACGAGGTTACTAACAGACTAAGTTTGTCGGTATATTTTAGAGAGTTGGAAAAGAAACTGAAAATATTATTGTTATTGTTTACTCACTAACGGAATAACAGACGGTTTGTTTGACAATTATATGTCAAATTCACCGATGAACATACCGATAGACGAAAACAAATCATTGATGGAATGACATGTTGACATATTCAACGATGGAAGTACCGATAGAATGAAACAAGTAAAGGTTTTTTTTTGCTTTTTCCGTTAGTAAATTCATCCTTAAAATTATCACCGACAAACCACAAATCACAGGTGAAGGTTTATTCGAAAGATTATTTCTGTCCATGAGCTCATCGGTAAGTTTATACCGATAGACTGTGAGTATAAATGCCGACATAAAATTATATCGATAAATCTAAAAATTCTAGTAGTGGGAGAAGTCAGCGGGTGTTTTCCAAAAAAACAAAAAGGAAATTGAGTTAAGAAAGTATAATAAAATCACAGTACAATTTCCATGGATTAATTCCAACTCTTTTTTTTCTTCCACAAATTCTTTGCATGAAAATTCTTTTCAATTGATCTCGTCTAGGATGTCAAGATGTAGGTTTCTATGGAGAAAGTTGAAGTGTAAGTTAAAAGAATGATAAATTAAACCAAGTCTTATTCCATCTAAAACATATCTTACGAATTTCAGTGGCTTGGAACTAGGGGTGAGCGGAAAAACTGAAAAACTGATTAAACCGAAAAAAAATAACAGAAAAAACCGAACCGTGAAAAAAAACCGATTAGAATTTTGAAAAAACCAACCGGTTCGGTTTTGATTTTATAAGCCTGAAACCGAAAAAACCAAACTGAACCCAAACCGAAAAAAACCAGAAGAAACTAAGCCAAACCAGGAAAAACCGAGCCAAATCGGTTTAAACCGGTTTCGGTTTTGTTTTTTTTTTAAATCTGGTTTTGGTTATTTTTTTTTATAAAAACCGAATCGAATCAAAAATAATCACCCTTACTTTGAACATACAAGAGAGATAGTGTTCAGGAGGTTGATGAGGGTATCTATTATAATTTTCCAAGAGCATGCAAAAGGGGCAATGTTGACACATGATTTGATGATCTTCAAGGCATCAACATCCAATAATATGGATCAGGACTACATATTGGACTTGTTTATTTTTGCGTTTCAAAAACGCCTTTGAAAAAAATAGAAATTTTTTTATTTTTTTCTTTGCTTCAAATTAATATTTTTTTGGTGTTTTTAAATCATTTTAATGCGCTGATGTCAAAATTAATTTTTTAAAAATAAAAAAAATATTATTTTAATGCATTTCCGAGTAAAAAAATATTTTAAAAAATAATCACAACCCCAACATTGTATGTAAAATGATGTTACACTCTCTCTCTTTCTTGATCATGACAAGAGAAGCGATTTCTCTTCTGAAGTATGAATGGCATCCTATATATATACAACACACACAAATACAAACACAAACACACACACACACTTTTTCTTTGGTTTGTCCTATCACGTCATCCTATCAGGCTCCTTACACGAGATGGATTTCAAATAAAATTATTTATGAATTGAATTAACATAACCATATGATAGGAGATTCTTTTGTAATATGATTCATCCGATTAAAATCTAATTTGACTTGAAAAAAATTAAAATAATATCGTTTTAATGTTATTTTAATATTAAAATGATATTATTTTGCGTTGATCCAGGTCAACCTGAATTAACTTGCTTAACCCATAACCTTAGTTATGGGCTCAATTAAGTTTAATAACTTTTTTTTTATTGAACCTATTATTTTATTTAATAATATGATAATGAAAACAAATGTTTGCAAGAAATACAACAAATAAAGTTATAGATGAAAAATATGTTTTTTACATCAAAATTGTCTTTTCTAGTTTTTTCTTTTTACAATAAACGGCATAGCTCATTGAATATAAAGAAATAACAATTAGAAAAAAAAATATTTGGAAAAAAATTAAAAATTATATATTTTAATAAAAAAACCTAATTTTCTTATTGACATATTTCTTTTATTATTTTCAAAAATTAACATTATATATTTTAATAAAAAAAACCTAATTTTCTTATTGACATATTTCTTTTATTATTTTGATGAAACATGTTTTCTTTGTGAGAAACATTGTTTTAAGCAAAAACTTATCATGATTATGAAATCACGTTTCCATAAAAAACAAAAATCATAAATTAATCATGTTTATCCACTTATATGAAAAAAATGTGAGAATAATAAATTTGAAAAAAAAATTAAAAAAAATAGATATTTTATTTTCATTCAATTTTAATAAGCAAGTTATTTAAAAAAATCTGTATATTGAGCTAATACATAATTATTTGTAAAGCAATTAATAATATCATCATAAAAAAACCTGAATTTTTTTTAAAATAATGACATGATATTTTTTTTTATCTTAGCATGTTTTTTAAATAAAAAGATAGCAATAATTAAAAAAAGGTTTGTTGAAAATTCAATCATTTGAAATAAGTAGAAAAATATATATATTTTTTAATTTAATGCACCTCTTTATTGTCTAATCAAAAACATGTTTTTTAATCAGAAATAATGTTTTTTAAATATAAAGGCATCATAATCTCAAAAGCAAGTTTTAATAAAAATAAAATATTAAAATAACATCTTAATATTTTGTACATGATTAAGGGAAAGAAAACTAATTAAAGTGTAACAAAATATAAAATATATATTAAAAATAAGAAAAATAAAAATTTTATTTTCATTGAATATTCATGAGCATATTTTATTTTATTTGCCTATTAGATATATAACAATTAAAAAATAAATTATTAATATTCCCATAAAAACCTATAACATTACTTAAGAATATGAAAAATATGAAAAAATAATTTAAATATCATAGCATGTTTAACTAAAAATCTAAAAACAAATTGGAAGAATATATAAAAAGAGGATAGGTGCGGAGGTTTGATCATTGAGCCTTATAGGTCCATGCATGACAACCTTTTTTATTTTGTCTGCCCTTTTATTTTATTTTTAAATAAAACAAAAGAGATGATATGTTGTTTTTAGTAGCAAACAACGTGTTATTTACCAATTTAGATTCTGCTCACATTAGAAGTAGTTAGAAAATCAGACCTGTATTTTTTTTTATAAGATCTCGTCTCTTTTGTTTTCGATTTGATCAATGTGCCTTATAAGATCCTATCTTTTCTTTTTTTTTTTTTTTTTTGCTTAAAATAAAAAATAATAATTATGGTTTCAAATTGTTTTGATGTGCTGAGGTCAAAAGAAATTTTTAAAAAATAAAAAAATTTTATTTTGATCCATTTCTATACGAAAAACACTTTAAACCGCTATTATTACCACAATCTCAAACACACCCTTAGAGTCTGCTCACATGAGAAGTAGTTAGAAAATCATACCCTGTATTTTTTATAAGATCTCGTCTCTTTTGTCTTCGATTCGATCAACGTGCCTTATAAGATCTTGTCTCTTTTTTTTTTTTGAAATGAATTTTTTTTATGGTTTCAAATTTGTTTAATTTGCTGATGTAAAAAAATTTAATAAAAAAGTTTCATTTTGATTCATTTCTATACAAAAAGCACTTTGAACCGTCCCTATTACCACAATCTCAAACATACCCTTAGATTCCGCTCAAATGAGTTGTTAGAAAATTAGACCCTGTATTTTTTTATAAGATCCTGTCACTTTTGTCTTTACCCTGTTTGTTTTTCCATTTCAAAAGTGCTTTTGAAAAAATTTGAAAATTTTTATTTTTTTGTTTGCTTCAAATTAATTTTTTTTTGTGTTTTCAAATTATTTTGATGTGCTGATATAAAAAATAATTTTAAAACAAATTAAAAAACATCATTTTAAAATATTTTTAAGTGAAAAATACTTTAAAAAATAACAATAAATTTGTAACCACACTCCCAAACTGGATTGAGACTTTTGCAAACAAAATCCTGATCTGCCGAGGAAGCTGAACCAAGCAAAACTATATTGCAAGCTGACGATTCAAAACTTTCAGAGCTCACAAGTGAAAAGCCAGACTTGAAGTAGAAATTCAGAAACTAATCGAGAAGAAAGTATCTGTTCTTTCTTAAATAACAGGTGGATTGAAATAACATAACAAAGATTAACAAGTTACGGTTATTTCTAAATTTTAATTTGGAATTTTTTAAAGTTTTTTAAAAATAACTAATTGTTTTTGAAGAAAACAAAGAGATAACAGAGAGAAATGCCACCTGAAGAAAGAGAAGATCGATACTTTATTTGGTCAATTTTTTTATTTAACATATGAGTAATTTAGATATTATATTATATTTGAAAATTTATGTTTATACAAAAAGTAAATTGTAATTTTTCAAATCATGACGGGTAAGCGGAAAAAAAACCAAATTACAAGATGTTAAATGTAAATTTTTTTTAATTCCAAAACTTATTTTTACCTATAAACACCTTAGATTTCAACGAATCAATTTCTAACCCCAAAACATTCTTAAATCTTTTTAAAAATACACAAAATTAAATCAAATAAAAAGTTCTTCATTAATTTCGGTCTAGTTTTATCAACAAGATGGAAATTCAAAAACACCTAGATAACACTTATCTAGTCAAGAAGAATCCATTGACACTAATTTTTTATTTTTTTGGCTAGAATATGGTTAGTCGACTACTTTTTCTTTTTCTTTTTATTTTTTGATAATTTTCTCTCTCCTCTAAAATTTAAAAGACTAAAATATAAAATAAATGAAGTATAAAACTAAAACATGAAACTCTCAAAATAGAGGGATCAAAATAAAAAAATTAAAAATATTAGGGACAAAGTGTATTTATGCACGCCTAATAAACAATAAAAAGAAAAGGAAAAAAGGATTGTTTTTTTGTTTCTATGTTAAATTTGGTTTTTGTGTTTAAATATTTAACTAATAAAATTAAATCTTATTATTGAAAAGCAAGCATTTATTAAAAGTATAATAATGTATCATTCGAAACAAAAGGAATAATCAATCTTTAAATCGTGTTAACATTACATGCAAGGATTAAATCAAAAATAAATTAATTGATTGCAACGAATAATTACCAAAGAAAAAAGCACTATAGTAGTCAACTCTACAATCCACCTAGCAATTAAAAAAAGAAGTAAACTGACATCTTGTTTTAGTTTATCCTATAAGGAATCTCAGCGCGCTGCCGCGGGCTTGTGGCATGTCTATATATTGCCGCGGGTTTCTAAAAAAATCATAACAAAAAAATAAAAATTTCAACCAACTTAATATTAAAAAACTAAGATTGTTGCAATTTACAGTGTTTTCAAGAAAAAAAAAGTACAAAACTAAATTCTCAACTAACTAAATATTAAAAAAATAAAATCGACAAAAATAATTTTGGAAAAAATCATAACAAAAAAAAAAACAAAAGGAAAAAAAAATCATGTAGGGAAACTCTGTAGCAATCTATAGTGTTTCGTGAGAAAATCTACAATTGTAATTCTCTACCAACTCAATATTAGAAAAATAAAATCGACAAAAATAATTTTGAAAAAAAATCATAACAAAAAAAATCACGTGGGGAAAGACTGTAGCAATCCACAATGTTTTAAAGAAAAAAAAGTACAAAGCTAAATTATCAACCAGCTCAATATGAAAAAGTAAAATCGACAAAGATCATTTTGGAAAAAAAAACAAAAAAAAACATGTGGGGGAACACTGTAGCAATCCACAATATTTTAAAGAAAGAAACTACAAAGCTAAATTCTCAAACAGTTCAATATTAAAAAAATAAAATTGACAAAGATAATTTTGGAAAAAACACAAAAAAAAACTAAAAAAAAAGAAGAAGACAATTTTGGAAGAAAACATGCAGGGAAAGCTGAAGTTAAATTCTCAACCAGCTCAATATTAATAAAATAAATTCAACAATGATAATTTTGAAAAAAAAACTTGTGAGGAAACACTATAGCAAAACAAAAACCATGTGGGAAAACACTGTAGCAATCTATAGTGTTTTAAAGTAAAAAACTACAAAACTAATTTTTCAACCAGCTCAATATAAAAATAAAATAAAATTGACAAAGATCATTTTGGAAGAAAAAAATCATAAAAAGAAAGGAAAAAAAAACCATGTGGGGAAATATTATAGTAATCCACAATGTTTTAAAGAAAAAAACTACAAAGCTAAATTTTCAATTAGTTCAATATTAAAAAAATAAAATCGACAAAGATAATTTTTTTAAAAAAAGAAGACAATCTTGGGGAAAAAACAAAAAAGAAAAAAACCGAAAGAAAAAAACATGTGGGGAAAGCTACAGTGCTTTCCCCACGCGTTTTAGAGTGTTACTTAATTATTATTACTGTGTGCCTAAGTATATCACAATAGTAAAATAAATATTGAAATGGAACACACTACAATGCAACTACGTGTAGAGCAACAATAAGAAAAAATAGTGAAATAGCATCTTGTTTTAGTTTATACTGCTATGTATTGTGCCTAAAGCAACAATAAAAAGGTATAAAAAATAAAAGTGAAATAGCCTCTAGCACAGTTGACAGAGTCAAATATATTATCTAAGAAATACGAGTCAAGTCGCAGATGTCATATGCGACTCAACTATCACAAATATTATTTACGACTTGCGTGTCGCAGATGCTATCTACGACTCCTCTAACAGAGGCGTCGAGGGGCAGTCTATTTTGCCATTAACTCCCTGTCAAAAAACAACAATTCGCATAATCATAAATAACTAGTTCTCCACTATTAAAACACAATTCACTGAGCAACATATAATATATTAAATCGCAAATAACAAATGTACACTAACATTTAAAATAAATAACATTTATTAAAAATTAAATTAACTATACATCTATCCATAATTATCATAACATATAATAATATGTAATTATATCTAATATTTTCTCCATCTCGTCCAACTCGAGGTCGGGTCCGTAATATCCATGTAGGTTTGAGGAGGACTAATAACATCTCAACTCGTGGATGGACTTGGGAGGCTCGTGGACGTGCCTGAGACGCTCGTGGATGGGCCAACATCCCCAACACTCCCATGATAAATAATATCATCTTTCGTTAATGATGTTTCAAGACGTCTAACCTCCCCAATCTCTTGAAGTCCGCCACAACATAAATTGAGCATGGTGCTGGCCACAATACATCTCATCTCATCGACACCTTCACAGATAGTCGTTGCTGTTTTCCGAGCTTCCTATACCTAGTAATTAATCTATATACATAGATTAAAAACCAATTAGTAGTCATTATCCATAATAAATTTATTTTGGTATTTAATAAATATAAAACAATATTGCATATCAATCGATTCTGTCTCAGATACCGGTGGCATAAAACATCAGGTTGCATAGACATCTTAGGAAATGCTATCATGTCAGTGTAATGAAACGACACGTAATAGACATATACCATGTTATGTAGGTATCTATATCAATCGTAGGTTGTCACTCCTCGAAAACACGATCTATCATAGCATCTCAGAGATCAAGGTAAGATGCATGAATTACCTATTAAATCCATTTGCGTTTACCCTAGCAACTAACATTGTGCAACTCCTCTCTGGTATCAACATAATCAGGTATATGCTGAGATAGTTTAAATTATCGCATTACCCGATCTGGACAAAGCATCTTAACAATGTTGAAGCAGTGTAGAGCGACTTATGTTAACCAAATGTTAGATCTCTCATGGCATATATGTGAAGCTGAAAGTATCAAGTCCTTCGCATATGGCATCCATATAACCTATTATAATATATATATATATATATATATATATATATATATATATATAAACTAAATAATTAACTTTAAAATAACAAAAAATTAATTACATTTGTAATATATACCTGATACGACTGCTATGCGTCCAACTCATCCTAATAGAAACTCGTGGACATGAGTGAGATTTACTGTAAAATGTTTAGTCTCACACCATTTGACAAGACAAGTCACAAAGTTAGTAGTACATCTTTTACATTCAATTTATAATTTAACCTAAATCAATAACAACATTTCAAACATTTAATTTTGTTAATTCACAATCAACAATAATCTAAAATAATTGATAATTAAACAAAATAACATAATTATATCTAATTTACAACTTCAATTACATCGAATTAACCTAATTCCTAATTCAAAACCTTAACATTCAATAAAATCAAATTAACACTAATTAAACATAAATTACATCAAATTAATTAAGGGGAGTGTTTAATATACCTCTAGGAGTGAAATGTGGGTGGTACGGGTGATCGGTAGTGGTTGGTTTAGTCGAAAAACCCAACACCCGCCGCTGATAGAGAGAGAAAGCTTAGTTGCCGAGGGTTTTGCTAAAGATAGAGAGAGATAAGTGTTTTAAGGTTTTTAGGAGGTGTTTTTGGTGGTGGAGAGAGAGAGAGAGATCTTGGACGGTTGTCGCGAAGCGATATTGGGACTGACGCACTTTTAAGTTCCTTCTTGAGAGGTATGTTGTTGGAAGGGAAATGGTTTTGGTTTCATCATAAAATTTTGATTAAGGTTCAGGAATCGCTACCTAATATCAAGGTTACTAGGAAACTTAATGATTTGCAAAAGTCCGGGTAAGGAACTGGTAGTGCAAGGAGAAGACACATCACCCCAGTGCACCATATTTAAGGTAAGCTGCATTGTTGTTTGATTGTTTTTCTACGTCAAGTTTCTATTCGTTGGTATTTTTCTAAGGTCCAAGGCAATTCTCCCTTTGTGAGGAAATCTCTTACCTTATCGGTTTTAATCCTAATAATTCTAAAGTTAAAAATTTTTCATCGAATTTATTTTGCACTTTGTATTTTTAATACCTGAGGATATACTCTATTGTGTACTTTTACACCTTCCAAATATTAAAGTCTACATCTGAAACCTAATATAAAATGAACAAAATGATTGGTAAATAGTTTTTGATATTTTGGTCAAATTCTAACGGATAATCATAAACTGGTTACGATATCTATTTTTTTTCTTCTTTTAAAAAAAGATGAGAAAGATGCAATTTTTTTTAATGAAAATATGCTAGGAAAACTTTTTAAGATTTGGCTGTATGCATGAAAATAAAATATTTTTTGTTTTTTAAAAAAGGAAATTAATTTAAAAGTTTTGATTTTTTTTTGGAATTTTTTAATTTTTTAAGAAATGTTTCGGAGAAAACCAGATATTTTAATATCAGATATGTAACTTACAATGTAAAAATACAACCCAATACTATGTAAAATTGGTAGAAAAACTTGCGAGAAAATTAGAAATATTTTGAAATGACACTTGGAATTTTTTGGATTTTTTGTTTTTTTAATATATATATATATATAATATAATATATATTATAATTATAATTATATTATTATTAAATATATTGGGTTGGGCCGGACCCAGTCGGGTGGGGTCGATATTAGCCTAACGGATCCGGTCTCTTCTTTTCATTTTTTGTTTGGGCCAGCACGGGTCCGACCCAAACTTGAGGGGGAATTAACTACTCCCCCCTGATGTCCTACAAGCAGAATGAATTATCGTTCTACATGCAAAAAGATGGCGGAGGGGGCGAAGGAGAAGAGGAAGAGAGGAAAGGATTACCTGGCATGGGGAGCTGTTGGTGGCCTGTCTGATGTGTGACTGGTGGTGGTGCTAATGGAGGAGTTAATGGCCGCGGTTGGTTGTTGGAGGATGAAGAAGAAGGTTTGCGGAGAAGAGAGAAATGAGCTTGACAACGCAATCACCACGTGAGGTGGTCGGGCGGTTGCTTGTGGTGGAGATGACGGTGGTCAAACCGGTGATGAGGGTGCTGGTGTCTGAAGGCCACAATGGAGAGAGAAAGGAGCTTGACAACGCAGTCACCACGTGAGGTGGTCGGGCGATTGCTTGTGGTGGAGATAATGATGGTCAAACCGGTGATGAGGGTGTTGGTGTCTGAAGGCCACGGTGGAGAGAGAGAGAGGAGAGAAAATTCATGGTGGTAGCAAAAATAGGGAGGGAGACTTATTTTTTGTTGACTTTGAACCTGGTTTTCTCCTCCCTCGGACCATGAAATCCACTCCTATTTATAGGGGGTGGAAGAAGAACATGTTGTCTTTTATGGTGCCAAATCTTGGCCCTAAATTCAGTTGGGAAGGATCCTAATCATTGGCTCAAAGTAAGTACCAGAAACTGTCAAATTTGACAGTTAAAGGTTGCCTTAGTTGACCTCTTTAGGGCGGCGTCACGGCCGTTGTGATGTTAATCGGCTAGAAAGGACTATACCATGGTGTAGTCAGATGTCAGGTGATCATTTTCATGCAAGTTTTGTAAAATTTGATGGAGAAATGAAGCATTAAATGCCTCTGAAAAGTAGCCTCATAAGCAGTCTTTTTGGCGAAAATTTTGAACAAAAAGATGGACAGTAACCAAAACGATGCCATTTTAGTAAAGTTCATTTTAGTCCTTCAATTTATGAATTTTTTAATTACACCCCTTATTGGTTTCAAACTTTTAATTTTATGCAATTTTGCCCTTGACGAACTTTAATTTTAGTCCGAGATTTTAGCGCCTTTTCACATTGGTCCTTAGTTTTGAATTTATTTAATTTAGCCCCTAATTGACTATTAAACTTTTAAATCTCTTCAATTTCACCCCACATTTCATCTAATTGGGTCACTATAGTCCGGTGCATTTTGCAGATTGGTCATTGATTGTGAATTTCTTCAATTTAACCCCTAATTGATCCCAAAACTTTGATTTTCTTACGATTTTACCCCTGATTTCGATCATTTAACTTGGTAAAAATTAAATTTGGTCTTCTAAAATTTTAATTTTCTTAATTAAGCCCAAATTAAGCTCCCAAACTGAGCATGTTTGGAAGTGTGGTTGCGATTGCTTTTTAAAGTGTTTTTCGAGCCGAAATGCATCAAAATGATGTTTTTTTTATTTTTAAAAAATAATTTTTAAGATCAACGCATCAAAATAATCCAAAACATACAAAAAAATTAAACCCCTAATAAAATTAATTTGATCCATTTAAAGTATAATTAACTCTTTACACTTAATTAAATCCTTCAATTGGACTCAAATTAATTCTTAAACATAATTTAACTTTAATTTGGCCTATGATAAAATCAAATTGGCCTATTAAAAATCTAATTATGTCCTTAGTCTTAATTTTAAGCAAATTTGTCCAAAAATCATTTAATTTAATCTTAAATCTCCATTGTCTCTCTAGTTTTGGGTATAATAGGGTACAATTAGGCTTGCAATTTGTCCAAAATTGTAGCTTGATCTTCCTATATGTTTGAAATCCTTCCTCAACTAGTTTTTCCCACGTTGCCAGTCTCCTTGCTATTATTATTTTATTTTGGAAAGAAAAAGGTGAATTTAGGGAAGAACTCATAAATAGGTTATGACAACGGTGGTGAGAAAGGAGAAGCGAGGGGGGGAGGAGGAGAGAAAAGAAAGAAAAATGCATGGTCTTTAATTCGAAACAATTCGCATATAACATTTACGATTCGGTTAAGAAAAAAGAGAGAGAAAGAGAAGGAAAGGAGAGAAAGAAAAAAAATGCATGGTCTTTAATTCGAAACAATTCGTATATAACATCTACGATTTGGTTAAGTATGCTAGTTTCCCAAATATTTTTTTCAATTATGTTACTTTACTAATTTCTTTTAGTGCTACATCTTATGCCTAAAGCAACAGTAAAAGGGCATAATGTTTTAGTTTATGGTGTAATGTAACTAGATAGGAGGCCCCATAATGTTACGTTGAGCTAAATTTTTCCTAGTGAAAAAAAAAGATAAGTAGGCGATGAAAGTGTTTCTAAAGAAGCAAAAACAATTTGGTAAAAAACAATGACTAATTGAAAAAACAAATGCTTGTCATTATTATAAAAAAAATACCCTCTAAATATTCTTAAAATATCTCGAAGATATCATTTAATAACAAAACAAAAACTAAATGAGAACGAGATAACCTCATAAAAAGAAAAAAATAGAAGCTCAATTACCAGTAAATCAAACAGACTTGACTCAAATTGCAATATGACAAAAAAACTTGACTAAAGTTAGCATGTCAAATCCATGATCCGGTTATGAGGTCGAGATAACCCCGTACAAAAGAAATCGGATAAAAGAATGGAGGTCAACTCTCAAGCAAATTAAATAAAGAAAGGAAAGATAGAGAAAAGTTGAAAAAATTAAAGTTAACCCGGGTTAATTCGACTAACCCTGAGAATGAGATAACCCCTTAAAAAGAATGAAATAAAAAAAAACAATTTTAAAAAAGAAGTAAAAAAGACTAAAGTCAAATAAGGTTAATTTTTAAAACCCGGTACTTGGATCATAATAATGGGTGATGTAGCAGAGCTTGTAGAAACAAGAGCCCAACAATATCAAGTTATTTGGTTGTTATGAATTGTAATTCTATGAAAATTTATTACTTGTTATGTGTTGCTACAAACATGGTTGGAGAGGTCATAAAGTAGGGTGTGGTCAATGAAAGGATGATGTGGATATTTTTTAGGAAAGAAACGTCCAGGTTCTCATTATCGAGACTTATGTCCCTAGCCATTATTAAAAACCAAATGCATGATAAGAGGAGATAGCCTTTAAAGCAAGAAATCAAATTCATATATTTTAGTTTAGTGTCAAAATTCCAAATGCTTTTTAGGTTTTGATATGTAAAAAATAAATTAAAAAGATAAAAAATATTATTTTAATGCATTTTCAATTGAAAAATATTTTTATAAAGCATCTTGAATTGTTGATCAAATACACACTAAGAGACTGTTTGATATTGATAGAGCTTCTACTTTTTTCCCAACTATCAAATAGCTTCTGCTTCTTGCATTGGGCTCCACGTATAATTACATTTGATTTTATATAAACTAAAATAACATGCTTTATTTATGTATATTTACTTTTCATTTATTTTACATATAAAAATTTATCTTAAACTTTAATTTTAACTAAACATATATTTTTTAAATTACAAATGTTTTTTATTTAATTTATTTACTTTTTTTAAATCAATACCACTATACAAAAACACACTAAGATGTTATTGTAACTCTTCCTTCCCGTGAAAACACTGAAAATTTATATGATTATTAATTTTAGAATTTATAAAATTAATCGAGTTACATAAAAACTGCCCGAACACTTATATTAATTAAAAACAAAATTTACATCAATTTTTTTTTTTATCAAAAGGCTGACTCTTCATTCTCAAATTCCTTTTGAATCTGTCTCTTATTTTGATTTGTACTCCAGTTCAGATAAAGCACGGCTTTATCCTCTTGATTTTTTTATCCTCTTGACTTTTCCATGAAATCTGAGTAATATTTACGTTTCTTTGCTTCTCTTTAATTGTGTCGCATGCATTCTGGAGAGAGATCTGTATCATTTCAGTTTGGAATTGGATCTCCATTAACTACCAAACTCGCTGACGAATACTAACTAGATCGATCTTGGAAAGCGAAAGTGAAAATGGACAACGGAGATATTGAAGGTGGTGGTGGTTTAGAAGACGAATTCCACACCAACCAGAGTGGTCGCAAATACAGGCCTGTGGTGGCTCACGATCCCGCCGTCCTTGAGATGTCCTCCATTCCTCCCGGATCCTCCTCCTCCAATCACCAATCTAGCCTCAAGTAAAAAAAAAATATGAAACCCCTTGTTTATTATTAATTACTTTAAACAAATCATTATCGAAATCCCTTTGTTGTTCACTGGCAGGAAAATCATACCAGGAGGTTCCACCCAAGCAAAAACAAACACGAATACTGATGGTGTGAATGATAATAGTACAAATGGGTCAGAGAGGGAGCACAAGTTGGAATTGTTTGGTTTTGATTCCCTTGTCAATATTCTTGGTCTTAAGAGGTACCATACCATAACTACCTACTTCATTCTTTTTAAGATCTATTGCATTGTCATCTTGTGTTTTTATTGTTTACTTGCTGCTGCTACTTTTTTTCCCCCAGTATGACAGGGGAGCCAGTAGCCGCACCGTCCAGTCCCAGGGATGGTGAAGATGGTTCTATCTCTTTTGATCGAGATCGCCCAAGGGTATATGCTACCTGCTTTTTATTACCAATTTCTTGAATTGCATTGCCTTGCAGGTGGAAAACAACTATTAAGTTATGTGTTTCTCTTTAACTGCTTCATTTTCTGCTCATGTATCATGCAGCCCAATGACCTTAAACTGGGAACAATGATGGGTGTTTTCATCCCATGCTTGCAAAACATTCTTGGAATTATCTACTACATTCGATTTTCGTGGTAACTCTCTTGCTCGATGCTGTCTTTTAGCTTTCTTTATCTTGTTTTAGTGTGACTTATTATAGGGCCTGTGCAGATGGACATCAC
>Ga0307513_10004110_pt1 | contig 19500 bp, 18 predicted proteins | sample 15_EM_MG_FD_202174 | JGI IMG/M metagenome (GOLD analysis project Ga0307513, IMG submission 202174) | Populus trichocarpa ectomycorrhiza microbial communities from riparian zone in the Pacific Northwest, United States - 15_EM | ecosystem: Host-associated > Plants > Roots > Unclassified | place...
AACCGCCAAATAACACCGACGACTTTTCAATCCGTCGGTGATTTACTCTCTGGAAAATACCGACGGAATTTTCCGTCGGTGATTCCCTTTGTAATTAACATAATGAACAGTGTTCACAATTTACCAACAAATTTACCGACGGAAAAAATTCTGTCGGTAATTCCGTTGGTAAAAATAACACGTCATCATTTTTTTTTTGCTTTGTTTTAATTTTTTTTCTCACGGTAATTCCCTCGGTATATACCGAGGGAATATTTCCGTCGGTAAAATCCCTTAGAAATTTACCGACGAAAATATTCCTTCAGTATTTCCATTTATATTTATCAATTTTCTGGTAGTGAATTAAAAACAAATTGTGAATTCAACGCTGTTGCCTACAATATTGTTTTATAGTCTGCAACGAAAGCAACATGAAATCTGGACGTGGTATTTTAACACAAGATGTGTGTGTAGGATTAAAGGCGGTAGAGCTCGATTATCCTTTAGAAAATTGATGTGGATCCGAAGGCCCTTTTACTTTTGCGTAGAGATTCCATAACATCAATTATATATACCAATTCTTACATAAGTCCTATTTGTTTTAGCTGTGTATCCGTAGGCCCTATTTATTTTTCTTTTCGGATAAGTCAATGGTTGCTGTTAGACAGGGTTTTCAACCGTGCATTTCATTCAACGTTCGAAGGCTGTAGCTGTAAATTTCAAAAGTTATTCAGATTTTAATCCTCGGGGGCCGGAGCCCGACCTTGGATTATTCTCTGATTTGCTTAATTTTTAGGTATTTTTGTTTTGTGCCCGGAGAAATCTAGTATGTATTTTTTTAGAGGAGCCCAAAAACACAGTTGTTTATTACTTCTAAATATAAAAATAAAGAAAGTGATTCGGATCCAAAAGCTAGGCACAACTTTTTTTTTTTAATAACCATGTATAAGTTGTGATTTATATGTATGTTAGATAGTCGACGAAGATACCATAAAATTCCAACAAAACCGCCTCCCTCAAAGCCATACATGAGATCCTCTCACGTACGTTATATAAGTGAACGGAAGAAGACATAATGGAAATAATGTGATCCGTGAAATCAGATCGCTATTATTCACAATTTAAAAATGTTTTTTAAATAGCAAAACTTGTATTAAATTGTGAGATTTGCTAGCAGGCGAAGGTTGGACATCAGAGGCTAGCAGGAAAATTACAGTCTTTATTGATTCCCCAGTGGAAATAGAAACACATCACCATGAATTTTGTGCCAGTATTGCCCAGGAAAAAAAAGGATAATGATGCTATTTCAGTGATTGTAGACTGACCGATGAAGTCTGCCTTATTTTTACCTAAAAAAATGAAGGATTCGGTAAATAAAATAGCCAAGTTATATATAAATGAGGTGGTTAGGCTACATCGTGTGCCAGTGCCAATTGTTTCGGACAAAGATCCAAGGTTCATATAGAGGCTATGACCAAGCCTACAACAGGCTTTGGGAACCAAATTGAATCTAAGTATCTGAAATTATGAATTTATACGTAAAATATATTCCCAATATTAAAAAAGTAGTTCTTTTTATTGACATTAGAACAATTAGGTTTTACTTGATAAGATAAGGATCTCCTTACCGAGAAGGACTTTTCTTAAATCATAGACGGACCAGTAATTAGAAATACAAACAATACCTTAGCATATATCAGACAATTAAAACAATGCAATCTATCTTAAGTAGAGCGTATTTGGGGTACCAATACTTTTCCTTTACGCAACCAGTTCCCGTGTCCAAATCTCCAAGACCAGTTAAGGTTCATAGTGACCAAAATACTAGGTGACAACTTCCATTCCCGCTTTCCACTGATAAAAAACAAGAATTTCTTGTCTTCCTATTTTTTCTAAGAGTGAATCCTATATTGCCGCGATGCCACACACGTGCGACATATATATATTTTTTTTTTTAAAGGTCGTTGTGTTTTTTGTTTTTTTAAAGGTCATCGCGATGTTGGGTGCAACAGAATGCCAACTCTACTAGGAAATTGAAGGTTTGAGGACCAAGATGAAGGAGATTGTAAAATTTGAAAGTCAATTTGACTAAAATTAAAAGAACTAATAGGTCCCAGGATGTGTTTGAACTTTATATTAGTTTGATTAATGTTATTAAGGGTGAAATTGAAGGAATTACAAGTTTGAATAGTCATTTGAGAACTAAATTAAAGAAATTCAACACTAAGGACCATTTTGTAAGGTGTGTTGAAATCCAAGAGTCTAGTACTTGCAAGATTTTGGAGGTGAAATTGAAAAGATTATCAAAGATAAGGATAATTTTAGGTTTAATTGTAAGGTTTCAGGAGTTTAGGAGGCAAATTAAAAACTAAACTAAAAAAAAAAAAACTAACATTAACTTGACCTAATTCCCTTTTATTAGAGGACTTGTTGTCTGTTATAAACCAAAGCCTAGAACATGTCGCTCATATACTGTTTATTTTTCTATCAAAACACACCAAATCTTTCCAAAATCATCGACCATAATACCTCTTCTATGTATCACTATTTGGATCAGGAAAATCTATGCCATCTGAAGAAACTACAAACTTCACAAGTCAAAAGAAATAACCGTAACAGACCCGTAATAATAAAGTGTTATATAAATTGAATGCTAAGATAAAAGTAATAAAAAAACTGAAGTGGATGCTTTCACGGTACCGAGGAATGTGGGTAATTTAAATTATACGGGACCCATCCTTCTCTTTGAAATCTGCATTTCAACAACCCCTTGTAAGAACCTCTCACTTTTTTCATTTATCCGAAACAAAATTGAAAATTGTGAGTACTACACTGATTCTAAGCCAACCAAACAGTTGAAAAAAAGAAGAAAGAAAGAACAGTAATGAATAAATTGCCCATTCTACCCTTTGGAATATTTGCTGGGCGTGTTTTTCAAGTGTTTAGGTGGCTAAAAAGGAACCAGATAAATCCGAAGAAGACCCGAACCTCTTGCATCCCACTTTGCCATAACTATATATACACCCCTCCCTCCTCTTGGTGGCTTTCATAGGCAATAACATCGATCATCTGCATCTGCTCTTTGCTTCTACTAAACGGTGCCGCCCTCTAGCCTGATTATCTGAGTAAGTTTGTAGTATTATGAATCCTGTGGAATTCCGATCTCACTTCGAGTACTACTAATTGTCTCTCTTTTTTTTTTTTTTAACGTGGATGTCCGGGCCAGTTTGCACGCACCTCGACTAATCCCACGGGCCCTGAAGTTAACGACCATGTAAGCCTCCAGTGGCCATCATATGAGCAACCACAGGGCTCGAACCTGAGACTACAGAGGGAGCAAACCTCTTAGTCCCAAACTCTTACCACTGGACCACCACCTAGATGGTTATTATCTCTCCTTTTTTAATTAGCTCAGTTATGGACAAATACAGCCACATATTCCCACCTGCGCCAGACTCCGACGCTGGAGTCCCCTCCGTCGCTGTTAAAGGAGAAGTTCCTGGTGGCTTCATCCTTCTTCTTCTTGTTGTCATAATTTATGTGATCATGAGGAATGGCGGATGCTTCATGAATTGCAAGGTGAGAGCCGGCGACGGCGATGTTCCCCACAGGGCTGAGGAAGAAGCCTGAAGACTCATACACACGGCAGCAGCTATGTAGGGTGGCCTACAAACACACACACACACACACACACACATATAGATTTCATGCAAATGATAGAAATGGAGCTCCAAAACTTCTGTTTATTTTGATGTGTATATTATATTGCAGGAGGCGTGGTCTTCTTTAAAGGATGCAACTTATGAAGTGATGTTCATTTATCTTTATTTCCGTTTTGTATAAAGATCGTTTGGGAAATTGCCAGTTTGCTGCTGTAACTTGGAACTTTTTTTTTTCAAATGGTTGTACTGTAACGATTACGAGTTCTATGCATATCTTCTTTACTGTTGCATCCATTTACTTTTTTATTAATGCATGATATTCTTTTTATGATACTTAAGTGTATAATTTTTTAATTTATTGTTATATTTTTTTACTCAATGTAAAAAAATACACTAATAATACTTACATATTAATTATTTTACATTAAAAAACAATTATTCGACTTGCAATGAGATAAGTTGAATAAACACATTAACAATTTATGTTTTTTTTTGTATTTATTGACAAAAAAAAATTCTTGATTAATTTAGTTGAAAGTATGGATAGATTTTTTTGACTTATAATTAAATTTTTTAAAAAATATATTTTACAAAACTTGTATATATATATTTTTATTAAAAATAATTATTCAACGTATAATCAAACTAGAACAATATAACTTGTTCCGACTAAACCGAATCCATGAATTTTAAGCTATACATGTCCTCTCACATACATTAAATAATAATATGAAAGGAAGACAAATGTGAAATCGGCATTCTATTATTCACATGTGGGTCTTGAGATAATGAGATGCCTGTGCAGACCTAAGTCTTATAAGTCTGACTTTTAAATTCTAATCTTCGACATAAAATTGTATGAAACTTTTTTAAAAAAAGATTTTGACATATAGTTGCCCTGTGGCATCTTGCATGACATACTTAATGAGGATGAGAAGGAATTTCTACTATAAATTGGAAATAATCCTTAAATATTCGGTTTTTATATATAAATTAACATCTGTTGAATATATATTGGCAAAAAAAAAAGATGAAAAAACACACCTTCTTCACACCATTTTCAGTGCAACGCGAGGATTGTTGTGGTGTGTGTGTATATCTTTCCTTTCATTTTCTCCTCTCAAAAATATTTAAAAATACTTAATTTTCATATGTTTCTTTCCTTCTAAAATTTTCAATGCCTTCCTTAATTCTGCCAGCCTCCAAAAACAATAATATAGTTTCTTAAAGAGATAATATAATATTATCATTTATATACATAATTCCCCGGAATGTAATATTCACAATATATTAACACTTAATTTTAATTTTTAAATTGGTCACGCGTGTACTTCATCCTTTCGGATATACTAGAATAACCGGCGGTTATTTAAAGGCATCCAACACATACAAGTCTTTGTAATGTAGTTCCCTTAGATCATAAACTTATAATAATAAAAAATAAAATAAAATAAAAATAAATAAATCATAAACTCATGGTCGATGGACCATAGATACCCAGTACTTTAAAATTCCTCATGAGCACTATCCAATTAAAATATTTTGATTTAATAAAAAAATACAGATCATCTCGGATGATTTTTTCGGATAACTCAGTGGTTGCTGTCATGTACTTCATTGCCACTGGCACCAGAAACGGCAAAGATTGACTTCCATTACATTTCCTGTCGTCTCTTCTTCTCACGTCAAAAGCAAAATAAGATAAAGGGCAAAGGAAAAAAATATCGGCAGACCTAAAGAAGATCCGCAAAGAGATCCGCGAATCATAATTATCGTGGAAGAGAAATAGAGAACAATCAACGTATACACGCTAATAGATTGCTACACAGCGGGCAAAAACCAAAGTGTACAAAGGAATCTAATATTATATAACAAATTTGAAAGCCAATTTTCCCATTCATCCTCTACAAAATTTCGAGACCCACACTTATCTTTGAAAGCTGCATTCCAATTATCCCCTGGAAAAATCTCTACAGAAAAAAAGAAAAGAAAAAAGAATGCTGATGTATGGTATTGCAGTAAATTCTACAGAAAGTGTCCAGATTTATAATCCTTGTTCCTTGACAGTAGAGTCAAGGTTATACTTGGATGGTCAAATGGAACCAACAAAAATATGCAAAAAAGTCATCATACGCAAAGTGGTGCTTTCTCTTTCAATGGGGAATTTATTATCTTGGTCTGGTGGGTGGGGGTAGAGCCTCTAGCGCCGAAGTAGATGAGTCACTGGTGTCTGTTTATGGCATGGAATAGGAACAGCAAGAATGGAACCGCTATCACTCGTCTCATTTATCATAATGCAATATTATTCAGGGAAGCATTTATTCGGATCGAAAAGTACCCGCACGTTATGTACAGTCACGCAATTGCTCTCTCTCTCTCTCTCTCTCTCTCTATATATATATATATATATATATATATATATAGAGAGAGAGAGAGAGAGAGAGAGAGAGAGAGAGAGAGAGTTAACTTAAATTATTCGGTCATAAGTCAACTTAGATTTTTACCAGGTTATATATTTAGTTTTCAAATATTAATTTTTAAAATTATAAAAATTAAAATATAATAAGCGTATCTCATAAATAATATTAATAAATAAGTGAATAGTATTTCATGAGTATATAAACTCTTCATGCGTTGTTTAAAATTCCTAAATCATTTAGTTTACAATGGTAATGCTAATATTGACTGAAGTTTTGACCATGGATTAGTCTTCTCGAGGTTTTTGATGCGGCCCCACGTCTGTGTCCCCTTGACTCGGTGTTAAGGAATATTTAAACCTATGCCTCAAGTCGGCAACTTATCAAAGATTTTTCAAATTTTAGTTAATTATTCCCGATTTAAGAAATTAAAAAAATATATTAAAACCAATGTTAAGGTTGCTACCTTGAAGAATTTTCGTATGACCAGGTGTGCGTGGGCTTTCAAGATGCAATGCATATGACTGGACTAACCATGGTACCGGATGACGATGACGGCGGCGACGAGGAGGAGGAAGAGAAGAAGTATTGTTTGGAGCATCGTTCCTTTCATTTTCTGTTCTCCTCCCAAATAATGAAAAAAATATTACGTTCTTATACATTTCTTTCCTTCCAAAATTCTCAGTGCCTTCCTTTTGCTTTAGAAAATTACTACTTGTAGCAAAAGTTTGAAACTTTCCTTCTTCTTTTTTTTTTGTAAAAACTTTTATGTGTATTAGAATCTGATGATTAAATCTTGGAATTCAATAATTAAAAAAAGCATTCATACAATACTAAATTATTAATAATCACAGTCTTAAAAACTTGATTTTGATTAATAAATAAATTTACACGATATTATTTGAATTCTAAGAAAGACGATGGTAAAAATATTATTTTCTTACATCATTGAATAAAGAAACATTATTGGTCTTAATTGTTTTTGCGTTTTAAAAGTGTTTTTGAAAAAAAATAATTTTTTTTTATTTTTTTCTTTACTTCAAATTAATATTTTTTTTTGTATTTTTAGATCATTTTGATGCTTTGATGTCAAAAGTAATTTTTTAAAAAATAAAAAAAATATTATTTTGATATATTTCTAAGTGAAAAACACTTTAAAAAACAACCACAATCTCTCTCAAACACGCTAGAAAAGCACGTTCTCCTTTGCGGACATCCAACGTAAGAGGTTTATAAGCTATTTTCTTAATTTTCACGATAAATCTTATTTTTTTGTTACATATATATATTTCATTTTCTCTGAGCTTCTGTTTCTACTATATTTTTTTTCTTCTATCACCTAAAACTTGGTAGTTTAACCTGAATCAGACTGTTCTAGAAAAACTCAAATTAAGATTTTTCTCTAAAATCATAGGAACTAAAGTCTTCAATCAAAAGCCAATCAATGACGGAAGCAGACACAGCAAACCACCTCTCGTATGCACGAGATAAAACTAAAGGATTGGATTTGATATAGTCAATTAGTCAATTTGCTTGTGACAGAGTGAATCTTTATTTGCAAAATTTCTCCAGTACTGCTGTTATGGTTGGTCTGTCGTGGCGAGTCTCTGGCGTCTGATCTGGACAGTAGATGGGTTTTTGGCAGGCGTGGCTGCCAAGGGTTTTGTTAGTAAATGTATCTGCAAAAATTATTTCCCTCCCCCCTGCCTTTACCTTGAATAATTAATAAATTTTAACTCTAAATTTCTGTTTATTTTTAATTTGGCCCCTCCAACCCCTGTATTTTGGTGTGCCATTTGCATAATTCTTCCAACTCTGACATATAATGATGGAATAATTATAATGGTATTTACAATAATTTTTTTTCGACCTTTTAGAATATATTAACACAATAAATTCGTTGCTAACCCATCAGTAATAATTTAAAAATATATTACCGAAACAATCTCCAAATTTTCCAATCGTCCGAAACAAAATTGCTCAAACCAGCCAGGTGGGAAATCTAAATGCTACATTAGTCTTCTCGAGTTTTTCGATGCGGCCCCACGTCTGTGTCCCACTTGATTCGGTGTTAAGGAATTAAACCTGCGCCTCGAGTCGGCATCTCATCAAATATTTTTCAAATTTTAGTTAAATATTTCCGATTTAAGAAATTATAAAAAAGAAATTAAAACCAATGTTAAGGTTGAAGAATTTTCCTACGATCAGGTGTGCGCATTAGGGCTTTCAAGACGCAATGCATTTGACTGGAATAATAATAATAATAATAAGTATTGTTCGGAGTATCGTTCCCTTCATTTTCTGTTCTCCTCCCAAATAATGAAAAAATATCACATGCCTATACATTCCTTTCCTTCCCAAATTTTCAATGCCTTCCTTTTGCTTTAGAAGATAGTACTACCTTTAGCAAAAGTTCGAAACTTTCCTTCTTCTTCTTCTTGTTTTTTTTTTTTTTGTAAAGATACTTTTATGCTTATTAGAATCTGATGATTAAATCTTGGAATTCAATAATTAAAAAAAAGCATTCATACAATACTAAATCATTATTAATCATAGTCTTAAAAACTCGATTTTGATTAATAAATAAATTTACACGACATTATTTGAATTCTAAGAAATACGGTAAAAAAATTAATTTTGTATATAATAAAATAACAGATAGGAAAAGCACGTTCTCCTTAGCGGACATCCAATTACATGGGAGGTTTATAAACTATTTTCTGAATTTTTACAATGAATCTTATTTTTTTGCTTATATATATATATATATAATTTTCTCTACCCTTCTGTTTCTACTATATTTGTTCTTCTATCACCTAAAACTTAGCACGTAGTACTTTAACCTGAATCAAATTGTTCTATAGAAACTCAAATTAAGATTTCTCTCTAAAATTATAGGAACAAAAGTCTTCAATAAAAAAAAGCCATTAAAGACGGAAGCAGCATGGCGCCTCGATCCCGTATGCACGATATAAAACTAAAGGATTGGATTTGATTATCATTTTGGTTGTGACAGAGAGGATCTTTATTTGCAAAACTTTAAGGTTTGGCTGTTAATATGTAGTGATGGGGATGTTGAAGAAATTCCTCCACTGCACATGGTTAATGAAGTTAGATTTCCAGGAGAGAAAAAAAAATTAAATTAAGATATCATTTTTTTTTTGGGAAAGATTAATATGTATAAGAAAAGAAAATAATATACACAAATACGAGGGTACTATACCCAAGAAAACAAGACAAGCAAAATAGTCAAAAAGGAAAAAACTGGCAAAGACTTGATGCAAACAAGATCACGTACAGACTTGGATGCAGACATGATCACGCTGCCTGGAATAAGCGACAATCCATATCCAAGCAGCAAGGGAAATTAACAAAAAAACAACTAGCTAATCTGGACAGTAGATGGGTTTTGTGTGTGTGTGTGTGTGTGTCTTCGCATTTCCTTTCGTGTATATGCAATTTAATGTAGAAAACTAGTCCTTTCGACGTTGGCATTTAATACTTTGAAATGTAGGCACTATATTGTTTTTATGGTTGGTCTGTCGTGGCGAGTCTCCGGCTTCTGATCTGGACAGTAGATGGGTTAATTTTGGCAGGGGTGGCTGCCAAGGGTTTTATTAGTAAATGTACCTGCAAAAATTATTTCACATCGAGAAATATTTAATTATTAGAAATCTATTTACACATCGAGAATTTCATTGAAATGAAAACATATATCCATCAATCTAGTATAAACGTGGGAAATTTCCCTACTCTCAAGTCGGACTCGTAAAAGAGTAGTAGCTGTCTCCAGCAACAGGAACGGATAAGAAACAAGATGATGTTGTCGACATCAAATTGGTCATAAACTAGTTGTAAACACAGCATCTTCCCGTCTTTATGAATTTTCAAGTCACTCGAAATAATGCCTCGCCATGCATGCTCCTTGGACCACATTGGAAAACCATGGCACAACCTTTCTTTATCTAAGACCTCTTTATTTATGCTTATCAACGATGAGGTTGTTCAATCGACCCCTGTATCAGCAGCAATGTGTAAATATATATTATTTTTTCCCCTGTCTTTACCTTGAATAATTAGTAAATTTTAACTCTAAATTTTTGTTTATTTCTAATTTGGCCCCTCCAAATCTAATGTCTGGCTCACCCCTGTATTTTGGTGTGGCGTGGCATTGCTGCTGAGGGTTGTGGCTTTATGATGCGCACACTCGGGCTTACTATGTACGTGGCTGGTTGTTTTTGTTTTTATTTTTAGGTCACATGACTTTTATTTATTGTTGCTATCCAATTTTTAACCCATGTTGTCATAACCCAATTCTGGGTTATTCCCCAAAAATTTGAACCCTCTATCCAATCATGCTTCAAGTACTGGATCGGTGAATGCACTGGAGGTGGAATGCTCATAAAACCTTAAAGCACTAATTGCAAGAGCAAGGTGTGAAGAAGGCAGTGTGCACTCTCAATGATAGAAGAGTACAAAATTCTTCTATAGAATGGGAAGATGGAGCCTACCCAATTATTTCCTTTTGTTTGATCATGTCTGTTTCAACCTGTTTTAGTCTTGTTAGCAATTTAGCTCATAATGCCACAAGACTTTCTCTGTCAAATGAGCATTTCCTATTAATAAAATCATGTGTTTTCCTGTGTTCATGATGTACCTTCATGCAAATAACATACTGAACACATCTTTTACTCACAAAACCATTGTATCAAGAATTCTTTGGTGTTTTCCCTTTTTTTTCTCTCCAAAAAAAAAAAAAAACAAGCATGACCCCATGTTTTCACAAGGATTTTTGGGAAATCAAAGTTTTAATACAAAATAAAAATCAAATTGGTGTTTGTTCTAACAAACAAGTTGTGAAAATTCAAGTGATATCCTAACACCTATAAAAAACCTGAAAAATAACCCGAACACCATGAGATAACTTCAAAGCTGAGTTTTGATTGCATGAATAATGAGAAACCATTTTGCATATTCGCATGTGAGAAAGCAAAGCTTGCCGATTCTGAATGCATGCATTTGAAATGAAGAAAGGCCATCTTTGATCATCCTTTCATAAATTCTAAAAAATCCCTTGTAGTCCCCATTTGAGCTTAATAACTTTTTCTTGAAAACATAACTTTGGCTAGGATCACACCCTACACTGGGAGCAAGTGCAAAAAAAAAATCCTTAATGATTAAAAGTGCCCAAACAACCCTGGAGGGCATGAAAAAGTCCTTAACATTATATAAAAGTACCCAAACAACACTGGGGGGCATGAAAGAAAATCCTTAATGATCAAAAAGTGCCCAAACAAAGCTGGGGGGCATGAAAGAGTTCCAAAAATATTTGAGCGTGCCATAAAAATCACTAATATAATGATGCTCAAAACCAAAAGAAGAAAAAACCCAACATTGGAGGGGCACCGTGGACCATTTTGCAAATCAATTCCAAGGTACATAAATGTATGAACAAAAAAGGAGTTTGGGATATAAGTACTAGTGATCCTTAGTATTAAAGTCCCTTAAACACCTTTTGAGCCTAAATATCCTTTTTCTTCATAACCAAGAGCCAAAGCCTACGTTACGTGCTCAATCAAGCCCTTTCTGATTAAAGGCAGACAATCTGGATCGGTAGGCTTTGCTTTCCCATGTGAAACAAGTCATTATTCATGCAAGCAAAATGAATGCTTTGAAAACTGGTTCTTTGAAATCCTAAAATTGAAGCTTGAACCCTTTTGACCAATCAAACATCACCTCACTTCACCAAAAACAAAATAAATTTTTTCAACACTCATGCAAACCTATCCATGAGAATCACTTGAATTTTTCAGAACAAGTTTGTTTTGAACAAACATCAAAATGATTTTTTGGTATAGCTTTGAAATTCCAAAAATTCTTCATGAAAACAATTCCTTGTAAATAACCAGATCTTCTTTCATATAGCCTCATCCCCAAGAAAAACCCAAATTGAACACTTGGAGACATGATCAAACTAGGGGGCAATCCAGCAAAACACATAAGGCTGACTCCATGATTCCCCTTCTTAGAAAACATGAGATATAGTGCAGAGCTGACAACCTTTCAGATAAAGGTTTGTGGTCAAACAAGTATGCTGATCCCTCTTAAAGGTCAAGATCACAAGATATGACTCAAGTAAGCAAGAGCGGAAGAGCCATCAAAGCTTACTATCAGAGACTCAAATTTTTGAGAAAAGGAAAACTCTATGAAGGCAAGGGGACCTATATTTCTCAGGTAAGTATACATGCGTATTGATCATGATGCATTGCTTCAAATCGGTGTCTCGCCATCATCTCTTTTTAAGCGGGCTGTTGAGCCCTCAACCATCTCAGGTAATGCGCTTCACAGTCCTACCTCGTTGCTTTTTAAGTGCACCTTTAGGCCATATCATACCTCTTTTTGAGTGCGCCTTCGAGCCCTCACCTCATGGGTAGTGTGTTTTCTAACCCTGCCTCCTTTTGAGTGCGCCTTAGAGCCCTCGACCACATTAGGTAGTGTGTTTTCTAACCATACCTCCTTTTGAGTGCGCCTTTGAGCCCTCACCTCTTGGGTAGTGTGTTTTCTAACCCTACATTTTTTTGAGTGCGCCTTCGAGCCCTCACCTCTTGGATAGTGTGTTTTCTAACCCTGCCTCTTTTGAGTGCGTCTTCGAGCCCTCATCCCCTAGGTAGTGTGTTTTCTAACCCTACCTCCTTTCGAGTGCACCTCAGAGCCCTCGACCACCTTAGGTAGTGTGTTTTCCAACCTTACCTCTTTTAGAGTGCACCTTAGAGCCCTCAACCACCTTAGGTAGTGTGTTTTCTAACCTTACCTCTTTTTAAGTGCGCCTTAAAGCCCCCGACCACTTTGGGTAGTGCGTTTTCTAACCTTACCTCCTTTCGAGTGCGCCTTTGAGCACTCACCTCTTAGGTAGTGCGTTTTCTAACCCTACCTTCTTTTGAGTGAGCCTTCGAGCCCTCACCTCATGGACAGTGTGTTTTCTAACCATGTCTCTTTTTTAGTGTGCCTTTAAGCCCTCACCTCTTAGGTAGTGCGTTTTCTAACCCTATCTCTTATCAAGTGCGCTATTCATCCCTCGTTCCCCTTCGAGTCCTATCTCTTTTCAAACGCTCCTTGGAGCTTCCATCTCTTGAATAGTGCGCCTTCGAGCCCTATCATGTCGTCTCTTCAAGACATTTTTTTTACCTGGGTAGGTCACCCATCATAATCAGACCTCTTTGAAAACTCTTTTCATCTTCCATTTGGGCTAGTTGCCTATTACAATGAAACTATCTTGAGAAATCTTCGTATTTCTCACCATTTTGAAAAATCCCCGCATTTTTCACCACTTTGAAAACTCTTTTCACTTTTCACCTGGCAGGTCGCCCAATACAACAAGACCACTTTGAAAAATCTTTGTATTTTTCACCACTTTAAAAAATCTTTGTATTTTTCACTCTTCACGTGAGCAGGCCACCCATTACAACAAGACTACTATGAAAAATCTTCGTATTTTTCACCACTTTGAAAAATCTCTGTATTTTTCACCATTTTGAAAAAAAATCTTTGAAAAATCTTTGCATTTTTCACCTGGGTAGGTCACCCATTACAATAAGACCACCTCAAAAAAAACCTTTTTTCAACTTTCTCTGGGTAGGTCACCCTTGACAATTCGACCACTTCAAAATCTCTGAATTTTCAAAAGAAAAATCTTTCAGTTTTTACTCTGAGTGCGCTTTCTAGCACTCAAAAGGATTTATCATTTCTTAATATGATGAGTCAATTATCTCTCATCCTTATTTTTCTTTACAACGCTTACTATCTAAAGTCTCTTACGAGACTTTTTATCGCAAGCATTGTAAAGAGGGGGGCAACTATCATAACCAATTCTGGGTTATTCCCCAAAAATTCATTTTTTTTCAAAATAAAAATCAAAAAAATAAAATAAAGGCTGGCAACGTGGAGAAAGCAGGCCGGGAAATCAAGTTGTAATTTTTGGAGGAAATTCAAGGCCTAATTGTACCCCATTATGCCAAAAAATAGAGAAAAAAGTGCAAATTCAAGGTCAAATTAAATGATTATTGGACAAATTTGCATAAAAATTAAGTCCAATGACATAATTAAATTTTTAATAGGCCAATTTGATTTAATCATGGGCCAAATTAAATTTTAATTATGTTTAAGAATTAATTTGGGTCCAATTGAAGGATTTAATTAAGTGCAAGGATTTAATTATACTTTAAATGGGTCAAATTAATTTTATTTGGGGCTTAATTGGTGAAAAATTAAGTTTGGGAGCCTAATTTGGCCTTAATTGAGGACATTGGAATTTTAAGAGACCAAATTTAATTTTTACCATGTTAATATATTGAAATCAGGGGCAAAATTACAAGAAAATTGAAGTTTTGGGGTCAATTAGGGGCTAAATTGAAGAAATCTGAGACCAAGGACCATATCGCAATAGGCGCGTAACTTTGGGGCTCCAATTGAAGTTCATCAGGGGCTTAATTGTAATATTTTAGGGTCAATTAGAGATTCAATTGAAATCAAATTTAAAGAGGGAGGACTAAAATGAACTTTGGCCAAAATCAGAACTTTGGTACTGTTCATCTTGTTCTTTAATTCTCTGAAACAGCTGGTCGGTTACCAACTTTGCAGCTGCATTTAATGTACCTAACATCCATCAAATTTGACAAAACTTGCACGAAACTGATCACCAGACATCCCTCTATATTGGGGTATGGTCTTCACCAGCTCACTGGCAAATAAACAGACGTGGCACCACCCCAAAGAGGCCAACTCAGGCAGCCTGCAGCTGCAGATTTGACAATTTGACAGTGTACCATGTCTATTTTGAGCCAACGGTTGGGATCCTTCCCATCTAAATCAATGGCTGAAATGTTTCTTTATTGTAGACAAGATTGCCCTCTTCCACCGCCTATAAATAAAGGTGGATTTAATGGCCTGAGGGAGGAGAAAATCGGGTCCAAAGTCAGCCAAAAAACCAGTTTTTCTTCCGGTTTCTGCACATTTCTTCTTTTTTTTTTCTCTCTCCACCGTGGTCTTCAGCCACCACCACCCTCATCATCGGTCTTCCCACCATTACCTTCATCATAGGAAGCCAACACAACCACCAGCCGACCACCAAGAGCCACCGTCGGTCTATCTCTCCTCTTTGAAGCCCCTCCCGCGCGTTTTTCTTCTTTAATTTGCTTCCTCTGCCGCCGGCCACCATCTCTGTCACAGCCTCAGCCACCGTCCTCACGTCAGCCCCTCACCCTTTCTACCACCAACCGGCCACCAAGCAGCCACCGCGACTCTCTCCCTCTTCTCCTTCGAGCTTTTCTCTCTCCTCTGCAACTTTTTCTTCTTCCTCCCGTAGCCGACGTCGGCCTCCACCGCTGCAACCACTGGCAGCACACCGTCATCCTCGGCCAGACCACCACCACGCCAGGTTGTCCGCCCTCTCTCCCCTTCCCCTTCTTCTTCTTCTTCTTCTTCGCTGTCCCTGTTGCATGAACAGAGGACGTGAATTATAATTCACGTCCACTGTTCATGCAGTGGACTTTACCTATTTTTTAAAAAAAAAACAAATCCAAAAACTTTCAAAAAAATTGTGATTTTTTCAAATATTGTTCTACTAATTTTTCATAATATCAGATTGTATATTTACACTGTAAAATATAAATTTGATATTAAAATATCCGATTTTCTTCAAAATATTTCAAAAAAAAAATTCAAAACATTTTTTTTTTAAAAAAATATTTTATTGCATACAGACAAATTCTAAAATTTTTCCAAGCATATTTTTTATAAAAAAAAAACAAAAATTGCATCTTTTTCATGTTTAAAAAAAATCAAAAAATGGATATCATAACCAGTTTATGATTATCTATTAGGATTTGGCCAACATGTCAAAAATATTTTCCATTTTTTTTTAGGATCCAGATGTAGACTTTAATATTTGTGAGATGTAAAATTAGACGATAAAGTACACCCTCAGGTATTAAAGATACAAAGTGTAGAAATACGATGCTAAAATTTAGACTTTAGAACGGTTAGGATTTAACCCAATAAGGTAGAGACTCTCTCAGGAAGAGAGATCTGCCTTGAGTCTAAGAAAAGACCAACGAATAGAAACCCGACTTAGAAAAAAACAATCAAACAACAATGCAGCTTACCTTAGGTAGGGTGCACTAGGGGTTATGCGTCTTCCCCTTGCACAACCAGTCCCTTACCCAGACTCTCGTAGACCATAGGTTCCTAGTGACCATAATACGAGGTGGCGAGTCCTAAAAATTAATCATAATTTTATGATTAAATCCAAAAACCTTTTCCAACACAACACCTCTCATCAGGAGCCACGACAGAGAGCCTCCGCCGTCCACAAACGACGTCGCACCCCCCGCGACACAAGTTTCGGTAATTTTTCATAAAATACCAAAAATAGAAAAAAAATTGAAAATCTAAAAAATACATCTTTTAATATATTTGCATCGTTTTTAGCATTTTTAGCGTCGTCTAAAAAGAATTTAAATTTTCAAAGGTCTTTCAAACGCGTTCAACTTTTCACGCGTTATTTTAAAATTATTGATTTTCCTCATTGAGTCGACATTGATATTGCTCATTTTCAAAAAATACAAAAAAATTAAGAAAAATCAAATTTACAAAAAGCAAGAAGTTGATGGACCAAATTTGAAAACCTAACAATATTTTTGCCGATAAATACTAGCCCCTTCAACACACTAAAAAAAAAAAAAAAGGGCCAATTTTGAACCATTAGATAACAAAAACACAAAAAAAAAACCTAACTCTAAACCATCACTTTCAAAACCAGCAACCGCCCCCTCCCGCTGGCCATTTTTTTTCCCTTCACAGCCGCCTCTAACCCTCCTCCATAGCCGCTACCCAAAGCAACCTCTTCACCGACTATCCCCTACAGACCCTCACCAGAACCAGCCCCCCACACTGCCTCCTCTCCTTTTCTCTCCACAGATCCTCCCTCTCAGCAGCTCCCTCTGCCCTCCGCGGCCTTCATTCCATCCGGCTCCTCCCCACTTGGCGAAACAAAATAGCTGCAGCAACCCCGGCTTGGAATTTTTTGGCCTCCACACCGTAGCCCCATCTCCTTCCTCCTCTCGAGAAACAAACAAACCAAACAGCCGCCCCCCTGGTTTTGATTTTCTTCTCCAGCCGACCAACCGGCAGCCATCACAGGCCGCTACCACCGACAAGGGTGAAGACCATCCAGCAGCACGCCCACCGAGCCATCAGCACCGTCCACACCGTCAGACAGCAGCGCCGCCACAGATCCACCGTCGCCCTCTGCACCCTGCAGTGTCGCCCGATCTGCCACCAGAAACAGAGAAGAAGATGGCGAAGCCCCAAGAACAGACCTGAGAAAGAAGAAAGTGAAGCAGATAAGGATGGAAAGCAGAGGAAAACAGATCTAAAAAATTAACTAAAACAGACTGCCTGTGCGTTTTCTTTTGGTTGCAGGTGACGGTGATCTTCATCGCCGGCGAGGAAGGAAGAAGGATGAAGCCGCTCCAGATCCCCCTGCTGCCTGGAGTTTATTGCAGCGGCAAATATTTGTTTAGTTTGAATTTTTATTTGTATGTTGGAAATGTGGATGTAACAAAGAAAAGAAAAGAAAAAATATAGTGGAAGAGTTTGTGTGTGTTTGTATTTATTTTATTGGTGTTTTATTTTATTTTATTATGTATGATAAAATTGTAAAGATTAAAGTAGAATTTAATATTTTGATTTGCTTATTATCTAGAATTATTAATTTATATTAATTTATATAAAAATTGTATTTTTAATATTCGATGAAAAGATAAAATTTTAAAATTTTTTTAACACGATAAAATTATAAAGCAGTTTGAATATCTGACAAGATCAATATATTCAGTTTCTTACTGGTCTTTAATAAATTACTCGGTGGCAGATTCCAACAAACCGATTCAAGCAAACGCATAACAACGATAAAATTATCAACCGATGCTGCGCGGGTTATGTGGGAAATGGCATGTAATATGCCAGAGGCCAGTGATGTGAGACTGCAGATAAATATATATTTAAAAAAAAAAAAAACAAGAAGAAAGAAAGAAAAGATATCAGAATACAAAGTGTATTAAAGAAACCAAAAGGATAATTGGTGTTGCTATTAGATGATTCTATAAAATCATGGCTGGCGAACAAGCACATCCTTGTAAGGAGTTGTTGCAGGAAGAGGTGCTGCTCTCGTTTCCGCTGCTATCATTTTCCTTCTCCTCTCCTCTTCTAGGATGAGTGGTCAGTGACCCTCCCTCTCTCGTATCAAACGCTCTTGAGCCCCTCCTCTCAATTTCTCTAACTGTAGTCCATCAATTTGCTGCATCTTGAACACCTTGACTGCGTTTGCTAACCCCCCTATAAAAATCATTAGACTTCCACAGATGCCTGTCCAGACCTAAGTCTTGCCCTGCATTAATCAAGAAACTTTGCTGTACGTTAAGAGCTACCATGCAAAAGTACTCAAAGATTCGAAGATTTTCTATTTAGATTGTGATGTTTAAACCATCTTTTTTTCTATCCAATTAGACTGCTCTTTCAAAAACTCGAGCAGATTGCCTAAACTATAACTAAACAAATTTACAGCTTACCAATAGTTTCAGTCCATGATGGCCCCGTCCTGCTTGCTCATGAATATTGAGAATGGAACCAACCAAGAATAGCAAACTTCCCATTAAAAATGGGATGTGGACGCTCTGTTGCAAGATTTGTACATGCCCATCAGCTCTCTCATATATCTGGCATGAGTTGTGTATGGATCCGAGCACCCACAAAGCCGGTCCAGCAATAAGCAAGTTTAGAGCATGCCTTTCCAATTTGAAGTGCCCATATCCCTTGTATTCCTGCAATTGTGGATTGCCTCAACATTCAAATTATTTGCAATATGTACTTAAAACTTATAAGTGTGCTCCTAAGAATACAGGATTTTAAGAGGAGACAGTAGAATGTTGTGGACTATATAGGCCTTAATTTCATAACGAAGCTACAAAAAGCTTCTCTGTGAAAAGATGAATTCAATGAGACTGAAAAGAGGCATCTTTACGTTGGGTAATTAATGTCTGGCCCAAAGGAATAAGTTTTGACATGCACATAACCTAGTGCAACGCTCTTTAATTGGGTTTTTGAGGAAATATAATGGGACTTCTAATCGAGATTAGAGGCATAAGATAAATTAAATCATAGATTGATCCTACACCTTTAATTGGCAGTAAATTAATCCTTTTTTTTTATCTTATAATTATAAATATAACAATTCCTATACTAAATTGTACTAGAACTCAGATAATATCAATTTTTATGACACCACTAAACAAAGAAATTAATTAATATTTAGTACCTGAATAAAAAGAAAAAGAATACCGAAGAAAGAAAGCAAAGCCCCCGAGGCCTGAACCACAGGAACCGCA
>Ga0307513_10004111_pt1 | contig 19500 bp, 19 predicted proteins | sample 15_EM_MG_FD_202174 | JGI IMG/M metagenome (GOLD analysis project Ga0307513, IMG submission 202174) | Populus trichocarpa ectomycorrhiza microbial communities from riparian zone in the Pacific Northwest, United States - 15_EM | ecosystem: Host-associated > Plants > Roots > Unclassified | place...
GAGAAGTCGGTTATGACGGGTGGTGGCAACGGAACTGCTAGATACCAATGAAACCGTTTCCGCCGACGACAACCAGCGTTTGTGCGACCATGAAAGATTTGGGGTGGTGTCAAGAGTTCACAGCGTGTATTGATCGGTTGTTTCCTCTAAAGCTAAGGTAGGTTGAATCAAATTGGACTTGCGTTGATCAGCTGGGTCACGGAGGTAAAATTAGAAGCTGTGGGAGGAGTTACAGTATCGTGCCTCTGCATGTGTCGACGGTCCGGTGGGTAACTAGCTCAAAAGAAGGAAGACCTCCGAGGTTCACCATGACCGGTACATACTTGTTTTCCCTAACTCAGCCGATACTCTCTTGGGTAACTGGTTCCTCTAACGCCTAAATGGCGTGGAACAAAGTTGTCTATATTAGAAGGTATTGGAACTAATATGGCCTTCACCAAGAAGCTTCGATTGGGAATAAATCCCCGTCTCCACAAATAACCCAGGGCCGAACGCCTCAGATCGTCTTTTTGTTACCCGATGCCGTATCACTGACGATCTCGCTATGCTGCACGAACCTCCCAGTGCGCTCCAAACGATCGACGAGTACATCTCCAAGGGCAGACATTGGCGTGAGTATCCCGCCTTCCTGACCTAGTTTAGGGAGCTTGTCAAAGTCGAGGAGAATAGAGAGTGAGGTTTCGACGCAGGCGACTGTGGGAACAAGGGGGGCAGTCGAGCGGTCGTCAGAACGGTGTACATAAGAGAAACGGGAGAAGAGACGTACTTGCGGTGATGAGATATGGATTGCCTTTCCATGCCAGTTCGCTCTTGACATATTTTGGTGGCTGTACTTCAATTTCGGAGACGTTAGTGAGGTTCACAAAGCCGTTGCTCAACACCCTGAGATGAGGAACAGCGTCAGAACTCGCAAGTGAAACGTGACATGGACAACGCACTCGTCACTTGGACCTGTCCCAGGTGCCGGGCCAAGCTTTCTTACAATCCACCTTAGTGGAGGAATGAACATAAGGCTTCCGAACAGGACGGCCAGCCCGATACTCCACAACAAGCCTCCCAGTCGTCCAAATTTCTGGGTCTTTATAAACTCTTCGTAGGTAAAACTCGTTCCAGCGTAAGGTACAAGCTTGCCCTCCTCTCTTACGCGTGGAGACGAAGAAATAGCGAGAGTTTGGCGCCGGAGTTCGTGCAAACCCCAAGTCCTTTCTACGATTGGTACGTTGATGAACTCCATCGGTGATTTTCCACCAACCCAGTTGGAGAAAGGGAGGGTGTAGACAAAGCGCTCGGGTACTTCCTTGGCCTTGACTAGAGACTCGATCAGTACATGCAGCATCAAGAGGCCCGGATGATACGCACTCGGACTCAGTGCCCATGACTTTTGGGAGGCAATGACATCTGCCAGGGGAACGGAGCCATCCACAGTCGAGAGCGCGGTCGCTAGTGTACCGCCCGAAATATTACCGCCCATGTGTACTCCTGTGCGACTCCAGGACAAGGTCGTTGCAGGTCCAAATGTGCGCTTCGCAGTTCGTACAGAAAGATAAACTGAGAGGTCACTGGTAACATTATCAGTCCTGTCGCATCGGCAAGAGCGAATCGTGCGTGGGCATCAAGGATCTCACATACCTAGGAACAGAGTCCATTCCGGATGCAGGAATAATGATAGCCTTGTTCTTCGCTGCGAGATAGTCGTATCTAGAACGAGGAGTCACGAATGGGTACTTCGAGAATGGACATCGGGATATACTCTTGAATCATCTTAAGGATCCAATGTGGTTCTCCGGTAATGTCTGTATAGTGAGTTGCAGTTTGGGCACATGCGCTGCAATAGACAAGCTGAGTGGAGCTGCCCATGAGGTCGCGTGCACGTACCGAACGACTGGGGTACTGTAAAGAGCGAATGGTCCAACACAATTAATGACGAGGCGAGTCCGCTTGACGAGGGCTTCCAGCTCTTCAAAGTTCGAAATGTTGACGCCGATCACTGTGACGTTTGACTTGTCTAGCTTAAGCTCTTTGGCGAGGTCATTGAGTTTATTAACGGATCTCCCTGCAATAGCGTATTTGAATTTTGAGCGTTCTGGGTGCATCTCCAGGTAACGAGCGATGAGACGCCCTGTGATGCGTGGCAGACGGTGAGCATCGAGGCAAGCGGTCTTTACAATCGTACTGACCAGTGTAGCCAGTCGCTCCTAGTATGATAATATCGAACTCTCGCGACATCGACAGCAAGTGAAGGTTATGACCGGGAATGACGGAGTTCAAGGTTGCCGGGCACATCAAACGCACACGGCCGACATAAGACGCGGAACACGGTCCTTGATATCCATAATCATATGCTTCAAACTCGTATCCATACACGAAGTTCTCCAAGTGGTTTCTCAACCCCTATCCTCAACTTGTCCTCGTCCACTACCTCCCAGTCCGTGACAAATACGCGAGAGTAAGTTGGGACAGGTACCTAGCTTATTCCGAATAACTTATTGTCCTCACCGCCTTCGGTTAACTCGATGTCCTTTGAGTCAAGTTCGAGATCGAACATTTCGGCTAATCCCTTTGAGTAGTACTCTTGCGACGCTTCTCTGTGGCCAAAGATGTCAGCAAGGCTCCATTCTTCGTGTAAACAAACTTCATTCCTCTTGCAACACGAGCCCACGCCTGCCCACGCCTGCCCTCTCAAATCGAGACCTCAACACGCCTGAGCTCCCCCCCTTTCGGTCCATGCACGAGGATCCCAATCGATGACCATGTATTGGTCAATATGTCAGTGGCCATGTGCGGCGCCTGTTTTGCATGAGTTTCGACACGCGGCGGGAGATTGCCGAGTACATGAACGGGTTTCTGCGTGGAAGTTGCATGCCCGCAGGGCAGATCGTTCTCATATCATACGGTTGCATCAGTATTCTTATACTTATCCAATCTGTGGATGTTCAGTGAGGCAAGGTCGGGATTTCATGGCCGTCAAGGGGCTTTGGACCCTTCGTACGTGATCCCAAGTCATTGCTCTGCATCTCCTACATTCATCGTCGGGTAGACTTTCAGCGTCTTGCTGTTCTTACTGAGAATCACAGGTCAAAGGTTGAAGCAAGTCCTTGGGAAACGCCAAAGAGAATACCAAAACATCACAAGCTAATATAGCAACACATCTAGTGATACATACAATATGCCGAGCCATAGTCCGTCATGACGCCCTGACAAAAGCAAGCAGGTGCTAAGGTAATACAGCCGGTGGATATCTACGCACTCTTCGTCTTCGAGAGCCCCTCGTCGCCCTCCCACTCACTCTCGACAGGGAACTCCATTTTCGGAAACTCCACACCATGATTCTCGAGCAGGTTCTCGCCCCACGCCATGAGGCGTATCAGCCCGGCAAGCTTCGCCTCTTTGCCCTGGCTCATCGACTCGAGAATCGCCGCGTTGAGCTCGCCGGCTGTCTTCGCCCGTTGTGCGGGGGCCAGTAGCTCGGCAATGTTCGCCGGGGCACCCGCTCCAGCGCCCGGGCCCGCCCCGGCTGAGTTAAAGGCGAGAAGCGTCATCGTCCGCTCGAGCTCGCGCAGAAAATCCGGGTTCTTCTCGCCCCGTGGGGCCAACTCCGCCGCCGCAAAGTTGAGCGCTTCGTCTGTCCGCCCGTGCCGGATGTGCTCGATTAGGCGTTGTTGTTGGAGGTGGAAGTAAAGTTTCGGGTTGGTTTCCAGGATCTGTAAATGTCCACCCATGAGAAGAGAGAATGGGCGTCAGAATTCTAGCTTCCAGGCACAATCGGAACTGAGATGATCGGAGGGTTGACTCATATTGAACACTGGTATTTTTTTGGTTTTTGTGCTGTCATCAGCGACTCCCCTTGGGGGAGCCTGAGAGTGGTGCATGAGGTGTTTAATCATGTCAACGGTGTGTACATTTAGGGAAAGTGGACAGCGCGGTCAAGTCCGCACATGGTCCCAGAGATGGATAGGTGATAGTGAGCGCCGGGAATTAAGGGTCAGAAACCGGTCCGTTCGAGTGACCGGCTGTCAAGCATGTGTCCGTCTCTCAGAGAGGGCGGCTCGGCGGTGTAGTGGGGGCAATTTTTACGTACTTCTGGGTTTAGATCATTAACGAGTTCAATCGCTTCTTCGACGTCCCCTCGTTGGACGGCTTCACGGATGGTCATCCGGGTTTCGATAGAACTGAAGTCGACAGGTGAACGGACGTTTGCTTCCTTGCTGAATTCCTCGGCTGCTGCCTGATAGCCTTCAAGGACTAAATAATCCATCACGAGCCGGTTGAGGTCACTGGACAAGGCGGCCAGGCGTGAGTGCTCGGAAATCGGAGAGAAGACGGTGCAGGTGTCAGATAATCCAGACTCTTCACTGATGTTCGGAGAGATTCCCAATGATGCGAAGTCTCATCCTTCGTGCGTATGAGAAGAGACAACGTACTGTTTGGTAATTTTCACTTCTGCAAGCTTTGCGTCCCAGTCTGCCTGAGAGATCGTGTGCTTCGCGGGCTTTTACGGCGAAGAGTCAGTGCTCAGGGGAGCCTGGAAGGGAGGCGAGGGGTTGTACCATGGAAATGCGACAGCGTGGTTGGGTCTAAGAGGCGGACTGAGTTTGATTGGACAGTGAGGGGATGGGAGATGGCGTTGATCCGGAGTCATGACAGGAAGCAGCACAAGGTTATCATACCCGTTGAATGGATTAGGCTGGATTCTGCGACGTGCTCGCTGGGAGCCGCGTGGGTGGTGCGCATGAGGGCTTATGCCGAGGAAAGAAGCACCTGGAGACGGGACAACTCGATTGTAAATGAGATTGTGGACACTATGGATATTTCTATAATATTATTAACATGGGCAGGGTGGTTTCGGTCTCGGCAGACGTCCTCCAGGAGGGTGGGCAGGAGTAAGCACTCGTCCTGACGGTCTCTTATTATGATGCGAAACCGTTTCTAGCTAGCTACAGGATGGCCTCGCACCGTGCTCCCGATAGCAACCAGCCTTGCACGTGCGGGAGTCTCACCGAGCCGCGATCAGACACACCTCTTCGTCTGCGACGAGCAAGTTTGTTCTGAAATTTTCGGGATTTCTTTCGAGCAGGGACTGTGATCCGAGCGTCAAGGCCGTTCTTCCTTTGGTCGGTTGACAGAGCTTGGACAGCTTCACAGTACACCGCTGCTGCGAGCTAGCCAGCGCCGTCAACGACGACCACGACGGCTCATTCTCAGCTCTCCCACCGACTACTGCGTTCGTACGCAGAACAAGTTCTCCATCGCCCACCCCGCCTGCACCTTGCCCCCCCATCCCCGCCGTTCCCTCTGGCCTAGGCGACGACCATAAAGATGGCCCCAAAGAGCGGCCAAAGGAGACCAGTACTCCTCGTACAAAACCCAGATTCTGGCTCAGAGAGCGATGAACCCAAGCCGATGGTTTATAACAATTCCGCCGCCTCGACCTCAAGTCGCCTCCTCGATAGCCTTGTAATACACACACCAGTCTCCCCAATTGGCAGCCACCTCCCATACTCCGACTATTCCAGCGCCCGTTCGTCGCCCACTCCGCCCCCCAGCACCCCCGCTCAGACCTTTTCAGCTCCCTTCTACAATCACCCCGCCATTTCGCAGAGCAGAACAAACGGCTTTGGCGAACCCGTCCACACATGGACTTCCCCTGTTGATGGCCACATCCGCCGTCCATCGGACACGCAGCGCCAGGTTCCAGTACGCAAATTGTCCATATAATACCCGCTAAATCCTCATGCTTGCTTTTACTCCAGTCACCAACAGCAGAGACACCCACGCCACCCAAGGGAGTTGTCAAGGCCCTCGCAAGCACAGATTGCGAAATGTGGGCTACTGTCGAGCTCACAGGAGCTCCAAATGCTGCTTATATTAAGGAAAGGATTTTTTCCAAGGTGCTGTCATTTATCGTTTCGTCCCACTCGTGGTAGCCGTGCTGATGCACGCCCAGCTGAACATCCCAGATGACGATCAACCACATCAGCTCATCTATGGAGTAGTTGGAGAGTCGAAAGGAGAGCCATTGTCGGATACAGACATCATGCGGCATTACCAGGTGCTCGGCGATTCAGCCTCTACCCTTCGGTTCCTCGTCATACAGTCCAAACCGCGACTACCTCTAGATGGTCGGTTACTACCACCAATACCAACAACATCGTCTGCGCCATACCCCACTTTCCTTGACCTCAGTTTCCGTGTGACTGAGGGGCTGCCCCCACTGGGCCGAACCCGGGACGAAGACCCGTATGACGCTAGCGTTTCTGATGAGGGAGACCGTCTTCCCCGACGTAAACAAATGCCACTCATGCCACCCCCACCTCATGGTCCGCCGCCGCGACCTCCGGTGACGTTAAACGAAAACAATCGTCGCCCTAACCCATCGCGTCACACGAATGTCACCCCAACTCCTTCTTTGCAAGTTTCCCCACTATCTAAACCCCCAGACTACAAGTTTTCCGCTGCACCCGAGCCGCAATACCCTCCACCACCAGCACCACCGGCACCACCGGCGCCAGAAAATCGCTACCCCCTACGGAGCGAATCTGGGCCACCACCACAACTCTACCCTCCCTATCCAGATGACCGCGATATCAATCCCCCACGTCCGAAGGCCGCCACGAGCCATAGTTACCAGGACAGGCCGAAAGTACCCACCACCCAAGTCGAAGAGTACTCCAATTTCCGTAACCCATCGAGTGAGCCGAACTCACGGCGGCCCCGTGTGGACAGCCCGAACCAGAATGGATACGCCCATCACTCGATGTTGCCGTTCACCGTACGAGCTGGAGGGCCTTTGCCGCGAACATCCAATGGCCCAAGGTCGCCGCATACGACGCCCAAACCCAAGCCTGGGTCTCGAGTTAAGGATGGGAGTCGCGGCGCAAGTGGGGGCGGGCAGCAGAAGGTCGATAATTCGTTCTTTCTACGCGGCCAGTACGCCCAAGGGGATAGTCCGAGAAATAATGGCATCAACGCCGGCACGAGTGGGGCGTTCCGAAATATCCAGCAACAGCAACAGCAACAGCATCCAGCTTCCTATGCTACGACAGTCCCTGAGGGTGGGCGGACCTTGCATACGTCGCGGAGCGTGGACGGCGCGTTGCGCAAGCAGTTTGCGGAGCACGGGCAGCGGACCGCCGTGCAACCTGCATCTGGCGGTGGTTCTGGAGGAGGAGCAGCGATACAGACTGGAACAGGCTTGTCACGGCACTCGCCCGTTGCGGGCAAGCGTCCACAGCCAGTGTACGGTCCACATGTGAATGGGTACCGTGGACTTGACACCACGAGCGCATCTTACGTCGATGGTCCAAGATCGCCATTACGACGGCAAGATCATGTTCAAAAGAGTCCCAGGGATGTGCCCACGTCGCTTCAGCCCGGTCGTGGAGGCTCATCGCAGTTGTACGCACCCGCTGTAGTACCACCAGTAAACAGTTCCACGGTGGCCATTCCTATCACCTCTTCCAACAACCATTACGGCATTTCCCCACCCTATGCTTCCGACATTTCCCTTTACAACCACAGCTACAACCCAAATCCGCACTTGCCGATCCAGTCTTCCTCTCTCCCTCGTCTACTCGATCGTCCATCACCACTTGGCGCGATCGTGCGATCGCCCGTACAAAGTTCCCCGAGGCAGCCAATACAGTCCCACTGGCCCGGGCCTGGAGAAGACGGCTACCCGCCCCCGTCGCCTTCATCACCCGGTCGTGGGCCTCGGGCATTACCTACTCCTGGCGGTGTGACGAACTCCCCGCAGAGGCGCGCGAATGGCGACTTGCGTCGGTTGAATGGCGACCGGGAGAGGGAACAGAAACCGCAGGAAGAAACTCGGAGACATGCCATGCCTGATCCCCCACCGTTCGTTCCGCCCCGACAGGAATCCCTCAATCTCGTGAGTGAGTATGGCAGGTTGATCGAGAAGGGCGCTAGCGGCGGGGTGTCGCCGACGCGACGAGGACTGTCTGTGCCGCCTGTGGGAGCGGACGAGGACCCCCATACTGATGATGAAGGCTCGAATGAGGGTACCGTCAGGGCTGAGGAGCGGAATCGGCTGCAGGCAGCCAGGAAACTCGAAGGGCTCCCTGTCGATGAGACTAACTCGACTTCTATTCCCACACCTGGATCTCTGTCTGGGCTTGGTTCCAACGAGGCGACACTCATTGTACCTGGGTCGTACGCCCCAAACACTACCCCACCGCAAGATTACGACACGAATGGCACTAGCACGGCGATACCATCTACGTACGATGGGAGCACCAAAAGGGGCGACCCTTGGAATGATGAAGAGGATGAAGCGTCTCAGGTTGACGCTGAATATGGTACGATAGATTCCTTGTGGCAGACACCACTTGTCAAACGCTTCTCGATGATGGTAAGAGGACCTAGGCCACCTCTGGTCAATATATCGCTTACTGCCGCTCCTGGTTTGGAAACTATCCCTTCTTCCACCGATCCGATGACGCCTCGTGGATTCGACACCAAGAAGGGAGTACCTGGAACTGCGGCTATGCTTGAGGGGAGAGTATTCGACTTTAGGAACCTTAGGCCCGCTGTGGAAGATGTGTACAATCGACTGGACAAGTTCTTCCCGGATCACGACCTGGACAAGCCCGTCGTGGATAGTGTCGGTACGAGTGGGGGAAATTCGCCCACTATAACCGAACCGCCGCCGCCTTCGTCGTTCATCGCGCCGTTGCCAAGTGATATGAAGCAGACAGATCGGATGTCTACCGATGACGAGCGGTGGCACGGTGTTGACAAGGGAGTCGGTCCTCTCAAGAGGAGGTCTGGACATAAGAAGAGTATGCGATACGTTGCTGGGGAGCGGAAGAAGGCGATGGATCGCACGTCCAAGCTGGGCGCTGATGACGCCGCCAGTACAGTTTTACGGAAGAGGAGTACCAAGTTCTGGGGGAACAAGATGAGAGAGATTCCGCCTGATGTGTATCAAAAATTAGGAAGTGGGAGGACAGGCGGTGCCCCAGATTCGCCTATTCGGGTACCGGACTCGCCCAATGCCACACCCACAGGTATCAAGGATAGCTTCAGCTCTGGCGTCATTCCGTGGGTGCGCGGCAAGTTGATTGGAAAGGGTACCTACGGAAGGGTGTATTTGGCCATCGATGTCAATACGGGAGAGGTGTTTGCTGTCAAGCGAGTTGAGATGCCAGAAAGTGGTCGCACAGACCCAAGGCAAAAACTCGTGTTGGACGCACTCAAAGCGGAGAGCAAAACTCTCCAGGAATTGGACCATCCGCACATTGTGCAATATCTTGGCTTCGAGCAAACAGCCAAGTACTTCAGTATGTGCGTGGCAAATTCTGCAATTATTCCACAGGACGTTGCTTACTACCTCGTGCAGATTCTTAGAATACGTGCCAGGAGGGTCAATTGGCGAATGTCTGCGCAAATTGGAACGCGGTTTCGACGACGACTTTACTAGACATTGCACCGGTCAAATCATCGATGGACTCGCCTATTTACATTCGCGAAGCATTTTGCATCGAGATCTTAAAGCTGACAATATTCTCGTCAATCTGGATGGTGTTTGCAAGATATCCGATTTTGGCATTTCGAAGCGCGGAAGTCCGTCACGCTTACTAATGAAAATTATACATTTAGCTAATTCACTTGCAGGTGACATCTATGAAAACAACGATAACGCCACCTCGATGCAAGGGACTGTTTTCTGGATGGCCCCTGAGGTTATCAGCAGTCCGGATGGTTACGGTGGTAAAGCCGATGTGTGGAGTGTCGCTTGCATTGTCTTAGAAATGTGGACCGGTCTGAGGCCATGGCACGGAACACCTCAAATCGCAGTCATTCTCATGGTAAGCGCTCGTGTGTGCCAAGGATTCTTAGCTCACTAATTCTCCACAGCTCGGTCAGCCTGGCTCTAGGAAGGCGCCCCCTTTGCCCGACAATATAAAAATAGCGCCTGAAGGATCGGACTTCGTCAACCAATGCTTCGCTCTGTTCGTCAATTTATTCATTACAATGTTCGCTGGCTAATCGCATCTTCCTCCAGTGAACCCAAAGAACGTCCCACCGCAGAAGAACTCAAGAACCATCCGTACCTCATGACGCGGGCTGGCTGGTCTTTCACGCCAGGGACTATTCCAGGAGAGAAGGTCAACAATCGCCCACCCGGACAATCATAACTCATCATCCACTTCGGTCATTCATTACACACACCCCTTCTCCAAACCCTCATGCTCCTGTCCTTGTCCAATCATCATGCACGCACAGTTTCTCCACCCTCTGGGACACTTGGTTTCATCCGACATCTTCTGCCTTGCTTTTACACAGATCTCATCTCTTCCTCGTCGAGTTTGTGCTTTATTACCTCTGAGTCTCACGTCAAGATCTTTTGTGTTTCTTTGCTCTGTTAGGTTTGTCTTGGTCTCACTCCTGTATTCCACCCTTTGGGTGCTCTGCCTGTCTATCCCTGACAAATACGCATCTCTGCTTTAATACGCCAATACCGAACCCTGTGTCTTTGTTTCGGGTTTCAGCCCCGCCTTGGCCGAACCGGTGCAGTGAAACGATCAGGGCTCGTTCTCTGAGCCCCTGCCTTCTAAATACAATGGTTTGTATTCCGAAAGAGCATTGAATCCAGATTTTGAAGAATAGTCGGACCCTACATTTTATCACAAAATTCTTCGTGATCCTCTGCACGTGGCCTTCAGCTAGGGATCCATGTCTGTGTTGATCCACCGCTGAGAAAATAATGTGCAGGGTCTCCACAAGCTGTCAGCTAGTCAAGACGACCACCTGCGTCCGAGGGAGCGGCTCATAGAAATTAGGGTGTCTGAGAGCAAATGAGGTCAGGACAAAGTGCGACAGCACGGGTGCGTGTGTAGTTCTGCCGAGCCGACACCGAGGGTCATTCTGTCAAGGAACTGGCCTCGTGGAAGCTTGGACGTTCAGAAGTGATTACTTATGGACCAGAACCCTTCGGAAGTGCAGTAGCCTGCTGCGGTTGGAGCGGTCGAAAATAAACTGACAGATCAGGGTTGCCCTACAAAAGGGCCGAAAAGTATTTGGGACTGGCAAGGATATATTTTACTTGTGAACAGAGATTTATTATTTTCGGGCGGATTAGAATAACATTATTCTGTCCGGTTCAGACAACAAATGTTTATCAATAACCAAACTATATGGTTTATATATAGACAGACCTCAAAATCTCTGCCAGGGTTTCTCGAGTCCTGTATTCATTCACATACGTCGCAGATCACGAAATCAGGATTATTCGTGTCATCTACAGATCGGGGTGGTGTGTGTGTTCTGGGTTCCCAGATCCAGGTTGTCGGACGTTATAAAGTGTCCCGTTTCTTCTTTTTTCCAGTAGTATTCTCCCCAACTTACAGGTACCCTCGTCAAATGCGCTGCGTCCTTTCGTTCCTTGCTTTCTCTTTCCACAATCCCTCACTACTCATAGGGAGGTGCTCTCCCCCATACTGACGATAGACTCTCATACCCCCAAAACTGGAGTATCAAAGATCTCTTCAGCGGTAACCAGCGTTTCATCCACATTGTCAATGCCGAGTATCCCGGCTTGCTAGAACAAGCTTGTCAAAAGCAGTAGCCCCCATTCATGCACATCGGATGTGTAGACAGCCGGTACGCGTCTCCCTCCAGCCCCATAATTTCGCATCGAACGCCAAGCGCATTCAGTGCTAGTCGTTACGTCCGTATTATGTCCGCTTCCTGTATTTGATGTAGCATTGCTTGCAGTGTCAGCGAAGGAACGATCTTCGATGCTCCTCCAGGGACCTATTCAGCCCTCGGAATATCGCCAACCAATTCGTGTCCATGTCTATGCCCGTGTCTGACTATCTGATATGGCAAGTCGCAACTACCCGCCACTATTGTGCATATTTCTGCATCCATCAAATCCATAAGAAAATCAAATATGCAGCTCACCACATGTATCTTTTAGGTGCAAAGGCCCATCTGAGGCACCAAATTCTGGACGGCTCTGGGGGAAACCCAAGGTCAAGCCAATGGTAGGGTGCGTCCCGAGCTCTGCTGAGCTAACATCCCGGAAAATCTAGTTTTGTCAAGAAAAGGGCATCATAGAAGCTTTGAGGGTCAGAATATTGTGGATCCGTGCCGGTGGTTGGAAGTAACGCCTGGAAGGTTGAAATTGAAGTGGTCGAGGCTGACATTGCAGAACTCAGGGTTGACCACAAGAGGGCTAAAAAGAACGATTGGGATTGAAGGAACGCAAAATTATATGTGCTTGTCAAGAGAGATTTATTCTCGGGGCGGAGCCCAGTCTACTTTGTAATGTTACCCACTTGGTGACAAGGCGATATCTCATACAGTATTTCTCCGCTCATTGAGCTTCTTATTTGTGCCACGGAATAACACTCTTGATAAGCAAAGACTTATATATGGGTGCACTATCGGGCAGGCGACCTCGAAAAGCCCTGAAATTTGGTGCGTGAGTGGCAGCGCGCTTTTTGCGAGAGAAATACCACCTTGTGTACGTCCAGAAAAATACTGTATACTCGTCAAAACATGTGACAAGATTTCTCCACACTGCACCACAATTCACCCCAATGTTGATTGTCGGCTCGGGAATTCGTGTGAAGACTTCCACTGTCATCGTTCGGTACGCGTGCGTTGTACACGTGCAGCCTTGCACACTGTACTGGCTTGCTATGTACAGACGTGTGAACCCTCGGAACCGATTTGAAAATGCCCCACAATATAAATTGGATCTCGGGGGTCTGTGCCCGTGTGGACAGTGCTCCGATTCGGTTCAAGGTTTTTAGCTCTTTGGGAGTTATAAGGAGCTTGCGTTCCTTCCTTCCAGGGTATCGTCCCCGGCATACTAGTACGGCTGCCCCTTCAAATGCGCTACTTTCTCTCGCTCCTGGTCCTCTCTTTCCTTAGTTTCTCACTGCTCGCAGGGGCAGGTGCTCTCCCCCATACTGATGATAAAGTCCCATACCCCCAAAACTGGCAAATCAAAGACCTCTTCTGTGGTAACCAGCGTTTTATCCACAATGTCAATGCCGAGTACCCCGGCTTGCTGGAACAAACTGGTCAAAAGCAGCAGCCTCCATTCATGCACATTGGATGTGTAGACAGCCGGTAGGCTCTCCCTCCAGCTCCGTAGTCTTGGATCGAGCGCCACACGCCTTTTGCGCTGGTCATTGATTACAAAACGCCCTTATCGCTCCCTGAGACTAAAACCACACCTCTTGCAGGGTCAGCGAAGGAACGATCTTCGACGCCCCTCCAGGGACCCTGTTTACCCTTCGGAATATCGCTAACCAATATCTCACTGATGACACGGCTGGAGTCTCGTCTGTGGCTTACGGTGTCAATCACCTTAACGTGACGTACGTAAGTCTTGGTTCCACTCCATCGTACAGCTCTAGTGTTGGGAATACCACGTTCTGAATTGCCCCTTTCCCTCTTCAGGTCATCGTTACAGGACACTATGGGTGCGGCGGTGTAGCCACAGCTATTGCGAGCCCGAGCCCAGACCTCGAGGAATCCATCACAAAATGGATCGAACCCATCCGCGAGCTCTATGCTACCTCGGAACGACCCGAGATCGTAGATCTTCGCACCACCAATGCAAATATCCCAAATGTTCCTGCTCCCGCGAGCGATAACATCGGTATATTCTATCGGTAGCCCAAGCGGTGTTAGAAATAATTTTGGTTAATTAGGATTCCGTGCACTCGTGGAGGAGAATGTGAAGTTGAATGTCGCCAGACTTGCTGCTCATCTTGTATGTTGGGCGATGTGCTTTACTGGTCCGCTTCTTATGGTTCTTTCAGAGCGATTCGCACTCGGAACGCAAAAACCCGCTCCAAATCTACGGCTTTGTTTACGGTGAGAGGTTTTTTATTCTTAAAGGGATGAATGTGACCGATATTGCGATAGACGTCGCTACTGGTGCCGTTAAAGATCTCAATGTCACCATGAAGGTGGAGTATACACACCAAAATTAAGTCGTATCGTTACTTTGTTCTCACACCTTCTCATGTACACGCCTGTGAGTACATTGATGGAGATTGTTTTGCGAGGCGTTTCTGGACGATAGGGACATTGGATTCAGTCTGTTCGCTCGCTAGATATGGACACCCACTCAATTTAATTTCAGTGATCTTGCTTCTGTTCATAGCGCTTTCGGAGTCATTGGGTTGTGTCCCATTAACAACTAATTCATCTTTGTCGCCCACTACTCCATGGTGGTATGTGATTATGGTCAAACTTGACCATTCGAAGGTGTCAATGACATCAAGTGTAGAAGCTTCTTCTGTCTATCAAGGCTGAGCTCGAGAATGTCACCGATCTAGTTCCAGCCAGCGATGACTTTGAGTGGTTCTTCAAGGTTTGTGAGGATGTCCCTGCTTCTGATATTACAATGTATCTTGGATGACCTCACAAAGTTGTTGCACTAGGTCCAATGTAGCAGCTGTCTAGAAACGCATCCAAAATTCGTCTCGGTGAATCGCACAGTACGTTCTGTAACGATTATCTGATAAAACCAGAGAAACATTCTACTGTAATGACCAACGGTATACCGTGTATAGGATGAGCGCTCTCTCATGTCTGGCAAGAACGCCACTGCCAACTTCGTCTGGAGGTGTTCGAACTGCAAGCGGGAACACTCGGCTACTTTCGATAAAGCTGCCCCCACGCCATACTCTTCAGGTAGTCACTATGATTTGGCACCCCTCGTAGTGATCGAATGTCGAGGCTTGGAGTTCACCGATTTTGATCCAAAGGCATGTCTTCCCAGTCCTCGATAAATTCTAGATGACACTCCCCTGAACTTATGAGTTACACAGGGCATGTGGAAGTGCGTTGGTGCCGAGTCCGGGACCCTATTCACGGAAGTATCACTGGACGAGGGCGAATGGGTCGATTACGATGAGAAGGTAGGCAATTATATCCGAGGTACATATAATAGTGATGCTAACTAAAGATTAGGCCAAACTTCCCGTTGGCGTTTCTCAAGTCAAGCATAAATGGTCGCGAGCTTGAACAGGGAAGTGGCAGCGACATGCACTTGACAATTATGAAGTTATAATAATGTGAATTTTGTGATTAACGCGCGCTCAAGGGCCGTGGCCTGTGGGATGCGTTTTCCTGGCACTTGTGTGATCAGTATCTCCACCAGAGGATGTAGTTATATCCGTACACCATAGTTTGAGTGATCAGTATCTCCATCAAAGGATGTAGTCATATCTGTCATCTGGGCAGGCGTGCAAATGTCTCTGGGCTACACTTGGAAAAACCAGCGGTGGAGCTGTGATGGTATAATTCAAACTTCTACCTTGCCAGTATTTCAAGCACGGCAAGGTTTAATAATGGGTATAAGAACTCTTAGGTACATGGAAGGATTTCACATCTCACGTCACAATCGCGGCAATGCTTACCGATGTGCGACCGGTGGTATGATAGCGACTGAGGTAGGGACCAGGAAGGGTTCATGTAATAGGGGCGATTGAGCCGCAAGTGTCCTTACAGTGAAGGCACGCGACGTAGGGAGCAGGGGCAAATAAGATCGAAGATAATGGGTCGATATTAAGGGAAGGTTTTCTCAAGGCAACGGTATTCAAATTTGGCGTCCTAGACACACGAGAGCGCGGAGCTCCGGAGTGGCGTGGGAGACTGTGGCAATCGTAGGGTGATGTGGGATCGGCGTGAATAGCTCACATTTGGATATTGAGGAAGAGGGCTGTATTTAAATGTGTGAATGACAACCTGGAGGCCGTGTCTCGCTCGGGTGGTGAAGGAGGAAATTCAAGTTGCATCGCAGACGTCATCTGTGGACTAATGTGTCACAATACCTACATCACAATACCTACCATTAATCTCCTGATATTAGAGTTGGAATGTTTCAAACGGATATTGACACGGATATAGGGCTAACAAACTTCTTTCACCCTCGCTTTGTGAGTCAGTTGCTTATGTCTTCCACCTCTTTCGTTGGTTGCAAAGGTGGTCAAGGCATATCTCCCACTAAGCGCACTTTGGGCTGTCTAGTGAGTACAGCTATTAATGTTGGCGCTCCTCTCCTATCTGTCCGATCGCTGTTCCCGATCTCCTATTCCATAGTAGTGACGTAGATAGGGGTACATGCATGTATATCGGGACGCACTGTGAGCAGGAGGATCCTTACAGTTTCCTCTCCGCTCACTGTGTCCTAGGTACCTCTATCTATATAGGGTTCCTTTCCGCTCACTGTGTCCTAGCTTTGACAATTAATCTAAGAGAGTTTTCCTAGGTTAATACCCAATCCTTTTCCGAGCATCAGCGAAATAGTGCAGGTCCCCATGTGATGGACATAGGTTCTGAAAAGCGCCCACCAAGCAACCCGGACAATAATCATGTCATAGCCCAGCAGAGGTCGGACTCTGCAATAGAAAAGGACCACAAATATTAATAGCAGGGTCGTACTTTGTCACTCATAACCCCGTCACCTGTCCAATAGCTTTTGTCTGCCGCTATGATGAATTCAACATTCTGGGAGGTATACATACCTATAGCAAACTCAAGATATGCCAGTCCTGCCAGCTGTGCTGAAGGAGCTGTCGTTGAAAGGGCGTTGCGGCGTGGTTGCGGCGTGGTCTTGGGTGTTGACGTCAGAAGGCGACGCGAAAACGGTGATTTCCTTTGGACCTTATGGTCAGTGCTGCAAATAGAAAGGGGGTCTAGGGACTCCAGTAGTTTCAGCTCCTTCGATTGGAGGCCATAGTGAAAAAGATCCGTGAGTATGGCTATTATATTGTTGAGTTGTAAAAAGTGCAAGTTAAATCCCTCACAGATATTCAATTGGAAGGGTCAAGTAGGTTACTGACTTACTCCGAGGACGCATATTGCATTGTGCCCCCTAGATCGGGATTTACTTGTACATTCCTACCGCTTGTTCGTACCAATTTTTTCGTGATTTGCTCATGGGTGTGCTCGTAATTCGTTCATCCTTCCGCCATTATGCGAGGGCCGCTCCATAAGCCCGAATGTTGAAGATGCCGGGTGAACGATCGCGATGCAATCAAAAATTCTGCCTACGAGACTGTCTCATGCACATATATTGAACCAGAATTCAAGAATGGCAACCTTACATAACTCCGTTCAAGCGGTCCTGATCTGTCCTTCACTAGCTAGGCGGTCGTCATCGACGACTACGCCGAAGCACCGAACCGCTCGCCAGAGGGAATGACACGTGTGAATTCACCGGGTTCCTGACAACGACGGATAATCACATAGCCGCAGTCGAAACGCGACCACACGGTCCAGCGGCAGCGCTGCGCCGCTCAGCGACTCCCAACATTACTATTCCAGGTACCCCGTATGTCTTTTTTTTTTACCTTTCACACTACGGACACGTAGTGATCACCACTATGCAACGATCGCTATGAATATGCGTTATTTTGCAACATATTACCCGCCGCATCATCGGCCAGTTCTTCTTTGACTCCTCCCTGGCGGGTGGTTAAACTATGTTCACGGGGCACTCATTACCTAATAGTGGGCCCACTTAGTATGGTCTACTATTTTGCAAGCAGATATAAAGACCATCTCGTCCCGTCCTCCCACTCCTCATCACTCGGCCTTTTTTCCACAGTCTCTGTTGATTAATTCCAGAGCATTTCACTCCTTCCCCCCTTCCTGGTTCACGATGTTCCCCAGAGCCACCTTGCTCGCCATTATCACACTCGTTATCCAAGCAGCGGCTGTCCCGGTCAATCGCACTACTGGAATTTCTGTTCCCTTGCATAAACGTGGATATATCACTACCTCTGACGGCGTCTTCGACCGCGCGAAGGCCGTCCGCGCCTCCGTTATGACCCAGAATAAGTACAGGCACAATCTCATCTCCTTTAAGGCCAACGGTGGAATCCTTCGTAAAGGCGCTGTCATCAAAGAGCTTGCCACCATCCCCTCCGAGCTCCTCAAGCGTCAGAGTGAATCACTCACCAACCAGCAAAATGATACATTCTGGGCTGGCACGGTCTCGATCGGCACGCCTCCCGTGGAATTCTTGATGAACTTCGATAGTACGTACCCACCGCATCTCTATGGCTCTAGCGTAGTCCTCACCCATCTTCCTAGCTGGTTCTGCCGACATGTGGGTGCGGGGTGTTGATTGCGAAAGTGCCACCTGTGCAGGGAAGAACAAGTACGACCCTTCCCAGTCCTCTACTAGCAAAGAACGTCAAGGGAATTTCATGATCAAATATGGAGATAGGAGTACTGTCGAAGGCCCAGTCTTCACTGAGACAGTCGACGTTGCGGGCATCCAAGTCACCAACCAGTTCTTCTCGCCTGTGACTACTGTGTCCGACCATTTCATGGACTTACCCATGGATGGGGTGAGTGCCCTTGTAAGAGGCCTGGTGAATGCTAACCGAATCGTAGATACTCGGATTGGCATTCCCTGCTCTCTCCACCTTTAAGCGCAACCCATTCTTTACCAAAGCGACTAAGCAAGGAGCAGTTTCACAATCTGTCTTCGGCCTCAAGCTCGCCTCGCAAGGTTCTGAGTTGTTCCTCGGTGGAACAAATCGCGAATTATACTCTGGTGATATCGAATTCCACGAGGTGGATTCTAGTCACGGATTCTGGCAAGTTCCTGGTGCCAGCATTCAAGTCAACGGCCGAATGGTTGTCCAGTCATTCGACACCATCATCGACTCAGGGACAACGTGAGTTTATCCTCTTGTCACGAATGTAAATCTGACTCGGCTCGTGCGCAGTCTCGCGTATGGCCCCCCTTCCGATGTGGATGCCGTCTACCGGGCCGCTGGTGGCCAACCGTTGGGGGATGGGTACTATACATTCCCATGCAACTCTCCCCCCGTCATCTCCTTTAACTGGGGCGGTGCAAACTGGGATATCTCGTCTAAAAATATTGTTCGGGGACCGACGGAAAGCCCGGGCATGTGTTATGGTGCACTGGTTGGTCTGGACTTAGGTCTTCCTGATGGTGCCTGGCTCCTGGGAGATACCTTTATGAAGAACGTGTATACGGTTTTCTCCTTCGACGAGACGGCGGTAGGGTTCGCTAAACTCGCCTGATAAGGTTAAACTGGCTTAATTATAACTATATTTTCGACGAGTTCGAATTTTGGGATGTATATTTATGCCATATGTATGTACCGACCTCGGAGTCCTTGGTAAATATGCACCTGGATTCCTCCACCACTGGCTGGAGCCCTGCGGTAGTTGATCGTTCGATGAATGAAATGCCCAACTCTGTTGGGTTCTTATAACTTGAAGTGGTGTTGACGGCCATGTGAAGTGGTCAAAGCCATCAACCTTCGACTCGGCCACCAACAGCGGTGGCCCCCTCGACTTTGGGGAACAATTTCGAAAAATTCCACCTTCGCCCCGCGAGTGCACGACGCCTACTGCGAAGGGCTCACAGCACTACCCACGACCACGTCCAGGACCTTTCGAGACATCCTGCTCCAGCCTGTATAGGTGTGTGTGATCCCAATGTGATATCTATATGGGCATCTG
>Ga0307513_10004112_pt1 | contig 19498 bp, 20 predicted proteins | sample 15_EM_MG_FD_202174 | JGI IMG/M metagenome (GOLD analysis project Ga0307513, IMG submission 202174) | Populus trichocarpa ectomycorrhiza microbial communities from riparian zone in the Pacific Northwest, United States - 15_EM | ecosystem: Host-associated > Plants > Roots > Unclassified | place...
CATTCGGTGCCCGCCTCCGCGGTGACCAGCGCAGAGGCGCCGTCCCGCACGACCGTGTGGCCGGTCGAGCCGACCCGCACCACGGTGCCCGGCCAACCGTCGTCGGCGATCACGAGGTTGGAGCCGCCGCCGACCAGCAACACGTCGTCGCGGGCGGCGCGGAGCGCGGCCACGACCTCCTCGGCGGAGCGCGCATCGACGAACCGGGCGGCCGGACCACCGAGGCGCAACGTGGTGAGCCCGGCCGTCAGCACGGAGGCTGTGTCGGACGCGGTCACGGTGGGCAACGGTAGCCTCCCCAGAATGTCCAGCCAGATCGACTACCGGTACTCGACGACGTTTCCTGCCGCCGCGCTGTACGGCGCGCTGGTGGACGAGGAGTACCTGCGGGCCCGGCTCGCCGAGCTCGGTGGCCGGGAGGCCAGCATCGTGTCCTACCGCGCCGACGCGAACGGGGCGCAGTTCCTGCTGCGCCACGAGCTGGACGTCGAGGGGCTGCCGCCGGCGATCGGCGGCCTGCTGGCGGGGCGACTGGTGCTGGAACGCACCGAGACCTGGACGGCCGGGCGCACCGGCACCGTGGACGTGCGGGTCATCGGGGCCCCGGTGCCGGCGACGGCCACCGGGCGGCTGGCGGTCGCCGAGGTCGGCACGGGCAGCGAGTTCCAGGTGCACGCCGACGTCACCGTCTCGCTGCCGCTGTTCGGCGGCAGCATCGAGGAGCTCGTCGCCGGCAAGGTGCGCGAGCTCCTGGAGCTGGAAGCCAAGTTCACCACCCGATGGTTGGAGCAGCGAGCCGCATGAGCGCTCCCGAGGACGCCGCCGAGCGTCGCTACGTCATCGCACTGAGCTGCTCCGACACCACCGGCATCGTGGCCCGCATCGCCGGGTTCCTCGCCGAGGCCGGCGGCTGGATCGTCGAGGCCGGCTACCACTCCGATCCGGCCACCGGCCGGTTCTTCACCCGCCAGGTGGTCCGCGCCGACTCGCTCCCCTACGGGCTCGACGAGCTGCGGGATCGGTTCGCCGCCGTCGCCGCCGATCTCGGCGACGCCACGTGGACGGTCACCGACACGGGCGTGCTGAAGCGCATGGTGGTGCTGGTCAGCAAGGAGCTGCACTGCCTGCACGACCTGCTGGGCCGGGTGTCGCTGGGCGAGCTGCCCGTCCAGCTGGACGCCGTGATCGGCAACCACGAGATCGCCGGCGAGGTGGTGCGCGCGCACGGTGTGCCGTTCCATCACGTGCCGTTCCCCACGAACGACAAGGCCGCGGCGTTCGCCGAGGTGCGCAAGCTCGTCGACGAGCACGACCCGGACGCCGTGGTGCTGGCCAGGTTCATGCAGATCCTGCCGCCGGAGCTGTGCGAGGCGTGGGCCGGGCGGGCGATGAACATCCACCACAGCTTCCTGCCGTCGTTCGTCGGCGCGAAGCCGTACCACCGGGCGCACGCGCGCGGGGTGAAGCTCATCGGCGCCACCTGCCACTACGTCACCGCCGAGCTGGACGCGGGCCCGATCGTCGAGCAGGACGTGATCCGCGTCGACCACGGCGACACGGCCGAGGACATGGTGCGCCGTGGCCGCGACATCGAGCGGCTCGTGCTGGCCCGCGGGCTGCGCTGGCACCTGGAGGACCGGGTGCTGGTGCACGGCAACCGCACGGTCGTCTTCCACTGAACCCGCGCAGGTATCTGCGCGTGACCTGCGTCCTCCTTCCCCTGCCCCGACGCAACTCTGGGGCAGCCTCCAGGAGGGCAGGAGCATGGCCAGGATTCCCGAGCTGGACGACATCCGCGCCGAGATCAGGTCGCGGTCCCACATCGTCGACTGGGCGACACGGTTCCCGTGGTGGCCGCGGCCGGCGCACGTCAAGATCCTCTTCTACGCCGACGGCGGCATCCGCTATGACGGCGGACCGTTCTTCGGGCTCAAGCAGGTGCTCGCCACTCTCACCGCTCAGCACCACCCGTGGGTGAGGTTCGAACCCACCACCGTCAACCGCTCGACCGATCCGAGCGCCGACCACGACAACCTCGATCTCGCCCAGGCGCTCGCACTCGACGACTTCGACGAGCTGTGGATCTACAGCATCGCGGCGGCACCGCAACTGGCGCCTGCCGAGCTGGCGGCGGCAAGGACGTTCATGGACGACCGCGACGGCGGAGTGCTCATCACCGGCGACCACGCCGACCTGGGCGCCGCGTTCGGCAACCTGCCGCGGGCGGGGAAGATGCGCATGCTGCCGGCTCCGCCTGCGTCGACCGGTGTGTGGAACACGTCGCTGCGCAGCGGTGCGGACGCGACGTTCGAGTTCGCCGACCAGTCCGACTCGACGCCCCAGCCGCTGGACCTGGTGTGGCGGTGGGCGGGGCTGCTGCGGAAGGCGCCGCATCCGGTGCTGTGCAGCCAGCTCGGCCCGATCGACATCTTCCCCGACCACCAGCACGAAGGCGAGGCGCTCGCGCCGGCTCCGGCGCCGGTGTCGGAGTGGCCCGCGGGGGCCCGCGCGGAGATCATCGCCCGGGCCACGATCATCGATCCCTCGTCGAACACGGTGGGGCGCCGGTTCGGTGTGCTGTCGGCGTACGACGGGCACGCGGCGAAGGTGGGCCGAGTCCTCGCCGACTCGACGTGGCACCACCACTTCGACATCAACCTGCGCGGCGTGCCCGGTCAGCCCGACCGCACCGGGTTCGTCACGCCCGGCACCGGCGACTGGATCCCGACCGCGCGCAAAATCGAGGCCTTCTTCGTCAACGCGGGGGTGTGGCTCGCACCGCCCGCGAAGCAGCGGGCGATGCGGGCGGCGGCGTGGTGGCCGATCCTGTGGAGCGACATCGTCGTGCAGGGTCTCGACGTCCGCCTCGACACGCGGCTGCTCGGGCGCTACGCCTACGACGCACTGGGCCGGTACGCGCCGCAGTGCGCCGTCTTCGGCTGGATCTGGGACCTCGTCCCGATCGACGCGCGCCCGCAGGTGCTGAAGCTCGCGGAGCGCGGCGAGGACGTGCCCGTGACGGAGTTCGTCGCCGGTGTGGCAACCCAACAGCTCATCGACTCGTTCGGTGCCACTCCGAGCAGGATGCCGACCGAGGCGCCCGACCTCGATGTGATCGACAAGGCGCTGCAGGGCGCCGGGGAGCGCGGACTGGAGGTGCTGTCGCAGGCCGTGGACGAGCGGGCGGAGACGATCCGCACGCTGGCGCGCCGCCGCTGAACCGAGTCGAGGACCGCCCCCGTGGCGCTGGTGCACGGCAACCGCGGGGTGGTCTTCCACTGATCAGCGGACCAGCCGGAAGAACCCCCGCAGCTCGTCGGCGAACAGGTCGGGCTGCTCCAGGGCGGCGAAGTGCCCGCCGCGGGGCGGCTCGTTCCACCAGCGGATGTCCGGGAAGCGCCGCTGCGCCCAGCGCTGCGACGGCCGGGGATTCTCGCGCGGGAAGATCGAGCAGCCGACCGGCACCGTGACGACGTCGGTGGTCTCGCCCGCGAACGTCTGCTGGACCTCGCGGAAGCTCTCCCAGTACAGCCGCGCGGCCGACGCGCCGGTGCCCGGCAGCCAGTAGAGCATCAGGTTGTCCAGCAGCCGGTCGCGCGGGATCTCGCTGGCGGGATCCGACCACGCATGGACCTTCTCGCCGATCCACGCCGCGAGCAGCGCCGGCGAGTCGACGAGCCCGTAACCGATGGTCTGCGGCCGGGTGGACTGCTGCATCGAGTACCCGTCGCCGTCGCGCTGCCCGCGTTCCAGGTCGGCGAGCGCGGCCTGCTCGGCGTCGGTGAGGTCGTCGAACGTGGCGGGGTCGGGCGCTGCGAGGGGCGGCACGAGATGGATGCCCACGACGTGCTCGGGATCGAGCTTGCCGATCCAGGTGCTGACCGTGGTGCCCCAGTCGCTGCCCGCCGCCCCGTAGCACGCGTAGCCGAGCCGGGCCATCAGCTCCGCCCAGGCGGCGGCGACGCGCTGGACCGTCCAGCCGGGACCCGTGGGCCGGTCGCTGAAGCCGTAGCCCGGCAGCGACGGGCACACGACGTGGAACGCGTCGGCAGGGTCCGGTGGATCCACGAGCCGGTCGATCGTGTCGAGGAACTCGATCACCGAGCCGGGCCAGCCGTGGGTGAGCACGATCGGCTGCGCTCCCATGTGCGGCGAGCGGACGTGCAGGAAGTGGATGCCCAGCCCGTCGATCTCGGTGCGGAACTGGCCGAGCCCGTTGAGCCGCGCCTCGACCACGCGCCAGTCGTACTCCTGCGCCCAGTAGGCGCAGAGCTCCTGGACGTGCGCCAACGGCGGCCCCTGCGACCAGTCGTCGACGGTCTCGGGCTCCGGCCAGCGCGTCCGCTCCAGCCGCTCGCGCAGGTCGTCCAGATCGGCGTCAGGCACCGCGAGCCGGAACGGCGTGACGGCGGCGCTCACCGTCAGAACCCGCGGACGCGGTCCGGGACGAAGCGCAGCGGCACCGAGTATGTCTCGGCGAAGACCTCGGGCGTGCCCCACGCCCCGTTCGCGATCAGCTCGCCGTACTTCGCGAGGTAGGTGCCGTTGTCCTGCGGCGCGGGTGCGCTGTCGTCCACTGCCACCGAGCCGGTGAGGACGACGATGTCGCCCCCGCCCGGGTTCGCGTTGAGGTGCAGCGCGACCTGCGGGTGCGTGGCCAGATGGGCCAGCCGCCGGGCCTGCTTCCTGGAGTAGATCAGCGCGGTCGAGCCGTCCCAGAGGAACCAGATCGGCGTCGGTTGTGGGACGCCCGACGGATCGACGACCGTCAGCCAGGCGACGACATCGGTGTCGAGCCGCTTCGCAACACGGGCGCCGAACTCGGTGGAGGGATCAGGGAGGAGAGCCACATCACGTTCAACATCCCGAGCCCCGGCAGATTCCCGCCCGCATCGCAGCAAGGCCACCTCGCCCCCATGGAGGTGGCCTTGCTGCAACGGTTCCGACCCGTCAGGCCGGCTTGATGTTGGCGTTCACCGCGAACACGTTGCCGGGGTCGTAGATCCCCTTGACCTGCGAGAGGCGGTCGTACTTCGCCTGCCCGTAGGTGGCGCGCACGGCCCGGTCGTCGGGCTCGGCCATCGTGTTGACGTACCCGGCCGGGCCGCCCGCGATCGGCACCAGCTGCTCCCAGGTGTCCCGGGCCCACTGCCGCGCACCGACGAACGACTCCGGGTCGGGGGCCAGGCCCTCGATCGCCATCAGGTAGCCGAGGTCGCGCCGGCCACCCCACGCGGTGTCGGCGTCGGCGGCGTCGCGGTAGGCACCGCCCATCGGGAAGACCAGCAGCTGGGACATCGGCGCCTCCCGACGACCGGTCCGATCGGCGATGACGTCGATCGCGGCGTCGGACAGCTCGTCGATGTAGAGCCCCTTCGAGTAGGCGCGTACCCCCCAGAACGCGCCTTCGTCGAGGAGCTGCTGCAGTGCGACGTACGGCAGCGGTGTGACGGCCTCGAACAGCGGATCGAGCGCTGCCCGGAGTGGTGCGACGGCAGCCGCGTGCTCCTCCGCGGTGCCGAAGCCGACCACCATGATCCCCACGCCCGGCCGGAAGTGGTGCTCCGCCGGCACGAACGGGGCCGGCGGCGCCGAGATGCACGCGATGGCCGGGGTGGTGGCCGCGGGCAGGTCGCCGAACAGGTCGCGTGCGGTGCGCAGCGCGTGGACCGCCCGCTCCTGCTCGACGAACAACAGACCCAGGTGCACGAGCGGGCCCACCGGGTGCAGGCGGAACTCGAACTCGGTGACCACACCGAAGTTGCCGCCGCCACCGCGGATCGCCCAGAACAGGTCGGGGTGCTCGGTGGCGCTCGCGCGCACGCACCGCCCGTCGGCCAGCACGATCTCGGCCGACTCCAGGTTGTCGATCGACAGGCCGAACTGCGTCGTGAGCCAGCCGAACCCACCGCCGAGCGTCAAACCGCCGATGCCCGTGTGGCTCACCGTGCCGGCCGGCACCGCGAGGCCGTGCTCCTGCGTCGCCGCGTCGAGCTGCGCGAGCTTGGCGCCGCCACCGACGCGTGCCCGTCGGGCCTCTGGATCGACGGTGACGAAGTCGAGCGGGCTCAGATCGATCATGATCCCGCCCTCGGGCACGGCTGCCCCCCAGTAGCCGTGCCCACCGCCGCGGACGGCGACCCGCAGGCCCGCCTCCTGGGCGTACGCCAGCGCGGCGGCGACATCGGCCGGCCCCGTGCAGCGCGCGATGACCGCCGGACGGCGGTCGATGTCGCCGTTCCAGACGGCACGGGCCTCGTCGTAGCCCGGATCCGCCGGGCTCACGACGGTGCCGGTCATGGTCGCCCGCAGTGCTGCATGGTCGCGGGTGTCAGTGCTGGTCATCCAGGTTCCTCCCCGAACGGGAGGAGCAGCCGGCCGGCTGGTGGCCGATCCCTGCCGTTCCCCCACGGTTGGTCGAGGACGACGGTCCCCCCGATGGGTCTCACTGACGTTTCACCACGGTTCCGCCGCCTCGCGTCCGGCGGGAAAGACAGCAAAGCCACTTCCCCGACCGATCCGGTCGGGGAAGTGGCTTTGTTGACTTGCTCCGGGGCCTTTACGCCGCCGCGGTCACCTTCGCCGGCTCCAGGGCCAACTCCAGCACCTCGGCAACATCGGCCACCGGGTGGATCCGCAGCTCACCGCGGATGTTCTCCGGCAGGTCGTCGAGGTCGGGCTCGTTGCGCTTCGGGATGATCACGTCGGTGAGCCCGGCCCGGTGCGCGGCCAGCAGCTTCTGCTTGACCCCACCGATCGGGAGCACCTTGCCCTGCAGCGTGACCTCGCCGGTCATGCCGACCGACGACTTCACCGGACGCCCCGACGCCAGCGACGCGAGCGCCGTGGTCATCGTGACGCCTGCCGACGGGCCGTCCTTCGGGACGGCGCCCGCCGGCACGTGCACGTGCAGCTTCTTCGAGGCCAGGTCACCGGCCAGTCCCCGGGACCGCAGGTAGCTCAGCGCGATCGAGACGGACTCCTTCATGACGTCGCCCAGCTGACCGGTGAGGATCAGCCCGGACTCGCCCTCCATCGAGGTGGCCTCGATGAACAGGACATCGCCACCGGCACCCGTGACGGCCAGCCCGGTCGCCACGCCCGGCACGGACGTGCGCTCCGCCGTCTCCGGCGTGAACTTCGGCCGTCCGAGGTAGGTGACCAGCGCGTCCGCGTCGACGTGGACGGGGGTCTCCCCGCCCGAGTCGATCTGCACGGCGACCTTGCGCAGGACCTTCGCGAGGCCCCGCTCCAGCTGCCGCACGCCCGCCTCGCGGGTGTACTCGGCGGCGATCATGCCGAGCGCGACGTCGGAGAACTCCACGTCGGTGGTCTCCAGGCCGGCCTTCTCGATCTGCCGCGGCAGCAGGTGGTCGCGCGCGATGGCGACCTTCTCCTGCTCGGTGTAGCCGTCGAGCGTGACGACCTCCATCCGGTCCAGCAGCGGGCCGGGGATGGTGTCGAACGCGTTGGCGGTGGCCAGGAAGAGCACGTCCGACAGGTCCAGGTCGACCTCGAGGTAGTGGTCGCGGAACGTGTGGTTCTGCGCCGGGTCGAGCACCTCGAGCAGCGCCGCCGTGGGGTCGCCACGGAAGTCGCTGCCGACCTTGTCGATCTCGTCGAGCAGCACGACGGGGTTCATCGAGCCGGCCTCGCGGATCGCGCGGACGATCCGTCCGGGCAGCGCGCCGACGTAGGTGCGCCGGTGGCCGCGGATCTCGGCCTCGTCGCGCACGCCGCCGAGTGCGACGCGGACGAACTTGCGGCCGAGCGCGTTGGCCACGGACTCGCCGAGCGACGTCTTGCCGACGCCGGGCGGGCCGACCAGTGCCAGCACGGCCCCGGAACCACGACCGCCGACCTTGCCCTTGCCCATGCGGTCGCGGCGCGACCGGACGGCCAGGAACTCGATCAGCCGCTCCTTGACGTCGTCGAGGCCCGCGTGGTCGGAGTCGAGGATGGCCCGAGCGGCCTTCAGGTCGTTCGAGTCCTCGGTGACCGTGCTCCACGGGATGTCCAGGACCGTGTCGAGCCAGGTGCGGATCCAGCCGGACTCGGGGCTCTGGTCCGACGAGCGCTCCAGCTTGCCGACCTCGACGAGCGCGGCCTTGCGGACGTGCTCGGGCAGGTCGGCGCCCTCGACGCGGGCCCGGTAGTCGTCCGAGCCGTCGGGCTCACCCTCGCCCAGCTCCTTGCGGATGGCGGCGAGCTGCTGGCGCAGCAGGAACTCGCGCTGGGTCTTCTCCATCCCCTCGCGCACGTCGGAGGAGATCTTCTCGGAGACCTCCTGCTCCGCGATGTGCTCGCGGTTCCACTCGATGAGCAGCTCGAGCCGCTTCGCGACATCGGTCTCGGTGAGCAGTTGGATCTTGTGCTCCAGATCGAGCCACGAGGCCCAACCGGAGGTGTCGGCCAGCTGGCCGGGGTCGGTGATCTGCTGGACGGAGTCGATCACCTGCCAGGCGCCCCGCTGCTGCAGGATGCCCACGACGAGCGACTTGTACTCCTTGGCCAGCTCCTGGGTGCGCCCGTTGGCGGGCGGGTCGACGACCTCGGTCGCCTCCACCCAGAGGGCGTTGCCGGGGCCGGGCACTCCGGTCCCGATGCGGGCGCGGACCTCGCCGCGCACCACGGCGGCCTTCTCGCCGCTGGGGAGCCGTCCCACCTGTTCGAGGACGGCGATCGTGCCCACGGAGGCGTACTTGCCATCGGGGCGGGGGACGACCAGGACCTTGCGCTCTGTGCCGCGATCGACGCTGGAAGCCGCATCGACCGCTGCCTGGATCTCCGGCTCGTCGAGCCGGACGGGAACCACCATGCCGGGCAGCACCACCGAATCGGCGAGCGGAAGCACCGGCAGCTTCAGCGTCTCTGTCATGCCCGCTGCAACGCTGTAAGCCCGGATCCGATTCCCGTTCAGCCAGGAGTGAACGCAGGAACCTTGAGCACTACCGACTCATACCGGTTTCGGCGAACGCCCACGAGGCGCTGACCTCCCTCGCTACCGTCCGGCGGGACGACGGGGGATCACGTGGACGACCATCTCATCGCGCCGGAGCCGGTGCTGCACAGGTTCGGCCTCACCTGGCGGGCGATCGCCATCCCGCTGGGCATCGGCGGTGCCGCGGTGGCCTGCATCCTCAGCGCGGGGTCGGATCAGTCCCCGGCAGCGATCGCGTGGTTCCTCGTCACTGTGACGGGCCTGTTCCTGGCGCTGCTCGCGGCCCGTGCCCGGTGCGCAACGGTCGTCCGGCCGGACGGCATCACGGTGACGACGTTCGGTCGCCGCGACCGCACCGTGGAGTGGCAACAGCTGCTCGACATCCGCGTCTCGCAGGCGCGGCGGCAGCCCACCGGCTGGGAACAGGCCCTGCTGTTCCACCGGGCACCGGACGGTTCGATCGAACCGCTCGCCGCGCCGCACATCAGCACCCACGCCCTCGGCACTCAGCTGCACTCCGCCGTCTCCTACCTGCACGAACAATGGTCTGCGGCCACCGATGGGCAGCCGGTCGAGCGCGATCCCGACGGTGTCGACAAGATCGAGCGGGAGCGGCTCGCCGACCTGGCCCGCCGGGCGAGGGAGGCCCGTATCATGGCGCCGGTCTACCTCGGCCTGGCGATCGTGACGCTCGCGCTGATCCTCGTGTTCGTCGTGATCGCCCAGACGGGCCTGTGAGCCACCGCGCTCAGAACCCGCGGAAGACGTCCTGCAGGCGTCCGATCTCCGCACCCTGTACCTCGGACGGGGTGTGCGCGGGGTCGAGCCGGCCGTAGACGAGCCGCACGAACGCCTCCGCCGGCAGCGTGACGGTCGCGGGCCCGTCCCCGACGATCGCGGGTCGCAACGTCACGTCGCCGGCGATGCCGATGACGAACCGGCGCTCCGGACCGGCGGTCTCGACGACGACCTCCGGCGGCCCATCGATGGGCAGGCCGGAACGGCCGGCGATCCGCTCCAGGTTGTCGACGAGCTGGTCCACTCCGGCGGGCTCGACGGTCGCGGCGGGGTCGAGCGCGACGGCGACGTCCCAGGTGTGCAGGGCGAGCTCCCCGAGCCGCCCGCGCAGGATCGTCGCGCCGTCGAGGTGCATGGGCCCAACGGCGAACGTGAGGTCCGCGATCCGGTCGGGGTCGATGCCCGCCCAGGCGTCGGTCAGCTTGGCGTCCGCGGTGACGACGTCGGCGGCCTGGCTCTGCGGGTCCTTCGCGTTCCACTCGTCCCAGACGGCGGTGTACTGGGCGCGGTCCGGGGGCTCGGCGCCGGCCAGCGCGGCGTCGAGGTTCAGCAGGCCGATGACGGCACCGGAGCCGATGTGCGACAGCGTCGCGGCGACCGTCCACTCGGACGGATAGGCGGGACCGGTGAGCTGCTCGGCGGTCAGGGTCGGGACGAGGGCCGCGAGCGCGTCGTGCGAACGCTGCAGGGCGGCGACAACAGGGTGGGGGGCCACGTACGGAGTCAACACCCAACGCACCGTGGACCTTCCGGATCACTCCCTCCATGACTTCCTACTTCGTCGAGCAGGAACCGACCCTGCGCACATTCGGGCTGACCAGGCGAGCGATCCTCCTTCCGCTGGCCGCCGGGGGCGTCGGGGTGGCGCTCGCCGTCTCGCGGTTCTTCGACCGCGGCCACCAGGGTCTGGGCATCGGATTGGTCGTCGGCACCGCGCTGCTGATCGGGACGTGCCTCCTGTTCGGCGCGAACACGCGGACGGTCGTGCGGCCCGGCGGCCTCACGCTGATCAGCTTCGGCCGCGGGAGCCGTACCGTCGAGTGGGCGCGGGTGCTCGACATCCGCATCTCACCGGCGCCCGGGCAGGCCGAGGGTCGGGGGCAGGCGGTGCTGTACCGCCGGGCGCCCGACGGGTCGATCGAGCCGCTGGTGGTGCCGCACCTCAGCACGTACAACCTGGGCTCGCAGCTGCCCTCGGCGGTGGCTTACCTCAACGACCAACGGCTCAGGGCAGTGTCGGGCCGGCCACTCGACGTCGATCCGCGCGGAGTGATGTGGGCCGAGCAGCAGCGGCTCACCGGTATGCGGCGGAAGCTGATGCGCAACTACGTGATCGCGCTCGCGGGGGCCGGAGTGATCGTGGCGCTGGTCCTGGCGCTGGTCATCGGCTCGGGCTGAGGGAAACACGCTTGCCGCGGCCGGATGGTTCGACCATCGTGATGCGCATGAGGTTCTGACGGACTACACCCGCTCGCCCGGCCCGCGTCCACGCGCGCCGCGAAGCCGACCGCCGTCGTTCCGTCCCGGAAGAGATCCTCGTGTCCGAACAGCATTCCCTGGCGTCCGTCTCCGTCTTCGCGTCCCCCAGCAGCTGGGTCGAGTCCGACGCGATCGATCAGTGTCACCAGGTCGCCGCCCTCGACGGCATGATCCACGTCGCCGGCATGCCCGACCTGCACCCGGGTAAGGGCGCGCCGATCGGCGCCGCAATGGCATCGACGGTGCTGTACCCGCTGCTCGTGGGCTCCGACATCGGGTGCGGCATCGCGGTGTTCCCCATCCGGCTCAAGAAGGTCGTGCCGGAGAAGCTGGCTGCCCGGTTCCCCGATCTCGACCGTGCACTCGATCCGTACGACGTCGACGAGAAGATCCCCGCCGGGTACCTCGACGGCCTCGGCACCGTCGGGCGCGGCAACCACTTCGTGGAGCTGGCGCGGGTCGGGACGGTGTTCGAGGCCGACCACGCCGAGCGCGTCGGCCTGTCCAAGGGTGATCTCGTGCTGATCGTCCACAGCGGCTCCCGAGGGCTCGGGGAGCGGACCCTGCGCGCCCACACCGAGGTCCACGGCGCCCGTCCGGCCCCGGACCCGGCCGCGTATCTCGCGATGCACGACGATGCCGTCCGCTGGGGAGCGCTCAACCGGCGGCTGCTGGCCGCCCGGGTCGCGCACGCGCTGGGCGCCGAGCCGACCGAACCGGTCCTCGACCTGTGCCACAACCTGGTGGAGGTCCGCGACGGCGGCTACCTGCACCGCAAGGGCGCGGCACCCGGCGACGGTCGGGACGTGCTCGTCGCCGGCACCCGCGGCACCCCGTCCTACCTCGTCGCCGCGCACGCCGGGGCCGCGGCCAACCACTCCGTGGCGCACGGCGCCGGCCGCAAGATGTCGCGCGCCGACGCGCTGCGCCGCGGCAAGGCCGAGCACACCGTTGCCGAGCTGCGTCGCACGCCGGTCGGCTCGATCGTGGTCTGCGGTGATCGCCAGCTGCTGTTCGAGGAGGCGCCGACCGCGTACAAGCGCATCGAGCAGGTGATCGACGACCTCGTCGCGCACGAGCTCGCCACACCCGTGCTCACCACCGTGCCGCTGGTCAGCTACAAGACCGCGGACCTCGGGCGTCGTGAACGCGGCCGGCGATGACGGCCCATCTGCTGCTGTCGGCCGGTCGCGGCCCGCAGGAGTGCGCGTGGGCGCTGGGCCGGTTGCTGCGCCGCCTGGAGACCGACGCCGGCCGCCACGGCGTGGAGGTCCGGCGCGTCAGCAGCGTGGACGGCGAGCGCCACGGCACGTTCCGGTCGGTGCTGATCATGCTGACCGGGGACGGCGCGGAGGCCTTCGCCGCGCCGTGGACCGGCACCCTGTGCTGGCAGGCACCGAGCCCGTACCGCACCAGCACCGGCCGGAAGAACTGGTACGTCACCGCTCGCCGGGTCAAGGTCGACGTCGAGCGCACGGTCTTCGCCGAGACCGACGTGGACGTCGTCGCCTGCCGCACGGGCGGCCCCGGCGGGCAGCACCGCAACAAGGTCAGCACTGCCGCTCGGGCGACGCACCGCCCGTCGGGCATCGTGGTCGTGGTCGACACCGAGCGGCAGTTCGGCCTCAACCGCAGCCGTGCGATGGCGCTGCTGCGCCGGCGCCTGGAGCAGCGCGACGACGCCGCGGAACGGGCCGCCGACACCGCCCGGTGGCACGTCCACGACGAACTCGTGCGGGGCGATCCTGTGCGGGTGGAACGGCCTCGTTAGCGCCCGAGGCCCTCGACGACCTCGGCGCCGGGCAACCGGGCGGCGAGCGAACCGGGCAGGGCCAGCTTGGAGCCACGGATCCCGCTGCCGATGACGACCTGCGGCGCTGCGGCCACCGCAGCGTCGACGAGCACCGGCCAGCCGTCGGGCAGCCCGATCGGGGTGATGCCGCCGTACTCCATGCCGGTGCGCTCGCACGCGTCGTCCATCGGCGCGAACGAGGCCTTGCGCACGTCGAGGTGCTTGCGGACGAAGCCGTTGACGTCGGCGCGCGTGGTGGCGAGCACCAGGCACGCGGCGTAGCGCACGTCGCCGCCACGCTTGCCGGCGACCACGACGCAGTTGGCCGAACCCTCCATGGGCGAGGAGTAGGCCTCGCAGAACGCCGCGGTGTCGGCGAGCTCGGGATCGATCGCAGCGACCCCGACGAGGGCGGCATCGGCAGGATCGAGGGCCTTCAACGCGGCCGCGACGGGCGCGCCGAGGAGATCGGGACGGTCGAGTGCGGGCTCGGCGACGAGCGTGCCGAGCACCGCCCAACGGGGCGTGCTCACCAGCGCTGGCCACCGCCCTGGACGGTCTGCAGAGCAGGGCGGACGTCGACGATGTAGACGAGCACCGCGACCAGCGCCGCGATCCAGAACATCAGTCCGCTGCTCCGCGGCCCCTCGAACAGCACCAGCATGGCGAGGCTGGCGCCGGTGATGCCGAGCCAGGCCGGCTTGGTCAGCTTGTCGGCGGCGGTGAAAGCGTCGGCACGCTGCAGGAGCGCGTGCACAAAGGCGTAGCCGCCCACCGGGATGGCGAGCAGCCAGATCCCCATGAGGATCCATCTGTCGAGGTGGGAAAGCCAGCTCACCTCTCCAGCGTACGGGGCGCGACGCGGTCGCACACCCCCACCACCTGTCGAAGCGGGTCGTGCGCGGTTGCCGGTCGCCGTCCGTCGGCGAGCGTGGCGCCGAGGACGAACGGGACGCCGAGGTCAGGACCAGGCGCCAAGCAGGCAACACAGACAGAGCAGCGCCCCCGAGGCACGGGAGTCCTCGGGGGCGCTGCGGTACTGCGGGAGCGAACGGATTACTTGGTGGTGGTCTTGCGAGCCGCGGGGGCCTTGGCGGCCGTCTTCGGCGCGGTGCGGTTGGCGGCCCGACGGGTGGTGCTGCGGGTCTCCTTGGCGACCTCGGCACCGGCCTCGGTGACCTCGGCGGCGGCCTTCGTGCCGACCTCGGCGACGGTCTCCGCCGCCTCCTTGGTGGCCTGCGAGATGGTGGTGGAGGCCTGGCCGGTGAAGCGCTGGGCGGCCTGGGCCACCTTCTCGCCCGTGGAGCGGGTCTGCGTGCTGACGGTGGACAGCGCCTTCTCGGCGGCGTCGTGGGCGTCGTCGACCAGCGAGTCGACGCGGGCGTCGAACTTGTCGGTGACCGACTCGAAGGTGTCGAGCGCCTGCTTGACCTGCGGCTGCTGGCGGATCCGGCCCAGCGCCTGCTCGCCGCGGGCGGCGAACTCGGTGTAGGACTTCTCGGCCTGCGCCCGGAGCTCCTCGACGTTCTTGCGCAGCTCGTCGGTGGTCAGCTTCTGCGGCAGCTCGGAGATGCGGGTCTGCGCGTCCGAAAGGCGGGTCTGAGCACCCTCGGCCTGTGCGGTGGCACGGGCCCGGGCGTCGGTGACGGCCTTCGTGACCGCTGCGATGGCGACATCGGCGGCACCGAGCACGGCCAGAGCCGGGGTGCGGACGATCTCGACGCGCTCAGCGGCGGTCTTGCGGGCGGTCTCACGAACCTTGCGGACGTCAGCAGCGGTGGGCAGCGAAACGGCCATGATGATCACTCCTCAGTGACGTGCGATGTGGTTGCTGTTGCGGGGATGGACGGGACGCTCTGCTCGTCCGTGCCGTTCTCACGGCGGAAGGACTGGTAGACGTCGAGGAGCACCTGCTTCTGGCGCTCGGTGAGAGTGGGGTCGGCCAGAACCGCGTCGCTCACGGCGCTCGCGGGCTTCTCGTCGAGGATCCCGGCCCGGACGTACAGGGCCTCCGCGGAGATCCGCAGCCCCTTGGCGATCTGCTGCAGGATCTCGGCCGACGGCTTGCGCAGCCCGCGCTCGATCTGGCTGAGGTAGGGATTGCTGACCCCGGCCGTGCGGGCGAGTTCGCGCATCGACACCTGGGCGTGCTCGCGCTGAGCGCGGATGTAGCCACCGATGTCACGGCTGATGTCGCGACCGATGTCTCCGACGACCTGCCCGGCCTGCTCGACGACCTGACCCACCTGCTCGACGGCCTGACCGACTCGTTCGCCGGCCTTCTCGACCTTCGGCGCGGAGAGCTTCGGTGCCTTGCCTGGCTCTGTCATCTCTCACCTCCGTCCTTGATGTCGACTACGTTAGCCACCTGCGCTAGCTATTGCAAGCACTCTGCTTGCGCAGGTGGGGTGGCCTCCGCCACACCCGATCGGTGCTGTGGGAAGTTGTGCCGATGGCAGCACGCGAGCACGGCGGGACCCCCGCCGCACCGCAGGCGGTGATCCTCGCGGCGGTGGCGGTCGGAGGTGTCCTCGGCGCGCTGGCCCGCTACGGGGCCGGCGTCGCGCTCCCCACGGTGCCCGGCACGTTCCCGCTCACGACGTTCCTGGTGAACGTGCTGGGCTGCCTGTTGATGGGTGCGCTCGTCGGCGCGCTCGCCCGGCGCGCGGGCACAATCCACCCGCTGCTGCGCCCGTTCCTCGGCACCGGAGTGCTGGGCGGGTTCACCACGTTCTCCACCTACGCCGTGGACGCCGACGGGCTGCTCACCGGCCCGGCGCCGCACATCGCGCTCGGACTGGCCTACCTCGTGGGCACGCTGGTCGCCGCAGTCGGCGCAGCAGCACTAGGTGGATGGGCAGTGCACAGGTGACGGCGCTGTGGGTGGCGCTCGGCGCGGCCGTCGGAGCGCCGTTGCGCTACCTACTGGACCGGTACGTGCAGTCCCACCACGACGGCGTGTTCCCGCGCGGGATCCTCGCGGTGAACGTGCTGGGCTCGTTCGTGTTGGGCGTGCTGACCGGCGCCATGGCTCCACCGGTGATGGCGGCACTGCTGGGCACCGGGTTCTGTGGCGCGTTCACCACATGGTCGACCCTGGCTCAGGACACCGTCTCACTCGCGCGCGGCGGCAACCGCCGCGCGGCATTGCTCAATGCGATCGGGTCTGTGCTGGCCGGGTCGGTCGCGGCCGCCCTGGGCCTCGCGGCCGGGGTGGCGGTCGGGAAATGAATCGCTGCACGAGACCCACGGTAAGGCAGCACCCCGACAGGACCTGTCGGCGGCCCGGTCACACCAGTGCGAGCAGCTGCCCCACCGCGTAGATCACCAGGCCGGCGAGCGAGCCGACCACGGTGCCGTTGATGCGGATGAACTGCAGGTCACGGCCCACTTGCAGCTCCACCTTGCGGCTGGTTTCCTCCGCGTCCCACCGCTCGACCGTGTCGGTGATGAGCGTGGTGATCTCGCGGCGATAGTGGCGCACGACATAGCCGGCGGCATCGGCCAGCCACCCGTCGATCTTCCCGCGCATCTCGTCGTCGGTGGCCAGCCGGGAGCCGAAGCCCAGCAGCCCGTCGCGGATCCGCAGCCGCAGCGCGCTCGACGGGTCGGCGGCGGCGTCGAGGATGATGCTCTTGACGGTGCCCCACGCCTGCCCGATGAACTTCTGGACGTTCGGGTGGGCGATGATCTGCTGCTTGACCCGCTCGGCCCGGGCGATGGTCTCGTCGTCGTTCTGCAGATCGGTGGCGAACTCGGCGAGGAACCGGTCGACGGCCTTGCGCATCGGGTGCTCGGGATCGGTCTTCACCGCCCACGCGAACGTCTGGATCTCCAGGAACACCCGGTCGGCGACGAGCTCGTCGACGAACCGGGGCGACCACGACGGTGCCCGGTCGTGCACCACGCGCAGCACCATGTCGTGGTTGGCGGTGACCCAGTCGTAGGCGCGGTCGCAGAACAGGTCGACGAGCCGGTGGTGCGCCCCGTCGGCCAGCACACCCTCGAGGACCGTGCCCAACGGTGGGCCGATCGGGCGCTCGATGAGCTTGCGCACCAGCACCTGTTCGAGCACTTCCTGCACGTCCTCGTCGCGCAGGACGGTGACGATGCCCTTGGCGACGTTGGCCAGCTCGGCGGTGACCCGCTCGGCGTTGGTCTCCTGCCGCAGCCACTCCCCGACCCTGGCGGACGCCTGCACGGAGCCGAGCTTGGCGCGCACGACCGCCTCGGAGAGGAAGTTCTCCCCGACGAAGTCGGCGAGGCTGTCGCCGATGACGTCCTTCTTCGTGGGGATGATCGCGGTGTGCGGGATCGGCAGCCCGAGCGGATGCCGGAACAGCGCCGTGACCGCGAACCAGTCGGCCAGCGCGCCCACCATGCCGGCCTCTGCCATCGCCCGCACGTAGCCGACGATCACGGGGCCACCGTTGACCTCCCAGTAGCGGAAGATCAGGAAGATCACCGACGCGGCGATGAGCAGGCCCGTGGCCAGGCGCTTCATGTGGCGTAGATCGGCGGCCTTCGCCGCGGCGTCCATGCGACCGACGCCCAAGCCCACCGCGAATCCCGGACGTTCCCGGGGCCGCTCGACGGGCGCGGGCGCGTCCGTTCGCGTGGGTTGTGGAGTGTGCACGGATCCATAGTGCCCGTATCGGCGACCACATGACGTCCGGGAGCCGGGCTGGCGCCGACCGGGGCCGGTGGTGTTCCACCGGCCCCGGCCAGGTTCGTGGTGCGGCCGCGCGTCGAGCGGGTCCCGCGGGGACCTCGGCTCGGGCGCCGCACCACCGGCGCGACCCGGGCTCCGGCGCGACCGGATCGGTCGCTGCAGCGGAGCGGAAGCCCGGGGGCGCCGGTCAGCGGTCGATCAGGACCGCGTTCCGACGACGACCATGCCTGCGGGTCGCTGGGCACCCGGGCTCGTGATCATGCTGTCGGTGCGTTCCCGCGCAGCGCCGACGGCGGCGCGCAGGAGCGGCTCGGCTGCGGGCACGACGTACCCGCACGACGCGGGAGCGACCCGCCAGTGCACCCATCCGTCGGGAACGGTGGACGGCGGCATCAGCACCGTGGCGCCGTCGGTGTGCAGCTCGACACCACGGAGCGCGGCCAGCTCCTCCGGCAACGTCCCGCCGGTGGCCAGCGGGTAGTACCAGGCCCCCGTGGGGGTGGCCGCCACCGGCAGTACGAGGCCGTCGGCGCGCAGGCGAGCGCAGACCAGACGGCCCAGCGAGGCTGGTACCTCGAGGATGTCGACCACGGTGCCCGTCACCAGAGCCACGGTGGCCGTGTCCGGTTCGACTACAGGCCACCCGTGATCGCTGAACTCCCGCGCCGCCGCGCGCAGCTCCGCGCCGTACACCGCGCGGTAGCTGTCCCAGCCCGACATCTGCTCATCTCCGTCTCAAACATCATTTCGCATTGCTGTTCTGTGAGGTGCAACACGAGGATGCCTCGCGCGGTGCGGTTGCGGGACCCCCCGGGCGGCGACCGAGCCCGGCGCCGAGACGAGCGGATCCGGGCGATCATCGGAACGCCGTCCATCCGTTCGGCGTCCGGCGATCGGCCAGGCGGAGGGGGACGGACGGCTACTCCGATCGATGAGTGACCGGTCGCCGACGGGCCGTCGTCGACAAGCGGCGACCGGTCGTGCCCGTTCCGTGATCAACCCTTGCGATCGCCCGACACGGGCCCACTGCCGCCGACGTGCCCAGGAGGGCCACTGCCCCACTCCGGTGCAACCACCGCTCGCGGCCCGTCGGTGACTTGCGGAAGAGGCGCGCAGCGGCCCTCGGAGGAACGACGCGGGGCCGCGAGCACCGGGGGAGCAAGTCACCGACTCACAGGGGCCGCGAGCCGGAGCGCCGCAGGCGCGACAGAATGGGACAGGTGCTACTCGTGACGGGCGGGACGGGATACCTGGGCAGCGTCGTCGTCGCGGTGCTCGCGGACGAAGGACGCGACGTGCGGGTGCTGGCACGCGACGAGGGGCGCGCCCGGCGGGTGCTGCCGGCGGGCGTCGAGGTCGTCATCGGCGACGTGTTCGACGAGGAAGCGCTGGCGCGCGCCACCGCGGGCTGCTCGGCAGTGCTGCACCTGGCGGCGACCGTCGGGGGCACGCCCGAGGAGATCCACACGGCCAACGTCGACGGGGCGCGCCGGGTGCTGGACGCGGCCAGGACCGCCGGCGCCCGCCGGTTCGTCCACACGAGCACCGGCGCCGCGATCATGGACGCGACCGGGCTGGTGGCCGAGCAGCCGGTGGCCCCGCCAGCGCTGACCGACCCGTACTCGGCGAGCAAGGCCACCGCGGAAGAACTCGTGCTGGCCGCCGAGGGCATCGAGTCGGTGGTCGTGAGCCCGGCCAGCATCTACGGGCCCAGCCCATGCGGGCCGGAGTCGTACAACGGCCTGTTCCGGGCGGCCGCCGCCGGCGAGGTGCCCGTCGTGGTCGACGCCCCGATGGGCTGGGTGCTCGCCGAGGA
>Ga0307513_10004113_pt1 | contig 19496 bp, 22 predicted proteins | sample 15_EM_MG_FD_202174 | JGI IMG/M metagenome (GOLD analysis project Ga0307513, IMG submission 202174) | Populus trichocarpa ectomycorrhiza microbial communities from riparian zone in the Pacific Northwest, United States - 15_EM | ecosystem: Host-associated > Plants > Roots > Unclassified | place...
CACCAGAACAGTCCCCCTGACTGCATCAGGAAACAGGAAAAAGCTATGTGGCTTTCACTAGAGGTTACAGAGGATATACACACCATATGGCTAGTGGTGTGCAGGCTTGGGCTTGAAGCCCTAAGCCAGCCCAAGCCAGCCCTGGAAAGCCAAGCTGAGCCCAAGCCCTGTTGAGAGCTTCATGGGGCCTATGGCTCAGACTTCAATTTCCTGAAGCCTGAGCCCAGGGCCTGAGCTGAGGCTTTTGAAATTTTGAACGATGGGGGATTTTGTGGAGTTTGAATCGAGATCAACTGTGACAAATATGGTTGATTTCAATTTCTACACTCCCACAACACTTCTCTTTCTCCACTGGGCTCAATGAACGTGCAGGATGTGTTAAAAGGTAAGTACTTCATTTATAATGATCTTACCACATGTGTGATAACCTCTTTCATCCCTTTTAGGTCCCTCCACACCCAAACTCACTGCCACCTGGCCTCTCCCCTCCAGTAAGGGATGTAGGCCAATCTATGTTGATGTCAGGGGATTTCTGCAGGGAGTATGAGTTGAGGGAAAGTAGGAAACTCAAAGTGAGACCCATGATGTGAAAGAACTAAGAGGTACGCAAGGAGGTGGGCCCTAATGGGTTTGCCTCTGTTCACTGACCTTCCCTGCTGCTTACTAACATCGAAAATGCACTAGGACAACCGCTGCACACTTACACAGTCTGCACACACCATACAGGACCCCCATGCTGCCTAGTTACACACCCCACAAAATGCACCGCTTCCAACTCTCGTGTTGGTATCTACCAGCCAATCCCTCCGATCTATTCATGTGCATGCAGCATGGACACTTGCAGCCACTGGAATTCTACTGTTCTGCGGTGAGATGGTTGGTGTGTCATGTTACCAGCTCCCCTGAACCAACGCCAACGCCAACACCAACACAAGGTCGAAAAGTCAACCACAAAGCCCAATGCAGGGTCGAACGCCCCAACAGGTGTTCAACTGACCCAATGCAAGGTGGAATAGTCCAGCAGGAGGGTTGGACAGCCTAACACTGGGTCGATCAAACCAATGCAAGGTTAAACAGCCCGATTGGTGCTTGAAAGAGCTAAACAGGGCCGCGACTGACCACCAGCAATTTTTAGGTCACTGCATGTATCCTCACAATGCCGCATGGCAATGTCAATTGACATTTGCAGTGCCATTGCGAGGTTTCTTGGTTCGTTTTGCGAGCCTTTCTGCACTCAGAAGCCCCAGCTCAGGCCTGAGCCAAGCCCAAGCCCTGGAGGCTCAAGGCTCAAGGCTCGGGCTTGAAATTTGGCAAGCCCAGGCTCTTGAAAGCTGGGCCTAAGCTGCAGCTTTCAGGCCAAGCCAGGCCTGCACATCACTACATGTGGCCCTATCTATAGCCCCTGTATCACTACGTAGTCTTGATGGTAGCCTAGGTAGCTGTCTGTATGTTTTCTGTAGCACTATATAGCCTACCTTTATTTTCATGCAATCAGACTTCCACTGGCAACCATAGCCATATATATTGATCAAATTGACTCTATTTATTAGCATTTGTAAACTCTAAGTTAATTAACTGCAAAGATATGGATGTGTGACAGCGTCACCACATTGATAGCGGTGGAGGACACGAAGCATGTGGGCGTCAATTGCATCAACAATGGAGGTGGGGTGGGGCGCATCGATGGCGGAGAACGTGGTGAGAGCCCAGGCTGGATTGACAACAGTAAAGAGCATGTATGCAATGTCATTAGCAATGGAGGAGGTGTGTTCATACAGCTCATATAGTGTTGGCGGCTTCCTTTTGGGTTTTAGGAGGTGGTGTCCTCTTTGTAACACTGGCACCAAGTAGGGATTACCAGGGGTTTTGAAACCCCTGGGGGTAATGGGTAGGGTAAGTAAGGGTAAGGGTAAGGGTAAGGATTTACATACCCTTGAAAAACTCTTACCCTTGGTAGGGGTCAAGGGTATTGGTTGGAGGGGGAAGAAATAGATATATCACATTTATTTATCTACAAAAACATATATTTTCCTCTGAAAATTTTGTTTATGGCTTGTATGAGGGCATATTACATGAAATACAAGTGCTTTAAACATATTTCACTGTTCAAAATTAATAAACAAATTTTAAAAATTTGATTTTACATTAAGTTGGGTGAAAACCCTTGGTAATTAGGCAAACCCATGGGTTTTCAGAAACCCTTATCCCAACCCACCAAAAGCCTTACCCTTGATAGTGTTGTGCTGGCTCGGCTCGGCCTGAAAGCCCTGGCTAAAGCCCGGCTTCAAAGGGCTCAGGCTTCTAGATATTGAAGCCTGAGCCATATCCAGGGCCTGGGGCCAGCTTGGGCTCAGCTTGGGCTTAGGCCATGGCTTATGATAGGAAAAATGAATAAACTATGAAGATAATACATAGCAATCTAATTAACAGGCATCTCATCATCTTCATCATCATCAGCAAGGAGTTCATCCCACGAGAACGACTCTCCTTGAGTCCTTGCCCAAATGCCTCACCAGAATCAATGTCGACATCCACAATTTCTTCACCATCAAGCTTCTTCTCAATCGCGGAAGAACAAAGAATCTCCTGAAAAATGAGATCATGGTGAAAGAGGCACTCGAGGATTTGCAACGCCTCAACAATATCGCCCTTCAACCTGTTGCATCGCTTGCTAATGGTAATTCCAGTGGAGGAAAATACACGTTCACTCGAAATGGAGGAGGCCATAATGGCAAGGTAATCGCGAGCGAGAGAAGCCCATGTGAGGTAGTGTGAGGCGTTGAGCTAGAGAGCAGTTAGTGTTACATTCCAATTGTAAACAAAACTGACATACTCCCCACCACCGAACAATGTTCATGTTATCAGGGACCACATCCACGGTATCAAGATACCATTTGAATTCACCCATCCACAGCTTTGCTGGATCCAATGTCTCATCAGTGTCATTTTTATTTTTGGAGTCTGTTTTGAGGTTGCATTGAATTAATCCAGCCATTCGGAACTGTGTGTGTGATTGGGAATTTTGTATTGGCTGTGAATCTGACGAACTTGATTGCAGACACTTATAATGCTCTTCAAACTGCATCATATTTAGGTGAGCATGTAGAACTGATATAAAAAGATTACCTTGGTTTCGAGGAGGGAAAAAACTTCAGTTTGTCAGAGGCATTCAAAAGCAGCAGCGCATCGTTCCTTGGTGTCCTCGGGCAGCATAGAAAGGAAGTTGCTGGCCTTGCACCAGTCTCGGTATCGTTTCTGTCAATGTACCATTAATTATAAATAGGAATTTAATACTAAAGCATAGTTCAAACCTTGTGGAGGGAGGCCATGTGTCGTCAAAGAGTGGTACAGTCATCGACAAGGATGCTCTCTCAGGTGGTGCACCCATATCCATTTCTATCTGTGAATATGTAAAGCATTAATATAGAAGAAAGATATAGAAGAAAGGGGGGAAACATACACACAGGATTTGCATCTTTGGTGTCCTTTCTTGTCTCCTTTTTGATGAGAAATCTTCTCGAAAAATTCATCCACATCTGTGGTGGGGTTTTTCTTGTTGGGACGTTGAGCTCCTTGGGACTCAGATTTGGAGTCTTCAATGTCCATTACATGGACATCACAGTGCATGCCTTCATTGTTGCGGCTGTCGTCTGTAATGCTGGGAAAAAGTTGAGATGAATGGGAATTATTTAAAACAAGTAAGAAAAAACACACCAGCTTTGTTGCGAGCACGTTTCTGTGTATGCTTCTTCAATTTTGCAGAGGCTGTATCTGAAAGGACCTCTGCACTGTCTTCCTCTTTGTCTGTAACTGTGGCCCTCGATGGGCGCTTGTTGGATATGGGTGGTTCAATATCCGGCAATGCAGGGACAATGCAGGCTGATGGTGGTGGTTGATTAACAGGTGCCATGGCAGGATCAACATTGTTGACTGATGAAGCAGTAGCAACAGATGGAGTAGATTGTGCAGTCTGGGCTTGAGCTTGACCTTAGCCTTTCTTAAGTGGTAACTGGAGGTGGGAAAGAAGTATAAAGTTGTCGTTACAACCAAAGATGGGTTATGGTGGTATCAGTTGAACGACATTGTCGAGGTTGCCAAATTCACCCCAGGAGGAATTCTGCTTATACAATACGTAAAGCGCAAAGGGTACTCAGAACAATTTTTGCTTCTAGTTTTGAAATTGCTAATACTGATTTAGAGTGGCATTCCGCGTTGGTGGCGAATTTTCCACTGAATTCTTCCTTCAGGAAATCATCAGTTCATTGACTGGTGACTCTATTGGCTGGATGATCAAGTTTACCATTGTGCTCGACAAGAAAAACAAGCTACCAGCTTATGGATTTTTGGATGGGGATGTTGCCTTGTTGAGGTACTGGGCATAGCCCTCTCCTCTGGGCCGATCATGTGACATATACATCCAAGTTTGTAGCTCATCGCATTTCACTGCACTCCTCACGCATTGTCTGAGCCAGCAATCAGCTCAAGACCCTCAGCAACTGCTCGGGCCTCTGTAGTATCACCAATACCCGAGCCAGCACCTGAGTCAGCACCCATCCATGCTCTCAGCTACCCCGACTCGCACGTCATCCACATCTGTTTTGTCATTGACTCCCCGGATTCTCTTGATAACCTCCTGGAGACGGTGTGTATCTATTCCTCACACCCTCTTTCCATCCCTTGTAGGTGGCTAGCTATATCGACCATGGGCCCCGCTTTGAGATCATTGAAAATGAGGCGCTGATATCATCCTTTCATTTCTATTTCTGGATTTTTAGTGGATTTCCGAAGTCATGCGTTCTGTGCGGGCCTACCTATAATTCTCATTGGATGCAAGAAGGATCTCCAATATGACCTGCATGTGATCGAAGAGCTCCGAAAAACAAGCCAGCAACCAGTCACCCCTGAAGAGGTAAGTTTGACTTTAATTTCTGCTTGTTGTGGGCGCTGTGTATCCCTCCATCACCGGAAGCAACATTCATGCGACAATTTCATGCACGTGGCCACTGAAGTGGCACAAATGTCTCATAGTTCATATCCCTTTCTCTTAACAACTCTTATTTGCTGTCAACTCTATTTTTGTTTAATACTAATATTATACATCTTCCTCTAGGCGATGGCCGTGGTACAGAAGATCAGGGCCAAGCACCTTCTCGAGTGCTTTGCCAAGGCCCAAGTCAGGTGAAGGTGTCTGTAAGGTCTTCCAATATGCCACATGCGCTGCCCTTCTCACCAGAGGCAAGGGAAAGAAACATCATGGATGCACCATGTTGTAAATCGATTTCATTCACCCCTTGAACTTGCTGCTGGTCATCATGGCCATTGCTTTCTGCCCTCAGCGTTTAACGATGATCGCAGCTGCGTACTCATGCAATGGACTGCAATTGAATATTTTGGAGATGATGATGAAGTTGGGCTCGAGGCTTTTTTCTGTGTTTATCTCTGGAGGATCGTCAGAGAGTTGGGGTCGGCTATGCATGTTGTAGGCTCTGGTCTCTGTTTTAACTTCATTTTGGGGGATATAATTTCTTGCGACATATTTCTGCCTTTTTTCTTTTTTTCTTAGGTTCTTTCACCTCTCATCCCAAAGAATATTTAGCTTTCTCTTTTTTTCTTCCATCGTCTGCTGCACCTTCATCAACCCTATAATGCGAGAGTTATTCCGAGGATAAGTGGACCCTTCCCATTGAAGAGCCAGAACAAGGCAAATGATGACCAGAATGAGGATTGAAGCTGATCTCATATACGCTCCTTAAAAGATGGATTCTTTGGATTTGCTTTATGCAGAAGCTTGAGAATGAAAGTGACAACGATGCTGCTCATCTCAAGCTGAACAAGTATGTCATTCTTTATGTGATAACTGCTAATCTACATGCTTATACCAACTAGATGGAAACTAAACAAGCTTTTATGAGGGTGCTGAGACAGCATCAAAATGTCAAAAGTTTATATCGGCGCAGAAAAGCACAAAGAATGTTGGGCAGTGATATCAATTCAATCCAAGGTGCTCCTAGATCTATCAATATTCATCAGAATCATCACTTTCTCACTTGGACAATCTATAATATCGAAACCTATTGAAACACACAATATATGAGCAAGTAATACATAGAAGTAAAGGAAAGACTCATATTGCCATATGCAGCAATGACCTTCAAAAACAAGTTTTTACACTCAAAAAAAATGTTCACCTAGGAAGGGTGATGTGGTGACCAGGTGTCAAAGTCCGAGTCATATCGTGACATTGATTGAGATCACATTTAAAATATATCCCAATTATTTCCTGTGGCTATATTCAAGGACATATTAAAATTATATGTCGTTTTTTTTATCTCAGCACAAATAAGCCAATGCCCCCCAGTGTTAAGGGAATGATTCTGATGATCCTGAAGTCACACTCCTCAAAAATGATGATTGGACCACAACGGCATAATGGAAGTCGAGAAGGACAGTAAAAGGGGTTAGAGAAGAACAACATCAGGTGTAAGGTTTGGTTCTGGAATACCAGAATCCTGTAATGGTACCGGGAGTAAAAACCTGCCATGGTGGAGTATTGAGTTAGCAGTAAATGCAGTTTCATACCAGTAAGTAAAGTGTATAGGTTGTTTAAATAAAAATAGAGTTCTGACTGCCTGCATTGGGTGATATAAGACATCCCATGGCAGGCAACTAGATTCCTTGCTCATCCCGAAAGTAATGGATGAAGGAAGTTGAGTTCCCAGCTGCCTTTGAGAGTAATATCAAAGGGGTTCCAGGATATCCAACCACCTATTTTGATCATCCCGAGGACAATTGCAAGAAAGAAAAAACCTCCAGGAATAATTAGAAATCAGTGGTGTGGGGGTTTGATAATTCAGAGAATTCAGAGTCTCCAACAGGTCCCAAGTGAGCCAGTGGAATGGGGCGAGGTGCCCTGAGCTGGTCACTGGCTCGAGGAAGCACATAGAAGTGGTAGTGTGGTCTAATGATGTACAGTGTCTACGGATAGGTCACGTGGTCATGGTAGGGTCACCCTATCACATGTACCCTCCTCCAAAATGGTGATGTCCTCATCACCTTGCAAAAAAGAAAAAACAAAACATGAAGAAAAAGAAAACCAACTAAGAGGAAAATGAGTAGAGTACAGAGAATGCGAAAAAAATGAAAAAGGAAACAAAGCTGAGAAAACAAAAGCAAAGACCTAATCCAAATGAGGAGGACCCAAGCCAGGTCCATTCCTCCCCCTCCCATATAGAAACGACGTCCTCGTCGCCGGTTGTCATGGGCGAATCCAGCCCAATGCCTTGAGGGCCTGACTGAGGTTAGATAAGCAAGGATCTTGATCCCAATCTAGCATCAGAACGCGAGTTGAATGTGAGGGAATCTTTGAGGGAGTGAAAGATGAAGGTGGGCAATAATTGAACTGTGAGAGCTGAGCAAAGGAGATGTTCTGATATGGGAAATGGGGCATTTGGCCACGGGATTGTTTGGAGCGGCGTTGGAGGAACCGAAAGGGTTTCGTTTCATTGAGCGAAGAGCCGATAAATCACAAGGTGGTGGACGCCTGGAAAAAATTGGGAGTAATGTGGCATTGTCTGCCCAGTTGAGGGATGTGGATGGTGGTGGTGAGGTTTGTGAGCTGGTGTCTTGAATTCCGAGGGGGATGGTCCATGGTACATCAGCCTGAACTGCAACGTGCAGAGATGGTGGGGGTTTCGGAGCAACTTGGACTGCCGCCGTTGTCATGGGACGAGGTGGCGGTCTGTCTGAACAGCTACACCTCGAGGTGGGCGAGCTACTGTGATACAGGTGGTGCTGTGGCCAGCTGCACCCCATGTGTGTTTCTCTCGATCTCGGCCAATCTCAATCCCTCTCTCAATACCTTTCTCAATACCTTTCTCAACTCCTGTCCTCAAAACCTCATTAATGTCAATTCCGTCAACCATTTGTGTGCCTTCTGAGTAGCCGATTTGTTTTCCTTCTTCGAATGCATATCGCCAGACAATGCCCAATGCTGAGTCGGGTGGCGAATCCTTGGCGAGACCAACGAGGCACTCAGTCGATGCATCGTCCATGATGGGCTTATAGAGAGGTGGAGATGAAGCTGGTGGTGCTGGCGTAGCAGGTATAGATGCTGTGGGTTGTGGTGCTGGGGCTGGAGTTGGCATTGCTGGAGAGTTGCCGGATGGGGGCACATGTGTCAGTTCCTGCTGTTTAGTTGCTGCAGTTCACTTTTTTGGAGACGATGGCATGTTGCAAGGATGAAAATAGCTGGGGACGCATAGTTGGATTCAAAAATGCAAGGACACAATACGCAAAATCATGTGGGCTCGAGGTAATCAGGACTCGAGACTCAGAGGTAGATGCTAAGACGCTAATAGACGCTGGGACTCGGAAATAGATGGTAGATGCTGGGACATTGGGGATAATGCGGTGACAGAAGTGCAGGTCATTGATGTGATGTTGACAGCCTGGGATCGATGATGTCGATGATGTGGCAGTGGGGCTGGGGAGATGCTGACAGTGGTGAGGTAAAATGCATGTTAAAGACCGAATGACACTCTCATCACCAAGATGGAATGGGGCGAGGTGCCCTGAGCTGGTCGCTGGCTCGAGGAAGCACGTAGAAGTGGTAGTGTGGTCTAATGACATACAGTGTCTACGGATAGGTCACATGGTCATAGTAGGGTCACTCTATCACACCGGCATAGTATATGAACCACCCCATTTATGATGCCAATGTTTCATTTGGAAACCCTATTAGGGTCCCCTAGATCGGCAAAGTGTTCTCCCATAGCTGCTTTGGAACCACCTCCATTTTATGGATGTAGATCCTGAAGCAAATTTAAAGGATTAGAACTGTCAGTAATTGATATTGACACTATTTGGACTTGTTTCATTTCTGTCCTGTTCATCTTTGCATTTTCTTGAACATATTCACTGCACCTTTATCATTATCATAATCATTGATAAATGTATACTGCCTAATGAGAGAGATGAAATGTATTATACAAGACAAGCAGTAAGTTTGAAATAAGGAGTTCCTGCACAATTATTACAGAATATGTTCCAGATATAGGTCCCACCAAAATAAACGTCAGGAACTAAAATGGTTCATATCGAAATCTTCAAATCATTTATTTGTATACAGTCCCGAATGAGAGGGTTAAAGTTGTAATCCACAGGACAAATGGTAATCCCAACACAACAAGTTCCCCTGTGGTTTCAGCAGGCCATCTTCTGTATATCGGGGCTGGGATCTCAAAAAGAAACATCAAAGGGGTTGCCGCTTCTTGACCTGAGTCTTTTTGTTTCTGAGCTCATTTTATTGTCCAACCTCTTGGAACACCGTCCCCCTTGTGGGGTACACCACCATTCATAGCCTACTGATTCACGGTAGAGTCCTAGGTGAGTCCTGACCTTGTCTATCAGTTGTACGAGTACAGTATGGCATTTCAATTGCCTTGAGAAAGTCTTATGAAATCTCAATGTCATTTGTTCATTTATCAATTATTTTGGTTTTCACCTGGTATGGTTTCTCTTGAACTAGGCCTCTGCCATTTCGTCCACTTTTGTATAGGTTTTGGCGTTTAGGAACCACATCTTCCTCCGACTTTTGTAGATCATGGTCTTCAACCTCCCATCCTTGATATACATAATAAAAGGTCGATAAACGACTTTGTTCAGAAAAGAATCAGAGGCGATGGATTTGCCTTGTATTTATATATCACATTCCACAAGGCCACCAAATTCAAAGAATTTATGATTTCATAGTTATTTTATTGCCTATATCTACTTGTCAATGCAACGTTTGGAGCTTTTGATAACTCATATACAAAATAGAGACCGAAATTCCAAGAAATGAGATTAGAATTTACACGGTTGATAGTTGCTAGACTGTACTGGACTTGAGGTGATTGGGCCACTGGTGGATTATGGACAGCAGTTGTGGTGACAGTTGTGTGCTTTTCTCTCATCACGGGATAGGTGTCTAAATTATCACGATGGCTGTGCACAGGTTGACCTATGCCATGTTTGTTGATGTGCATGTTGGCCAAGCTGGCAACAAGTAGGAAACATATCCAGGACCAACCATCCACGGGAATGCTTTAATGGTTTCAAGAATGTGGCAGACCCTTCTGGGTGTCTTGGCACCATTTTAAGTTGTGCAATTTGTGCTACAATCCAATGTGAGCACTATTTCTATATATATGTCTATAAGAAGACATGAGACAGACCATAAAAAACAGCTGTGGAGACAGGGAATGTTACCAAAATGATAAAGAGAGAGATAAATTCTGCAATATAGATCTCTAATGGACCTCCAGCCAACACAAGTTACATCCAGGAATATAATATCCTGCAAAAAAAATAAAAGGAGCTTGTCAGAAAATGAGGGAGAATGAAATTTGGCATACACAGTCAAAGTGAACTCACCACATCTCCATGAAAACTTTACCAATCTTCCCCAAACATCTTACACATAACTCCAGCATTAATAATGATACAAGACAAGCCCACTTGTATGAGATTTGGTGCAAAAATGACTAAGAACAAAGTCAATCTCTATTAAGTAGGCAAATCAGAGGAAATAAGGAATACAAGAATGATTCCTGCACCAAAAAGCATGCAGGTTTATGCTATGTCTTAGTTACATCAAGGAGTATAATATCTTTCAAAAAAAATAAAAGGACCTTGTAAGAAAATGTGAGAGAACGAAATTTGGCATACATAGCCAAGATAAACTCACCACATCTCCATGAAAACTTTACCAATCTTCTCCAAATGTCTTACATATAACTCCAGCATTAATAATGCAAGGCAAGCCCACTTGCATGAGATTTGGTTCAAGAATGACTAAGAGCAAAGTTAATCCCTATTAAGCAGGTAGATCAGAGAAAATGAGGAATAGAACGATTGATTACCACACCAAAAAACATGGAGGTTGCTACTATATGTTCATTACATTCTGGAATAAGATATCCTGCAAAAAAAATGAAAGGACCTTGTCAAAAAATGGGGAAGAACAAAATTTGGCTTATATAGCCAAGGTGAAGTCACCATATCTCCATGAAAACTCTCTCTGGTTTAATTCTCCTTTATGTCATTCTTTTGCATTTCATATTCCTAAGTCTTAAGAGTCCAGTGGACTCCAGTGATACTAAAGAGGGGTAATGTATTGTTCAAATGTTTTATTCAACTGTTTTAGTAAATACATTTGTTTCATTTGTATTTTATATATTGTTTAGAAATATCAAAAGCTTTTTTATATGTCAAGCAGCTATGTAGTCTATCTCAAACTATACATGCTTGTTATTATTTTCTCTTCTACCAAAGCCCAAAAATAGACAAATCCCTGATTTAATATTTTTGTCACTTTTTTTTCATTAGAATATATTTCTTTGTACTGGCTAGCTACACAAGTTATTTTAAGCTGCATATACTTGTAATCATCATTTTTTTTTTCCAAGCCCAAAAACAGACAAATCCCTGATCTAATATTCTTGCCATTTTTGTTCATTAGACTATATTTCTTTATATTGGCTAGCTATATAGCTTATCTCAAGCTACACACACTTGTACTTACTTTCTTTTTCTTTCAAACCCAAGAAATTTCTTTGCATTAGCTAGTTATATGATTCATCTTAAACAGTTGTAATTACTTTCTCTTTCATATAATTCTTGTTACTATTCCAAATAAACACCATTATTATTTATTATTATTTTTTTATCCAAATTCTTTCATGTAAAATAATTTTAGACCTGTAAAAACATTTAACAAATCTATAAAAGCTTTTTTCATTATTTAATTTGTTTTGCATCAAAAAAACTTGTTTAGATAAACCAGTCTTTGTCAATTAAAATCAATAATATGTAACTCTAATATTATATTATAAAATATGCCCAAAAACATAATTATTTGATCAAAAAACTAACAAAGATATTATTGAAACTAAAATTTTATTTATTTAAAATACAATTAAATTAACAATTTCTTAGATTAGATCAATAGTATCTTATTTTAGATAACAAGTATCTTAGATTAGATTAATAGTATTTTATTTTAGATAATAATTATGCAAAATACCAAATGTCTTATTTTAGATATCAATATTTTAAATTAAATCACAAATATGTAAGATAACAACTGCCTTAGAGTGTGTTCAGCTGCGGCCACAAAATTCCAATTCTCAAAATTGTTTGTTTGTACCTGATGTATTTCCTGTTGCTGTGCTGTTGGACTTTTAATTTGCATTAGCATGTACACACACACACACACACTTGATCATGTAAATAACACAAAGATAACAACTTGATAACAACTAAATTATTATCACAATGCATCCAGCACAGGCAAGGACTCATCTATATCACAGTGTTTTTGTTACAATCACATTACAACTATTACTTCTCTTGCCAATACTCATGTGCCTAATTTATCGCTATTACATAAAAGAGTTTTATCATACATCAATCCTGTCTGGCTATGCTTGGCTTCAAGAGCTGCTGCATAGTCATTCTGACCGCATTCATACTAAACTTGGAGTGCACAAGGAGGTTTTCCATGCTCTGATTAAAGAGCTGCAGTCAATGGGCCATGACAATACAAGATATATAACACTTGAGGAGCAGCTTGCTATCTTCCTCTATACATCTGTCACAGACTTATTTATATATCATGTTGGAGAATGATTTCAGTGTGCAAATGGGACAATTTCCAAGTGAATATTGTAATCATTGGCAAGTTCGAGATTCAACTTTTAATGATCCTGTTTCTCCCAGAATTTGTGATAAGAGATTTCCACTGCTGGTAACAGCTCAAATTGAACCTTCTTCTGGGCGCTGATGTCACACAGGGGATGGGCCAAGGTAGAAAAGGGGATATAGGGCATGAAGTCATTGACAAGGATTTGGAAATGTCTGGAGGAGGGTTGCAAGTTGTTGAGAAGGGTCTTGTTGATGTCCAATGAAGGCACATAGTGCAGAAGTTCACAGTTGTTGTGCTTTTCAATGTACTGCTCAACAGTTACTAAAGGAGTCTGTGCTTTGGAGATTGCTTGGATCGCTTTGCTCTTGCATGTGATCTTCTGGTTGCCAGCTTTCTTGTCCTTGACCTGGAGTAACAGGCTTCCGAACCTATTGGTCACAAAAGAGATCTCGCCATATATGACTGAACCTTCCTCCAAAGCTTTCTCCACTCTAAGGTAACACTTAGTATAACCTCAACATATAATGCCAAAAAACTTATCCTCGGACCAGGGCTCAATTGTTAAAAACACATCCTCAGACAACTCATGGAGGCTTAACCAATTCACTCGCTTGAGGAGAGTGTACCAGAAGCCAACTGATCCAGGGTACATTGACACCAGAGTAGACCAACATTAGAGGTGGATTTGATGGAGAATCATCATTTTGTCAAAATCGATATACCAACATATTATAGTGGTATTTGAGACAAGACATAACCACATTTCTAAGAAACTGGGTATTCATCTTGGAAGAAGCGACTGTGGGCTCAACCTCATCATCACCAAACTGCTTGATCACATTGCGTACTATTTTCTTCTCTCGTTTTGTCTTTTGGTGCAATGCAAATGCCACGTCGGCAGGTTTTTTTGAATGCCGAGTCCTCAATTCTGACACAAGGGGTGTAATAGTAGGTGGTATTTCTATCCCCACTGCCAGCTGGAGAGCCTTCACAGCCAGCTTTGACCTAAATGCAAAGAAATACAATTAATAAGCAAAAAAATAAAAATAAAAATAAAGTCATACATACTGGACAGTGTCTGCCACTCCATTAACAACCGTCTGAACCTCGAAAAAGTGTTTTTGGAGAACTTCACAACCACATAAATCACCAATTTCATTGTTGAGATGTAAAGACCACAAAAAGACTGGTCCAAGTGAACTGGTTTTGATTAGTTAGGACTATTATGTTGTAGTCCTTTAAATATCCTTTAAAACACATCTAAAAACATATTAATTGGTTCAAAATTGACAGAAATATGATTGTTTTGAAAAAATCATAACTTAATGAGTTTTGCTTGGATTCACATTTTACAAAAGAATAAAAAGGTTTGGCATTGTGCCTGGCACATGATTTGATGAAAAGCGACTTTTTATAGCTTCAAATGTATTTTTTCATGACATATTATATACCATTGGATTTGTCTAAATGAGGAGAATCCAACCGTCCCATTTTTATTATGTAATTCACGTGGGAAAACAATCTCTGCAGGCAAATACCAAATTTTTGATTTTACACTATGATCATGATGGCGGAGTTATGTAATCGCAGTGTTCTTTTAAAGGATATGAAATTCTGAATCTAACGGTACTGGTTTCATGTTAATCCGAGCAGAACTGATGGGGGAATGAATATTTTAGCTGTTTTTTTAAATATAAACAAAGGTAAAATATTCATAGCTCCATGGTTTTTGCTCAGAAAAATATGATCTTGGTACTGTTAGATTCAGAATTTTATTTAACTTAACCCACTGTATGTATTATGTAAGAAAATTCCCCTTGTGCAATGTAGATCATGGTATTTCCGAAATTACAACATTTAAACAGGGCTCTGATTATATAATCAGTATTTAGAGTGAAAGTATAAAAAAATCTGAAAATATTGGTATGCCTTTCACTTTTTACATATTTGGATTCCACTCATTTTTCTGAATTTTTTGATATATCACACATAGTGGTAGGCCATTTATAATCATATAGGTTTTGTTTTGGAAAGCTTTTCCCATGGTCATGGTAATAAATGAATCAATGAATGAAAATTTTGACTCAGTCCTGGGTTGATAAAAAATGAGTTACAAGTCTAAATTTATTTTAGACTTGTTTTTATTGAGTGAGTGTACAGCCAAATTTTTAAAACGTCTGGCTGCTATCGTTGATTTATTCCCATGGTTACACATTTTCTAAGGCTAAAATTGTTCCATTACACTTGTTACTGACTTTTGTGATTTTTTTCATTGACCGTGAGATTGTTCCACTCCAGCCCGCGGATTTTGAGTTTTTATGAAAGGTGTGATTTAATTATCATGCCGGTTGCTCTTTTGCCGACATTACCGGGCCACCTCCATCCACTTCCCATATAACCAATATATGTAATGTATTACAATGTATAACCAATGTTCAATATCTATATATGACTATGGTCTAAATTTTTAATGTACAACTGCTATACAACCAACTAATGTACACAAGTTATGACCAATGTATGTGATGTACGACCAATGTACACAATGTACGACCAATGTACGTGATGTATGACCAATGTACACGATGTCCAACTGATGTATGCAATATATAACCATGTATGCTATGTATCTCACTTTTTATATCTGTTCCAGTGAGCCTTATATATGTGATATATGACTGATGTGCATAATGTACGACTGATGTATGTGATGTATGACCAATGTACGTGATGTACAACTGATGTATGCAATATACAATCATGTACGTCATGTTTCTCACTTTTTAAATCTATCCTGGTGACCCTAATACATGTGGCATATGATTGTCATTCAGTAAGTATTTATATTTATAAAATTGGTAAATACATAAACTGATTAGTTCTACCCTCCTCCTGCATGATTACTCAAAAACCTGAAATTGAATTGCAAGCTGAATACTGACCACATTTACATGATCAAGGGTTCATTTGAAAGCTATGATTCATAGCATTCAAATGAGCCCAAGAACACTGAAAATGGGCAAGAATTGGTAAATATACAAACTGATTACTTCTACCCCTCCTCCTGCATGATTTCCCAAAAACCCAAAATTGCATTGCAAGCTGAATACTGGCCACATTTACATGATCAAGGGTTCATTTGGAAGCTATAATTCATATCTTTCAAACGAGCCCAAGAGCACTAGGAAGGGGCAAAAATTGGTAAATACATAAACTGATTAGTTCTACTTTCCTCCTGCATAATTGCTCAAAAGCCCGAAAGTGAATTGCAAGGTGAATACTGGCCACATTCACATGATAAAAGTTGCATCTAAAAGCCAGAATTCATAGCTTCTAAATGAGCCCAAGAATGCTGAGAATGGGCAAGAATTGGTAAATACACAAGTGAAGCAAGTCCTGCATCATTAATCAAAAACCCAAAATTGAATTACTCAATTAATATTGGCCACATTTACTAGCTGTAACATTGTTCTAAAAGCTGTAATTTATAGGTTCCTAACAAGCCCAAGAACTTCAAGAATGGGGCAGAATAGGTGAAGCAATGAAGTGATCAGTTATACCCCTCCTTTTACATCATTGATCAAAAACCCGAAATTGAATTACTCAATGAATACTGGCCACATTTACAAGGTCTAACTTCATCCTAAGAACTGTAATTTATATCTTTCTAACAAGCCCAAGAACTCCAACAATGGGGCAAAAGAAGAGGTGATTAGTTGTACTTCTTCTCCTGTATTATTGTTTAAAAATGCAGTATTTCCTTGTGGAGGTTGCTTTCCCCTGTGATTTATGTCTTCAAAATGGTACCATTATTTTTGTAAATGAGGAGAATCCAATGGTGTATAATTTGTCATGAAACAATGAAGTTCAAAAAATAAATTCTGATATTTTCGAAGATCATGCCCCAATATAAACACTAACCCTTTTAATTTTTACATATTCAGAATCTACTCATTTTTCTGAAAATTTTGATATATTATATATCATGGTAGGTGGAGTACAAGCTGAGAAACCTTTTAATGCAGCTTATGCTTACACAAGAATAACGTTGTCCAATCACCATGGGAGGAAATGGTGATTGGACACCAGGTTGATCATGATTGAGAACTTGACATTTTTAGATTGACTTGCACTTGGCAGTCACAGACTAAATTAAAAAAACTAGTTATTGATTTACTCAACCAATAATGGCCATATTTACAAGCTCTAAGTTTGTTATAAAAGGTGTAATCAGTAGCTCTCCAACGCATCCAAGAACTCCAAAAACAGCCCAGGACAAGTGAAGAAATGAAGTGATTAGCTGTACCTCTTTTCCTGTACCATTGATCAAAAACTCGAAATTGAATTACTCAACCAATAATGGCCACATTCATAAGGTCTAACTTGGTCCTAAGAGTGGTAATCTATAGTTTTCCAATGAATATAAGAATGCTCAAAATGGGCAGGAGGAAGTTGAAAAATGAAAGGATTAGTTGTACCTTTCTTCCAGTATCATTGATCAAAAAGTTGAAATTAAATTACTCAACCAATACTGGCCACATTTGTAAGGTCTAACTTTGTCCTAAGAGCTGTAATCTATACTTTTCTAATGCATTTATAAGCTCTGCAAATGGCCCACTAGAAGTGGAGAAAGAAAGTGTTTTTTTTTTTTTAAATCAGTGTTTATTTTTCTTTGTGGCAAACCATATAGTAGAGAATACCTATTGAGTGAGAATCTATTTATAAGATGTGTCTGAACATAGTGAAACGAGTCTGCAGCCTTGCAACCAGAGTTACAAAGCACTAGAAAAAGTGCAATGGGGTCCTAAGGACCATAAGTACTAAAGTGCATACAATGCCGAAGATAGAGGGATTATAAGGTTAAGAGCATAAATGTAAGAGAATGAAGATAAAGAAGACAAGAAAGAGGAGGAGAAAGTGATAAAAGAGAAAGAAAAAGAACATTTACTTATTCTGTGATCATGGGAGGTTTCCTGCGAGGGCAGTATCATAAAATACGACATTGAGTGCTCAGGAGAAAGGCACCATTCTGAGAGAAGTGGTCGCAAGTCAAAGGGTTCTCCAATATTACTTGGAGAGATAGGCGCTCCCGCTTCCCCTGCTCTTTATTATGGCATAGAATTTGAATATCCCTGATGTCTGCCTGGGGTATGCCTGTCTCCTTTTCCAATGCCTCCCACAATCCAAGTGCCTCCCCATCATCACCTCAGTCACCTTTATATGCAGCTAAAAGTGAGACTGCTGGTAAGCCATGGATGACGATGCTATGCCATAGGACGTCCAGCTCAAGTTCGGGGTTGCAGGCCACTAGGGGGTCAAAACCAGGAATGGCACTAGCTGAGTACCTGATTTTCTCACTGTACTCCTGGAGCTGGGTTGCTGTAAAGGAGGCCATGGTGTGGATGACTAGGTTGCCTGTTTTTGTGACATTGGCACCTGCTATTTTGCTCAGGTGTTCTCTTTTACTAGTGCCACGTCGGCGGCCACCACAGACAAGCTCGTCAAGGTCTCATACAAATTGGTCGAGGGCAGTGGAGGTGGAAGGAATTGGGTGGCCTGCCCAGTGTACGATGAGGCGATGTGGGGAGTGTCGTGTTGAGCGCAGGTTCTTGGGTGAAGTATGGGTGCGCCTTGCTGGTGACGGTTTGATAGTGTTCTCCATAGTAGGGGTGGAGTGGGTTCTTTTAGTTGCTTGTGTGTAAGATGGTGTGGTGGGTCCCCATGTCTTGGGTTGGGGGGCTGGGCCAGTGGTAGCAGAGTTTGGAGCAACGAGCTTGTTGAGAAGCTCAAAAGCTCTTTGCGTGTGTGGGCTGAGAACAGTTGGCTGAAATGTGGCAGCCTGGATGATGACAACTGTGGCAAACACAGAGTCCACTAACAATTCCAGGTGCTTGAGGTGGTCCACTGGCACGTTGTGTGATGTGGCAGGCAGTGGCAGGGTGGGGGAGGCTGTCTCTTCTGGTGTCCTTGAAGTGGATGGCTATTGAGTCAATGAAAACAAGGACAGGGGCGGGGTTGTCAACGCAAGGAAAAGAGCATCAATATGGGCTTCAGAGCCTGGGCTAGTAAAGTGGGCCCATTTTAGTACCTGTTGGGGTTCTGGGGACTTTGTGGAGGAGGATGGCTTATCCTCTTTGACTCTGAGTTCAGGCTCAGAGGAGAGTGGTGCATGCAGAGGCTGAGGGTGTTGAGAGCCCCCCACTGGCAGGTTTGATGATGGTGGTTCAACCGTGAGAACCATCAAGAAAGTGATTAGTTGGACCTCTCCTTCTGCATCATTGATAGTGTTTAAAGGTCTAGTCTGGTCTGGTCATTGGGTCCCTCAGGGCATGGACCAAGACTGAGACTGGTCTACCTTTTTTCTAGACCTTCCAAAGACTGGACTGGACTGCAAAAGACCAAAGACCATAGTCTTTTGCAGTCTTTGGACCAGTCTTGGTCTAAACTGGTCTTGGCTGCTTTAAAACCAGTTTTTCACTTAAGTATGTAAAATATTTCAATATTATAAATCAGTGAAGTTGTTAACATACATTTAAGCTTTTAAAAAAGCCCAAGAACATTAATGTAGGTTGAGAATTGGTGGATTTATAAAAATATTCTTGGACATCTACTATTTTTCAGAGTATTTTATAGTTTTAATTATATTGTTTTTAGTTTTGGACTAAATATTATGTTCTTGGGTGCGTTTTGAAGGATAATTATAGGACTATTATATACCAGTTTTAAGCAATGAGGCTGGTCCATGAAAACTGGTCTTTTTCCAGCGGTCCGGTGTTGCGGTCTTTTTCCAGTCTTAAAACTGAACCTTCAA
>Ga0307513_10004114_pt1 | contig 19495 bp, 18 predicted proteins | sample 15_EM_MG_FD_202174 | JGI IMG/M metagenome (GOLD analysis project Ga0307513, IMG submission 202174) | Populus trichocarpa ectomycorrhiza microbial communities from riparian zone in the Pacific Northwest, United States - 15_EM | ecosystem: Host-associated > Plants > Roots > Unclassified | place...
GAGAGTCCAGAAGCTAGGAGGAAAACACCTTCAGCATCGGTTTGACGCACGTAGATACCCTAGAGATATTTAATTTATATAAAACATTATTATTCTATGCACCCTAACTAGGATGCCGCGTGCAGTGAGCTCCCCCGCTGCCAGCGGTCCTTAATAAGGAAGTTCACGTGACTGCTAAATATGATGGCAAAATTCTAACAACTTGCCATCCATTTTGCACTCTCGGCAAAACAGTCCGGCCACAGCAGTGATACTTGAATGCAAATACACAATTCTCGTAGCATCTAAAATGCACATGATTAGGCTTCAATTTAGAGCGCTCATAGTGATGGCTCGTTTACCCTGTGATTGATCATGGACATGCCCGAGTTGCGGAGAAAAGGTGACACTGGGATTTGGTGCACAGGTGTTCAGGTGTGAAAATCAGTTTGCACAACGAATTTCGAAAATTCCAGTGAGGTCGCTGACCAATTTGTGACCAATGTTGATGGTGCCTTCAAGGGGGTTCATGAAAAAAAAAAAAACAACCTAGGGTCGTTTTTATTATTATCGACCATGGAGGCTGGACTAACCCACTATGTAATCAGGCATGTGTCTAAATAAGGAAATATGACATCATCGACATAGGCGCTTCCTGCCTCTCGTTTGCCCAGAGGCCTCGCACGCCGCACAAAGCCATTTTCGTGGCCTTATTTCCAGCTGAACACAAATTATATGATACTATCCAAAAGGGTGAGTTCCAATGTAGGCCATAGAGAAAGGGTTACTAGTTACCCATTCCGTTTCACACCCTATCTCTTTGCACTTGATAATTGTGTCGGACAGCAATTCCAATGGGTCTACAACTTCTCCACATAGGCACCCATTTAAAGTATCAAGTACTTGCTTCCTTGGGATACGTTTTTGCTTGGATCGCCCAGCTTCAACAGCCACCTCACTTTCAATGGCAGTGGGAATAGGTGCTTCAATGATATCTGGGCCTGCTGAGTCGGGTATACCCTCAGTGGTGCCTCGTCTGCCACGCAAGGCTTCGAGATCTTTATCTCCCTGCAAGCCTTTGTAAGTAACTGTTCTCCCATAATTTTGACGAACACTCACACTGTCAATAGATATCGGTTCTCTGTCAACAACTGTCGCGATGTCCTCGGAGTTTCGCATGCGAACAATCCCCAAGTAGCCACCGTTATTCCTTCCTTCCAATTCCCCATCGACTTCATCGTCACTAGAGGAATCACTGTCATGAGACTGTGGCCGTCGTATGGCCTCTTCCTGGTGGACATCGACATCCTCATCGCAATCGCTTGTGGAACCTTCCGATTCACTAGAATCTTTACTATCCGAGTCAGATTTCGAGCTGGAATCTGAACCATTGTCCTGCAAAATCGTGAGGTCGTCGCTGGCGTTGTTGACAGGTACGTTCAGTTGTTTGGTGGAGGAATAAAAATAATGAAATACCTTGCAGGGATTTGCGCGCAGTGGTCTTCTGAGATGGTCAGAGGCGGAAGTTTTGATTTCTTGGTGTGTTTAATGGTTACTTTCATATGGTTTGCCCAAATCTGCTTCATTTCCGTTAACTCGAAGGTTGTGAGCTTCCAGATGTTCTCATACTGTGCGAATGGCGCATTTGGGTGCTTTTGCTGGAAGTGGACCTTAAAGAAATACCTCCAGATCGCAGCGTCTGACTTGGGACACAGAGGACAATGAATCGGCACATTGGAGCATGGAGAAGAGGCGGTAGACTTGGATGCTACACCATAAGAGTATTTCAGTTTTATGAGGCAACCCTTTGATGCTGCTTGGTTAACCGTCAGGCTGGCGTGCGCGCCCCTTCCCTTCTTCAAAAAGAATTGACACAAGGGTGATGGGTGGAGACACAAACCACAAAGGGGCATTGACCGATCGAGGCTCTGATCATGAAGAACATGTGCACCGATATGTTCTAGCACGCGCTGTCCTTGCGAAAGGTCGAGAGGAACTGTTGGTGAGCACCGTGGGCAGTCTGATGTACCAATATCCATGAAGTCTTTGTTATCGCTGCACAGAAAACATGCACTATCTGTTTTTGGATTCGAAGTCAGTCGTAGGTTAATTTAAATTAAGATGAGAAGCCAACACAGCTCACCGGATGCTTCTCGATAGGGATATTCTTTAGATGGTGTGAGTTTGGGAATGGTCTTGAGGTCCGACGCTGTAAGCTGCTGGAAGATACTTGCTGCTAATGTAACGAGGACAGTACTCTGGAATAGGTACCAGCCCGTCCCGATGTTCGAAGTAGTTGGATTGATTGGTTGAATAAGTCATCCTGGCACAGTAAAAGAGTGTTCATTGGCCATATGGTGAGTACGCCAGTCATGAACACGTTCTGGGTCTTCATCGACAGTTGCAGGTCGTAATCCGACTACTTGATATGATACTGTGACCGTTTCTTCAGATAGCATGTCGAGGTTAAGATATGGAACTGACTGCCCATTGAACTTTAGGGCATTTACCTCTCTGATGCATAGCCAAAGCTTGTTTTTGGAGGAAAGGATCGTCGCAATTGGGTCCGAAACGAGGAGTACTTCGGAATCATCTTTGGGAGGTGGAAGGAATTCTAGCGTGTTTGCGCTAACAGATTTATTTTGAATGTGTCGTCCAATATCCTGTACGCGACGTAAGCGATCTGTTGAGCCAGAATGCTTTCCGTATTTAGGGAAATCTGCCAACACCCGTGCTTTGGATTTCAGCTTTCCATTGATGAGGATCTGGCTTTCGACAACCCAGCGCTGTGGTGGGTCAAAATCAGTGGAACTGTCAGGGAGGGTTGACAACTCTCCTAGTGCATCTTCGACCTCAATGCGCACTTCTGCATCATCCAAGCCTGAGTTTGGAGTGGCATCTGTATTGGCCCCATGTACGGATGGTGTTGGATATTCCAAACTTTCGTTGATGTTGTCGTCAGCGAGGGGAACATCAAATAGAAGAGTACCGAATGGTGCAAGAATGTCGACATTTGGGTTTTCTGCAAGTTCGCAGAGTATATTTGTAAGGATTTCACATTCCTCCTCCACAAGACGGCGTCCACGGTTCCAGGACGTTTGTAGAGAAACGTCCTTCACCTTGACATTCCCTCTCCACGATGCAGGTTTGATGTGGTCTGCTCCCTTGGGAATTTCATTTGAGTCTCACGAGAGAGTGGGCAGCTTGAGGCGTCGGGGCGCCCGGTCCCACTGTGGGTATTTGGCCAGAATATTGGATATTTCTGTCGTTCCAGAAAGACGGGAAACAAGCTGGAGGATATCCAGGTTTGCATCATTACCGACCATTGTTCTAAGAATTCCGAACAACTCTTTGAGCCTGTCGGTACCCAGCAGAATAATCCAGAATTCTCCATCTGGATCGTCAATCTTGGCTTTAGAAACACAGAACAATACATTCTTGATCATAATCATGACGTCAATGTAGAGGTTCGTTGGGATAAAGTCCTTTCCGGCCAACTTGTAAAGTGCAAGGGCTAGATGAGCGGCGGCGCTTAGGTGCTTGATCTGTTCTGAGAGCGAAAGGTCGACACAGAGGTATGGAAAGACAAGGTGGAAAAGAAGCTTTCCAAGGATCTATAATGCCTCTCGAGCAGCCAAAGCTCCTGGTCGAGAGTTCAACTGGGTAGTGGTGTGGGGCAGTGACCAGATGTCCTTGAGCATATCAAATGCCATTTTTACATCCTGCTGGTCATCTGGATTAAACAAAGCCCTAATGTGATCAGCAGATAGCCCATTTGACTTGAAATGGTCCTTGATAATGTCAGGCGTGACTCGAAGGGCTTTAATAACGACCCCACGTTGTCGAAGCAGCAGATTCCGAAACCTCTTGAAAATATGTTTGCAGTCTTTGTCACACGTCAGATCATCATCACCGACATGGAGATTTAAGAATGTGAGAGGTTGAAGCAAGCGATAAATGGGGGATTGAGGGAGGAGTCGATGCTTGAAAGTGAGGAGAATAAATGATGATCCTCGTCTTGTTTCCCCGTCGGATGCAAGCGAGACAATTCGCAACTTGGTGGTGTCTTTGAGGGAATCAACTCCGTCGACCACTGTTTGAATTAGTTGTGCATGTTCCTCGCCAGTCTCGCGTTTGCAATCGCCAGAGACAAGAACAGGTTGACCTGGATAGATGTGATTGTCTTTGCACATAATGCCAAGTCCACCAACCGTGCCTAAAAATAGATCGACGACTCGAGCCGGAAGCAAATTTCCAAAATGGAAATTCTCACCTCTCCCATGTAGTGTACTTTCTCATCATCAACCACGCTGTTGAGATGTTGGAAGAGCTCTTCCAGGTCTCCCTCATTAATAAACTCCATCGATGTCCTGTGCGCATGCTGTCGACAAACCCCCAAGAAGAAGTTGGTCTTTGGATCCCAACAGATCCTCTTCTCAGTCGCAACTTCATCGAACATGAGTACGGTATGTAGTGCCGTCCCTTTGACAAGTCCATGGATCTCACTCATCACGCTCTGCAGAGTGGCTTTGACATTCATTTGGACATCGTCCTCTGTGGGTCGGGAATAGGAAGGAATAAGTGGAGGGACGATTGAGCGGGTCCTGAGGTATGAAACACTTGGTGCCCCATGCGAGCATTGGTTGATGCCTGCCACTCGATTCCCAGATAGCCGCCAGATCAACAAGGTGTTCATGTCCTCCTCTTCACTATAAGATTTTGGGCGGTAATGGCCATGTGCAGCAGCCATCACAGAAGCAAGTAAGCCTCTCACCCCCTTCTTTTGATGCAAACCAATGCTGATAACCCGGTCAACGCGTTGCATCTTCCCACTTGCAATAGCCATCAGTAGCCGTTTGCTCTCGGACAATGCAACAGCTTTTCCAAGCAATTGCCTTGCCTGGTTCAATCCGCAAAGTCGGTAGAATTCGACCTGCTGGTTTTTCCGTCGAAGAATTTCCTGGAGTCCACTAAAGCCAACATACGTGAAGGCAGTATTTTCGTGGACTCCATCCTTGATCCGGCTGACTATTCTTTCCGTGCTCGTTCCCGCACAGCTGCTGACATGCTCGACAAGATTGCGCCTTTCCTTTTGCTATCCTGGTGCAGCTTTTTGAAAAAAGCACCATCTCGCCATTCCATACCATGTAGTCCCATGGAAGTGTGAGTGTTTCATGCAGAGCGAAAGGATAGGCAGTGTGTGGCAATTTTCCATCTGGAAAGATGAGAATGTAGCCTTTGCACGCAGTAACTGATGTATGTGGACCGACCTTCGAACAGATGGGCCAACTTTCCCTGGAATAACCCTTCACTGACGCCCCGCTTCACAATGAAGTACTTCACAAAGTCGAAGAGATGCTCCAACCCCTTCTTTCCTTTTATAAGATTTCCTACATCTCCATCCGTTCCCCAACCCAAAACTGACTTCAAAAACACATTCAGGCCCACTTCCCATAGCTCATCTCCCTGAAGTGTTGGATTGGTATGAATCTCTGGGTGTCCTGCTAAGGCATCAACCAGTTTGTCGTCATATGTGGCTTCTGGAATGCTCTCGGGTAGGTTGTCGAGGTAGTGCCGAAATTCTTCAAGGATATTTTCGAATATAGGCACAGGTACGTTTTCAGAAAGTGCCAATGACTTTGTTTGTGGATTTGGAACAGCAGCACTGGTGTCGATGACCTGCAAAGGAGTCAATCGACGGCTCTGAATCGGCTCTGAACGGATGATTGTCGAGGGCACCACAGGCACTTTGGGCCCTTTAAAGTAGTTGAATAGGCTTGTATCCTTTTTCTTCTGTTCCTTGTCGCGCTTTTGTTGAGCATTTTTGCAGGCGTCACTGGGTCGATGGCGTTTTTCGAGGTTGGCAAGCCCGGCACTTCCACATTTCACTCGTGTTCCGCAATCTGGACAAACAGCATAACCATTGGTGTCAAGCACAGCAAGCTGCATTCAATATTAATGCTTGTTCAAAATAAAACGAGTATTGTGCTCCCTACCATCTTTGTGGGTTCCATTTTGACAAGAATTGTATAGAACTGTGGAATTTTCACCACTGCCTGATCACAGCTGATCTGGCCTGATCACCATTGTATTGTGATTAAATTAGGGGTATTTTGGTTCTAATGACCTTCCATTCACGACCAATAGCTATTTACAACATTCAGTAGTCACTACAGTCCTCAAAATCATATTTAGAGACATATTTATGGAGAGGTCCATTTTTTTTTTCAGGGCCCCCGGCGGGGACTAACTAACCGGGTACCGGTCCGGGATTCTGATTCCCGAACCCCCTTGGGTGCCTTATCGGCAAACTCAGCTTCTTCAGCTCCCCCGCCTCATCTATGCAAAATCCGCCCAATGGATCAAAAATTTCACTGCAGGAGAGTGGAGTTGGCATTCTGTGACCACCCGAACGTTGCTGGGGGTGGGAGGTGGCCATGGCTCAGTGGGTGTGGGATTGGCATTTGGCCGGCAATTAAGTTCCGGATCTCGCCAAGCAGGACCACACAGTAAACAATGTTATAGTCATGTGATTTGATGTCCAGCCGAACAAAAAAAGAAAAGCATTAGTCCTAAGTTACTGTCGACTGACGCGGCAAATAAAACCATGTTACACCAGGAGCGGCAGTTCCATGCTTGCTAGGCTCACAATAAATGCTCAGGGACGGGCTCAACTCTGTCGCAGAAGAGGAAAGGCTCGGAGGGGGGTCACGATCGTTTCGGCTTGTGACTTCTCTCCAGATATATTTTGGGGAACATCAGAGGCGAGACGATGGCTAGGGTGACCGTCATTCAACTTGTTCTATTGCTACCTGAGGGCCTTCAAGCTTCTAGTGATTTGAATTCCGCGCCGTCAGAGTTGCTGTTGAGGAGGCTAATGACGAGCCAAAATACTTGAGGGTAAGTAACGACTACGACGTCGAGTAAACAAAAAAACGTAACCCCGCCGTATTTCACAGACAATTTTTCATACTCTCCCTGATGCTTCGCGCTTAGGTGGAGGCTGGACAGCGGAACTCTGAATGTTAGATCAATGATTCTGACGTTACCAGCCTTGATTATTGTAGTTACCAGTAAGCAGTGCGGTCGTGTATTCCAGCATAAATGAATCGTATCAGGTACGATAAGAAGGTTGGAAGGCGAAGGGAAAAGAATTTCCTCACCGAACGAACCTCCGCGAGTACGCGATTCCTACCAGACATGGATGTATACTAATGCATTTAGTGCTGGGTAGTGTGGAAATGAGAACAATGAGAATCGAGGTTTTTGACGAACCCTCTCGTTTTCCACATTAGCGGAACGTTACTAAAATCGCCGTTCATAATGTCGTGCAGGATTAGCACCAGAACTTTCCACCAGTTTGCGAATGGGAGAAGAGAGTAGATTATGATCTCGTAACCCTGGCCTTCCCAATCAATTCATAATGGATGTTACATAGTTCTTTAAAAACAACAGAGAGGTGATTCTGAACTCTTCCGTGAAGTCCCGGAAGCACATCAGTCCAGGGCGGCTGCTGGCGATGGCGAGAGCAGGGGTATGGATGGAGGACCAAAGCTGTGGAATTGATAGCGTGGTCTTACGCCACCCAGTACATACGCGGGTGAGAAGTAATGGACGCTCGTGTGGATCCATCAATGTGTTATGACTTGTGGGCATGCAGGGAGATCTCCTGAAGAACGTCAATTGGAACTCGACGCGCTGGTGAGATCAAGTTGTGATATCCCTCGGTTGCGGCCAATAGAGCCTGGCGTCATTCCATAAGAAATTGAGTAGATATCTCAGACGCCATTCTCTCGAGATCAAGATTTGCGAGCTGCGCAGTAGGCAGTGGGGGGATCGAGTTCTTGATGTGAAATTCCTCGTCGCTTCGTATGTAATTTGTCCCTATCAGCAGAGCGAGATTGGAAATGGTCATATCGTGTTTCTGAAAACAACAATAAGTTAAACGGACTTCCAAGTTCTGGTTTAACCTCGATTAAGAGTCACCTTCGCAAGTTCAGATGACTCTATATAATCTTGTCCGACCCGTTCCGGATACAAGGTCGCTGAACTGATCGCGGCAATGTTGTTCCAGCTTCCTCCTGTTTATGTTGCGCGGGCACTGTTGGAGATCTCTGAGGATAAAGTGCAGCGATGGAAGAACATGGACCAGGAACCCACCTTCCCATGTCGCATCTCCGCCATGAATGCGCTAACCTATTCCAAACCATCCCATCCATCCCTCCTACATGCCTTCGGGCCGCTCTATATCATCATACACAGTCAGTTGTCGTGTTGTTGTTCTCGATTTTTCCTGTTATGGGCTCTGGGGTAACGTTGGAGATGAGTGAGGAGATTTAGTGTATGGCCATGGAAGTAACTTGGGACTGGGTACACACCTCTCTCTGCCGCATGGATTCGCTAATCCGTTTTGCCAATCTCATCCTGCCTCCGCCTCTTATTCGTGTTCGGGTCACTCTACATTGTCGCACAGCGATACACTGACGGGAGAAAGTACTGACCATGTGAGTTCAATCCCACTCATTGTACGCCGTCTGAGCCGCATTCGATGATCCTTCCCTGCCCGTCTGCTCCTTCCAATTCAGGGTTCGCGGTGTTGTCGAACACGAGTGTCAATATTGGCATTTCTGTGACTCTTGTAAGCGCACGAGGATCGCAGCTCACGTCGTCAATCCAGGCGCGGCGAGGGGGAGATGTCGAGAGAGAAACTGCGGGTGGTGGGTTCTCCGTCCAGTTTTGTGTCCGAGTTTCCTTCCGCGTAGAGGGGCCGTTCTGCGGTAGACACATCGCCACTGCTTGAAGTGTGAGGATAGACTACGGGGCGAAGGGAAAGCACTAACAAGGTATGTATGTTCCTCGCCGCTGAATCCACCTCTCCTGATCCTGAACAATCCCCTGCATCCTTTCTCGTAGTGATTCCTCCGGGAGACTCGGTACGGTGGCCGAAAATCACAGGTGACCTGGCCGTCATCAACGAAAATAAGTAGAGGGGAAACGTATGCAAAAAAAAAGTACGGTGTTGAAGGCCAATAGGCGATGAACCATATACGGCCGAGTCAGAATAGCCTTCATCGGTGTTGGGGCCGCTCGCGGACCTAAGATGAGGGACGAGCCTGTCTTGGACCATCTTCCTAATTGCTGTCTGAACGAGATGCCTTAGCCACAAATCCACACGACATTGACTCGTGAGGATTTAGTCGACTACTGGATCATAAGGGACGGGAGAAGACCGTTGGGAAAGGGGGTTGGGTGATGACGAGGGAAGAAGCGGTCTTGATAGATAGGCGACAGCGATAGAGTCCGATCCTGTAGGAACAAAGACAGTTGGCAAAGTCGACCAGACGACGAGATGGTGGCATATAGGAAGGAAAGAGTCGAGAATGCTGAAAAAACGAACCACAACCTATGAGTGCCTACATATCAATCTGAGCTCCACATAAACATAACACACGTGGATAGTGTTTGAAGGTCCGGTCCGGTCCGGTCTTTGGGCCTCGAGAGGCATGGACCGAGACCGAGACCGGTCTTCACAGGTTCAAAGACTGCAAAAGACCGGACTGAACCGATGTAAACCGGTAAAGTGTGGTCTTATGCAGTCTTCTGCGGTTACAAGACCGGTCTCAACCAGTTACGGTTGAGACCGGTCACTAACCAGTCCGGACTGGTCTTCTCTCATAGTAATAACAATATTTTATTACTACATACATAGTCCAACATTGTCGTTCGAACGTGTGTTTGTAATTATGAATTGATTAGCATTAAGCCTCAGCAACCTTGGTGCTGGCGGGTTTCGTGGTAGTGGCTGATCGATTGACCATTGCTTCATTGACCTGAAGGTGAGTGAGCAAACGGCAAGTCACAGGGTGTGTTCTACAACATACCTGGGGGGCCTCCTCCAACGCGGGCGTCTATGGGGTGTTTGCAATTGTAGGTGGTGTCGATGTTGGTGGTTGTCGACTCAGCTTGTCAACAAGAGCCGACATGGGTGGGCAATGACATGGTAGAGGTTTTTGCGGTAAATTGGCGACGTGGAGGAGCTGGGAGTTGACATGGGGTGACGTGGAATGCTATGGGCGTGCAGCTGGGGTGGTGTTTGACGAAGCGGGCGCAGGCAGTGGCGGAGTTCGTCGACATTGACGGTCGTTGTGCTTGTCGCTGTGCACTTGTCATTGTCAAGCTGGCGATCACCCACATATGTCAACCTGTCGCATATGCAAATCCTGAACAGCCTGTTGGTGGGTTAGCAGGGGGGATATCGATTCGACCCTCTGTGACGTACCTTGTGGGTCTCCCTCTGGCAGGGCCTCCCCTTGGTTGCTTTAACCCCTCTACCCCCCCTTCTACCAGCTTAACCCAACGTGGGCGATGCCCAGGGGCTTGACGATGACGACTGTGGTTGGATCCACCCACATCTCTAGATGAGGAGGGGCATGTGATGTGGCAGGGAGACCTAACAACATGTAAATGCTATTAGTTTATAAACACACACTGAATAACTTACCTAGAACGTGATTTCTGAAGTTCTTGAGGTCAGGAGAGGGACAGTAAGATGGTGGTGCAGATGAAGGTTGAGTCTCATCGTTGATTGTTGATTGTTGATTGTTGTCGATCACGCCGATTTTCGTCACACATTTGGTTCACATCGAAAATCAATTGAAAATTAATGTACAAATGTAATGATTTGGAATTTAAAATGGAAATATTCTGGCCCAAGATCTACAAGATTGTGAAGCTAGAAAGACTGGTTGAGACCACCAAGACCGGTTTTTGCTCGGTCTTTAAATTTCTAAAATGGACGTGGACCGAAGACCGGACCGCGGTTACGGTCTTGATCGGTCCTGAGAATTTCCGGTCTTGATCGGTCTTGGTCCGGTCCGGTCTCGGTCTTTTTCCAGTCTTGAGACTGGACCTTCAAACACTACACGTGGATGTATGGATGGTTTTATGTGTAGGACGGGAAGGAAGAAAAGAGTGAAAAATGAGGAAAGACCTTGGCAGAGCGGTGAAGATGTGATGAAAGGGACTCGGAGTGGCTGGTAGGCGTCTTCGAGGGTAGTTTCGGCACACAGAGGAACACAGATGACGGGGTTAAACGTAAGTGTATTCGCTGGGGGGCATCTACGAACGGAGCACTCTATATACCTAGATACGTAGATACCGGGAACAATAGGATAATGCCATAATAACGACACAGATAACGATAGTAATATCCGAGGAGGAACGACGCTCGGGCTCGGGGCGTCGGGACGATGATTGGAAATAAGAAATGTACCAAAAAAGGAATGTGTTCGTTACAGAAGATGGGGCGTGGGAATTGTGTCGATACAAATTTCGTCCATCATTCCCCGTTGCTCCCCTACGCATCCTTTTTTCCTGGGCTCTCAACGATTTAACTAAGATTATTTATGTAGCGGTGCCGTTGAAAATTTGAACGTTAAACGTTGAACGTATTAATTCGTTTGAATCATATCACCCACATCCTCATGAATGGCCATCTCGTCTTCCCTTCATCCCCTTCTGGTGGAAATACATCCGCATTTTCTTGGTACCTTTTCAGGTCTGGTCCACCGACAACGCGTGTCCCTCGCCGAGTCAGACTGTAGTAAGTACGTCTCTTTCTCCGCTTCTCCACTCTCGCTCATGTATCCTACACGTGTCAATCTCTAGTTCTCACTTGCGATTTCTATCTACAGTTAGACCTGCATGCACTGTCACCCTATGTAGCTATAGGTACTCTTTCGCTTCCATTTCGCTGTAGTAGTTGACATCAGCACGCGCACAAAGAAGCAATCCTTTGCTTCCATTCCCATGGCTCCCCTTCTCTCCTATTGTTATATCACTAAGGAAATCACTGTTTAGGAGGGAGAGGTATGCCCACCATCAATTAATCAACACACGAACCGTTCCCAACTTTCACAGACCGCGATCCCCAAGAGACATCTTTTCTCCCGTATGCCGTTCCCCTCTTTGGTAACTCGGTTCCAATGTCTGCCTGACGCTAGGGCATTTGAACCCAGCTTTGACAGCTATGCGGATGCTAACAAATGTACGTAACCCGGACTCGCTTTGGTAGGATTTTTGGTGCATTCCTCTCTATCCCTCCCGCCATGACCGCTGACGGTCATCCTCCCAGCGCAAAGTCATGACCAGCGTCACGAATCACTCCTACATGTGTATACCCTCTCCAAGGCCGATTTTCTGGACATCACCCGATACCCCCGACCTGGAGAACTTTAGCGACACGCGATGTCGAAGTGTTGGATTCTGAGGGTGTTGCGTGGGAGCGGCGTGCTGGTATGATAGGCCGAGGGCAACCAAACAGCGAAGATATCGGATATGAAGAAGATTATTTATAGTCCGTGCTAGTGTCAGAGGAGTGAGATAGACAGATGTGGAGAAGCCACGAAATAACAAGATAACCACCACCTCGAGTTGGTACAGTGTCACGTAGTCCACCAACTGAAATTAGTTCTGGCTTAGCTCGAACGACTTAAGATCTACCTCGTACAGCCATGCTTTACACTTCAACATGAACCCAAATGCTTCTCCCTTCGTGGCACCTCAAGAAATTAGCAAGTGGTACGTCCTATAACCCAAGTTGTCGAATCGTGAGCCACAGAACGTTAATTGTGCATAACCATCAGTTCGGGGCCACCAGTGTGTATTTAATTTTTTATTCTGAAAGCGCCATTTGGAAGGTATATCTCTGAATCAGTTGCTCATCGTCCTTCTGAACTCTGGATTGTTTGGTGCGCTTATGGTTCAAGTTTGTGAGTAATTTCTCCCCCACGCCATTTATTGGAAGGTCCCTTGACATGAAAACACAGACTTATACTATCTTGCATTTCCCGAGGACCGCGTGCACCTAAAGTGTCTGGTATATGGAGTATACTTCCTTGAATTCGTACAATCCGTTCTCGTCGTCGACGCTATGTTCCGGACATTTGTTACCATGTTTGGAGATGTTCAAGCCTTAGATCAAATAGAGACCCTATGGTTAAGCATTCCAATCCTCACGGCAATCAGTGAGTTCGCTTGCATAGAGGATGGGTGGTTCAAGTTCTAATATCCCACCAAGATACATTCTTCGTCCAAGGATTCTATGCATATCGGCTCAGTATCTTGGCTCAATCGAAGAAGGTCGCGGGAGTAATTCTCATTGTAAGTTCTCGAAAGAATCATATGGTATTCAAAACCTGATAAATGTTGCACCATACACAGCTCTCATTTATTCAACTTGGCGGTGGGATAGCAGTTGGGGTTCAAGCGGCGCGGGAGAAGTATTACTCCGTGCTCTCCGCCCCGGAAAGAGTGGTTTTCGCGAACCTCAGCGTCGGTGTATGAATTACCACCCCGAGTACGTTCCCGATTACTTAATGACAACACCCGCAGATATGGACCGTTGGGAGTGCGGTTTGCGATATCATCATTGCCCTGTTCATGACCTATTATGTGAGTTTGACTCATTTCCCCCCTCTTGCTTTACAGAGAAATAAAATTTCATCCCCGGTTCACGATGACAGCTTTCGCGATGTGATCATACAATCAGTCAAACTAGAAAAATTGTAAAGAAAATTATTCGCTTGACGATAGAGACGGGGTCTTTGACAGGTGCATATTTTTATCCCGGTCCTTGATTCATGGAAGTGGAACCTAAACAATGTTGCATATCGCAGCTGTTATTGGGGTCGTATGCTTTTCGATAGCAGTTTTACCAGACAACCCGTATTTCTTCCAAGTCCCCATGGCCGTCATTGGAAAGGTTTACGCCAACTCAATGCTTGTTATACTCAACAGTCGAATGATGCTACTTGACCCTGAAGAAACATCGTTGAGGGACATCTCGTCACTGAATTTTGGTACGGCATCTGCCAATGACAACATTAATGTCCTGTGAATTTTGGCCTCCCGCTAGGCACCAATCCTTACACGACAAATTTCCTTTCTAAGCGCTCGGTACTTTTTAAATCACTTGGTTCTTAGCCTTGAAGCTTGATCGTGCGAACTTGCGCTCAGTATCTTACGGCCCTTTTGGACGGGCAAGATACATAAAAAGGAAGTCAGATTCTGTAGAACAATCCTTCGGATGGCCTCCTAGATAGCAGGAATAGATTACGTGGGAACGGAGACGAAGGGGAATGAAGGTATTGCGGACGACGGAGATGGCCAACTCGGAGGTTCGGCGTAATAGCTACTATACGGATCCTCCCAATAAAACACGTATTTCGGAAACTTCATCCAATGTACTTGATATTCCCTTCACCCAGATACTGAAGGCACGGTGCCATGTTGGAGCTAGATTGGCATTTCTCTTTCAGAGAGCAACTCTTCCGGAATAATGGCTTCCTTCTATTTTCAATTCACTGGTTTGGTTTATGTCTGCTAGAATGAAAGGAATTCTTTGATCATCGGTGGAGATAGTGACTAGTTCCGGCGGACTTTTGGGAAGCACCGAGCCTTTTTTTTGGTACCGAGTACGAGAATTGTGGCCACCTCAAGAACGTCATTCTTCCAGTGATCAGGCGACGTACAAGGTTATAGCCTGGTGGAACACGTGCCCGCTATTTGCCACTAACTCACTAAACCTTGTATAATAATATAACCGCAGATCTATTTTGAGAACACAAGCTTCGCAAGCCCAGCCAGTCAAGCTCCAAATTTGTGAAATCTTGAAGTTGCATTGCTGAAGAAGGTGACCTATTTTGAATAGACATTTGCATCACCGCTGTGTTGATATTGATGGTTGTGATTGTTGTGAGAAGGTAAGCGGCGATAGTGCACGTCAAGTTTTAGGATAGCGCCAGGTTTATACCGCGTCTGCACGTGTGGAATCACCAACTGCCCCGAACTCTCCCCCCTACGTGGCACCTCAAGAAATCAACAAGGTGTGCGTCTATAGTGAACGAAGTTGTCAAATCCTACTTATTTATAATCACAGCCCTTCTAAATTCTTGATGGTCAATTTCACTGTGTGAGAAATTTTCCTTCGTTACAATCCGGTTGGCAATTTTTTTGACATAAAATACACGGACTCATACTACCTTGCAGTTCCTAATGACAGCTTGTGCATGAAATGTCTGGTCTATGGAATATACTTCTTCGAATTCGTACAAACCATCCCCATCATCGAAGCTGGGTTCCGAACATTCGTTCTTGGCCTTGGTGGCCTTGAAGCTTGAAGTCTTGAATCAAATAAAAGCGCAATGGTTGAGCGGATTCTGCCCCTCACTGCAATAGGCGAGCTCTCTCGCATATGGAATGCCCAGCTGGTGTTCTAATAACCCATCCAGATATATTCTTCGTGCAGGGATTCTATGCGTATCAGGGTAATATTTTGGGCACGATCGAAGAAACCTGCGGACTCAATTGTCGCTGTAAGTCGTCGAGAGAGTTATATTGCATCCAAGGCCTGAACGGATGCAATTCTACCAGATTCTACCGTTAAATAAATAAAATCGAATTAATTTTGAAGAAAAATATTCGATCAACGATAGAGACAGGGGCCTTTCACAGATCCATAAATTATATTCCAATCCGATATTTATGTTACTGAATATTTTCCTCCTAGCGGTCATTTGGATCGTGTTGTTTTTTTGCTCGCAGTCCTTCCAGCTATTCCGATGAGCATTTCCTTGCAATAAAGGTGTTTAGATCTCTGTTTTCAGGACGAGTGGTACCAGTTTTCCGACAATACTTGAACAAATCAGGTTCTTGAATTTATAACACCTTGATGAGTTATCGACAGGGAGATCCATCGCATGATCGCGGCACCATTGCACCGCCGCAAGACAACGGCTACGACAAACACATCGCCTCCTCGAGCGAAAGCAGTGTTGCCTCACTGCCACTTTTCCTACCATTTATTTCCCTGTACCATAGCGAAATAGTGTTTAATTCTGATTTCCAGCTGTTGTCATATCGGTAGACGTTTTGACAACAGCTGTCATACCCACATTGTTTGATTACGAACAAGGGAACAATTGGCCACTGGCCATTGACAGTAATCGCAATAGAGCAGAACGCGGGACTTCCAGTACGTGCTCCAACCCTCCAGACACTGAAACAGGTCCCCAGCAGACGTCGAGGTGATATACCCCCGAGAATCCGACTTCACTATTTGATGTATTGACGGTAGGTTCACACACATCAGGTGATGTGAAGTTGAATATCCCAATCGGATCTGCCAAAGCAGCGGGGCCGAATAGGCGTACAAGAAGCAACGCAACGGGGACCAGTGTCTCGGAAAAATTACTCGGAGGTCGAGGGAATTCTCCTCCGTCACTGGCAGTGAGAGCCGCCCGATGTCATTTCGTCAGTCAAGCCAAACATCTACGATGTACGTTTACAAATCACGTACAAAGGCGTCGTCAGATGACAAACAGACTGTCGAAGATGGCTGAACACAGGCAACCGACAGGCTAAATATTCAATAAATGTTGGATGTCAGGCTCTAGAGGAAAACTTGATGCATCAACTTCCTGTCTCCACCATATGAAGCTTGGCCAACCAACGATCAGCCAGCGTATTTCTGATGTGTCTGAGTCCTAGGACTGGGCTAGATTGCTCACCAGCGATGTTACTAACGGTTACATTGGTTCGGGTTCTCGTGTGGATGTTAGATACTTGAGTTACTAACTGTGAGATTGATAACCAAAGTCCAAGGTGTCCGCTGGTGTCCGGCGGTTTCGACATCGAGACGGAATACCTCCAAAATATAGTGATGACATCCCTCAAAGGCAGCTCTTGGTTCGGTGAGTCTTTGGCTGCAACTGAACACGTCACCCCCTACCACATGTGGGTATATCACAGTATATCAAAGCAGAAAATTTGCTACTCCGTGTTAGATATATCCTAACATGTTGCTAACGTGTGATGTACTCGTATGTTAACATTGAGCTAACAAACCCAGCCCTACTACATCCGAACTGCCTGAGCTTTTTCGGACATCAAGCTCAAATGGGCGTGTACGTTCCGGTACAAGAATGTGATTGGGAACAGCGGAAAGAGAACTACAATAACTGTTGCGGCACTTTAGACTAGCCTTCAAGGTGTGTCTCTGCGATCTAATAACTCCCGTCGTCAATTGTGCATCTTGACATTCCCCTTCTTTTTATACTTTCCCCCCTGCTCCAGTCCGACCACGTCTAAGCACGTTGAACCTCGAGAATAATTTACTGCCATGGGGGATCCAAAAAATCAAATGGCCTCTTTGATCTTCGGATTATCTGCGATGAGACTGGTGACAGTGCGTTTTTCTTAAGTTCTTCTAGTGCTGCAATTGGCTAATCTAATGAGCACTGGCAGAATTTTGAAGGTCAAGTCTGCTATCAGAGAAGCTATTAAACTCTTCTGACTCTCACAACAGTCATGGCGTGTGTGATGTTCCTTTGGGACTACATCCTCACCTTCGGGATGGAGGTTGATCTCATTTGGAAATCAAAGTGGAATTTCATGAAGGGCCTGTATCTCTTTCAACGCTACTTGCCCTTTGCGAATATCATTTTGTTTTTTCTCACTTGTCAGTATTATCTGGTTTCCTATCTTTCTACGCTCATTTTGTCGTAGATCAATTCGGCGCATTTTTGACAGAGACCGGGTGTTGGAAGATATCCTATGCTCATGAATGTTCGTAAAGTTAGCCCATCCTGCATGAAAAGTAGAAGGAACTCACTTTGCGTCCAGTAATTATGATTTTGGGGGTTGATGCATCAGAGAGTGAGTTCAACCCATCCTCCCTGTTTCGAGTTGTATTGATTGGTATCGAAAAGTAATCCTCACACTACGGACATGGTCCGTGTGGGATCGGAACCAGTGTTTGTCCATTATTCTTCCAATCCTTTACACTCTTTGTTGGGGTTCGAGTTTAGTCCTCGAGGTCCGATATCATAGTTCCATCACATGTAAGTGGAAATTCCATGCTTATTCCTGCCTTTCTGGGTGATTGATTGTATAGTAGTTGGTTCTCCGCCATATCCAGGATTCAAGGGATGTCTCCAGACACACGCCGGCCAAGATATTGTTTTTATATGGGTCTTACTGCTTGTCTGGGATGGTTGTAAGTATACATGTATCGTTCAACATTCCGTCTCTGATTGAAATGGTAGTATTGTTGATGCTCATGTTGGTACCCGCCATCCGAGCATGTGAGTAAACCCGAAATGGGTTCGGCACATCTCATATTCTACATCTCAGATCGAAGGAAGAGAAAAACTTGCCTAATGACAGTGGTGTATCGCGACGGTGAGTCGCTGTTGTTTTTTCGATGGTAGGTACACCGCTGAATTTGGATATAGGTATCGTTTATTACCTCTATCTTTTTGGTAAGTTCTTGCGCCGTGAGTGAATGAGCTAATGTTTTATGATGCTTGCCAGTCCTCTCATGTATCAATATCATCATTATAAAAACTCTTTCGGTGAGTTGAGAAGCTCCCTTTGACTGCTTCCTTAGTTGCTAATGTCAGGTTACAGCAAGATTACCAACTGCTCTTCGCACTGTAAGCACCGCATTTTCAACGTCAAACAAATACTCACGCAACCCAGGGTGGAGCGAATGCTCCATTCAATGCTTACAAGCCGCGTAGTCCTTCATATTCGTGTCCAGGCAGCGGACGATCCGGATCGGTCGGACTCACTGACAGACGTGAACACAATTCATTTTTCGTAATAGTGACTTCAATCTCAAAATCGCAGGCTCAAAACGAAATCCTTTCGGCTTAAAAATTTATCCATAAGCACTTTTGAACCAAAGTCAACTGATCATAGATAGATTACAATCAAGCGATGAAAGCTCTGCTTTCACGGATTTTCAAATTCTTATCTTCCGGGGAGCTGGTAACTGACAATACAATTGAAATGGCGTCGGAGACTGAAGGAAATCCCTCGTTGCTCGTCCACAAGTGTCACGCACAGGTACTGGACAGTCGAAAGGTGACTTGGAAGGGGCAAGAAATTCCGGCCATATATTGTCACGTGGCTAAGAATATAGGCGCCTCAGGAGGATGAGAATTTTTTTTTTTTTGGTTCGAAAGCTCGCCAGTCATTCAGTGGTCCAAAAGTTTAACCGATTTCCGCCACGCCGTCTGAACATACCAACCTCTCGTCGACAAATCCTACGGGCACAGCGAGAGAATCGACAAGTGTTCCATGTGCCGCTGCTACCACTTTTCACTTTCTTCTTGATATTCAAACAGGAGAGAAGACAGGAGAGAAGGAGAGTGGTGGGAATGGACGAAGAGGATTCCTTCTCTTCGTATATGTGGTTATGAACGGGATGCAGAAATTTATACCGGTGTTAAAACAAGGAGAAACCGGCCACGTATAACAAATGTAGCATAAGGTTTTTCAAGTGAAAAGGCGAAGAATCGAGATTTGTATCGTGACAGGATGAGTCACTGCGGGAAGGGGACAATTCTGCGGCGCGCAGAATCCATGCAGAATTCAATTCAGCATCATAAAATTCTCCATATAGTAGAATAATTAATTCTCAATTAATTCTGCTAAAATGTTAAAGACAATT
>Ga0307513_10004115_pt1 | contig 19495 bp, 10 predicted proteins | sample 15_EM_MG_FD_202174 | JGI IMG/M metagenome (GOLD analysis project Ga0307513, IMG submission 202174) | Populus trichocarpa ectomycorrhiza microbial communities from riparian zone in the Pacific Northwest, United States - 15_EM | ecosystem: Host-associated > Plants > Roots > Unclassified | place...
TTTATCCGGCACGACTTCGACCTGCGGACACTTATTCGACCTTCGGGCACTTGTCGGCGGGAATCTTCTCGCAGATTCGCTCCAACGTCTGGTAGCCGTCTTTGACGATGATGCCGATGTTGTTTTTGTCCACCGCGACCGGCTCGTAGAGCATCGAGGGCACTTTCTTCCGGCCATTATCAACCGTGTCGTTCGTCTCGACGTTTTCGCCGCGCGCGAGTTTCAACGCGGCGTTAACCGCGCCGTAGGCGAGCGGCTGAATCGGCTTGTAGATCGTCATCGTCTGCTTGCCCTCGACGATGTATTGCAGCGAGGCGAGGTCTGCGTCCTGACCGGAGACGAGAACTTTGCCCGTGAGCCGCTGCCCGTCGAGAGCCTGTATCGCGCCGCGCGCCGTGCCGTCGTTGGAAGCGACGACGGCGACGACATCGTTATTGACCTGCGTGAGCGCGTTCTCCACGATGTTCAAAGCCTCGCTTGCCAGCCACTCGCGCGCGGGTTGATCCACGACGATCTTGATGTCGCCGCGATCCACGGCGGGCTTCAGGATGTTCATCTGCCCGTCGTGCAGGAGACGCGCGTTGTTGTCTGTGGCCGAGCCTTGCACGACGACGTAGTTGCCCTTCGGCGCGCGCTTGAGGATGTAGTCGGCCTGCAACTCGCCGATCTTGACCACCTGATGCGAGACGTAGAGATCAACGTCGGCGTTTTTGATCAGGCGGTCGTAGCTGATGACGGGCACGCCCTCGCGGTGCGCCATCTCGACGATGGTCGCCGCGATCTCGCTGTTGTGCGGCGCGACGATGAGCACGTCAACCTTTTGCGAGAGCAGGTTCTCGGCCTGTTTGATCTGCAAGTTGTCGTCGCCGTTCGCCACCTGCACCGAGAGTTGCGCGCCGACTTCCTGCGCGCGCTTCTCGACCAAATCCTTGTCGCGCTGCCAGCGTTCTTCCTTGAGCGTGTCCATCAGGAAGCCGATGAAAATTTTGTCGTTCGGCCCCTTCTTCGGGCGCGTCGTGCCCGTGCCGCCCGCGCTCCCGGCGTTGCCGCCGCCCGTCCCGTTGCCGCCGCTCGTACACGCAGCGATCGTCAACAACAACAACGCCAGCACCGGCAACAGGAAAAGTTTGCGTCTATACATGAATCAGGCTCCTTCTTTTGTGGGCGCGCCGCAGACGGGAGAACCGAAGCGCACGCGTGCGTTACGAGATGATAAGCAGGCGGAGGCGTAAGACCTCAAACTCGATTTCTCGCCGTCCGACGGATCAGTAAACATAAAACTGTCTGATCGATGGCGTTAGCTTAACAAGGCGGGGCGCAGAATTCCATTGAATTTTTCCGGGGCGAGTGCTACTTTGCCCTTACCCGGTAGCTTCCCCCGTTTTTGTCAGGCATCGCCACTTCAACTTTGCCGAGTCGTCCCCCGGCTCTCACGCGTCCTTTACATGCTCCGAAGCAATTTTCCGACTTCATGTGCCGCCGCACCTTCAAGTGTCGAACGCCGACATACCGCGAGCGAGCGTGAACGCCTGCCTCGATGGAGGGTTAATTTATGGATTTAGCACAGCGCAGTTCTCTCCGCACAATCTTCCTGTGCGGACTCTTCCTTTGCCTCGCCGTTGCCACGGCCAACGCGCAGTTTCGCGCCGCCGTGCAGGGGTCTGTGACCGACCCGCAGGGGGGCAGCGTCGTCGGCGCGACCGTTACGCTCACGAACAAAGAGACTAACCGTGCGCAACAGGCCACGACCGGCGACGAAGGCTATTATCGTTTCTCCGGTCTGCCGCCCGGCAGGTATTCGCTCACGGTCGAGCAGGCGGGCTTCGGCAAAAAGACGCTCGACAACATCGTCGTCAACGCAGAGGCCACGGAAGGCGTCAACATCGCGCTTGAGACAGGTGGCTTGTCCGAGACGATCACGGTGACGGACGTGCTCACGCCGCCGCTCGAAACCGAGAACGCCAATCTCGGCAAAGCGATCACGAATCAGGAGGTGCGCCAACTGCCGCAGTTCGGGCGCGACCCTTACGAGTTGCTCCGGCTAACGCCCGGCGTCTTCGGGCAGGGCGCGCGCGCGGGCGGCGGCAACTCGGTTAATCTCCCCAACCAGACCGGCCCCGGCGGCTCGAACCGCGCCATCTTCCAGACGGAGAATCAGGTGCAGATCGTCGCCAACGGCCAGCGCGTCTCCGCCAACAATTTTCAGATCGACGGCACGAGCGTCAACAGTCTGACGCATGGCGGCGCGGCCATCATCACGCCGAATCAGGAGTCGGTCAAAGAGGTGCGCGTGATCGCCAACAACTACTCGGCGGAATACGGGCGCAACTCCGGCGCGCAGGTCTTGACCGTCTCGCAGAACGGGACGAACGACTTTCACGGCAGTCTCTTCCTCAAGAACAACAGTCCGGGTCTGAACTCCTTCAACAAGTTCGGCGGCTTCAACAACGCCCCGGCGCAACGCGTCAACCAGCGACTCAACCAGTTTGGCGGCTCAATCGGCGGCCCGATACCTCTGCCGCGTTTCGGCGAAGGCTCGCCGCCCGCCTTCAAGCTCGGACGCGACCGCGCCTTCTTCTTCTTCTCTTATGAAGGCTTGCGCAGCAGCAACACCGACGCCGTCAACGCCTTCGTCGAGACGGCGGAATTCAGAAACCTCGTCCAGCAGACGCGCCCCGGCAGCGTCACGGCGCGCATCTTCGGCTCGCCGGGCATCGCGCCGCGCATCATCAGCGTCATTCCGGCCAGCTGCGCCGCCGCCGGTTTCGGAAACGATCCAAACCTCTGCCGTCAGGTGACGGGCGGCTTGGACATCGGCTCGCCCTCCGGCGCGACCGGGCAATACCTGAGTTTCGGCAACTTGCAGGGCGGCGGCTTCGACAACATCCCCGACCTCCAGTTCGCCCAACTCGCCGTGCCCAGCCTGAGTCGCGGCAACCAGTACAACCCGCGTCTCGATTTCAACTTCACCGACCGCGACACGCTCACCGTCAGTTCTTATATCTCGCGTTTCACCGGCCTCGGCAGCGACTCCTCCGGTCGGAGTCGCCCGATGGGCGACATCGGAACCGCGCCCGAAAATTCCTTCGCCACCGTCTCCTACATGCGGACCATCTCGCCGACCATGCTCAACGAGGCGCGCTTCAACGCCACGCGCTACGCTTACAACGAGATCGAATCGTCGAGCGAGACGCCGTTCAATCTCCCGCGCATCGAGATCGAGAATCTGCCGGGAGACAGGCTGCGTTTCGGCCCGCCGCGTTCGGAGACGACGCCCGGCATCTTCGCCGAGAACACCTTCGAGTTTCGCGACACGCTCCGCTGGGTGCGCGGCACGCACGGCCTCAGTTTCGGCGGCGAGATTCGCAAGGAACAGGACAACAACAACCTCGGCGGCGGCGCGCGTCCCCTGTTCACCTTCGCCGGTCTGTTCAACCTCGCCAACGACGCGCCGCTCTTCTATTCCATCAACGCAGACCCGCGCACCGGCGGCCCCGCCGAAGCGCAACGCTACTTCCGCACCGGCACTTACGCCTTCTTCGTGCAGGACGACTGGAAGGCGCGTCCGAACCTGACGTTCAACCTCGGCCTGCGCTATGAATACTATGCGCCGCTGCGCGAGAAGCGCGGGCGTCTCAGCAATTTCATCTTCGGCCCGCCGGGTCAGGAATTGACGGGCGGGCGGATCGCCGTCGTTGACGAACTCTACGAACCTGACCGCAACAACTTCGCTCCGCGTCTCGGCTTCGCCTGGAGTCCGACCAAAATTCTCGGAACGGACTTCACCAACAAGATGGTCGTGCGCGGCGGTTTCGGCATCGCCTACAATCGCCTGCCCGTCAACGTCTTCGAGAACACGCGCGGCAACCCGCCCTTCTTCGCGCGCTACAACATCTGCTGCGGCACTTCCGCGCAGGACTTCAGCACGCCGTTCGCGGGCGGCCAGATTCTCTACGCGCTCGGCGCGAGCAATTCGCCGTTCAGCTACCCGGTGAATCCTGCGCTCGCTCTGACGTTCAACCCGACGACCGGCATCCCCATCGTGCGTCCCGGCTCGGAGGTGGAAATCTACGGCGCGCCCGCAGACGTTTCCACGCCCTACGTCTACACCTATTCGCTGGAGACGCAGTACAGCCTGCCGGGAAATCTTACGGCTGAACTCGGCTATCAGGGCAGTTCGAGCCACAAGCTCGTGCGTCTGGTCGATCAACGTTTCCTCTACCCGAACGACCCCGGAAACTTCTTCGCCTCGCGCATCATCTTCCCGCTCACAGACACCAACGCAAACTACAACGCCTTCCTCGCGCGCCTGACGCACCGCTTCTCGCGCGGCTTCCAGTTCGACGCGCATTATCGTTGGAGCAAGAGCATAGACGTGATCTCCAGCGAACAGGTCGGCGCGCCCAACCCGACTTACCCGCTCGACCCGCGACAGGAACGCGGCCCTTCGGACTTCGACGTGCGCCACTACTTCGTCGCGTCCGGCCTCTGGGATTTACCCATCTTCAGGAATCGCACAGACGTGCTCGGCAAGGTGCTCGGCGGCTGGCAGGTGAGCGGCATCCTGACGAAGCACACGGGCTTCCCGTGGACGCCGCTCGTGGCGGAGTGTGTCAGCACGCGCGGGCCTAACCTGTGCCCCGCGCGCCCCATCGCATATTTCGGCGGCGCGGGCACTGATACCTCCAACGAAGCCTTCCTCAGCGGCAGCAACTTTCCCGGTCGCCCGACGGACTTCTTCAGCGCAGATGCGCCCGGCACGCGACTTCCCGGCATCGGGCGCAACGTCTTCCGCGGCCCGCGTTACTTCAACATCGACATGTCCGCCACCAAGCGTTTCGGGATGCCGGGTTTCCTCGGCGAAAGCTCGTCCTTCGAGTTCAAGGCGAATTTCTTCAACGCCTTCAACATTCTCAACCTCCAGCAGTTCGGTTTCAACAGCACGCCCACAATCGTCAGCCCGAACAACGTCAACTTCGGACGCGCCGAGCGCGCACTCGCCGGTCGCGTCATCGAGATACAGGGACGACTCATCTTCTAACTCTCTCCCCACACACTCGCGCGCATGGATGGCAACGCTCATCCATGCGCGCTTTTTTTTGCACAGGCTCAAAACATTCTCCACCGCAGACACAGAGAGCACGGGGGCACAGAGAAAGACATCAGACAATTTCAAATCTGAAATTTGAGATCGTGTCTTGCTTTCCTCTGTGCCCGCTCCGTGTCATCTGTGTCTGCGGTGGCGAACGCCTTTTGCCGCACTCGGCGACGGTCTAAATTTGCGGGGGCGTCGCGGGTGCGTCGGAAGGCGGGTTGTTGATCTCTTCGTCGTCGGTCTGCCCTGCGGCGCGGCGACGCGCGCGCTCTTCGTCGAGCCGCTTGAAGATGGCGAGTTCGCGTTCGGCTTCCGCGTTTCGTTTGAGCCGCGAGAGCGCGATGAACTGTTGATAATGAACGCCCGCGTTCTCCGGCTTGATCTCCGCGCCGCGCCGCAGGATGACGAGCGCATCCTCGTATCGCCGCGTCTTCACCAGCAACCGTCCGAGGTCGTAATGCGCGTAAAAATGCTTGTCGCCGAGAGCCGTCGCGCGGCGCAAAACGTCCTCCGCTTCGGCGAACCTGCCGCGCTCGCCGACGATGAAACCGAGTTGGGCGAGTGCATCGACGTTGTTGGGTTGGAGCGACAGAGATTTGCGGAAGGCCGCCTCCGCCGCATCGTAATCCGCACGCGCGCGTGCGGCGATGCCGACGAAATAATGCGCCTCGGCCACGCCGGGGAAACGCTCCGCCGCGCGTCGAAAAACTTCCCACGCCTGCTCGTGTCGCACCAGCAACATGTACGTTCCACCAAGCCTCACGTAATAAACCAGCTTCGCCGGGTCGTGCGCGAGCGCGCGTTCGTAGAACCCCGCCGCGTCCTCGTAGCGTCGCTGCCGCTTCAACTCTTCCGCGAGCGCGAAGTTGGCTTCCGCGAAATCGGGACGCAGCGCGAGCGCGCCTTGCCAGAACGCGGCGGCCTCTTCGTAACGCCCGCGCGACGCCGCGGCGAGGCCGCGATAGTAGAGCGGTTCGGGCGCAGAGGGCGCGAGCGCGGAGGCCGTCTGCAACGCGGCGTCGGCCTCTTCGTAACGCTTGAGGTGATAGAGCGCGAGGCCGAGATTGAAGGTCGCGGGCTGGTGGCCGGGCGTTTCGCGGAGCGCCGTCTCGAAGGCCGCGACCGCTTCGAGATGACGCCCCGTACGCGCTAACAGAACGCCGAGATTCGCGCGCGCCGCGACTGACTTCGGATTCAAAGTGAGCGCCACGCGATACTCGCGCTCGGCCTCACGGCTCGTGCCGCGCTGGTCCAAGATCACGCCGAGCAGATTATGCGCGTCCGCATCGCGCGGTGCGTCTGCAACCGCGCGCCGCACAATTGGCTCGGCCTCGTCCAACTTGCCGGAGCGCAACAGCGCGGCGGCTTCACGCAGGCGCGCCGGGATGTCGTTGCCGCGCGCGACCGTCCGGCGCGGCTGCGCGTTTGAAGGAGAGCGCGGCGGGCGAGACTGTGAGAAGGATGGCGACGTAAAGAGAGCGAGCAGGATGCAACCCGTCGCGGTTCGCGTCGCACGCGGGCGCGGCGGGGCGATGCGTTGCGGTCCGGGTTGAAGGTTCGAAGGGCTTGCCGTTGGTGCGAGTGGACGGGACATTTGTTGCTCGACATCGAGAAGACGTAAGCCGCGGGTTACAGGCGATGTAGTATACTGACCGAAATCGTTTTACAGCAAACTACTCGAACGGCCATCGGTTTCCAGTGACAACCAACATGAGGATGCCGCGTCTCATCTCTCAAACTTTAATCGCATCCTCAAAGAGACTGCCGCCCCGTCGCCTTTCACACGTAGCCAACTTGCGAAACATCGAAGGAGATTTTAGATGAATCCCGCCAAACAGGTGCGCCTCTTGCTGGCTCTCGCGCTCTTTGCCGCGACCTTGCCCGCCAACGCGCAACGCGCGCCGCAGCCCAACGTCGAACGCAGGATCAACTCCTTACTCGCGCGCATGACGCTCGCCGAAAAACTCGGCCAGTTACAGATGCTCGACGGCGAGGCCAACGGCAACTTCCGTCCCGAACATCGCGATCTGGTGCGACGCGGCTTGCTCGGCTCGACCCTGAACGTGCGCGGCGCGGCGCGCGTCAACGAGTTACAGCGCATCGCTATGAACGAGTCGCGTCTGAAGATTCCCGTCCTCTTCGCCTTCGACGTGATTCACGGCTACCGCACCGTCTTCCCCGTGCCGCTCGGCGAGGCCGCGAGTTTCGACCCGGCGGCAGCCGAGCGCGCGGCTGAGGTCGCGGCGGCGGAAGCGGCGGCGGCGGGCGTGCGCTGGACATTCGCGCCGATGGTTGACATCGCGCGCGATGCGCGTTGGGGACGCATCGTCGAGGGCGCGGGCGAAGACCCTTATCTCGGCTCGCTGATGGCGCGTGCGCGCGTGCGCGGCTTTCAGGGCGCGGACTACAGTGCGGCGGACCGCATCGTCGCCTGCGCCAAACACTGGGTCGCCTACGGCGCGGCAGAGGCCGGGCGCGATTACAACACCGTGGACATGTCGGAGACGACGCTGCGCGAAGTTTACTTTCCGCCGTTCAAAGCGACGGTTGACGCGGGCGTCGGGACGTTTATGAGCGCGTTCAACGATCTCAACGGCGTGCCGACCTCCGCCAACCCGTTCACGCTGACGAACGTTTTGCGCGGCGAGTGGAAGTTCGACGGCGTGGTCGTGAGCGACTACGAATCGGTGCGCGAGTTGATGAATCACGCGCTCGCCGCAGACGAAGCGGAGGCGGCGCGTGCCGCACTGACGGCGGGCGTAGACGTGGAGATGGTTTCGCGCCTCTACAACAAGCATGGCGAACAACTGTTGAAAGATCGAAAGCTCACGCTCGCCGCCATAGACGAGGCCGTGCGGCGCGTGCTGCGCATCAAGTTCCGGCTCGGATTGTTTGAGCGTCCCTATGCGGACGAGGCGCGCGAGCCGACCGTCATCATGCGCCCCGAACACGTCGCCGTTGCGCGTCAGGTCGCGGCGCGTTCGTTGGTGTTGTTGAAAAATGAGCGGGGGGCTTTGCCTCTGTCGAAGAGTTTGAAGTCAATCGCGGTGGTCGGCCCGCTCGCCGATTCGCCGAAGGACATGCTCGGTTCGTGGACGGGCGACGGGCGCGCGGAAGACGCCGTGACGCTGCTCGAAGGCATCAAGGCCGCAGTCTCGCCGCAGACGAAAGTCTCATATGCGAAGGGCGTCGCGGTCGAAGGCCGGGGCGTGACCGGCAACTACCACGCGCCGCCGCCCACGGCCAGCAACGCCGGGGGCACGAACGTCGCGCAGACGAGCGACGAGGCCAGAAACTCGACCACTCCCACCGACCGCGACGGCATCGCCGACGCCGTGAAACTCGCGCGCGGCGCGGACCTGACAATCGTCGCCGTCGGCGAATCGGCGGAGATGAGCGGCGAGGCGGCGTCGCGCACGTCGCTCGATCTGCCGGGCAGGCAGTCGGAGTTAATCCGCGCGATTCACGAAACGGGCAAGCCTTACGTCGTCGTGTTGATGAACGGGCGACCGCTCACGATCAACTGGCTCGCGGAAAACTCGCCCGCGATTCTTGAGACGTGGTTCGCGGGGACGCAGGGCGGGCACGCCATCGCCGACGTGCTGTTTGGCGACGTGAACCCCGGCGGCAAACTGCCCGTCACGTTCCCGCGCGCCGTCGGCCAACTGCCGCTCTACTACAATCACAAGAGCACCGGGCGGCCACCAACCGATCAGAAGTACACCTCGAAATATTTAGACGTGCCGTGGACGCCGCTTTATCCCTTCGGCTACGGCCTCAGCTACACGCAGTTTCGTCTCTCCGATCTACAACTGAGCGCGCGCAGCATCCGACCGGATGGACAACTGACGGCGACGGTCGTCGTGGAGAACACAGGCACGCGCGCGGGCGACGAGGTGGTGCAACTTTACGTGCGCGACGTGGCGGCGAGCGTGACGCGCCCCGTCAAAGAGTTGAAGGGCTTCGAGCGCGTGACGCTTGCGCCCGGCGAACGGCAGCGCGTGCAATTCCGGCTCACGCCCGAACACCTCGGATTTTACAATCGCGCTCTGCGCTTCGTCGTCGAACCCGGCGAGTTCAAAGTGTTCGCCGGGACGAGTTCCGCCGACGGACTCGAAGCGAGTTTCACGGTCGTCGAGAAGTAGCCGATGCGCCGTCAATCTCGCAGGCACTCGCAGACGACTTCGCGCCAGCCCTCGCGTGCGGGCTATAACAGCGCGCTTCTCTGCGCTGCGCTCGTTCTCTTCAACGCGATGAGTCCGGCCATTGTTCACGGTGCGAAAGGTGTGAGCGGCGACAGTCAGGCGCGCACCGCCGTGCCGCGGGCGCGCTCGTCCGCACGTCTCAACGCGCGCGACGAAGCGTTTCTCGAAGACATGTCGCGTCGCGCCTTTCGCTACTTTTGGGAACAGGCCGACGCCTCGACCGGCCTCGTCCGCGACCGCGCGCGCACCGACGGCTCGCCACACGACGAGACGCACCGCGACGTGACGAGCATCGCCGCCACAGGCTTCGGCCTCACCGCCCTCTGCATCGCCGCCGAGCGTCGCTGGATTGCTCCGCACGAGGCGCGCGAGCGCGTGCGCGCGACGCTACGCTTTTTCGCCACGCGCGCCGCACACGAACACGGTTGGTTTTATCACTGGATGGACGCGGCCACGGGCGAGCGTCGCTGGCAAAGTGAGATCTCTTCGATTGACACCGCGCTCCTGCTCGCAGGCATGCTCACGGCGCGGCGGAAGTTTCAAGACGACGCGGAGATCGTGCGCCTCGCTACGTCGATCTACGAGCGCGTGGATTTCCGGTGGATGCTCAACGATCACCCGACGCTGCTCTCGCACGGCTGGCGACCTGAAACCGGCTTCATCAAGTATCGCTGGGACGCATACAGCGAGCACCTGATTCTCTACCTGCTCGCCGTCGGGTCGCCGACGCATCCCATCACACCGCGCTCATGGCTCGCGTGGCAGCGCACCCGCATCACCTACGCAGGTCACAACTACATCACCGGCGGACCGCTCTTCATACACCAGTATTCGCACGCGTGGGTAGACTTCCGCGCCCGCCGCGAAAGCCACTACCCTTTCACGGACTACTTCCAAAACTCCGTCGCCGCCACGCGCGCACATCGCGCCTTCTGCCTCGCGCTCTCAGGCGAGTTTCCCGGCTACACCGAAAACGTCTGGGGCATCACGGCATCCGACAGCGCGCGCGGCTACGTCGCGTGGGGCGGACCGCCGCGCGACCCCTCGACAGACGGCACGGTCGTCCCCTGCGCCGCAGGCGGCTCGCTCATGTTCACGCCCGACATCTCGCTCCCCGCGCTGCACGCCATGCGCGACAAATACGGCGCTTCGATCTACGGCCAGTATGGTTTCGCGGACGCCTTCAACCCCAACAACGGATGGGTCAACCCCGATGTGATCGGCATCAACCTCGGCATCATGTTGCTCAGCGCGGAAAACTTGCGCACCGGCAACGTCTGGCGTTGGTTCATGCAGAACGGCGAAATTACAGGGGCGATGGCACGGGTGGGATTGCGAAAAAGATCGTAAACGCGAAGCGACGACAGTTGATAGCCGCGAAGCGGCGGCAGTTAATAGCCGCGAAGCGACGAATCAAAGCCCCGTAAGGAGCGACAGTTAATAGCCCCGTCCGTGAGGGCGGGGTCAAAGGTCAACCCGACCACACACGAAGCCCTGTAGGGGCGACACATTTGCGCGGTGTAATGTGTCGCCCCTACAGGGCTTCATTATTTTTCCGGGCGCGCGATCCCCGCGCTAACGCACGGGGCTATTAACTGTCGCCGCTTCGCGGCTGGTACGTAACCGCTGCTTGGCGGCTGGTACGTGACCGCTGCTTCGCGGCTTGATTGGCCGCCGCTTCATGGCTATCAACATGCCGTCGCTTCGCGGCTCTGATCGGCCTGCGCTTCGTGGCTATTAACTGTCGCCGCTTCGCGGCTTTGCGCGGCGGAAGATGCGATAGCCCCACGCGTCGAGGGCGAGCGCGGGGAGGCCGACGGTGCGCGGGCGCGGCTTGTGTTCGGGCGCGGGCGCGTCGGGCGGGAGCGGCGGCGCAACGTCGGGCGTCACGTCGGCGAAGGCTGTGCCGCCGGGCGCTTCAATCATGCCCGCGAACGGGCGGTTCGAGAAGTTGATCGCGACGAGCATCTCTTCGTCGCCCGCACGGCGCAGGTAGGTCACGACGCGCGCCTCGTCGGAGTTGCGCAACCACTCGACCGCGCCGCGCCGGAGCGCGGGGCTGGCTCGCCTGAGTTCGATCATCTGTTTGTAGAAGCGCGGAAACTCCGGTCGCCGCTCGGCGATCTGCCAGAAGACGGGGAGTTTCTCGAAGAGCGCGGGCGCGCCCGACTCGGTCGTGTCGCCTACTTCCATGCCGTTGTAGAGCATCGGCACACCGTCCATCGTGAACATCAGGGCGGAGGCGGCGAGCACGGCGCGTTCGCCGAAGCGGGCGATGGCGCGTCGCTCGTCGTGGTTGTCGGAGAAGCGCATGTGCAGCGCGCCGCGCGGCCACTTCGCATGTTCCTCTTCCCATGCGGCGCGCACCTGCGTTGCGGGCGCAATGCCCATTAACACGTCCGACATCGCGTGATGCAGCGGCCACGAATAGTCCACGTCGAAGGCTTTGACGAGCAGTTCGGGTTCGTGCCATTCGGCGAGCATCAGGATGTCGGGCTTGACGCGCTCAAGTTCGACGCGCGCCGCTTCCCAGAAATCCGTGGGAACCATCCCGGCCACGTCGCAGCGAAACCCGTCGAGGTCGTATTCGCGCAGCCAGAACTTGAGCATGTCGGTCATGTAGGCGCGCACGGCGGGGTTGTCGTAGTTGAGGTCGGCCACGTCCGCCCAATCGGCGACGGGCGGGATGATCTTGCCTGCGGGGTCGCGCGTGTAGAAATCGGGCTTGCTCATCAACACGCTGTCCCAAGAAGTGTGATTCGCCACGATGTCTATGATCACTTTCAGGTCGCGCCGGTGCGCCTCGGAGACGAGACGCTTGAGGTCTGCCGCCGTGCCGTAGTCGGGGTTGACGGCGTAGTAATCGCGCACGGCGTAGGGGCTGCCGACCGTGCCCTTCGCGCGCTCGCGCCCGACCGGGTGAACGGGCATCAGCCAGAGGATGTTGACGCCGAGTTGTTTCAGGCGGTCGAGTTGGGCGGTGATGCCTTCGAAGTTTCCCGGCGCGGAAAAGTTGCGCGGGAAGATTTCGTAGACCACGCCGTCGCGCACCCACGCGGGCGTCGTTCGCGCCGTCTCTTTCGAGAAGTCGCGCGGCGTTTGCGACGCTTGCACGCGTGCGACCAATTCCGGTTCGATCAGTGAACTCACGATGATTAACCCACAGGCGACGATGCTTAACGTTTTCCTTCTCACAGCTTCTCCAGATTCCTGACGGCGACGACGCGCGCGCAGGCGACGCGACACGGCTCAGACTGTCACCCTTTGCCGCCCACCTGCGGGTCGTCAATCAGCCCCGTGCTCGGCACGGGCTGGGCGGAGCCTTGCGGGATAAGTGGGATGTGTTCGTCGCCGTGGATGACGGCGCGTTCGGGCACGTCCTCGTCGGCCACGTCGCGCACGCGCGTCACGAGCAGGGCGGCGAGCAGCATGAAGACGCCGCCGATCAGCACGACGTAGAGCGAACTGCGCGGGTTGTTTTCGCCGAAGACATTGCGAATGATCGGGCCGAAGGTGAGCGCCTGAACGATCTCGGGGATGACGATGAAGAAGTTGAAGACGCCCATGTAGACGCCCATGCGCGCGGCGGGCAGCGCGCCCGACAAGATCGCGTAAGGCATTGAGAGGATCGAAGCCCACGCGATGCCGACGCACACCATCGAGAGCACCAGCATCCACGGGTCGCGTATGAAGTAGATCGAGAGCAGGCCGACCGCGCCGAAAACGAGGCAGATCGCGTGGACGGTTTTGCGGCTCGTGGCGGCGGCGAGTTTCGGCAGCAGGAAGGCGACCGCGAAACAGGTGATGTTCATGAACGACATGGCGAAGCCGCCCCACTCGATGCCGCGCGTGTAGGCTTCCGACTGCGGGTCGAGCGCGCCGAAGACGTGGCGCGCAACCGCCGGGACGTAGAACAGCCACATGCAGAACAGGCCGAGCCACGTGCAGATTTGCACGGGCGCGAGTTGGCGCATGGTCTTCGGCATCTCGCCGAGAGCCGAGAAGATTTCCGCGAGTCCGGCGCCGAAGCCGCGCTTCTCGCGCTTCATGCGGTTGAAGGCTTCCATGTCTTCGGGCGGGTACTCCTTCGAGGTGAAGACCGTCCACAAGACCGCGAGCAGGAACGCGAGCGCGCCGATCTGAAAGGCGTACTTGATCGTGAGCGGGATGCCGCTCGGCGTGTTGCCCGTGACGCCGAAGTAGCGAAAGGCCAGCGGCAGCCAACCGGCGAACGTCGCGCCCAGACCGATGAAGAACGACTGCATGACGAAGCCCGCGGTGCGCTGGTCGGTGTTGAGTTTGTCGGCGACGAAGGCGCGAAACGGCTCCATCGAGATGTTGATGCTGGCGTCGAGAATCCAGAGCAGCCCGGCGGCCATCCAGAGCGACGAGGAGGTCGGCATGAAGAAGAGCGCGGTGCTGGCGAGCAGCGCGCCGACGAGAAAATAGGGGCGGCGACGACCGAGCGGCCCCCACGTGCGGTCGCTCATCGAGCCGATGATCGGCTGCACGATCAACCCTGTGAGCGGCGCGGCCAGCCAGAGGATGGGCAACTGGTCGGGGTTCGCGCCGAGCTTCTCGTAGATCGCGCTCATGTTGCCGAGTTGCAAGCCCCAGCCGAACTGGATGCCGAGAAATCCGAAACTCATGTTCCAGATTTGCCAGAAGCTCAAACGTGGCTTTTGCTGCGTCATCTCTCTTGCTCCTTTAACAAGCTGTCAGCTATCAGCCGTCAGCTATCAGCAAGTTCAACCTGTTCGGCTGACGGCTGACGGCTGACGGCTATCGTGCGTATAGGTTGATGTCTTCGAGTATGACTTCGCGGTCGAGCGAGAGTGCAAACAGGAGCGTGCGCGCCATGTTGCGGACGTGGATCGCGCCCGCGCGCGCCGCTTCGTCGCCCGTGTGGTCAACGTCGACGAGGCCGGGGCAGAAGTTGAAGACGCGTATGTTCGCGCCGGTCTTGCGCGCGTGGTCGCGCAAACTCTCCGCGTAGCCGAGCAGGCCGAACTTCGACGCGCAATAAGAAGGCACGTCGGCGTAGCCGTGCTTGCCCGCCTGCGAGGAGACGTTCACCACGTCGCCGAAGTCTTCGCGGAGCATGTACGGCAGCGCGGCGCGCACGAGCCACATCGCGCCGCGCAGGTTCGTCTCCAACACCTTCGCCCAACCTTCCTCCGTGATGCTCTCGACCGACTCCGCGACGGCCAGCCCCGAATTGTTGACGAGCACGTCAATCGCGCCGAAGCGCGCGGCGACGTGATTGACGAGCGCGTCGGTCTGCGAGAGATCGCGTATGTCGAAGGCGTGCGGGTAGACGCGCTCCGCCCCGGCGCGCGCGTTCAACTCGTCGGCGGTTTGCCTGAGCACATCCTCGCGCCGCGACGCGATGACGACGGCCTTAATATTCGACTCGGCCAGCACTCCGGCAAACGCGCGCCCGATGCCTGTGCCGCCGCCCGTGATAAGCGCGACCTGTTCGGTCAAAGGTTTGTTACGCAGAGCCATCAGTTCCCCCATGTGTCGCCCGTCAGCGCGCCGGAATGTTCGTCAGGATGCTGACGGAGCGCGCGGGCATCGTGAGTTTCAACACGCCGCTCTGTGCGCGCACGTTGGTGAGCGTATCGAGCCGGTCGTCGAGCCGCGCGTCGTCCGGCAATCCGGCGGCGGCGACGCCGAACTCTATCGCGGCGGGCTTCGTGTCGTTGTTGAAGACGACGACGACCGCGCCGCGCTCCGACACGCGCGCGTAGGCGTACTGCTGTGTGGCGGCGCGCAGGGTGACGAGCGCGCCGCGCCGCAGTGGTTCGAGTTCGGCGCGCAGGCGCGCGACGCGTCGCGTGTGCTCGAAGATGTCCTGCTCGGCGGGCGTGCGCCCCGCGCGCGTGAAGGCATTGCGTGGGTCGCCGGGGAAACCGCCGGGGAAGTCCTGTCGTGTCCTCGGTTCGTCCGCGCCCGTCATGGCAATCTCGTCGCCGTAATAAATTTGCGGCACGCCGCGCGTCGTGAGCAGAAACGTGTGCGCCAGTTTCAGCCCCGCGACGGTCGCTCCCGGCTCGCTCATGAAACGGCTGTCGTCGTGGCTACCGACGAGCGTCACGAGGAGATCGGGATTCGTGTAGAGCGTATCCTGCGACAGCAGCCACGCCACACTCCTGACGGGCCTGCTCCCGGCGAAGGCTTGACGCGCGGTGTAGAAGAGCGGGAAGTCGAGCAACGAATCAAGGCCGGAGTCCACACCGTCGAAGCGCACGCGACCGCCCTGAAAAAAGGAGACGTGCATCACGTCGCCGTCCTTGACCTCGCCGAAGACGCGCACCTGCGGAAACTCTCGCTTGATCGCCGCCGTCCAATCTTTCCAGAAACTGTTCGGGACGTACTGCCAGGTGTCCTCGCGGATGGCGTCGAGTCCGGTCGTGCCGATCCACCAGAGCGTGTTCTGGATGAGATAACGCTTCGTCTCCTCGTCGTCCTGATTGAAGTCCGGCAGGAAGTCCAGAAACCATCCTTCCATCGTCGCGCGCTTCGTTTGCGGGTCGGGGCGCGGGTCGTGCAGCACCCACGTCTCGAAGACGTTGGCGAGGTGACGCTCGCGCGTGCCGTTGAACCACGTCGGCGTCGGCTGATCGGCGACCCACGGGTGATACGGCCCCGTGTGATTGACGACGCTGTCCTGAATGATCTTGATGCCTGCCTTGTGCGCCTCTTCGACAAGTTCGCGCAATTTGGGGAGCGTGCCGAAATGCTCTTCGACCGCGTAGAAGTCCTGCGCGTTGTAGCCGTGAAAACCCGTGCTCGGCTTCCCTTCCTTCAACTCGATCTCGTTCGGTCGGTCGTAATTGTCGTACCACGGGCTGAGCCAGACGGCGGTGACGCCGAGGTCTTTCAGGTAGGGCAGGCGGTTGATCACGCCCTGTAGGTCGCCGCCGTGATAGTAGAACTTGTTGTTGCGATCGTAGATGCCGCGTGATTGCGCGGGGTCGTTGTTCGAGGTGTCGCCGTCGCCGAAGCGGTCGATCATCAGCATGTAGATCAGATCGTCGGGCGAGAACCCCTGAAACCGACCGGCACGATTAAGCGGCGGCAGTATCTCGAACCGCGCCTCGCCCGCGCCCGCCGGAGTCGTCACGTGCAGGCGACGCGCGCCGGGTGCGGCCTGCGGGTCGATCACAACGTCAACGAAGAGATATGTGCCCGCCGCGTTGATGCGCGTCAGCCCCGTCCGCACGCCCGCGCCGACGGCTTCAACCCGCGCCCCTGTCAAATTCCTCCCACGCAGCATGACGCGCACCGGGTTCAACGTGCTGCCCGTCCACCAACTCGGCGGCTCGACCTTCGAGACTTCCGGCGCACCCTGCGCGGAGGCCATTGAGACGGCGAACAGCGATAGCACGACGAGAACGGCAAGACGATTGAGCGACGCGCGACGTGAGATGTTCATATTTGTTATGAGCCGTTATTTGCCGTGTGAATCAAAGAATAAATGCTGACGGATGGACGATGAACTTTGACTACGTGAACGCTTTTATCATTCCGCCTTCGTCCTTGCTTTTAATGCTCGTCGGATTTGAGGTCGCTGACTTCCGCCTTCGAGTTGCGCCCGTAGAGTTCGGTTAAGGCTTTGAGCCGGTCGCGCAGGTCGTCGGCGAGCGCGCCCGCCGTGTAGCGCCATGACCAGTTGCCGGTGGTGCTGTTGGGGAGGTTCATGCGCGCGTCGTTGCCGAGGCCGAGGATGTCTTGGAGTGGGATGATCGCGATGTTGCCGACGGAGGCGAGGACGGTGCGGATGAAGTCCCAGTGAATCTCGCGGCCATCGGAGTTGAGATAGTCGAGACAGAACTTGCGCTCGCTTTCGATCTGGGCGGCGGCGCGTGTCGAGCCTGCGCCCGCTTCGGATTTGAACCAGCCGACGGTCGTGTCGTTGTCGTGCGTGCCGGTGTAGACGGAGATGTTGCGGTGGTAGTTGTGCGGCAGGTCTATGTTCTTGCTGTCGCCGCCGAAGGCGAACTGGAGGATGCGCATGCCGGGGAAACCAAAGTCGTCGCGCAAGCGCTCCACGTCGGGCGTGATGACGCCGAGGTCTTCGGCGAGGATGGGGAGATCGCCGAGGGCGCGTTTGATGGCTTCGAAGAGTTCGCGCCCCGGCGCGTTGACCCAGTGGCCGCGCTCGGCGGTCGTGTCGCCGCCCGGTATCTCCCAACTCGCGGCAAAACCGCGGAAGTGATCTATGCGCAGGATGTCCACCATGTGCAGCATCGAACTGACGCGCGCGATCCACCAGCGGAAATTGTCGGCCTTGAGCCGCTCCCAGTCGTAGAGCGGGTTGCCCCAGAGTTGGCCGGTCGCGCTGAAGTAATCGGGCGGCACTCCGGCGACGACGCGCGGGCTGCCGTCTTTGTTCAACTTGAAAAGGTGCGGGTGCGTCCACACGTCCGCCGAATCGTGCGCGACGAAGATCGGGATGTCGCCGATGACGGAGACGCCCTGCTCGTTGGCGTAACGCTTGAGTGCGTGCCACTGTTTGAAGAAGAGGAATTGATAGAACTTCTGCGCGCTCACCTGTTCGCGCAAACCTTCGCGCGCGGCGGCGAGCGCGGACGGGTCGCGCCTGATCATCGGCGGCTCCCACTTGTTCCAAGCCACTCCGCCGCGCGCGTCTTTCATCGCGCGATAGAGGGCGTAGTCGTCGAGCCATGCGGCTTCGCGCTGGCTGAAAGTCTCGAACGCGCCGCGCAGGGACGTGTCGGTCGAGTGGTGAAAGTTTTCAAACGCACGTCGCAGTAGTTTGTTTTTGAACTCGATGGCCGCGCCGAAGTCAACGCGTTCGTCGGTGAAGGCGGGCGCGCCGTCGAGGTCGCGTTTGGCGAGCAAGCCTTCGGAGACGAGGCGGTCGGGACTGACGAGCAGGGTGTTGCCCGCGAAGGCCGAGAAAGACTGGTAAGGCGAATCGCCGTAGCCGGTGGGGCCGAGCGGGAGCACTTGCCAGAGGCTCTGCCCGCTCGCGGCGAGAAAATCTATGAAGCTGTAAGCCTCTGCGCCCAGATCGCCGACGCCGTAACGCCCCGGCAGGCTGGTCGGATGCAGCAAGACGCCGCTCGAACGTGAAAAACTCACAGACGAACCCCTTAGTCTTAAGAGTTGGACAGAGCTAAATTCGTTTATCTCGCTTGCGACTACTTTTACAACAGAGGCCGCGAGATCATCAAGCCGCTCGCCCCGCGAGAATCAGGGAGCGACCTGCGGGGAAACTCTATAAGCGACCGCCGTGCGCGCCGGTACGGTGAGACTGATCTCGCCGCCCGCGACGCGTGCGCGCTCGCGCGCCACGACGAGCGGGACGAGTTCCGCGCCGTCCGCCACGCCGACGAACGCGGCGGGCGCGTTGATCTTCTTCGGCGCGGCGGCCCGGTTGAAGGCGAGGATGATCGTCTCTCCGGCGAACTGTCGCGCGAAGGCGTAAGTGTCTTCGTCGGCGGCGAGATCGACGAGGCGACCGTGGCGCATCGCCGCGTGCTCGCGCCGGAGTTTCAGCCAGTCGCGCGTCCACTCGAACATGCGCTGCTCGCGCGCGGTGCGCCCGCTCCGTTCAAAAGCGTTGCGCGCGTCGCCCGCGAAGCCGCCGGGAAAGTCGCGGCGGTTGTCGGGGTCGTCGCCGCCTTCCATGAAAATCTCGTCGCCGTAGTAAAGCTGCGGGATGCCGCGCACGCTGAAGAGAAATGCGTGGTGAAGCATCGAGCCTTCGAGCGTCATGCCTGCGACGGAGGCGATGCGGCGCACGTCGTGATTGCCCGTCATCGAGACGAGCCGCGCGGCATCCGTGTAGAGCGAGTCGTTCCTGAGCATCGAGCGGAGCGCGGAGGCCGGGGCTTTGTTCGCAAACACGTCGAGCGACGTTTGCCAGAGCGGGAAGTCGAAGAGCGCATCGAGTTCCGTGTCCGTGCCGTCCCAACCTGTACGCCCGCCCATGAAGTAAGAGACGTGGATGGGGTCACGGTCGAACACCTCGCCGACCATCCACACGCGCGGGTGCTGGCGACGCAGGGCGACGCTCAGGTCGCGCATGAAGGCGCGCGGCATGTACTGGATCGTGTCCTGCCGGATGGCGTCCATGCCCGTGATGCCGACCCACCAGAGCGCGTTCTGGATTTCATAACGCGCCACTTCCGGCTCTTCCTGATTCATGTCGGGGAGATCG
>Ga0307513_10004116_pt1 | contig 19494 bp, 15 predicted proteins | sample 15_EM_MG_FD_202174 | JGI IMG/M metagenome (GOLD analysis project Ga0307513, IMG submission 202174) | Populus trichocarpa ectomycorrhiza microbial communities from riparian zone in the Pacific Northwest, United States - 15_EM | ecosystem: Host-associated > Plants > Roots > Unclassified | place...
TCCTCAGGGTGACCCTGTACGTAACCCTTTAAGGAAAATTCCAAGTCGCCCTGACATTATCACTATTAGACGTGGGCTCAGCAGAAGATTTGCTACTACAAGACCCCAAGGGGGCTGGTTCGTCCTATGGAACGGAAGGGGCTGATTTATTCAAATTATCTCCTATCACATCGCTGGGTTGCGTCTGTGACGACGAGACTTGTGTGCCATCGATAGGAGACCAGAAGCACAAACGGGATAGAAGAAAGAAGCGAGTCAAAAGAAAGTGAAAAGGGGAAGGGAAATGGAAGGGAAGCGGGGTGAGCAACGATCCGCCCAAGAAAATCATCGAAGCAACACCGTCCATGGACAAAGTCGACAAGGATTATTTAGATGGCGCGCTCTGAAGACACTCAATTTGGCTCAGTTCCGTCGGTTACCTCGTCGGCGTGCGATCTCGTCCGCGGAGCAACGCGTCGAATGTAGTCAAGAGCGAATATGTCTATCTCAGCTTCACGATCCTGAGTAGGAGCGGAGACGGCAAGACGGGCGACCCTCGCACTTTGACTGGGACGCCAGTGGGGTTGTTTGAGTTGAGCCACATCTGACTTGCATGACGAGAACTCGGTAGTGTGATGATTGATACCAGGATACTTTTTACTCACACCACTTGTGATGTATTTTAGCTTTCAGTCAAGATATAACCGCATCGCATTGAACCGACGGGGGATGGGCATGCTGCTTCTCTGCTCACTCGGACCGACCCTTTCGACCCCACTACGTCGTTCCATATTCATATTGATTCGCCAGTCACCGAAAATTTGTTCACTTAGGGGCTGAGGGTATTCCCGAGCTAAGAGGAGCCCAAAATGGGGAGGGTGTGCGGATCACGTATTGCGTCGTTGGGACGGTTATTCAAGTTTGTTTTAGGTTTGCTGATGGTGATGCTGTTCGCTGTTCGCTGTTAGTGCATCAAAAATTGGCACGTCCGATCCATTTACCGCGGCGCGATGCTGTGTACTCTTCATTTATTCTTTTACTCGACCTATTCCGGTTTCAGCTAGACAAGATTACGCGCGCACAGACGCAGACTGCGTGCCAACGTACTTGGTTGTGGCTCCGGCTCGGTGACGGAGAGACATGCAGGTGGGTTCGCCCACTATTCACCGCTACTCACACGACAGCCACCTACACATGTACACGGCCCTGACCCTGGATTCCAAACCAAAACTAAACCAATTCCAACAATACATTTTAATCTGTAAGCGAGATCAGCGAGAACGACGCTTAATCCTAATCTAGTTATCTCGAAACTCGGCCACTTACCCCGTCTCTTCTGTCCCTCTGTCCCTCTGTCCCTCTGTCCCTCCTTCCGGCGTAATCCCTTCAGGGTCGTGGGACGTGTCGCGCGCGTCTTCATTCATCCTCCCTCACTTCATACCCACAATCGGCTCTCGACGGATCGTGGCCGGTCCATATGTACATGTCTTCGAACCCCCCTGGTCCCCTCTCAGCCTCACATCCTTTTCACTCCACGCTCGTCGACCAGGTGTCGCTCCCAGTCCAACACGTCCAGCTTGCTCGCGCGTTCTCCCCACCCGAGACTCTCCCGCTATATAATGCGAATACCCTATCCTCACTCTACGTCTATGTTCCACTCTTTACACCCTCCTTACTCACATACTCGTCAAATGCCTAGGCACCCCTCGACCGTTGGGTCCCCTCGGACGCCTCGATGGCCGCAAAAGGATGGCAAGATCACGAGAGAAGAATATAATGACAAATTGTAGGGATACAATCACCTTTTTCTTGGCTCTCTGGTGCGCCGCAGTGAGGTGAGTACGTTTGGGAACGACTGACGAAGCGAGACGAGACGAGACGTACCGAGCCCTGCCATAGCCGTCTCTTCTGGATGAATTCAAGAATATGTCGATCGAGATTAGGATTCACAGGAGAGCCCAACCTTCCAGCTATGACTGACCCATTGTTTGGTCCATGCTTGAAGTCACTGCCGTGGTGTTCTTTCCTGGCGGTTCATCTCCCCGTACTCATAGCACCTGTAGTTGTCACCCGCACCAAATTGTTCTACGTAGATCGACTGTTCACAACCCCCGATTCCTTCACAGCGGCTTCAGCCAATTTCCGCTCTAGCCCAGATCCACTGCCTGAATCCCTCGCCCTGGGAACGAGGGGATATCAAGTCGGTGTCGCCCCAACCATGGTTGCGAAAAGGGCTTGCCAGGTTCCTCACACTTTCCAATTGGAGCATTCCAATTGGAGCAATGAGGATAGACGGTCGACTTGAGCCACAACACGAATGAGGTTTTGGTTTTTGCAGTGATCCCGCGTTTGGCAATGGAATATACTGCTGGCGGCATTGCTGTGGAGTCGTCCTCGACAGGCGACAGGACATCGTCGTTTTGCAGACCGCAAGATCGTTGTCAATGACTATTGGTGCACATTTGGAGGCTTATGAATCGCCAAGTCTTCGAAGGTGGCAGGGTAATTGATAGGCTAGGTTGAGGCATTTTGCGCCGTCTTCTAGGACCGTGCGCGGTGACTGAGCCAGCGAAGCAATCCAGAAGAGGTACCTCATGAAGGGCCGCGCGTGAGTTGCTATGGGTGAGGGAGGATCAAAATACAGTATTGATGCTCGGCAGGTGATGGCAGATCGGTGGCTGGAGGCGAAAGGCAATAGCTAAGGAGGGACGATTGAGCAAGAGCAGATGGTAGAAGGGCGTGTACGTATACCGGGTTCAGTGTTCGATTCGGTCGTTGTACACCATTGAGTCGGATTATCGCAGGCTTGTGCTTATGCTTCATCATAGAGGCGTATTCCGGAGGGACTGACGCTTGAACGGTGCGGTGCGCTCCTATACGGGCGAATGCCACGCAGGGACGGTTTCATGCCTTGGGAATGCGAGGGCGGAGAGGGCGGCCTGTTCGGTGAGGTGGCTGCGCACGTGGACGAGGTTTCTTGAGCAAGTCGCAAGCCGCTAGTGTCCAAGACCGGACGAGCGCAGATAGCCAAAGAGAAAAGTGAATTCGAAACGCCTATTGCTGGTGGGTACACATGAGGATGTGGGTCTGGGTCTGATGGATCTCGACGCACTATAAACAGTGCTCCAAATGAGATAGTCACAAGAAGGTAAAAGATAGAAGCTAGATGGAGTACCTTACAAGGTCCGCATCAAGACTGGTCACGCAAGTAGAGGAGTGCGACCTTTTGGAATTCCAGCGAGATCGCAACCCGGGCAGAAGAGGCGGCTCGTACAAAGAGTGCGATAGTGTTCGGGGGACACCGGTACCGTTGATAACTCCGATAATTCTGGCTCGACTCTATGATGGATGGACTAAAGCCTTGGAGGACAACGCACCGCGAAGACGGGGCCGCTGAGATAGAAAGATTATCTGAAAAACTGGGCGTCACGATCCAAAGGCTGTGCCATGATCGACAGATGCACATAGTCACTCCCGCCAATGCTGACATTTGTAAAGAATTCACAAAATGGCGTCTACTAGAGTTGAACTTGAGGTCTGAGCATAGCTGTTCACTGATATAAGTCATACAAACAACCCACGGGAGTAATCAACGAAACCAAGCCCTATGAGTGCACTTCTTAACGACCGCATTCGCTGGACCCCACTTCGATAATGTGGGCAACAGAAGTGGTGTGGTGTAATGAGTACTACACATAAGCCACATTCATAAATATGCCGGCTTGTAGGCGGCAGGCGAGGGGCGGTACGAGCCAGAAGGTCGTCCATAGTGAACGCAAGGGTGGAGAAAGCTACAAATCATCGCGGGAGCAGAAGCCCTGAACGATTTCAAGGACCGCAAGAGAGAATTAGCACCTGGCGGAGATCAAGTGGTCGCATGCAACCTGCCACCGTTGATCGAGCGCTTCCAGCTTCAGGTAAGTCCTCTGCCCCTAGAAATCCCCCCCGGGATGTGTGGTTTACGGGATGCTCAGTGCCCCAATGGGGGACTGGCGCGAAGGCGACGCGGATTGCTCTGAAGCAAACTGTAGCACTGCTTCACTAGTATTACGAGAGACATACCCAGCAGGCATATATCAACCTCTACCTCTGCGTTCAACCTCTTCAGGGCTGGTGGAGGCTTCGAATAGGGGCTTCTCAACGCGCCCGAAGACAGTATAACAGTGTTCTGAGCTAGAAAATAATTGTGACAGTGCGTCAATCCCCAGTTAAATGCGACCTAGGCTGGAACTACACCCGGGGAAATAGGGGAGAATTGATTGTCCGGGACTACGATGAGGATTCACGAGAATATGTATTAATCTTGCTAAACTGATACTTATGTATCTGAGCATTTATCACTTTACAGTACGATAGGTGGGGTGGGGGGTAGTGATAATCGAGTCCTGCAACAGACCAACAAATATATCACCAGTGAACGCCGAGATACTTTACAACCACTCCACTGGCTTTCGAGTTAATTTGGCTCTGATGAACAATGGCTATGTGTCGCTTTAAGTTGCGTGGAATGATCTGTAAATTACTAGTTCGATTTCTAAGACGAAGTGAGATATAAATCGAGTAGTTTGCATACCAGAGATCACATTTTATCTTTGCTTCTTTGGTGCGTATACAATGCACTTGCTTGCCGTCTTTGGAAGCAAAGCGAACGCGGCTGAAGGGTATAAGATCTTTGAGTTGGTCTCCGGAGTATAAAATTCACCACGATTTCCGATTGCAACCACCCTCGCATCGAAACGGCTTATGGCCGAAGTGATGAGTGATAGCTCGGGTCCGCGGTTTGCCGATCCAAAGCAGCGGTGATTCTCATCGAACAACAGCATATATATTGACTGTCCGCAGACACCACAACCCTGGGTATGGTGTCGCCTGAGGGACCAATCGTGGGCTCAATGGTTTGCTGCTGAAGCCACCGAGATGCCCGAATTGCGGAGCGGATGACTGATAAATCCGTAGATGAATCAGCATGAGTGATTCTTGAGGGTATCTGTTGCAAAGGTCCACCGCTTCGTAATAACTCCAGGGAGCCTGATGATGGTCCGCATTGGGATAACGGTGAAACGGGTGCATGATTTGCCGAGATTTTCCACTTACGGGTTTCATTACCCGGAACCGAGGGAATCGACTTGTGATCTCTAGTCTCCTGATGCTGTCTGTCGATGATTATGCCCGGCTTTGGGCGGAGAGCATCTTTTGACGTCGGTCGAGCTGTGGGCCTGTGGGCAGGTGGGCCGAAGATCATAAATCTACATATTACATGTGGTCAATCGCCGCATGACTGTTTTCTTTATGCTTCAACGTGGATGACGTGCATGGTATTTCGGAGCTGGGAGCACAGGACGGTGAGAACGGTTCTGAGGTCACTTCTCTGTACAGGCCATTAAATTGGCGGTAGCGACCCCAATTAGGATTTAACGAGGTGGCCATGCGTAGTGCAGCAAGCGATGAACTATTGAGGTGCGATAAAGGTTGATTTGAAGACGACCTAGGATGGAGGCGGAAAGTGAAGATGTGACCCTAAGACCTCTTTGTATTGATGGAACACTGCACCGAGAGTGCCCATTGTCCCGGAGGTTGGAGTACGCTTCACTTCACCGATGCTGTCGTTCACCTGAAACAGGTTTACGATGGTGTGGGCAGCAAATGGCGATATAAAGAGGTGAAAATTGTGTGCAAAGTGACAGGGGACACTGAATGTACAGTTCCTGGGCGGACAGTAGAGGCGAGTCTACCTGAGGAGTCTGCCAAGGTTGTTGGATTGGTCAGACTTGTCCTCTGACCATATCTCCCACATACGATGCCGTCTCTTGTCGCACTCTAGGGCACGAGGTGGATACAACGGGATGGCGGGCGTCAGAAGGTGTCTGGGAACAGTCGACTGTCAAAGGCCAGGAGAATCCTCCACGTTGCTACGCCTCCGAAGGTGTCCACAAATGAAATGCGGTCGACTCCCGGGGGATATTAGGATTGAACTTTCAAGGGTGTTGATGGTCGCTATTGGTACTGATATGTGGGTGGGAGATTGCTGGAAAGCTTCCGACCCCATGACAATGGGCGGAAGGCTAATTGACAGTGGCTCAGATCGTTCCTAGCGGGGTTGGCCCAACCACCCAGTATCTATATTCATTTGTCACCTCCGTCTGCTGATCTTCTCATCATTCGGAACCGCACTGACGTGATTCCCGAAGGGTGGCAGACCCTGAACAGGGCGCTGCCAATACAGGAAGGACGGGTCCAGAGAAGCCGCCGGAAAATCCCCAACTAGAGACCAGCACCTGGGCGTTCTCACAGCAAACCAGCGGCCGTTGCTTTGAATGCCACCCTGCCTGCCAACAACTTACAACAACGTACAAATAGGCGTCGCGGGGGCCCTCTCGGTATCAAGAATTAAGGCACATGTATATAAGACGGTATGAGTGTATGAATTATACGAGGAACTATATGGGAAATTCAAGCCGGTCGCGCAAAATCGAAACACGATCAATTAGGGAGAAATATAGGTCCAGCCAATATAAAAAACGAAGTCGGTGAATTATGTACCTTGTATGTATTCAGGTAGATAGCCAAGGAACGCTCAAGCTTGATGCTGGTCTCGCAAGTGGCGTGGCAGGTTTTGTTTGGAAAACATTCTTACTGGAATACTGTAGCCATGTACGGTCAGAACGCGGCTCTAAGACGTAAATTAGAGACCCAACTCACCATTTTGGGCATTGAACGGCTGGACGTTCTATATGATCCTTGACTCCGCGGCGTTCTGTGAAACGTTGACCACTGGAAAGCCGCTAGTTAACAGTAGTAGTGCAATCAGTAATATGAAGCATACCATTCCATATTTCCGCATTGACCCATACAGGGATAGGGCCTATGGTCAAAATGACCCCGGAGATGCGAAACAAGACGTTCAGCTCTGCGTTCCAGCTTTCCACACAGGCGACAAGCCATTGCCGATTCGTCGATAAGCTGGAAATAACACGATTTCCCAACCAATGCTGGTTCTTCGACTTGGTGCAACCTCCATGAGGCATTTTGAAAGCCCGCAACGATTCTACAAATAGTCGGGTCTGTGATTGATAGTGATTCTATTGGTTCAGCGAGAATTCTACGCGGCCCGTTGTCCGCCTGACGGTACGGAGTCAATCCGAGTGCCTGCTTCATTAATAATACAGGGGAGGTTGGTAATCCAGGAGTCTGAGGCGATGTAGGAGATTGATTGGCAAATACATCCGCTATGATAGTGATTCCTTGATTTTGACCGACCTGCCTGTAGAACATTGAAGGGCTGCTTGTGGTCAGCTGAAGAGGCGAAATGGTCGTACTACCAGTATCATAAGATCCCAGGAGGTATTTGGCGTGTCCTTGACACAGCGACGATTGAGGATTGACAGGACAGGGACGGTTGTCGATGAGAGTCGGGAAGCCTTGTTGCGACCTCCCAACAGGTTGTTCTGGTAGGTGAATGGCTGTGTCGTACTGGCTCATATTTCCAGCAAACGGAATGCAGTGGGTCCGTCCCAAATCTGACATACACCGTAAGTGTGCGGTTGAAACTCATATTCCGAACGTACCGCCCTCAAGGTCCACCTCTTTGGTATGATTTTGATGCGCAAAAAGTGAAGCGGAGCCACAATCCGTTGGGTGGAAGTGTTCGAGTTGAGTCGGGAGAAATGGGGCAGACAAGCCCGTGGACGGTGGGTCGCGCTTATAATAGTTGTGGTTCGAGACATCCCCTCCTGAACGAGGCTGCATATTCGAGTGCAGAAATGACTTGGAGGCCAGAAGGGTGTCCGAGCCTCCTTATAACAGCGCACCCAGCTGGGGCCGGGTTCTCTGTCCCAAATTGAACTGTCAAGTGGGTTACACGCACCCATATAGCGGCCACGGGGTGGGCTCAGTAACTCCCCGATTCCTTTGGCACGCTGTGTTGGGTTTGGAAGGTGCCGATACCGAGCGACCCTGGAGCGAGAATCCCAAAAATAACGAGGCAACCAATTGCTTTCAACACAGAACGAGCGCGCTAGCCTATCATCTAAACGGAGATAGGCAAGGACGGATGCTTCCCGCCCTGATTTTGGGGTGATGAGGTTAATTACAACGTGCATATCACATAAAAATCCAGCGGGATGTACCACAGGCCAATAGGCGCGAGAGAAGCTAAGGAGAGGGTCAGCGTATAAGGCGGCCTTGCCCAACGCATGTTGACGAGGCGCTTGTTTGAAACCTAAGCGTGTTGCCGAGAGAAAAATCCTGTATAGCTGGGTTCCGACGATTTGGTAGATTTGGGCGAACGGATTGATGCGAAGTAGCCCTTGTTCTAAAGGGGAAGCCCTTCGGATCAGTATTCCAGACATCGAAGAGACATGCCTCTTGTGACGCGAGGCCCCTTGCAACGGCCGTGGGAAGAGTGGAGCTGCTCTAGAACCGCGAGGCAGGTTGCACCGCTGTCGCTCAAGAGCCCGTGGTCTCCGTTAAAACATCAACAAATCCAGGTTTGAAGATAACAAGGCCCTGTGGTCATGTACCGGCGAGCACGCCTTGGCCAAATTCACTACCACATGGTTTCATTAACCCCCCGAGCTGGAAGTAAAGCAGCTGCTAACTCGGGTAATTTTACATAGCCCGTGCTTCCCCCTTCCGATGTCGAGGTGGTCAAGAGTGTCTTCTAACTCCGTCTTCAGCTCAGCGCGATATTATCTAGCCTTCGATTTGCAGGTATCATTCCATGTCTACTTCGACTAGAAGGATCAGGTAGAAGTTTTACCTGGCGCGGCGCACTTCTGAGTCGAGCATGAGTCGAGCATTTGTTTTGGGGGTGAACGAAGTCCCTATGGATTCGCAACCAGTAGGATCCTTTGAAATAGAGTGTCCTTAAGTGAATGTATTCTCTATTGTGTGTCAACATCAGGACGTATTTATAACTGTTAGCGAGATTCCGATGTACTCACAAGACCTAGTGTCCTAATACATCCGCATACGAAAGAGGATGTGCACCCGCTCCGGTCTGCAATTCCAAAGAAAGATTTAACCCAGCTTTCCGCTTTCTTGCTGTCATCACACGAAAGTAGTGGACTTGCCTTTCATACCCAATCTGCCATGCTCACCGTATTGCTTGAATTGGAGCACTCTTCCAGTTGGACTCGCCTGCGCCCTGCGGGTTTACAGCCAGTTTTCCACTCGATACCCAAGCCTAGCCTGATGCAAGTACTCCCCACAGTATGTCTCATGCATCAAACTGGGTTTGGGCATTCTTCTTCGGCCCCGACAACTGTTGAAGAACCCAGGGCCGCAATCAGGAACCAGAAGCGGTATCAGCACTCTGCAACGCATTAAACGCATTAAACGCGTTCATTGAGTTGCATAGGGTACCGGAGTGAAATGCTGGTACTCATGAAAGACGGCGCGTTTCTTTACTTGTACACTCCTTTCTATGAGTGACTTCACAATGCGCTCGTCCACGTTACTTTACAGCACCTGATTGCTTGGCCCCGTCAACTTGCCTTCACCAGTCGACAAAAATTGTGTTGAGAAGTCCAACCCGAGACTGTATTCGAAAACTACCACAGAGTGGCTCATCATATATCGCCTACCCTTCGGGAGTACATGTCATATGGAGCCCAAGATCCACATGTGTCAAAGTCGAAGAAATTGTTGCATGGAGATGCTAGCAGCCCGCCGCCTCGAGAGGGTGTCGGCCGTTAGCTGTGATCTTCCTGGTTTCGATTTAGATTAAGGCGCTTAGTATACACGTCTCCACTGCTTTGACTCTGGGTATGTTTTATTCCAATAGCCGGCGCTGGATTATAACAAACCAGATATTGCATAAGAAAGTGGGGAGTTGCCACCGTGAGTACGTTTGTAATGTTACAATGACCTCACTGGGCCAATTGTAGCGCTTGCCGCTGCACAAAAATGTCAGGAAATCGAAAGTCGGATACAGCACCAGACGTCTCATGAAAACCAAGGTAACTCGTGAAGATATGCTATTGAGCTTGATCCTTCCGCCGGTGTCCCTTGCGGGCCCATCCACAACCCCGCTGCAACACCACTTCCCACTGCCCTTGCCTAGCAACTTTGAGAAGCGACACGACGCCCCTTGAAAACGGAGGACCTGGTGACCACGCGGTCTACTCAACGACACAAGCGCACAATGAGGCAAGCATTAATTCTCAGCGCTCGCTCGCAGTCCGAGATCAATTGGCAATTGGGCTACTGTCCCAATCACGTCACCGGACGGTCCAGTTTGAGGGTGTCTGTTCGCCCAGTGCCGAGTCTGGCGGATTCCCTGCCCGGTCGCCACTCCCACCCCTTGTCAGGGGACACCTGCCCACCCGACTCCGCTAGTCTCAGCCCTGAAACTCGCCCGTTTGCCAGCGGACATTGAGCATGCTTCCGAGCCCGACTCTAAACTGACAGCACAGCCTGGGTTGCCGGGCTCGGCCCGGTGACACGGAGAGGCCTGAACCTAGTAACCTCACGGAGGTGAAGAGGTAGATGGTACTGTCAAAAATTAGGAAATTTTTAGCCATAACGGGACCACCGCCCTAAGGAGTTGCGTCAGAATAGTCTGGGGTGAACTGGAGCAAAAAACCTACAAACTAGCAGTAGGTAGTATGCTTTTCAATGCCTATAGTCAGCAAATAGACCACTCTCCATTAGTAACAGAATAAAGACGTCTGAGCCAAACACAAAATAAACCACTCCGAGGGACTGCAAAGTGTAAAATAGGCAATCGTAGGGTGCCATTTAATCATGATGAGAGCCAGAGTTAAAGTGAGTGCAGGGTAAGGGTTCTATTAATCGCACAGAAGTAAAACAGCAGCCAAAAGGACACGCTATGTCCCAGACGAAGCTTCATTATCGGTAGGGGGTAAATTCAGTCCCGGTCTCATTGGACAGCTCATTCGTTCATGTCGTAACTTATTTCCTGGCCGGTTGCCAAATGATTCTTGGCTGGAACAGGAAATCAGATACGAAAAATCTATCGGTTTCTGGACTGTGTACCAGTATTGGCACAGGACAATGCGCCCTGGTTCTTCCGGGTAATGATTTTCTTCGTGGCGGTCCCGATCTTGCCGTCGGACACAACGATAGGGACTGGACGAGGGAAAAGAGGGTATGTAAACTAATACCATCTTCAAATAGTAAAGATTACACGCTTACCAGGTAGCACAAGCGTACACCCTATAATCGAGATGAGCTTTTGCATGGTTCTTTGCGTGAGTGCTTTGAGTTGTACGTGTAGAGCACAAGGTCCCGAGGTCCTCCTGATCAAACAAAATACATAGGAAAGAATCCTTCCCGGAGACTCTCTCCTTGCGGTAGAATGGTTCAAACAAGGACAGAGGAAGTTGGTTATCCTCATCAGGATGCAGCCAGAGGGGGTCATCTAGAACCTTATCAAATGATTCGAGCAAATCTGAAGGTGCTGTGTTGCGGAGCTCCGCTCTCTTGACCTCGCGTTCGGCCAATGTGGCGTGTTCCGGCGGGTTACTGCGTAGCACCTGAGCTTCACATCACGCTGCTCGAGAATCTTGAAAGACCTTACCTCTGCTCTTGCATGTCTCCCCCTAGAGGATCAGTCGGCCCATCGTCCCTTGGTGATGTCTGAATGTTCCCGCATCAACATCACGGTCCTAGGAGAAGGCGGATAACCCACTGGAGCGCTCATGGAATCCAGGCAGGACTCAAGCAAGTCGAAACGGTTTTGGATGTTGTTTGGGTGTTTTCCTCGAGCTAAGGCCAATAAAAGGGCGGCAGGCTCAGAAGAGGGGCAAACAAGCCAGATCGATCACTTGAGTTGATGGCTTGCGACTTGTGATATTGTGGGTCTCGTCTCAGATAAGTGGGCCTCATGATGCCGTTCTGGCTGTGGACGGCCCAAATTTTTCCGCCCTGATTGGCCGCGAAGGTCACGTCAGGAGCCTGATTAGACTGAATGAGGTGTAGTAAATGCGGAAAAAATTTACAGCAATCACTGGGATCCTGAAAGGCGCCACAGAGAACGGTAACAGCCACAGTCCCGCGTTGACCCGGCCTCGAATGTGACTGCGAAACCCAGTCGTGGAACAGGAAACAATGACCGTCCAGTGGAACAGTGAAATGCCGGTTATCCCGCGAGTTGAAGGACCTTCATGCATGGACCGAACGGATAATGCAAGATGGAGAGCACACTGAACACGTTCGGCGACGATGTTGGAGGCCTGTGATGATCCAAGGTAAACCATAGTTGTAGTGGAACCTCTTTACGCAGTCACGTCGAAACTAGAGGCCAAACCGCTGGAAAGGTCACACCGGGAGCCTGAACTCGAGTAGGGACCGGGCGCTGTATGAGGATGTCACCAGTTGTGATTATTTGACCTATTCCTGAGAGCCACTATGGTAGAAACCGTTATCGTTTGTTTAACTGGTAAAGGGCCCTAGTGGAAGCGAGCAGGTCAGATCCGGAGGCAGCCGGACAAGCAGACTGCTGTCAAAAAGAAAGTCGCAGAAATACGACCTCGCCATGGTCCGGAGTCACAGTTTTGCCCATTGAAATGGAACCACTGCAGTCACAGACTCTACCCATAGATCGATTATATAGTCATCAAAGCCATAAATTATACATGGACTCTATGTTAGTCCGGGTCACACCAGTTAAGTAATGGAAACCCCTGCAAGTAGTCAAGCACCACCTACGTACTCTCTAGGTCTTCGGTTCATTACGCTACTCGCGGCGTGCTTCGGATGCAACTCGCACAAGAGGCTTCCCAAGGCAACGCAATGGCGGCACGGAAACACACACGTACGCCACAAGTCACGTCACGGTACATGTTAAGGAGCCATACTCGCCTTCTTCACTCCGTACGCCGACCAGTACAGAGCTACAATAACATGACCGCCGCGGGCACGAGGCACCAAGGATCTTTATCAGGCCAGCTATGTATAATAAGTTCAATATCGAACGCATATTTGAACGCCTGCATCCACTAGTTCAAGCACTAATGCCACCTGAGCTGTGCCCGGCGAGACGCATTTAGAGACCTCCGACACACCCAAAACATATAACCACTACCCTGAGTAAAGTTTACATTATGCTGTGGCTACTTTGCTACCGGCAGCAGAATTGCTTACATGGCGTAGTCGCCATTAGACGCATCCGATGTTTATCCTATCGCATATCTTAATAGAATCTGCCGGTTAGGAAAAGTCCAGGGCTTGCGGCCGGCGGCCGGCGAATTCGTTTCCTTTGATGTGATTTGCTCTCCGCCATATCCAGAACGAGGAACGGAAGCGCGCAAAACCCGCTATGACATGGACGATTGCTTGTGAATTTCATGGCGAGGTTCTGGAATGACTCAGAGAGGCTGATCGAAAGGTCAGCTGAGGATGGCAAATCCATGTTGATCCATTTAGAGACCGACGCTCCATTTGTAACCTCCACTTTGGGTCCACTTCACCTGTGGACACTTTTAATTGCTAGGGCGTCTCCTCTGTCCAGCCTGGTCGGTTTTCAACATGGAACGCAGGTCTCTGGTGCGCCTGGACAGTCGGTATCTGATTGTAGGAGACTTTATCAGATTTGTAAACCTCGGACTACCTTCTAGCCACCTGCTTATGGATCATTGCGATCATTGCTGGAAGGCCCGCCTATCACTCAGTACTCCACCGCCAGGATCCCCCCATACGGGTCAATGGTCCAGGTTGCCATATCGCGTGATTCATGTGATTCATCTGCACCCCCGCCTCGATTGAAGTGGTTTGTCACCTGTCCCGACCAGGCGAACCAGGTTGGATCGACGACTCATTCGCACTACTCCTAAATCCTGGTTATATCTATTAACTTTGACGTCAGTCCCCTCATTTCAGCCACCGGCCACCCTCTGTCGGTCTCGATATGGTTTTATAACCTCTCCAAGACGATGAAGATGGCAACAGGCAACCCGCACAGTGATAACCACTATGAACTATCCCATTCCAGGATATCCCCACGGTGCCCCAGGTAAGAGTAAATGTCTCTGCACATTCGGTATATCTGAGAAATCACATCTGCCAGGTGTTGTTTACCTACCTCCCGGTACACCTGCTACTCCATACTGTCAACCCGCCTTCGCCCCAACGTACAGTGAGTCAGGTGAACATGCTCTTATGCGAGATCGTTCCTAAGCACTGCGAGCAGGTCCTCTCGTACGTGGACCAATATTACCACCGGGCTATCCAGTAGCTCGTCCGACTCATGGGCCCAGTACATTCGATCAAGCCGCTGGCCACTTAGGGTTTTCGCCGGCAGAGTCTCATTCACTGGGGCGTAGTGGAGGTACATCGCCAGATTCTCGAAAAGTATATGTGTTAATTCTAATGCACGACCCAGCTTCGCACTCCCACATGTCGCGAGCGGAACACGACTGGTTTGTGTTCTCGTCTCAGCCCTGGGCCGTCTCTGGCGGACATGAACCCATGGATGTGAGAGGCAGATCAGTCCTTCATGAATGGCTCGATCGCCCAGGACCCCAGTTATATGTTTGCAAGGTCCCTGTAAAGGGTCGTCCTTGCGGCACCGTGCATAACCGACAGGACCGGGCCCTGACGCACGTACGCAAGCATTTAAACGCAAGGCCATTCGAGTGCAACGGTCAATGTGGCAATCCCGCCTGGTGAGCAGTTCTGCCTCTTTATTATAGAATCAGAGGTTAATCGAGGTTCATAGCCGGGATACGTTTGGTGCACCAGCCTATCTCAAGGCTCACATGAACCCCGTCTCGAGACTCTGCCGATTCTGGTATGCGCATCGCATCCTCCCTGTCCAAATATCCGTGCTCACATCCAGAACAGCGGCCACGAATACCTACGTCAGAATGTAAAGCGCCACGAAGAGAACTGCGGGCGCCGGTGAAGCTAGTGTTGGACACTTACGTATCCTCGAACCCCCTATCGCTGCCGGTTTCAACTTTCCGTTCGTTCAGCTTAAAGCTTTGTTCGTCAGTACCACTCTGCTCGGGCCAGAATGGCACTTTGACCTGTCATCATTACCTAGTGTACGATAATTCTTTGTACCCTCTACTGTTGGCCTGTACCAGGGATCAGATCGTCCCCCTTATATTTGTAACACATTGTACGCCATGTACCGATATCGACAGCCGAATATAGACACTAGGCAAAATGTATCATTCCCCAACCAGGGGGCTCAATTTCAAACGAAGCGCCGGGCTGATTAGCACGAAACACGAATTAAGGTATGTGATAGCTTGATAAGGGTACATCATGATTAGTGAACACTACAAGGGACGGTGATCGGCCAAGAAAGTGAATTTATACCGCCGAAAGGGGACAACTTTTTTCTACGTGACGTTTGATGTTTTTTGAACTACTGAACGATTGCCCGCTACGTGAATAAGTTAGGAGTCAGCTCAAATAGTTTCAAGCGTCCGCCACAGTTCGACTTACCATCCCTGTGGGCAATAAATTTCTTGAGGACTGTGCGTTTTGATATGTCCCTGCATATCGCTCTTTCGGAGCGACGTGTGTCCACTGTGTGCACATGTCACCCATGATCACTGATGTTGAACCCTCGTCTCAAAACGAATTTGGAACATACCATTCGGGACAGTGATAAGGCCTCAAACCGAAATGCATTTGAATATGTTCGGTCATGTGATTTGCCTCTCTCTCTATGACGGTACAGAATGGGCATGCGTATATGGGCCCTGATTGAAGTGGGAGCAAGTGGCGAAGCTGGCGAATAAAATCCTCATCTATGGGAGCACATTGCGATTTCCATTCCGGTGATAGGAAGATCGCATGCAGGAGCGGCCTGTCGTTGTTGCTTCGAAGTTCCCCCCATAGTTGTCGTTCAACCGAACTCGGTTCGAATTGATAATACTGAGGCTGTACCCTGGCAAGTATTCTTGTTTATAATAGGTAGTATTCCTAGGTACTTGACTTACTGAATATTGGGATATTCTGCCATGTGAGCCTTCAGGGGTATTCGGGGAGCTTTTCTCAAGAGTGTTGTATGTTGGTTACGTAGAGGAACGGTTGGATGGTGGGTGATACCCAATATCTGTTCTTCTAGTCCTGACTTTATACTTGCCTCCAAAGCCGCGGACTGACATGCTCTTCACGGAGGATGGAAGAGCCAGGCAAGCCAGGAGACGAACCGACTTGTATTATTAGTGTGGATCCTGACAGGACTGCAAGCCCACCAGGTTCTTGGCTTCAAGGTGGGAGACGAGACACGGCGCCTGGACGCGGATGGCAATCGGGAAAGTGGGTCAGACGGTCTGAGATTACCTCTTCGCGTTAGAGAATGGTGTACCAATTCACCGGGAGAAAGCCCCGTTCGACCCGCCCAAGGTCGATAACGCGCCAGAAGTCTAATGAGGGCTCACAATGAAGTGCACGCCTATGCATGTATATGCAGTAGTATTCTACGTGCTATTCCGCCGGTTCTCCCAAAGGAGAATCTGTGCCCAAGCTGAGTCAAGTCGCATGAATGAATTAGAGCCTGCAAGTCCGCACCTAACAAGCTGACGTCAGAGGTCCTGAACATGACATGATGGATCAGAAGATTGTCAGGATCGTCGATTAGGTTGAGAATGTCGTCCAACCCTATTGGTGGCCCACAGGTTCGAGACCCGGTGCTGATAGACATTAATGCGTGCGCATCCGCCTGTTTGAGTTGCCTCGACTAAGTGGGAGGTCTTTCCGGAGGGGCCTTCGCGTTGGAGTGTGGTTCGGAGGTCAAGATACTCGTCCAAATGTTTGTTCTTGACTTGGTCCTATACCCTTTCTTAAAAACATACGGAGATATAACAAAGCCTCCAAGTGATTTTCTCAGCTCTTAATATGATTCCTTCACCTTTCCTCTGCAAGCACACTGCAACTCAACCGCGTGGTTCTGTTGCTCCGCCGTCTTTCCAGCTCAAAGAGGGCGGGAGAGCACTCGCCTCGCAGTCAACCACTCTTTTGCAAACCCTTGTATCATTCGTGGGCCATCCCCACCAGCCACGCTCACCAGAGGCGTAGTTCCACCGTCGCTACGATCCTGTGGCTCTACGGGCGACTTCCTGTACTCGTTTTATCTCAATTTCATTTCAGTTTGCAATCACGCGTTCTGCGGTCTCTCATTGGAACCCCCTTCATTCATCCTCCCGGGCACATCGGCTTTGAAATGGTTATCGAATCAAATCTACCTTAGATCCACACAGCAAGTTCACATCGGTAGATGCTTCAGTCGGGTACTACCTTTTCGGCGAATGCCGAAGTGAGGTTGTCTGAGCGCCGCCCGCTTCCAAAAGGAGATGTGCGTGGCGTCGGTAGCGACAAATGCATCACCGTGGAGATGCATATTGTTTGGCTCCCAAGTATTTTCACACTTCGACCCGGTTGCTACGCCGCGGACCGTCCATTGCATTCTCCACCTTCTTCCATATTTGGCAAGTCACAAACTCCATTTAATTTGTTTCCCGTCCGTTTGGCAGCGCCATTGGTAAGTCTTTCATTACTTACCATTTCTGATGAGGGTGAACACCCGGCATTTAGTCCGCCACCCGGGCCTCTCAATGACCAACCACAGTTCCGGTTAAAATCGAGAGGATCGTTACATCTGCCGGGACGCAACACACGACCTGCATCCTTCCCCCGACCACGACTCGACCTGTCCTCCATGTCCTGGAACCGCTATCCGGACCCGGGCTCCTCGCAACCTGACGACTTTTCTACTTACCTCGGCACCGGCGCCAGTACTTCGAACCCCGATGGTAAACCCCACCATACTGCTTGCCGCTATTGTTGGTTTACTCCTCGCTCCAGCGTTCAGGCCACTTAACCTACACACCATCCCTGTTGGAGGTTCCTCTGAACCCGCGATTTATGACATATTCCCAACTATGAATCACTTCGGTTTGATGCCTGGGAGTGAAGTTGCTGGCATGGCACCTGAACTCGACGCAGGCGCTTCCACCTCATTCCACCCTCGAGGAGGAGATCCATCATATCCCGCAACCTTATCTGAACATACCTTTGATGAATACTTTGGTATTACTCAATGACGTGGTTAATGCACGGGGCGCTGATTTTATCCGAACAGGAACCCCGTACGAATCACGAAGCACTCTACCCACATCGATAACTCACCCTCTGAATGTCCATTCCGACGGAAACGCTCCTTTTCTAGAGTCAACCGACCCAACCACCTTTGCGACCCAACCACCCACACAGAGTGGGGACACTGCCGCTTGGCCAAGTGCGATGACTCCGTCAGTATTATTAGTCCCACTTTTATCCGACTAATCCCCTCCAATTAAGTTATATTATGCCGTATCCGGTCCCACCATCTGTTAGATCCCACATGCCACACTGGTCTTCAAATCGCGCTAGCATAGTGTCGGGATCAAGAGCCACTCCATATCCGGCCCCTTCTCCCGTCCGCAGCACTGTGCCTGACTATACCTTGAAGGCGGGGTATGTTTCTTCTTTCACCACTAGCAATCAGACTCTAACTCGCTCGCTCCTCCTCAGATTTCAGTTCCATGTTATGGGAAGGGGGCCCTCTGCAGAACCCGCCGAGCTCAAGGAGTGGAAGCCCGATACTTCCTGGGAGTATACAATTCGCATCGAAGGTATCGAGACCCAAATGGGAGCCAAAATAAAGATCAATCTCAATAACCCCAGAGATATTCCGCGCGGTTCTCTCGGTCTTTGGTTTTATATGAAGACAAAGGGTTCGGATGATCATATCGAAGGCCCGACGTGTGGGTCCTGTGAAAAGCGCCAGCTCAGCAACGTCTCTCGCTTTAGGGACGCGATAAATGCCGAGCAACCCCGTACCAGGATAATCTGCTCGCCGTCTACCACCTGGCTACAACCGTTGCCCGACAGTACGGCTTATTTTGCAGATGTATCATTCCTGATATGGTGCCCGGCTTATCATGAAGCCAGATCTGGTCACCAAAGCCAAAGCCATGTTCGAGTGAAGCAGGCTCGGAAGCTCTTTCAGTCCGTTGGTTTCCCCATGGTATACCTCACGCGCTGAACATTCCTTGTAGACTTGTTTGCGAGCTTCGCGATCACACAGGTTGTGCTTTAGCGACTACGACACTACGCAGGACCTGGGGCGCCGACAAGCGATCCAGGGCATTCAAGAAAGACGCGGATGGGCGTTCGGGGCACCGTCCAAGTACCTCGGGTGAATTCACCACTCCCCACGTCGACAACCATATCCTACCGAGCAGTCATGCACATCTTTTGTCACCGAGCTCTGACAAACCAACACCTCTCCAACCTCCCCACCACGTACCGCCAATCAAAGTCGAGGCTTATTCTCCGGCTCATACCACATCCCCTCGTGTTGACCTCCTCTCCTCTCCTCGTGTCGAGTCGAGGTCTAGAAACCGCGTGAAAGCTCCTGTGTCAGGACCCGCAATCACATCTGCGCTTCCGGCGGTCCCGCCATCGACCCGTTCTCCTGATATCACTGTGTTGGAAGATTCTTACACCCCTGCGCTGTCAGATGATATCGTAGAGGTGCCAGCCCCTGCTAAG
>Ga0307513_10004117_pt1 | contig 19490 bp, 27 predicted proteins | sample 15_EM_MG_FD_202174 | JGI IMG/M metagenome (GOLD analysis project Ga0307513, IMG submission 202174) | Populus trichocarpa ectomycorrhiza microbial communities from riparian zone in the Pacific Northwest, United States - 15_EM | ecosystem: Host-associated > Plants > Roots > Unclassified | place...
GAGCTGTCTATTGTCCGTCTTGCGTCCGTTATCGGGAGTGACACCAAGACCCGGAGAGAATTCACCCAAGAGGGTGATTAACGTCGGGCGACCCAAGCTGGTTTTCTTCGAGTCGTTACACGCCCTTCAAAGCACGATTTGCTGACCTGCTGGGTGACAGCAGAGATGGGTTGCACAAGTACGGTTTTCAGGACGTGGGCAATAGCACTCAACGCTTGAGCGCAGGGTCCATCGTGGACGGGTGTTGCGTTCTCCAGCTGGTTTCTTCGTGCAAAAGCCGAGTGCTTGCGGTAGTTCGGTGGGCGCGGGATAGATGGAGTGTCGAAGGAGACTACGGGCTGAGACAAACTCCGACGCGGAGTGCCTAGACCGTGGCGATAACGGCTCTGTTGAGACGGTTTCGATCGACCCTTCAACGTGGGACTCTTCGAGGACTTCGATGGCTAGAGGAAGCGCGAGTGTGTCAATGCCAAGGCCAGGGCAAAGAGAGGCTTGGCGTGGTGGATGTAAAGAAATGATACCTCTTGTGTGGAAGCCGCCGTAGAAGCCGCCGTGGAAGCCGCCGTGGACGGCCTACTCCTCGCATCAACACAGGTTTTTTCCGTAGAGAGGGATTGCTGGTCAACGCTGTTCGTGGTCGATGTTCGCTGGAGGGAGGCATGCCCGCCAGCCTCAGATGTAGACGCGATGTGGCGGGATTGGTTCTTAGAAGCAAATGGCTTTCGAAAAGTAACAAAGAAAGACGCCTGAATAATATGACGCGATGAGAACGATACCGAGAAATGTGGCGGGGAAGGAGGCTGGGATAGACGCTCACCATAGCGTGAGGGTGGTCGGGGCCAGACAAATTACGTCGTGATGGTCGTCGAGACTTTGTCGTTGTCGTGAGCTCTGGTAGAGTGTCGGTCCAAGGGAGGGATGGCCAAATCAAGAACCTCACATATATAATAGTGTAGAGTCCCCCAGCCTCACCCAGTGCTTACCTAAACAGGGCAAGAACCCTGCGATTCACTCAACCCCGCAAAGGCTCGACGGGGTCATTGGTAAATTGGGCTTCTATTTCAGCCGCTGAATAACCTGAAGCGCCCCAGCAGTCTTTCCAATGGCGCCCGATATATCCCCAATTTTCTCGACATCCACCTCTCGTATTGCCTGTGCGAGCGCGTCACCCAAGACATCCAAAGCCTGTTGCAGCTGTTCTACAACACTTGACTGCCTCCCACCGGATGGAGGCACAGGTTGTCGCAATCGTACACTGGAAGCCTCATGTTGGTCTCTTGGTCTAGCTACCAGGGAGACTGGCGTCTGGGGCTTTCTGTCCTCAGGCCCAGCCTGCCATAGATTTAATTAATAGGGTCATGATGGAACATCCTATAGACTTCCGCACCTGGAAAGAAGAATCGATCAAATTCTTGCCCTTGTCCACCTTCCGCGCAGAGGTGGCTTGGCGTGCCTTCGATGTCTGTGCACCTGAGGGCGAGCCCAAGGCGGTCGAGGCTTCATCACCACCTACATATATGTTCCCACATACTACACATTCCTGAAGAGGTGCGACTAACATGAGTGATGACATCGTTCCCCAGTGGACACCACGTACTTTTCGAGCGTCCCTACCACCCGGCTTGGGGGGCCGCACAAGAGGGATGCCATGACATGTGTCATTTGGGCACTCTTCGCCGAGCATCGCATAGCCCCTCAACATCTTGGCACCGATCTCCCTCGATGCCATGTCCGACTGAGCTCGGCGCCTCAGCTGTTCAGCAGTAGGCGGTGGAAGGACGAAAGGAGGACTGGGTGGTGGTGTCACATCTGTTGGCGGTGTTGAAGCCCTGGAAGGAGGCAAGCTCGTCGTGGAGGCCAATGAGGTACGTCGCTGCGCAGGCGAAGGCGAAGGCTGCTGTGCAACATTGGATGTACCTTGTTCTGTTAGGGACTTCAGTAATAGGTGCGGTGACAGAGTAAAAAACGGACCGATCCGACCAAGGTCGCAGGTCACGCAAAGAAGTTGGGTAGGTTGTGTTGTCTTTGGTGTTCGTAGTCGTGGGAGATTGCAAGACGGACAAGAGTTATCTGTAAGGACCTGAGGAGTACGAGCGGGTCAGGTCCTCTGGCACGATCGCTTCAGGTGATCCGCACCCATCCATTTAGCATGTATTCGCCTAATTTACTGGGCACATCCACGACGCGTGACATGATTCCGGGATTGATGTCTTCGATTACGACTAGTCCAACGGTTTTGCCTCTGAAGCAAGGGAAGCAAACGGCTCAGATTTCCAACCAGAGAGGCTGGGAACCACTTGCCACGTCCGCCCATTTCCTCACCACTTAATGCGGCTCCGAAGCCCTCTACCCCTTGCAACTCTCGCCTTTGTCGTGCATTTACTCGATGTTCCTTTTGCGTTCGCGACAACCTGGACGGCTAACCGAAAGCTCGAAATGCGGTTTGTCGAATTGAACCTACAAGATTGGTCTTTTATACGAGCCCATGCAGGGAGGCAACCCGGAGACTCTGGTATCATGGGTATAACGCGTATATGGACTACGGTGGGGAATCTAAGCTAGGAAAGCGGGATATAAGGACTGAACTCGCCGTGTAGCATTTCCTATGGACGAATTACAGCCTTTATCTTGCACAGGAAGAGGTCCAGACTGGGATAATCCGTCCGTTTTGATGCCGATTATCTTCACGAATAATGCCACTCACTAGAACGTGAATGCAGGAAGAACACCGGCATGAACGACGTAGCCGGCAACTACTCCATAACGTTGGTGGATGTACTAGACACATTCCCCGTCATGGGAGATAAACCCGGCTTTGAAGCAGCCGTACGATGGGTCATCGACTGGGTCCAATACGACGTCGATACAAAACCTCAAGTGTTCGAGGTGACAATACGAGCACTTGGAGGGTTACTATCGGGACATATTTTTGCTAGTGAAGGCAAGTTCAAGCTGGACTGGTATAGAGGAGAGTTGCTCGCGCTTGCGAAGGATTTGGGCGAGCGACTGTTGCCGGCGTTTGATACACCAACAGGACTCCCATGGGCAAGGGTCCGCCAGTCTAATTTCACCCAGTTCACTCCTTTGCCTGACTATAACTTTGTTTCCGCAGATAAACCTTCGTCGAGGCGTGCCACCAGACGAAACGACACAAACTTGTGAGTGGGGAAAGCCTGTGACTGCATGCGACTGAACTACTACCATAGGTACAGCAGGCGCAGGGTCTCTCATCCTCGAGTTCGGCACATTAAGTCGGCTGACTGGGGATGACCGCTTCGAAAAGGCCGCCTTCAGGGCCTTTTTTGCGCTATGGAATCGCCGTGCGGATACTAATTTAGTTGGGAACTCTATTGATACAAAATCTGGAGTTAGTTAACTTTTATCGTCTACCTCCCGCCCGCCTAACAGAAATTCCTAGGCCTGGAATTTCCCAGATAATTCCAATGTCGGTGCTGGAATTGACTCATTTTACGAATATGCATTGAAGTGGTATGTCTTGTCTGGTGTGTTCCTATTCCTGGATCGATATTCTTCCGCTCACGAGTACTCGTTAGGGGAGGTGGAATTCCTTGATGTCTGGAATGAGGCATACGCTGCTGTGATGAAATATACCCGTGGGGCAGATGGATATTGGGTAGATTGCTCATCCTTGTTTTTGGTAATGCCCATCTAACTGGTCTAGATGCGGACAGTCAACATGTCCAAAGGCACATACTCGACCACTTACATTGACTCACTATCAGCGTTTTGGCCGGGACTTCAGGTATGTGGTCTTTCCCTTTTGTGCGATTCAACGCCTCTTACTCTAGGACAGGTTCTCGCCGGGGATATCCAGAACGCAATCAAATCTCATATCATTTGTCAGTACCACCCGTTCACCTGTGGTGTAACTCTCACAGGGCCTCGTAGATTGGAATTTATGGAGGAGATACCACGGCATCCCAGAGATGTTCGATGTCATGACAAAATCAGTCAGAGTAGGCGGCTATCCGTTACGTCCAGAGTTCATAGAGAGCACATATTTCTTATATCGGGTACGTCGTGTCCCTTGTTCCTGTATTCACATTTTCACAGTACTCGTCCTAGGCCACGCGAGACACCTTCTACCTTGATGTCGGCATGGAAGTCCTTACTGACCTCATCGCCCGCTCAAAAGTCAAGTGTGGTCTCGCTACTTTGGCGAATGTCGAGACCGATCAACTCGACGACCGCATGGAATCCTTCGTCCTCTCCGAAACACTCAAGTATCTCTATCTACTGTTTGATGAAGACAATGAATTTTCGAAATTGGATTCGAATTTCATTTTCACTACTGAGGGTCATATTCTCATGCTCAACTCGACACTTCTGAACCCAATCTCTGAAGTCAGGCGTCAGGCGAGGCGGCACGAGCACCCTCAGTGCCCAATACATCAATCTACTGTACGACCATATACCCTCGGTCTCGTTCAAGGAATACGAAGTCGGCCGGAATACGAGTATGCGAGACACCTCGCAGGGAACGACATGGCCGGAAGTGCAGCAGCTGATGATTCCGAATGGTGGGACGCCCACGGAATGTGTGAAGTGCCAAAAGTAGATGTTTACGTGAGTGTTTCACCCCTTTGTTGGGTGAGTGAGATTAACCCATGCCCTGTACAGACTTATGATTTCTTTCTGGCGAAAGAAGGCACAAGTGTCGCCGAGGACACATCAATCATCTCCCTACAGTCGAAAATATTCCCCTGGATGGATGGACTCTTATTTCAAGACGTCGCTGGCGTTAGGATTCATGCCACTAGTAGGCTTGATGGCAGGGGCTATGATATCACTAAGAGTACGTCTGTAAGGTCTCTTTCGTGAATGTACTGACGGATTTCTCTCTAGTTGGCCATTTGGATGTTCGTGCGGGGACCAAAGTCTACTTTAATGATACGTCCATCTTCGGGAAGGGCGCACCACACATGCCGGAGCGCCCAATAGCGGTCCCTATCACTTTTTACCTCAAGGCTCTCGAGGATGAACATCTCCTCTTCCATGACGCGATTCTCGGGATGAGCCCTATGAGTGGCGAGCAGAACCTCTCCGCCAAAGCGTGGACATCGAGCTTTGGTCTGGACCCGCGGGATGCATACCTAGGCTCTGCCCAAAACACTACTCCCGAGTCTCCGCCGTCACCGAGGTTCAGCCGTCAAGGCTCCCGTCTAGTTTATTTCCCCGAGAACGGCTACGGCTGCGACGCATTCTCGGACCCTAGTGGACGGATCGAGGGATCAATGGTCCTGGTCAAACGGGGAGAATGTTTCTTTATCGACAAACTTGCACACGCTCGACAAGCCGGGGCGGCGGGTGCGATTGTTTGGCAAGACGAAGACGAACCGCTCCAACCATCAGCGGAACCTGAGGACTTTCAACGTCTGAGCGGGGTCATCGAGGGAGCCACGTTACTCGCCGTCGGTTCAAATGAGGCACAACGAATCGGCTCGTTGCTCAAATTTGAGGGTGCTCACGCAGGGAAGGTAGAAGTGTGGGTACGATTAGACGATCAATGGCAGGAGGATATGGATCTCATTGGGGTGGAAGGGGTATGGCCACCAGATCAGCCTACCAAAACGCAGTCCACTGCTGGGCGGATGCTCTATGTCAACGGGCACGCACTCGCTAATACAGTGCTTCTCTTTTAGTTGAGACGGCCTGACCCTATATTTATGTACATGTACGTGGCTATTATGGGTTGAGTCTATCAGGAGCTCGAGGGAAGACAGTCGCAAGGCGAATGTTGGGGAGGTTCAAGAAGAATTGGACAATTCGGTCCAACCCTATTGCAAGACAATCAGTCAAAGTTTTCGTGCTGAGTTAAGAGATACCTACCTAGGCCAGCACCTCCATGAGGAGGAGCGCCCCACTCAAAAGCGTTCACGTAGTCGGCCATGGTTGCCGGATCAATAGGCGGTACCGTTTCTAGCATACGCTTCTTGAGGAGCTCTGGGTCGTGTACACGTTGAGCCCCAGAAAGGATCTCTTGGCCCCTCATGAAGAAGTCGTAACTATTTGAATATCGCTGGAAGATGAAAGGTCAGGCCAAATTAGGATCTCCGATCTTATAACACTCACACTATCGTGCGGGTCAGGCATCGTGTAGAAGGGCCTAACGCTAGCGGGGAACTTGTCCAGGACGAAGAAGTCGGACTTGTACTTCTCCTTCACAAGCTTACCCAAGAGCTTCTCGCTCGCCGTACTTTTTTGAAAGGTAAGATTGGTCAGCATTGAAAATAACATGCTCGAGTGCTTCACTTACTCAAGGTCCTCCAAGTCCTCAACTTGGGCGCCGGCTTCGCGAAGCATGGCGATACCCTCGGAGAACCGAAGTCTTACGGCCCTTTCTGGGACCGCAAAGGGTTCAGATGGCCATTGTTTGCGAACCCATTCGATCTCTCCGCCCGGGCCACCATACCGCTCATTCAGCTTGTTAAAGATAAAAATGAGCATTTCCTCCAAAAGTCCTACCACTTCATGATAGTGATGATCGATAGCCATTTCGATATCGAGTCCGGTGAATTCGGTCATGTGTCGCGGGCCATTGGAGTTCTCTGCGCGGAAGACCGGGCCGATTTCGTACATCCTTTCGAAATCGGCGGCAACGATCATCTGCTTGGCTAGCTGCGGGGATTGCGCGAGGAAGGCTTGACGGTCAAAGTAGCCGACTTTGAAGACAGTCGCACCGGACTCTGTGGCCGACCCCTGAAGTTTGGGGGTTTCGAATTCGATGAAACCTCGGGCATCAAGAAATTCTCGGAAGAGGTGTTTGATGCCGGAGCGAATGCGGAAAATAGCGTGGTTGGTCGTGGTACGCATGTCAACCACGCGGTAGTTCAGCCGAGTTGGGAGCGCAACCGTTGCGCGCTTTTCGTCTTCCTGTCAAATTTAGCGTTAGGGTATGTCATTAAGAGCTTATTTAAGGACCTACCGGTGCGTCTTCCGGGGGCTCAGGAGCAGTTGCAGCAGGGAGCTGGATGGGGAGTGGCTGAACTGCAACTACTGTCCATATCTTGGGAGAGTCAGGCAAACAGACAACCGACCAGATGTGGGTCCGGCGAGCGATCCGCACCTTTGCAATATGTACTTCAAATTTCTTGATCGTAGTGGCTTCCACATCCTTCTCAACCCCCATGATGGTGCCTTCGATGAGCACGATGGACTCCAACACAATGCTCCCAGCGTATTTGACCATCTGTTTCGATACCTGTAAAGGACATTGCGTAAGGACGAGGCGGAGATCGGGATCGCGTTGTGGACGAACCAGAGGCTTCTCCTGCTTATTTTCGTTAAGTTCTAGCAGACCTTGTATACTCACAAGGCCTTGCCTTAGTTCGCAGAAGAACATCTTATTCCCCTGCATACGGCTGTTTGCCAGCCTCGCGCGGAGAGTCACTGATTGGCCGACATCGTTCTCGGAAACGGTCGAGAGTTTCTTAAGTGGGGGCTTTGGAGTATCGTCCTGAGACTGGTGCAGCGGGAGGGTACCATAGCTTCCTTGTGCAACGTCCTGTTATCCCCACAGGGTCAGAGCTGAATGCAGAGCATGGAGCGAATGACCGCGTACAATCGCATTCGCAATTTCCCTGGCAATCTTTGCTTCCTCTTCTCTCCGTTTTCGCTCTTCAGCTTTGCGGGCTTTTTCTTCCTCCTTAGCCTTCTTTTTCAACGCATTCTTGGTTGCACCTGCAGGATCGGTAGGCACAGCAGCGGTCTCTTCGGATGGACCAGCCTGTTGGGCTTCACCTGGCGGTGCTGGTTCGCTCATCGCGGGAATATCGTCGATTAGGTCAGGGTCAAGTATGTGGCTGGACTGGGCTGACTCGACCACCCCGTCTTCTCGGAAACCAATCACGGTGGACTGAGACGATTCGTATCACATATGATAAGGCAATAATTTACATAAGAATGCTATGTCATAGATGGTTGCTCTACGTCGATATTTTCAACGGCTGCCTCGGCAATGAGTGGAAGGTATTTAGTCTCGGTACGTGTAGAACGCAGTTCCATGGACACTACAGTGAGTAAGACAAATCCACCAACTACAGCTGCAGGAGGGGGGTCAGCGGCTGACGCGCGCGAGTGCGCCAACGTACCAATACAACGGCGCGTGTTGTCCCATTTTGCTCGCTCCATTTCTGTGCGTAGGTCACCCATACTAAGAGTGGCGCGATGGCCGATGTCTTCGAGGTGGACGTCTGCCTTGTTCAGTTCTGCTCGTGTCTCGTTCCGGTGGTCGTCCATTTCAAGTTGAATGCTGTCAGACATGAGTAAGACAAGTAAGTTTTAATAATAGTAGGCTTACTCGTTTTTGAGTCCTGCGATGTCCTCCTTCATTATGCCGTCCAGCTGGTCGACCCCACGCCTCAGCGCAGCGGTAGCACCCATCGTACTAGCCGTTTGGTTGCGAGTGCGCATTGTAGATTCTGTTCTTAGCTCCGAGAGAGCGGCACGGAACAGATATGCTTGCTAAGGGGGGCATTATTTGAGAGGTGGCCGGAAGCCGATATTGTGGACTTACGTTATCGAGATCTTTGGTTATAAGACTTTCTCTCCTTATTTTCAGGATGCGGTCCACCAGCAATCCCCGGGTGGCAGCCATGAGGGTGTGAGCCACTGAGCTTGGAAATGTTTTCTCCAAGGCGGTGAAGAAAACGTGGGTATGGAAGGGATTGACATGGACAGGTGGTAGGCCTGTGGGTCGAATGACTGGTGAAGGCAGGTTAAGACCGCTCGATTCGTTAGGCGGGTTGGACGACTCTGGTGAGGACACCGGACTAGCAACGGTTCTGTTCATGTCCTCGAGTAGTGCTCGCGGATTTTGAAAGGACGAGGCTGCGATGTGGTTTGTGTGGTCGCCAGTGTGTGCCGGGTAAGAAGTGTCGGCAATTGAGACTCTGGCTGGGAGTGAAATTTGGTCCGAAAATCTGTGAGAATTCCGAATATGCGACCCCAATTTTAGGAATGGTTGTCGCAGGTTCATATTGGTTTTGGCAGGAAATGTGTTGGCGAAGAGGAAGGCAAGCTGGGCTACAAACACAAAACCCGGGGAGAAAGACATCTTTTTGGTTGGTATTGTTGTTGTCGTCGTCGTCGTCGTCGTCGTCGTCGTCGTCATCGTCGTCTTCTTTAGTCGTCCGCGCGTCCTCCGTCCTCGTCCTGCCACTCGTCCTGCCACCGACCCACGTGAACGCATTGGGGTTCAACCCGTTCATGGTAAACCCTCTCATGGCCTTCTCCGCACATTTCTATTAGAATAGACGCTCGCATGTGGCCCACTCCGACGCCCGGAACTCGTTCCGTGAACAGCCCCATGGGTCGGCGACAACCTCGCGAGCTCTTCGGGAGCTCGGGAGGAGAATCGGCCACATGGCCTTCCTGTGCGAATACAAAACAGACTGATCGGAGCCGTTTTCCGAATATGTAAACCCTCTGGCGTTACGTGCAACCCGCGCGGCGGGACCGGCGTAGTTGGACTTCTCGTTTAATATCAACCTTGGTGTGGCCCTTGATTATTCAAGCCAGACGCAGACGCACGACAACAGTGGGGCAGACAAGTCATAAAGATATGGTTACTATTACTCTTACTATTTCTATTAAAAATAGTAGTCATCCTAGTCATAGTACTTAGTTAATGCTCTACTGGCAAGGTAAAAACTTGATGGATCGTTGCTGTCTAGGAGTGACTCAATAGCGTGGCCCTAAGACTCGCCCACTGTCGTCTGGCCAGTCTGGTGAACTTGACATTGCCACCCCAGGTCATCTACCCATTTTATCCAAAAAGTGAACGAGCCGTCGACAGCAGCAAGCATGATTCTCGCGGTTCACTTGAAATCCGCTTTTCAACCGTCAAACGTGTCGTTTTGGCTTAACAAGGTCTGAGACGACTGCATTCACAGACCGGTGTCTTTGCCGTGCCTTTCATCGACGCGGTAGAACGAGGCCTGGGGACGCCAGTGGTACGAGGACCCGGCGACGCGCGATGGACAGGCGTGCGTGCGACACCGAGGTGGGTTGATGGCGGCACCAGTATTCGTCCCCCGACCGCGAAGGTGGCAAATCTCATAGCCACATTAACCGAGCGGCGGCGAGCAGGTTCCTCGATGCTGTCCCAAACCTGCGTCATAATATTTTCTCAAGCCCAATGTATCAACAAATAGCGCCAATAGCAGCACCACAAGCACTGCGTTCTATGAGCCCTCGCCGCCGGTCAACCGCATCACCCCATGTGTGCGGGCTCACTCACCGCGTCCTCCGAATTCTGGCTTGGTACATTGATGCTCTCCAACCCTCGTGCATCTCCAAATGACTGGGCTTGGGCTCACCGCCGGGGGACCGAACATTCAACAAGACAGGGGCGGCAAAGTTGGCTAGATCGAATGCCTGAATGTATGTACGTCAAACGCATCCCTCTCTCTGCTGGGCCACTTCCCTTAAGTGGTCAGATTCCTGGAGTGGGCCTGAGTTCTCAATCCGCGCCGTCTTCCGCAGTGACGCGGGCAGAATATTAGTGAGGGCCACCGTGTTTAAAAGTAGTCCAGCCCCAACGCCAAATCGGAATCAAACCACTTGTCAACTCCGTCTCCACCATTTTCCCAGCATGGCAGCTCGCTCACCTCTTATTTCTTGTGCAGAATGCCGCAGAACCAAGGCGAGATGCTCCAAGGATGTCCCTTGCTCGAGCTGCAGAGCAAAGGGTATCCCGCAGCTTTGCCCTAATGGAATTTCCCCCTCTCGCTCCGATCCTGCGTAAGTCCAATGGTTCAGGAGTTGTACTATATATGCTAATGGTCGCCGCAGGTATCTTACTCAAGTAAGCTTCCGTCTTCAATTTGTTGCGGTTTATCTAATCGGACCTAGGCGGACGCCCTCGAAAAGCGCAAGCAGGACCTAGTGAATTACGTTCACCGATTGGAACAAGCTCTTAGTGAATCACATAGGGTTCTCTCCCCTCAGAGTGTCCATCCGCTCCTCACGCCACAACATCTTGCCGTTGCTGGTGGACCTGCCCCTGCCCCAGCTACGACAAGCTTTGGAGAGATGCAAACGAGTACAACTGGGAGAAGCAGGTGGCTTGGACCTTCTGCTCTTGCTACATGGCTCATGGAGGTAAGTAGGTGCTCGTACGCGGGCTACACGATTGCCCACGCCCCTCTAGGAAGGTGACGCTTCAAAGTCTCGCCCTTCTGCCCTTTCACCTGTGATGGCGGCCACGACGAGCCTTTCTCCCGCAGATATGCGCGTTCGTCTCCTCAAGTCCCTTCCGCCTAAGAACGTTTGCGATCAATACACTAACCGCTACTTCAGTACCATCGGCGTCACGTGAGCGTTAAAATCGAGCTGAATTGTATTACGGAAGCTAAAGCCATGCTAGCGATTTTCTACTCTCACGCGCGGATTTAGAAGAGGAGATCATTCGTCCAATGAGACAGAACACAGGAGGTAGCGGACCGGCCATTTCCAACCACCAACTCGCCTTTTTCTATATGATACTTGCCGTCGGAGCTGCTTTCGACCCCCCAAAATCCGATACATTCGTCTCTCTAGCTCAACTCGCCTTGGCACAGGATTCTATTTTTACGCATGCCAGTCTCGCAACCCTTCAAACTATTCTACTTATGCTCATATTCTTCAATAACGGACGCCAAGGAAACAAAGTGCCGGATGAGAGTTGGGGCCTTTGTGGCTTGGCAATCAGTGTGGCACACACAATAGGGCTTCGTGAGTTATGGGTTGCGGCGAGTTCTCATTAATCTGACCCTCAGTAGATGTTGAACCTGTTGGTGTTGACCCCAAGGAGGGGCTGAAACGCCGTAGGGTTTGGTGGGAACTCTACTGCCAGGACAAGCTTATTAGTGCTCTCACTGGACGCCCATACCAACTTAATCACCGCCACTCTACCACTCAGATGCCATTCGACAGCGAAGAAACCATTGGCCTATCTTATCTATTCGCTCGATGGAAGCATCAGTTTACCGAAGGCTGTGTCGTTCCCCTTCTTGAACATATCACCGATGCGCAGAATCCGACTTCCTATACGACGGTCCTACGTCTTACGAAGAAGCTGAAGGCCTTCGCCATTCCAGCGCAACTCAGCCAGATGGCCGTAGAGGCACAGGCGCACGGCGACATCGCCCTGTTCGCTCAAGTCTGCATTGCAGAGACACAGAAAGACTTCTGCGTGAGTCCTATCATTAATCGATCATCGTACACAACCAGCTTATAATGACCCCAAGGTGTTCTTGCTCCATCGTGAATACTTCGTGAGCGCTATCAAAGAGGGCCACGATGACCCACTAAAGAGCCAATACGCGGAATCGATCGTCAATGTGTCAGTTCCTTGCCCTTTGAACCTCGAGGAGTCGATCTAACTTTTTTTTTGCTAGATTCGACATGTCTAAATCTATGATCGCCCGCTTTAGACGTATTAACGATACTGTACCCTATGCACTTAACTTCCAACCCTTGTGGCCAAGTTTCCTTCTCGATAACTTAGTGAGCCCCCCACCCGCTCTTAACGACATGAGCTCATCGCGTGCATCAGGTCGCACTTGCTGGTCTCGTGAGCAGCAAACCCCTTAATCAAATTGCCAACGAGGCCCTCGCATACTTTGAAAATGGCATCCAGCTCATGGAGGATACTGCCGCAAAGCAAGGCGCTGGTCTCATCAGCCTGGTGCCAAACCACAAACTTTCGGTATGTGTACCAGCCCACGTAGTATTGATAATGTACGCTGACGTCGAGTTTCAGCCCTTCCTCGCGAAATTGCGCATCTATGTTCATGGATCGGTTGCCCAATCGAGACGAAATCAAGGTGGCAACACCCGCACGCCTCCCAGGACCCAAGGACCCATCACAGCCCTTTGGAGGTTCCCCACTGCTCAGGCAGAGGAGGCCAGTGGACCGAATGGCCCCCCGAGTGCAGCAGAGAGCCAGTCTTCCGGTAGCGAGGAGTGGCAGACGTTCTTTGATGAGTTCCACGATACCTTTCAACGTTCTTAAATACGCATCCTGCGGATGGCCATTCGATTTGCTTGCCTTCGTTCCCTCCCCACTCCTCTCGACTATCTATTTACCTCTATCCTTTTCCTCTTTCCTGACCTTCTTGTCACGTCCATTCTTTTTGCCTACTTTCTCCTCTACCCCCTTGGTTTCATACTGCATTTATTATTTATGCGCACGTCGGTTAATCTGGTGATGCGGAATGTCAATGTTCTCATCGCCCTTGTTGTTACCATCGTGCTCCTATTTCCGATCTGCATCGGATTCACACACGCGCTTATGCACGTCGATCGACAAGTAGCCTCATTTACTACGTTTCATCCTACTCTCATTTTCCTCTTATCTACAACACTCATTTTTATTTAGATATTAATTATCTATAGTATTAGCACTTGTATCCGCTATCTCGTTTGTTTGTATGCAGCTCCGGCCCAAATCTCCGTTTGCTTTCTTAGTACTCGTGATTTCTCCACATCTCCGCACGATGAACCCGTCTAAATTCTTTAAAATCTCGAGCCCATCCCAAGGCGTGCTATTGGTGGAGATGAACCGGTACGTGTGCCGGTGGTTCTGGAAGCTGGCTGGTTCTCACTGCATTTCAGTCCGCCAGTAAACGCATTCAACGAGGCCTTTTGGCGCGAACTGGGCTCAGTGTTTGGCAGTATTGCAAAGGATGGAGATGTGCGCGCCATTGTACTAGCTTCAGCGCTGCCCAAGCTCTTTACGGCCGGTCTCGATTGTGCGCGCGCCCACATTCCGAAATAGAGGGCCTAACTGAACGCCGTCGTTTTGCAGTGACAGGATCTGGGGGGTTGATTGATAGCAATGAGAAACAGGACGCCTCCCGAAGGGCCATCTTGCTGCGGGATCACATACGGGAGTTCCAAAACGCCATATCCGCAATCGAGAAGTGTCCCCAACCTGTAATAGGAGTGGCACATGGCGTCTCGTTCGGTCTTGCTATCGATATTCTCTGCGCTTGTGACATTCGCTATGCCGCTTCAGATACCAGGTTCTCAATTAAGGTGGGCGTGATCTCACAGCCATTGATTAGGATACTTATATTCAATATGGTTTCTACCACAGGAGGTCGATGTTGGTCTTGCTGCAGATATCGGAACTCTTGCCAGAATTGGGAAGATCGTAGGAAACCACAGTGCAGTTCACGAATGGGCCTTGACGGCTCGAGAATTTGGCCCAGAGGAGGCAAAAGAGGTTGGTTTCATCAACAGAACTATCTCTGGTCACCGGGATGAAGTTGTCGGTTCGTTCATGACGTTCGGATTACAGTTTTCGTGACTGATGGTCAAATTCGGATAGCGGTTGCGCTCGAGACTGCCAAGTTGATTGCCTCCAAGTCACCCATTGCTGTAGTTGGCACCAAACATTTGTTAGCTCATGCTCGAGACCATACGTGAGCTGGGTTCGACCTTTGTCGGACTGTTCCTTGAGACTCACCGATCTCAGTGTGCAGGACAATCTGGAATACACCGCCACTTGGAATCAGGTGATGCTCCAATCTGATGTACGTATACCGCCTGCCGGACCCCTGATTCGCCGATTGGACAAACACCGCTGACGCGGTTGCCAATAGGACACGATCCAGGCCATGGGTACTTTTGTTAAGAAGCGGACACCCGTGTTCCAGAACTTGCCAAAACTTTGATGTGGTGGTATGACGAAGATAGCACACAGGAAGAAACTTGGACCTGCCGCTTTGCCCCGACCACGCCGTCTGTCTAGAAGTGATTCGATTATGTGCAAAAATACAGTGACTGCCGTTACACGGTGAGAACACGGTGAGAGCACAAGCCCTTTGTAACACCACATGCTGCGACCCGCATCAGACCAGATGGTGCCCGATTTGTATACTATATGTGGCTGGTGCCCGTGAGATTAGATAACTGAATAGAACACCTTGTGCCTCCATGTCAACTGCTCAATTTGAAGCTCAGCCTGCCCGCGCCCGTCGTGATATTAAGACAAATTCAAGGCCTGATGGTTTGACTCTAGTGCGGGGCCCTCCAGGGGTTTTGTGGGAGCGGATGTGGCAAGCCGGAGCCGTGGAAGATCGGCAGCGACGTTGGACGGATCGGGGCATCATTCATGTAGGCTTGTAGTGAGCCGAGGACGAAAGAAGAGACGCTCTGGGAATGTTCTCATGCCCCGAGTGAAGTGGGCTCTCTCCAAGTTTGGTTCAATCTTGCCCTCCGTCTCTTCCCGGAGTAAGGCAAACACTGCATCCGCGCCCTCCCTACTGTCTCTTGTAGGTAAGTCACTTCGCCCTCGTTGTCCCTGGAAAAGCGACGGCTTTCCTGTTTCGACCACGCTCATCGCTCGCCTCTCCCATAGCTTCGAACGCGTCCTCTGCGACGAAGAGCCTCTGGAATTCAGCATTAATACTGGTCCGTAATGTCTGGTACAACGCTCAACCCGGCTTCCCAGCCGTTTTTCCCGTCGCTTCAGGCGTCCAAAGCCGACGAGAGTCCAAATCCGTTTGCCAACCCGAGAGGCTCCTTCGCGTCTCCAAGGGCATCTCCAGGCCTTCCAGACCCTAGATCGGTTGACCAGGCCCAAAAGGGACCCTTCTTCGGCGCGATCCAGCAGCCACCTTCCAGGTTGAACACCCCCATCTTCCGGGCCACATTCGAGGAACACTCCTCGAGCTACATTCCAACACGGGCCACCGAGGAGATTGCTCCGGATCAACGCGAACCCTTCATCACTGTCGACTCCCCTCCCTCGTCCGCATCTCCTACACGGCCTGGCGACCCGACTTTCAGAGCCACTGCAGGAGAGCGCCCGTACCCGCAGATAGAAAGTAACTTCATCAGAGAGCGAAGCTTATCTGGCCACGTTGAAATTATGGATGAGGGTGCGACTCCTCCCCCATCTAGCTTCGCCCTGAGAGGCCCTTTGGCACGACAAGCCTCGTTGGGTGCTAACTCCGTGTTCCCTCTTCAGAGGCAACCTTCGTTGACGACTACTTTGTCCCGTCAGCCCTCTGACAATTATTTCACCCCTCCACATTCGCTCTACAACGCCCCTGTAGCATCTAATGCGTCCCAATGCGTCCCTTTGGACCAACCAGCACTCGCGTCATCTCCAGTTTCTTCAGTTTCTGCCCCATCCGCCGCTTCTGCGGCGCTTCCTGTAGCTGATAAGAGCTTCGATGCTCAAGCCAAGACGTCTCCATATCTCCAAGACATCCTCGATCGTGTTCTTCGTACAGAATATGCCCAACGCGATTTAACCCGCGAAGTGAATAATCTTCTCACCAAAGTTAACTTCATCGTGGAGCGCCTTGAACAGGTTGTCCCACAGAGGTCTTTTGCACCTTCCCCCATTCCTGGAGCCACAGGCTCGCTTGGACCTCCTTCTCACCTTTCGGTCTCTCCTCCAAGCTCAATGAATGGCCCGTTCGGTCTCGGAGGACCTCGCGAGGAAGGCGACATTAGCAAGCGTCTCGACGCTCTAACCAATTCTGTGCAGCAGATCCTGATGATTCAGCAGCAGCAGCAGCAACTACCCCCCGGCTTTCCTCCTAACGGAAATCTCAACGGAAGAGATTTTGTCCCTGACCAAGTCTCGCCCAATTCAAACGGAGGCACCCCTCCGTTTGGAGGGCCTATTCCCCACCGTCCTGGACAACGCACCCCTGGTCCACCCATCCGAGCATTCTCCACTGGGAATCTTGATCTGTCAATACGCCCAGAACTCCACACTGGGGGGCCGCCGCCGAATCTACTCAACCAGAAGAGGAAGTCAATTGTCGGTAATCTAGGTCGAAGGGATTCCACCATGGTAAAGAACCGAACCTCATATGCTCCAATTCCTTCCGCTCACACAGTGTTTAGACTGTTGACTCTGATTGGGGCGGTAACTCCCCTCGTGACGGTAGTCCAGCGATTACTAAGTGGGAACATTTGCCAATAGTCCCAGAGTTGCTCCGGTCTATTTCGAAATATGGGTATGTCTCCTGATGCCGCTTCCCGTTCTCGTTCTCGGTGTTGACACCCCTGAAGTGTTGGGCCACCAAATAAGATTCAACAACGTGCTCTCCCGTTCCTTCTCAATGGTGCTGATATCATTGCCCAAGCTCCACCCACGCAAGAGCGTATTGCAGCCTATGTCATTCCTGCAATTCACATCGCGCTTTCTGCATTAGCTATCAAGCCGCAGAATCGTGGACCTATCGTCTTGATTATTTCGACGACGGTTGATCAAGCCACTCAAGCCCAGCGAATGATCCGTGATCTCGGCGGTAACATCGGGGTCAGGTCAGCACTTGGTGTCGGGACCGGTGGAGACGTCCAACAGGAAATCCGTTTGCTTCATCAGAGCATGCCCCACATTCTCTGTGGCACCCCTCAAAAGCTTCACGCTCTCTTCACCACTCCAGGAGGACCGCCTGGCAATGACATTCGCTTCTTGGTGTTGGATGAGGTTGACCAGCTCATCGCCCGCAACTTGCACGACTTCGTATTCAATGTCGTTCGTCTCCTCCCAGCGCCCAGGAATATTCCTGGGAATAGCACGCCAGGAGCGAGTCCAAGCCCGAGCGGGTTCAGCCCCTTCGAGACACCCACATCGTCTAACAGCCCAAACCCTGGTGGGAGCGGTTTCAGCAATAATTCTGGAGGAGGCAATAACCGCCGCTTCCCTCCCTTGGTCCACACTCCCAATCCAAATGACCCGCCCGGAAGCCAGAATGTCACCCTAAAGCGTCAAACAGCGCTCTTCTCCAACACAGTGCCCCAAGACGTTCTCAACCTTGCTAATGCTATCCAATTACGTGAGCCCGTGCGCGTCTTAGTTCGTAGAGATGGCAACGTCACTTCTACGGAGCCCCACACTGGCGGCACCCGCGGTCTCAGGCAGTACTACCTGTATCTTGCCTTCACAGCAAGTAATCAGAATGGACGGCCGTCGAACGCTGGGTTACCTAATGCCGGTCTTGGGATCATCGGGAGTGGCAGACAAATGAGCGTAGCCGCTGAGACGGAGCAGGCAAAAGAGTGGAAGCTGGAAGCTTTAGCCGACCTGTTCCTAGATCTCGACGTTGGACAGGCCATCATTCACGTCAATGGCTTGAGCACGCTGGACAGTGTTGTCTACAAACTCGCTAGTCGTGGCCTCGAGGCAATCCCACTGGTAACGCCTTACTGCTGTAATCTCTCGCGTCTTCTCACTGTCCTTCTCAGCACAACGAAATGAACGCGGGGACGAAAGTGGCTGCTTTGAACAAGTTCAGAGGTGGTAGCACCATGATCCGCCAGCCGACTGTCAAAATACTAGTGGTCCTCGATGTGCAAGTCAAGAGTCCTGACGTCTTCCAAGTGCCTCTGGTCATCAACTACGGTCGGTCTTGATTTGTTCAGCTACATCATCACTTACACCACCTTCAGACCTTCCGAAGGTTGTGGAGGACTATGCTCACCGGTAAGTAGTCAACTTCCCTAATCGAGCTATTAGGTCCTCAGCATACCCACAGTGTTGCCCCTGCTATTTCGTCTAATTTCTCACGCGCCGGTGTCGTGATCAACTTTGTGACAGCCACGGGCGGAGACGTCGAGATGTTGCGCTCCATCGAGTGTTTCTACAAGTGAGTGACCCGCTTTATCATGGCTTTCGTTGACTAATACCTTCATTTCACAGGATCAAATGCGTAAGTGATTCGATTATCATAGGTTTACAGATACTGACACACAGATAGCCGGAAGTTCCCATTAGTCTCCGCGATGTTCTTTGAATGTGCCGTGTATCCTTACTCAACTCGCGTGTCCTGATCTGTTTCCGGCCCAACAACTCGGCATTCATGACTCATATCACTGTGCTATACCGCTTTCGATCTCGCCTCAGGCACAAATTCTGCATCCAATCTTGTCTCCTTACGACGGGTCCAGCCCACCTATATCTTTGTACACTCGGAACTCAACCCCACGTATTTGGTGTCCTACTCTGTTTCCACCGCATTCAATATCACGAAAATTTCTGGAGTCTAATTCATAGATGTGTGACAACAGACAGAAGGCCTCACACACCCGAACTCTGAAGGTCCGGGTCCTGCTCACTTCACGTGCTTAGTACCTGGATTATGCGTACAGACCGATCATCGCTACATGTGGCTAGATGCCGTTCAATGGTACCATCCACTAATATCCTCTCCCTCCAGGCGAGAACACGAACGTGCTCAACTGGCGCTTCACTGGATTGACGTTATTATCGCTTAGTTCTTGTTACGTTAAAAGGACCACGACTCACGTGCTGGGCACCCTGTGACTGACCTCCCAACTGTCGTGGGATTTGGATGAGTATATTAATATTCCCCCGGTCTCCAAACCGACGGCCAAGAGTCGTCTGGCGTTTGAGTGTCAATATGAGAGATTGCAAGCAGAGTGGTTAATTACATACTGTCCATTCTCACCGACCTTACTCACAGCGACAGCCGTAGCCGCTCCGCTCACCTTTA
>Ga0307513_10004118_pt1 | contig 19486 bp, 23 predicted proteins | sample 15_EM_MG_FD_202174 | JGI IMG/M metagenome (GOLD analysis project Ga0307513, IMG submission 202174) | Populus trichocarpa ectomycorrhiza microbial communities from riparian zone in the Pacific Northwest, United States - 15_EM | ecosystem: Host-associated > Plants > Roots > Unclassified | place...
CGCGTAGCAAGTTTCCCTGTCCAGTCTAGCTATTTCACTATTTATCGCAGCTCGTTTTGAACCTCCCTTATGTTATTTACTGGGCTGTGTTCTTGAGAGCCCGGCGAGGATCTCTGACTAAGTAATAAGGACTGGAATTCCCCAGTTAGATCGGAGAAATTTCAAGGGGGGTTGTGTAGATGCGAGGGAAGGATCTTCAAGTGAGATGATTTGGAATTCTTCTGAACAAAGGCTTGGTCTGACTCCAACAAGCTTGTCGTGAAAGATCCGCCGGCACTCCTTCAACACCCCAACATCGACTTCGTAACATAACAGACGCGCGCTTGGATGGGATCAACCTTGGACCAGCCGGCAGAAGTATAGCACGAATTCCAGGAGACCCGGCTTCGGACCCAGAACTTGTCATGGATTATGAACGCTCCCACAGGGTCCTGGACCGCCTGACCTATGTAAGTGACTGCAGGACTTGGTTGGACTTGATGATCATGATGTGCGATTCGAATGAATCTAGAAGGCTAAGAAGCCAGGACACTGGGCTAATGGCATGACGGTGAGATACCCACCTTTTGTCCTAAGGGAAAGGACCCCTATCAGCGACGTGATGCACTCACTGCGCAGCGATAAGAACATATAAATTCCAAGTTGGGGTGAATCAGTGGCTTAACTGTTCACTGGCATTTGTTGTTCATATCCATTTCAACCTCGGCACTCATCGGCGAACGTCATGTCCAACATACTTCACTTTATCATCCAGGAAACCTTGGGATGCGACATATCGGACGCAAGAGGGCCAGGTGACCTATAAAGTGGAGTCAACTATGCCGACACTAGGAGCGCGAGAAATCAAGATATCTAAGGCCATACCCTCTTTCGTCGACGATGGAGACGCTAGTGGCGATGGGGAATTGTCGAAAGACTCATTCGGACATCTAGCAACGATCGAATACCGTATGGTCCTAGATTCTCGAATTAGAATGGGTCGTGCAATGGACGTTAGCACCGATGAATACTTCAAGAAGGAAGGGTGGATCTTTTTCGGAAGGTTGGTTGTAATCTTGCACTTAGAACTCTGATGCCTTCTCAGCTGCAGCATTCAGGGGCCGTACCTTTACTGGGCCAGATGGCAAGGAATATGTATGGCGGCTTGGAGCGTTGGTTTGTAGGATAAGTAATCCCCAAGGCTTAGGGTTTAAAAGGAAACGTCCAACCACGTCATCTCAGCTCTTTGTGAACGACTCCGCGAAAACTCCTGTTGCATTTTTCCACTGTCGTCACTTTGGCATCATAGGAGAGGCCCGCCCAGCTTCACTAGAAATTTTTGAGGCCGGAAAAGAAATGGTTGATCTCATTTTTGTTACAGGCGCATATATGGAGAAGCTTCGGAAGGACAAGGCACTACGGGGGGCGAGATGAATGGCTAGGGATTGGTGTGTTTATTTTCTGACGTTGTCAAGCTAGTGGATAACATTTTAATTCTTCTACGAAGGGAAGACACCCGCAGGTCGGTTACCTGGGTAGTATATCGTGAAGTCTTGAAGTTTTTGCGCCAGGAAGCGTCGGATAGTTCCCCATTTTCTGCGAAAAACAATATGAGCGCCTATCTCGGACTCATTGACGATCATTACATCCACCATCCATATCTAACCATGACTCAAAGTAATCTGAGCCACCGTCTTGCGGCATAACGATTGGCTTATACTGAAGAGGTATTGGACATGGTGACCAGGGCATGTTTGGAAGAGCGCTCGAGGCTGCCACATGTCTCGTTCTGAGGATCAAAGGAAAACATTGTGCGTTAGGTCATTTAATATCACGTTTCGAAGCGAACGCATTGAGTCGATAATTTATTGTACTATGAGTCCCACGCACGAGGACGAGGAAACCATCGGTTTTCTTCGAGATGAATTGTAGAGCGTGCAGATACCAATATGGCGCACGGTTGCGGAAATGCCGCTCGACTCAGGAAGCTGGAAAGCAGAATTATGGGATGCAGGAGGTACTTCTGTCGTGTGGTAAAACAATAATGGCTTTCTTTGTCTCGGTTGGTTTGTACGTCCTGAATTTAAAAGGAATGGTTAAAGACTGCATCGAAAGCAAGATTATCTCAAAGAAACACGCGATGTTCAGCCCTACGCGCCGTGGGGTGCGGATTGGGTGCGGATTAGCCTCTTCTCGTTTCTCGACAACTGGAATCAACATACAGGATCTGATCCCATGCATGTAGAGCTGATGATTGGCTCGCTTATAAACTGGGCATCTTTCGCACCGTTCTGCTTATGAGAACGAAATATGTTGCATGTGGGGTGAGATTCGCATGAATCCTAAGTTGAACCCCGCGACATCAATCACCAGAAGGAAAGAGAGGGTCCGGGTCAATGATATTTGGGCATGTTCCCTGATTTCACTGTCAGTGTTCATAAGTAGTCGCCTCGGTTCAGAACAAGCAGCACGGGTGTAAGTGCTCACAAATAATTTCGAGGTCAAGTCATCCTTGAAGTCATCAACTTATTATAGTCACTTAGTGTTACACTAGGTCCCTCATCCCTGATGTTCCTTGGATGAGTATTAAAAGTCGTCTCCGCCTTATAGAAGGACAGTGTCGAGTCTAATGATGTCTTCCCTGCCCGCGGCAGAAAGACCCGCCAGCACTCCTGGTCCTCCAAGATCGACTTTGTGACGTAACAGACGCGCGCTTGGATGGGACCAGCTAGCAGAGGTACAACACGAATTCCAGGCGAGAGGATGCAGACCCAGCTTCGGATTCAGAACTTTTCAGAACTTTGTTATGGATTACGATGAACACTCAGTCTTGGACCACCTGACCTATTGTAAGTGACTGTAGGATTTGGTTAGACTCGGACTTTGGGTACACGGGGCCCGCATCACTGATTAAACATTGAAGTGTTGCATTGTCATGATGTGGCGATTCGAATGAATCTAGAAGGCTAAGGAGTCAGAACATTTGAAGTGATTTCGCATGTTGTAACAGTGGCCATTTTGTGGATGTCAGAGTGGAAACAATTGGAATGATGAGATTTCTACCATTGGCCCTAAGTGAAAGGATGCCTATCAGCAACGTGATGCAGGGGCTCACTGCGCAGTGATAAGAACATATAAATTTAGTTGGGGTAATCAACGGTTTAATTCATTTGTTGTTCATATCCCATTTCATGAAACTCCGGCACTCATTGGGGAACTTCCGAACATCATGCCCAACATCCACTTCTTCTTATCATCCAGGAAACCCTGGGATGCGACATATCGGACTCAAGAGGGCCAGGTAATCTATAAAGTGGAGTCGACTATGCCAACACTGGGAGCACGAGACATCAAGATATTAAAAGTCGTGCCTTCTTTCGTTGACAACCGCATAACGACAGAGGCCAATGATGCAGAGTATTTGAGGGACTCATTTGCAAGTCTGGCAACGGTCGAGTACCGTTTATTCGGCAGTTCTCGGATTAGGATGGGGGGTTTGGATGTTGCTGCGAGTGACTACCTCAGGAAGGTGGATCCTTTCAAATTTGTGGGAAGGTTGGTTACATCTTTTTTCAACACTAGAGGCGCATTGCCTCTCATACATAGTGTTCAGGAATCGGGTTTTTACCGGACCAGACGGCAGGGAATATTTATGGAGACTGGGTAAAAGAAAGTGCAAGGCAAGAACCTCAGAGGCGTGTAAATGTAAACTGACAAGACTGACCTGAATCATAGCACTTAGCTCTTTGTGAATGACTCCACCAGAACTCCTGTAGCACGATTCCACCGTCGCAGGTTGGGTGTCAAAGGAGATGAACCCGCTGTTTCGCTAGAGATATTTGCCGCTGGAAAAGACATAGTTGATCTTATTGTTGTCACAGGCACGTACGTGGAGAAGCGTCGAAAAGACAAGGAATGAGCGGCGAGTTCTTGGCGAGTTCCAATGGTAGTGGAGATACCTGAGCTTGAATCTTTCTTTTCTTTTCAATGTGCTGCCGTGTATTCACATCATGTCGGGGGGTTGAGTTAGAATTTTGAACTGAAATCTTTCGGACACGCAGCAGAATTTGTTTCAAGTTTGTATCGAGAACATTCCATCCAAGACCCCGCGCTCTAACAAGAAATGCCGACAACGGTACACATAAAGGCGACCTGCCTTTTGTGGCGTCAGTTTGATTTCCGGCCAATCCTTCAAATTTAGGAGTAAAAACAGAGTAAAAATAGGAAAGAAATATTGTTTTTACGACCGAATTGATTCCAGAACATGGAAATTATGAATAATGCTGAGTAGATTGCATGCACAACGTCTTTGAAAATGTTATCTTATTATCTTATCGGACCCTGCCAAGATAGCCAAGCCTTCCATATATGGAATGTCAGCGTTCTAAATCCACTTTTGGAGTATATCAATTTTTTCAAACTTGGAATTTCGGGACAAAAGTGAGGTCGTTCGAAAGCTAGAGCAAATCCGAATCTATTCCGAGGGTTTTTGAAAAAAAGGGGCAATTTTTGTGACATTAGTTAGGGTTACAAAATTTGAGGTGCCAAGAGATCGGTTTTGGGCGTCGTACATTGTATGTTTTGGATGACAGGATGGCGCCTGACCACCATTTACTGGTAAGAGGATGGTTATCAGTTCCTTTCACTGCGGAGCTCTATCAGGGTGGGGTAAGGATAAATTCCGAGTTTCGACGAGACCGGTATTTTCATCTCATATTTGCTTGGCCATCATCATGTCCAATACTCGCCTGGTGCTGTCGTCCAGAAAACCTTACAATACTACGTATCACACAGAAGGTGGCCAGGCGATTTATAAAGTAGAGGCAGCTAAGCCAACACTGGGAGCACGAAACATCAAGATATCTAAGGCCGTACCCTCTTTCATCGACGATGGCGATGGGGAATTGTCGAAAGACTCGTTCGGACATCTAGCAACGATCGAGTACCATATGGTCCAAAATTCTCAGATAAGAATGGGCAGTACAATGGACGTTAGCACGGATGAATACTTCAAGAAGGGGGGGTGGAACCTCTTAGGAAGGTTGGTTGTACTCTTATACTTGGAACTCTGATACCTTCTCAGCCGCCGTATTTAGGAATCGCGTTTTTACTGGGCCAGATGGCAAGGAATATGTATGGCAGCTGGGAGCTCTGGTTTGCAAGGCAAGTGATCCTAAGACTTAGGTTTTAAAATAAAACGTCTAATGCCATCGTCTCAGCTCTTTGTGAACGACCCCGCGAAAACTCCTGTTGCGTTTTTTCACCGTCGTCACTTTGGTATCATAGGGAAGGCCCGCCCAGCTTCACTAGAAATCTTTGAGGCCGGAAAGGAAATGGTTGATTTCATTGTTGTTACAGGCGTGTATATGGAGAAGCTTCGAAAGGACAAGGAACGGGCGGCGAGATGAACGGCTGGGAACTGGTGTGTTTATCAAATGTTGTAAAGCTAGTGATTGACATTTTAATCTTTCTACGAAGAGAAGACACCACGGGTTGCTTACTTAGGTGGTAGATCGTGAGGTATTAAAGTTTTTGAGCCAGGAAGCGTGGGACAGCTCCTAAATTTCTGTAAAAAACAATATCATTTCTCCTGTCTCCGACCCACCGATAATCATTACGTCCACCATCCATATTGTGGTTTAACCATGACTTGAAGTGACCTAAGCCACGGTCTTGCGGCGAGACGATTGGCCTATACTGAGGAAGCATGGCGACCAGGGCATATTTGGAAGAGCTCTTGGAAGTTGTCACATGTCTCGTTCGGGGGATCAATGGAAAAACTTGCGCATTAGGGTCACTTAATATCCTGTTTCGCAATTATTTGTACAACATTTCCGCAATCACGGCACGGTCTACGGTTCATCTCGAAGAAGACCGATGATTCCCTCGTCCTCCTGCGTGCAATTCATCCACCGTGTGGCAAACTGGCAATGGCTTTCCTTCTCTCCGTTGGCTTGTACGTCTTTGTACGCCCTGAATTGATAAAGGGGTGAGTAAAGGCTACGTCGAAAGGAAGGTCATCTCAAATAAACGCGCGATGTTCAGTCTTACGCATTGTGGAGGTGCGGGCTAGCCTCTTCTTGTTTCTCGACAATTGGAATCAACATGCCGGATCCGAGTCCCATGGGTGTAGAGGTGATGACTGGCTCGCGTGGAGAATCTTTCGCAACGTTCTGCTCATAAAAACGAAATAGGTTGAATATGGGGCGAATGAATCCTTGAAGGAACTAAGTTGAACTGCGCGACCTCCATCACCAGGTGGGAGGAGAGGGTCCGGGTTGATGGTGTTTGAGCACTTGTAATAGTATAGCGCTAATATGGCTGTCGATATTGTTCGCACCCGGGTTCTGAGAAGTCAAAGGCTTGAAGGACATTCGTGTCTCGCCGAGAAAAATTTCTTACTTCATTGTCCTTCCTTTGCTGAATAAAACGAGACTTCGATTTCCTATCGCAATTCTGTTCAGTTCTTTTTCTCTACCTTCTCATGACATCGACGACCCTAATGGTCGAACTTTGAGTCTGCCCCGAGTCTGCCGCGAACGATTGCATACTTGCGACTCTGGTATTATCCTGAGTAAATATAACAAAGGGTCAATAGAAAGCCTAAATGTGACGTGAGTATCAATTCACGGAGAAAACCTCACCGCGAGTTTTTTGCGATTTGTGATACACGCCTCTCGTATGCATGGTCAAAGACGGCGCCTATGATAAAGCCTCTATAACACCGACCTATGCCAAGAAATATGTTGCGAGGGCTGATAACTCTTATATTAAAGTTCAGAGAAATGAAGTAAAAAATAGGTAAATATGCTTAACTAACTTGGGTTACCCAGTTCATAGGGATGTGGTCGTCTTACGCCAACAGCTTGGCTTGAGCTTGAATCCAGATGGCGATAGCTCTCCAATGAGAGTAATTTGGAGCGCGATGAGCCTTGAACTTGGGAGGAATACGAAGATTTCGCACCACTGGGTTCTCCCGGTCGGGTGCTCCTTCTCCCCCACAGCCGAGAGTTTCTTCTTACGTTGAGGAATTGAAATCTCCGAGATAGGGACTGAAAAGGTGTGTGATTGTAGACTGTCATGTTGCCAAGACACGGTCAGCTCATTTCACTTCGATTTGAAGACTGGTAACTAGAAACGTGCGTGTTCCACCTGGTTAACGATTCGGTGATGGATAGAAGGCCAAGGTGGGGAGCTTTTAGTTCTTCTACATGTGGGAGTCATCAAAGAAGATGCCAACATATCATTGTTGGATGAGGTGGATGTGGACTTGTAGGAAGTTGGTAGGAAGTAGAAAAGCAATACTATATCAAATTGATCACACGTGCCACCATCGAAATTGTTACCGGTATGTACGGGTATTTGAATTTGGCGCTCTTTTTCTTTCACTTCTTCTATCAACCTGCCCAGTTGGTCAGCTCTTCAAGAAGTTTCAAGCTTCCATCAAAAGTCACACCATCTCCGGACAGCCAAGTTGGACCAAGTGTGCCATGCTACAAATCAACAGGGAAATGGAAGAAATTCGGAAGCGAATACTCCACTATGTTTTACGTTATCATAAAAAGCAGATGCTTCTTTTCACAACTCTCATGCTCCCACCGTCCTACGTGGCTTTACACCCGTTCGCAAGAACATGCGCAGAAGCACGGCAGTCCTATTTTTCACCGCGGCCGCTGCCTCTGTCTCTGCGATTCAGGTAGACCCAAGTGTTCTGGATGCTTGCCCAGGATATTCTGCGACGAACATTAAGACGCGACACGACGGGCTGACTGCAGATCTCGTCCTCTTGCCAAATCCCTGCAATGTTTTTGGAGATGACATCCCAAAGTTATCATTAAGTGTAATCTATGAAATAGGTATGTTTGATCGTTTAGTCCTCGATATTCAAACCTACAACTTAAGTTCATAGGAGATAGGATCCATTTGAAGATCACCGACCCTTCGTTTACTCGGTACGAAGTCCCAGAGTCGGTTCTTCCACGTCCAAAAGGCAAGGTCACTGCCAGCGCCCATTCAGCCGCAATTCAATTCAACTATACCACCTCGCCATTCTCGTTTTCTATCTCAAGAGCTTCGACCCACGAGGTGTTGTTCACGACAGCTGATCACCCTCTCATCTTCGAACCCCAGTATCTCCGTGTCAAAACCAAGTTACCATCCAATCCAAACATATACGGTCTTGGCGAGCATACGAATCCCTTCCACCTTCCAACAGACAATACGACTCTCACCCTCTGGTCACGCGATGCCTTTGGCATCCCTACTGGAACAAACTTATACGGAAACCATCCAGTATACTTCGAACACCGCAACACGGGCACTCACGGAGTCTTGTTGCTGAATTCCGACGGTATGGATATCAAACTCACCAAGGATGGCTCTGGCGCGTCGGCGCTGGAATATAACGTTATTGGTGGCATTCTTGATTTTTATTTCTTCGCTGGGAGCGAGACGGATCCAACTGAGGTGGCAAAGCAGTATGCAGAAGTTGCCGGCTTACCAGCTGAAGTTCCGTATTGGTCGTTTGGGTTCCACCAGTGCCGATTTGGATACCAGAGTACGTTCTACCTTTCTTTCTCGCTTTCATATTTGAACTTTGGTTCTAGATTTTGTCGATGTCGCTCAGGTCATCTCCAAATATGCCGCGGCCCAAATTCCACTGGAAACCATGTGGACCGACATCGGCAAGCATCCCTTTCCACCCTCGTTTTCCACTTAATCTCACAAGTTCCACAGACTATATGGATCGCAGACGAATCTTTACTGTAGATCCGAACTATTTCCCCCTCGCAAGGATGCAGGAAATAGTCTCCTACCTACATTCCCATGATCAACATTACGGTGAGCTTCTTTGTACTCCTCCCAAGATTACTCCATGTCTCAATGATTTTTATGTGCAGTATTGATGACGGATCCCGCCGTGGCGTATCTTCCGGGAGGAGGGTACGCTCCATACGAGAACGGAAAGGCACTTGATGTTTGGTTAAAAGCTGAAAATGGAAGCGAAAGTTTGGGTGTCGTCTGGCCTGGTATGTGTTTGAACTGTTGTCATTATCCGAATTTGACGAAGACTTTGAAATAGGTGTGTCTGTCTACCCTGGTAAGCATCTTTTCCGTTCGTTTCGACCAAAGCCTATTCTAATCTCTCGTTCCGACATACTGTAGACTGGTTCCATCCTCAGATTCAACAGTACGTTTTCCAGTTCTCACACACCCTTAGCGTGGAAAACCAACCTTGAATAAAAGGTACTGGACCTCCGAATTTGAATCGTTCTACAACCCTAAAACTGGGATCGACATAGATGGGGCATGGATCGACATGAATGAACCCGCCAATGTATGTATTATTCCCCCTTTGTCAATTAGAATATCTGCCGATCCACGCTCTCCAGTTTTGTAATCTCCCCTGTGACGACCCATTCCAGCAAGCTATCGAACAGTCTATGCCTCCTCCTCGCACGAACCCTCCTCCGGACCCTAACACCCCAATTTTTGGCGATTCTGTATCAAAACTGGCCAAGCGAGAGGACTATTTGACCCCACAGTACGCCATCAACAACGCTGCGGGTGCTTTGTCGAGCAAGACCGCCTTTGTACGTATACGGAAAACCTTCATTTTACTCGACCTCCAAACTAATTATTTTACATCCAGACAAATATCAAACACGCCAATGGGTTGTTGGAGTACAATACCCACAACATCTTCGGAACGATGATGTCCGTTGCGACGCGTGAAGCCTTGCTGGCCCGTCGTCCTGGGGAACGTACTTTCGTCATCACTCGCTCGACCTTCGTCGGCGCTGGTGCACACGTTGGAAAGTGGTTAGGCGATAATCTCAGTGTTTGGGACCACTATCGGCTCTCGATTGCTGGCATGCTTGGATTTGCGTCGATCTACCAAATTCCGATGGTAGGAAGTGATATCTGCGGATTCGGTATGTTGTCTTTTGTGTGTTTCATACTTGAGGTTGATAAAGCATCCTCTCTAATCAGGTGGAAACACAACCGAGAATTTGTGCGCTCGTTGGGCCATGTTGGGCGCGTTTTATCCTTTTATGCGTAATGTAAAGATATCTTTTTTTGTAGCAGGAGATTGTGCTGACGCATTTATCTAGCATAATATCGACACTGGGATCAGTCAAGAGTTCTACATCTGGCCAAGTGTTGCTCAGGCCGCCCGCAATGCCATCGATATTCGGTACGAATCGAGGTTGATCTGGTTTTGTGTTCCTTCTAAACTGTTCGTCTCTTTCCCAGGTACCGATTACTCGACTATTTCTACACTGCTTTCCACCAATCTCACGTGGATGGAACCCCCGTTCTCCATCCGCTCTGGTTCAAGTATCCAAAAGATTCCAATACCTACGCCCTTGACCATCAATTCTTCTTCGGTGACTCCATCCTCGTTTCGCCTGTCACGGACGACGATGCTACATCTGTCTCTATCTACCTGCCTCGGGATACCTTCTACGACTTTGCGACTTTGGCTCCTGTCCAAGGCGCCGCATCGAATATCAACATAGGCAACGTCAACTTCACGCAAATACCGTTGCACATCAAAAGTGGAGTTGTCTTGCCTCTCCGTGCTCAATCGGCGATGACGACGAAGGCGCTAAGGAGGAATGATTTCGAGTTCATCGTGGCGCCGAGCGATCACGGAGAAGCTTCGGGGTCTCTCTATATCGATGATGGGGAGTCACTCGTCCAGGCGGCGTCTACGCAAGTGAAGATGTCATTCAAGAAGGGGAAGCTTGATGTGTCAGGTAGCTTTGGATTCGCAACGGGTGTGAATGTCTCTCGGATTCGCTTCCTTGGGGTGAGCTTGCCACCTAAGGAGGTTCTAGTTGATGGGAAGACTACGGGCGCGTCGCAGGTTTCGTATGATCCGGCAAACAAGGTGTTGAATGTTAGTATTGGGAAACCCTTTGTGAAAAGTTTCTCGGTGTGGTACACTATTTAGCTTTATGTTGAAACGCATATGAGACGGACATGCTGTGTGCTTCGAGTAAAAATTATTTAATTCGAATTATGTAGAACACATTTTTCGGGTCTTTCTTTTTGACTGCTTGCTGTTCTACTGTCCTATGTTTATAACACCCCTGAATTGCTGTCCAAGTGTGATGCCTAACAGCCGAGATTGCAGGCCCAGACTACCGAAAGGTTCTCCCCAATTTTGTAAAGGTACTTGGCTCGCAACTCGCTTTGAGGTCGTTTCTCCTGGTCAGGCGTCAACTTGATATGTTGCCAGAAGGTGTGGCTAGCCTCCATCAAATTTTGCTTCAAAAAGAGCTTTGCGTTAAGTTGAAGGTTGATTTCGCGGGTTACCGGTTACTATGGTCACAAGGGCGACTCATCATACCAGTTGGTACATACACCCACCCTCATCTAGCACCAAGTACAGCACAGATTAGATTATGAGCGGATCACATCACACCGGAGGCAAAAGCAATGGCAGCTCACTTTGAACTGCCGTTGACTCCCTTAGCCGGTACTTCCATGGGCAGTTTCAAAGGCAGTTGCTGTTGCAGTTCCAAAGGCAGTGTCAAAAGCAATTTGAACAAAGGCTCAGTCATGTTCTAGGGTGCTTACAGTCATCCACCGGCAAATGGTACACCACCGGCGAATGATACACTTTTGTCGAGCTAATAACTTCTGTAAGAATGGGCACATTTTCATAAAATAAATTCTATTTGGAGCTGCTATATATTACCTACTATCGTTCAAATTTCGGAGGGATTGAACGTGTTTTGAGTACAGGGCTCCCTTCTCAAAACTAGGTGTTTTACGGATTTCGCCAAAAGCCTTTCCCACCACTGAATGATACAGGTCTCTTTTGAGAATTGCTCAACAGCAATCCAACCAAATCCTCTGAAATTTTGGCAGTAAATAGTACTCACATTACCTGAATTTATTCTGCTGTTTCTGTGACAAAAATTTATTTCGTTGAATTTAAATTTGATTTTTAAAGTTTCACCGTATCATTTGATGGTGGATGACTGTAGCACACAGAAATTTTTAATAATATTTTTTTATGTGATAAAGGCCCAGAGGAGTCCAACAAAGGATCGTGTATGCATCATGGCCAAAACATAACCACCTGTCCAACTGCTCGATTCACTGCCCTAGCAACTGCCAACCAACTGCCGGACAGGTGTCAACGGCATTTCATTTTGAATGTCAGCCGCAATGACAAGCGCTTCTTTCCTCTGTCCATTGTGTCGTGCCCTGCAGATCTGCCGTCTCCAGCGTCGCTATAAGAGCGTCGGGGGTTGTATACCGACTGCGATGATGGTGCGCTCCCCAGAATGGTCCCCCGCCCGAAAGTGAGTGCAAAAGTGCGATAGACGTTTGGTTCTTAGGCTGGAAATGGGAAATTAATACATATATCCCTCATTGCTTTCTGAGGAAAGGCGATGGGATCTTGTTCGTCGATTTCCTTGACAGAAATCAGAAAGAGTGGAAAGAGCACTCAAATGGAGGGAGATTTGACGCCCGAAAACCTTTCAAAATTTGTCGAGATAGTGTCAAGTTGCGAGACTTCATACACATTGGAAACAAGTATAATATGGAATTATCAAAAAAAAAAAAATCATAGAGGTGGATGCTTCGAACCTTCACATCGCTTACCTAGAACTCAATCTCAGCGCCACTGGTACGTATCATTCCTAGCCACTTTGGTACGTGATTTTCTTGCCTACCATTGCCAAGGCTTTTTTTTTTTGTGATGCTCGATGACGCATGATACTATATTCATTTTGATTACCACGAGGCCAACTTTCATGTGCGAGCTGAGACCCAGGAAAGCGCTAAGCGCCAAAAAGGCAATGCCACCGAGTCGACGAGGCCTATTTGGACCTTTGAGACCGTGAGGGGAGTGAAGGTGTTATCGTAAGAGAAAAAACAGACGAGGAAGCTGAAAAGGGTGTAATTGAGAGGGCTTTATGTAATGGCACGCATAGCCATCCCAAAACGCGCCAGATTGTCACTGCCTGTTGTCCCAAAAAAAGAACAAGTGAGTCGTCAATGGTCAGATGATATGAAATGTGATAGATATCACTCAGCAAGTAGGATCAAGGATGCATACCAAAATATCGCCTTTGTGCCGCATCGATATTTTGTGATATACCTACGGCGATAATGTGAAGTCTATGTTCTACAGCGCCCCAAAAACCGGGCTAGAACTTTATGAGGTCTTCGGACTTTCAAAAGTTGGCGTTACTTACCGTGACGATATAGCATTTCTTGCGGGGTTCCCTGGAGATAAAGCGTCTTGTTGGATATAAATGTGAATTGCATTAAATATTTGAGACGTTCCAGGTGGATGTGGAAGCGTTGATGGCGGACACCTTCATATGACGTGCACGTGTTTTGGACTCAGAATCAGGAAGAAAATCCCTACACAAGTACCAGCCCTCTCCGTTCAAAAAATTTTTTTCCCCTCTTGAATTAGTTATACAGAAACGGTTCCTCCCGAATCCATGAACAATCACGACTTGGCTTTTTTGCTAACCCGAACAATCTCAATAGGATCTGACCTGGCCCGAATCGGGGACTGCCTGTCCTTGGCAAAACTGCGATACTTATAATCCTGGATTCCGGCCTTCGAGAATGAACCATCCCAGCGGACATTGACATGCGCAAGTTATTTCAAATCTGCCTTGAGTCGCGGTTCTCCACTCACATAACTTTCAGGACTCGGACGTGCTCAGCTATTCGTCGTCGCCCTCATTGTTGGATTTATCCCAACCTCCTTTGCAGTTGACTTTCACCAATGTCTTGACTCAATCAACAAAATGATCATCGACGGGAAAACGGATAACCACGGTAGTCTCCTCCCTCCATCGACATCAAATGCAACCGCCATAACATACGATTTGTGCGTCTCGCAGTGTGGTGATGGCCAGGAGCCCTTTAAATGGACGATATTCTCCCAACAATTCAGTTCTTGGCTGCTCCCTTGGTTGGCCTTAGTTTCCCAATTGCCATTTGGAGCAAATGACAAGCTCGATAATTTGGAGAGCATGTTGCTTACATTGGGATCTCCGACCCTGGCAGCATATTCCCTCGCTTTGACAGTTCTCAACGGCCGATGGATTGCCCAGTTGTTCTCAAACTACAGGTACCCAAACGTGAGAAATGCTGTCCGGATATTGAGCAGCCTGCAGCAATCCCCCCTCCGAGTCGACAAAGACGATGTGCTTCTCGCATCGCTTATCATGCTCCCACAAAACGACGAGTGGTGGGCAGAACTGGTGGTTTGGCTTAACTACACGCACACCTGGTCCATATCTGCAGCCACATCCATCGCGTGGGTGATCATCGCGTATGTATTCACTATCATCGATTACTTTTCACAAAGCGACCAGCATGCTATCAATTCCAACGGGGGATCCATAGGGTCTCTCTGGTTTTGGCTATTGCCAATCGTCGTAGGGTGGCTCCAACTCTCGCCGAAATGCGACTCGACTCGACTCCATCAAGCAGTAGATAGGGCCAACTCCATTGCTTATGTCGCCTATCAAAATTCCCAACCAGTCAGAGCCAAAAATATCTCCAGAAGGCGTGCCATTAATATTGCACGATCCGAACTCGATGAAGCGCGGTTGGATGAGCGCTCTACACCTCCTATATACAATTATGCACGATTCCTTCCATGGGTCCAAGCTGTCATCGTTGTGTCTGATGCATTCGGCATTATCTGCGAGCGGGACCATTACCACGATCCAGTTGACCCCGAGACTGAGTGGCGGGATCGGAATTCTGGAGATGGTGGTGCTCTCACGGCTTTGCAGGTCGACAATTATTCCCTCCCAAGACCAGGGAGTGTATATCACCTTCCCAGGCATATATGGGGGCTGGGTAGTTCAGCACTATCCCGTATGCTCATCGCCTCAGCATTAGCGCTAATTTTGCAGTGGGGAACGACGGGTGCGGCTGTCGTCACTATTTGGTTCACACCAACCATCGGTGAGTACATTATAACATTTTCATCACTTATCTGGTGCTGAACCCTTCATTACTCAGGTCTAGGTTGCCGGTCATTGTCATACATCATCTATGGGGTACTCTCTACTCTGGTGTGGATGATGCTTCTCACGTCGAGCATTCTGACATATTATTCGACCAACACTCCTAACCACTCATTCCACGGACATGCCATCCCGGCACTGTGGGGTCGGATCGCTCGCTCGCTCTCGATCTTCCTTCGCCGTTTAGGGAAGCTCATAGCAGGATTAAATGCCCTATGGATCGTTACCACGGGGTTGTTCCAGTTCGGCAGCTTCTATAATCGGTGTTACTGTAATAGCAGCGTTACGGGGCTCAGCAAGTATGCCTACAACGTTATCACTCCGGTTGATGTAGGGAGTATACGCACTGCATGGATTGGCGGTTTCTTTCTTGCCGCCGGAGCCGGGATGATCTTCGCAGGGTTTGTGACCCTTTTCATTGACCCACCACTCCCACCATAAGAAGGTGAGTCAATAGGCCTTACACTTCCATTTTCCTAATTGCGTCATGAGGATAATTAGGCTCATACCATCATGTATGACATTAGATGAGGAAATCAAACTCCTCGGTCGAAGAAACTCAAAAGGCCGGACCTCTATCGGCAACAAGTACCACTAGCTCCTACTAGTACCCAGATCATCCATACATTCCTCGGACCTCCAGATATATTCGAGATACAGAAGGACTTGGATGGGCGATTTCCGAACCCGAGATTTCGGTAGTATACTTCTTGAAGGGAAAGATCGTGGCTGCGCACCAAGTGATGTACCGTGACTGTCGATCCAAGGGGTTAGCGGCGACTTCGGCTGGGCCCTTGTCTTGACCTGATTGTAAAAGAGACGAGGAACTATGACATAATATACTTAATCCATTGACCCCTTGTTCGGTTGAAGGTGGATGTACAATCGATGCTGTGCTCTACACGCTGCGCCTTCGCGTCGGATCCCAACCTCGTCCCACCCAAGTGTGCCAAGAGCCACGGAAATTGGAATGGGATACAATCGAAGCAGTTTAAAAGTGGAAAGTCCCGAAGGTGCGGCGTACGCCATCTCAGCATGGCACGGTCTTGAAATCGCGAGTAAGACGCGACTGACTAGGATATCGATGCGACGTTTCCCGCTATCGATGCAAGCTGTGCCTCCACCTTTTATGTTTCCCTAACAAATCCTGGAATGACAATATTATACATTTAATCATCAACGAACCCAAACGAACCGATATAAGCGTCCAAACCCCCCAAAATCATCATCACCAATCCGAATCACTATCATCATTCTCATCAACATCCATCCCCTACTCCTCCTCCTCCTCCTTCCACTCTTCCCGAACCACATAAGGCCTCCACCCAACGCCCTCCCCAATCCCAACACCCAACCTAATCCCTCCAAACTCCAAATCATTCACACACCTCTCCAACTTTTTCCTATACACAAGTTCCCCCCTCCTCCCAGCTCAGCCTCCCACTCCTCATGATCAAAAGTGTCCTCAGACGTCCCATCCCCGAGACACGACTGCTCCCTCGGAATATCCACCATCGCATCAAGGTTGGACTCCACCCCCCCTTCCCGAGATAGAACTGGACAGCACTGGCGTTAATATCCATCGCGGCTTGTACGACCGCCTGAGGCGTGGGTATGCCGCTGGTTTTTTTGAGGATATGAGTGACGGCATTGAAGATAGTGAAAACCCCGATGTAGAAGGTTTTGTAGGTTTCGCGTCGGATGATGGGGGGATGTAATCGAGTGCGGGGTGGAAGAGCTCGGCAGCGGAGAGGGGTTGGCGGGGTTTGAAGTTTGAGAGGTCCATTGCGAATATGTCTTCTTGGATTTCTACTTGGGCTGGAGACGAACAAACGAATGAACAGGAAAAAAGGGGTTAGCTCAAGTATAGTAATTCATCTCTTATTATAATTAAGGCCCACCTAGAAGCTGGAACCTTATCCTAGGCGACAGCCATCCATCCCACAGAACCTGCTCTTCTCAATACACTCCCCCTAGCGGCCAACACCAGCAACCCCATCGCCTTTTTCAAAAGGTACTCGCAACTCAACGCCTCATCCGAATATCCCTTCCACATACGTGACACCAACCAATGTCTCCATAGACTCCCTCATCGAGTGCATCGACGACTCCAACCCCTCAAGAGGGGTTATACCCTCCTTATTTTTCCTGTTAAATCCTCAGCGATCCCATGAGGATTGAGGGGCAACAACGGACGGAGAGCGTGTTTTCGCTTGCAGCAGCTATGCACCAGCATCAGCCCATTGATATCGCGCATGTACACGTTCCCCGCGTCGGCGCGGTACGCAGCGAGGATAATCAGAGCGACGGAAGGCGTTTTGGTGGCGGCGACTGGGCAGTGCAGGGGGTACGCGTTTAAGAATGGGAAACTTGACGTGTCAGGTAGCTTTGGATTCGAGATGGGTGTGAATATATCTCGGATTCGCTTCCTTGGGGTGAATTCGTCGCTTAAGGAGGTTATAGTTGAACAGGCGCGTCGCAGGTTTCCTATGATTCGTCGAACAAGATGTTGGATGTCAGGATCGGGAAACCCTTCGTGAAAGGCCTCTCAGTGCGGTACTTTGGTTGACTTTATGCTGAAATGTATATAACTTATAAGACGTGGTCGTGTGCACCCGTTTCGGGTGGGGAACAGTATCATGTCGAGATTGTGGGCCAGACGACCGAACGTGTTCATCCCAATTTTGTGAGGGTACTTGGCTCGCAACCTGTTTTGAAGTCGCTTCTCCTGCTCACGCATCAACTCAATATGTTGCCAGAACGTACGCCTAGGCTCCATAAAATTCTCCATCAAAACGTTAATTTGAAAGCTGATTTCACGAGGGTGACATCGTACCAGTTGGGAAATGCAACCAGCAAGTCATGAGGGTTGGATAACGACTGCGACAGCTATGCGCTCCCCAGAGTAGTCCCTCATCTAAACGCGAGATCTTCACGGTGATGGTATCAGAAATGAGGGGACCGCTATATTCATATGGATTTTTGCACTTGCAAGGCAATGCGGTTGGCTAGTCGCGCTAGAGAATTTCCGTTGCCCCCAGCCCTGGGAGTAGAAGTAAGAGTTCTCCGTGTCTGTCATCCAAGCCCCGTTTGCGGCGTGTCAAGGGAAATGGAGCGGTACGCACACAGGCAGGAAATCGAGCTCTTTTTCGACACCAACAAGGTGGATAACTAATCGACGGCTTTTCTTCGGAATTCCATTGGTACGAGCCCGAGGGTATGTATGTGGTACATAGTGAGCGGCGAGCGGAGCGTAAGGCAAGTGGATGACTCCACAGAAATCCCGGGCCATTCATAGTAGCTCGCCAAGTTAGGGCTTGGGGAGGAGTGGTACTTAATTGCATGAAAACCAAAGCTTTGTCAGCATTCCCACACCCTTTTCTGGCTTGACAGGTCCCGACGGGCAATTCTTGGCACGAAGCTTCGTCGACTTTCGGCAGAAAGCAGCTTCGAGCTCCGATAGAACACAATTCTGATGGCTAAAGAAAACAGAGGAAGGGTACACGTTTTCCATAGTAAAAAAAAAAGAGATTCTGGGAAAGAAAATGAGCCCGATAATGTTGGATGATATGAAGAAAAGCAGGCAAAAACGTAGTCCTGTTTTACCACGCCCCCAAAACCGCGCTAGAAATCATTATGTAATCTTCGGACTTTGAAACTACGTCGCGTCGATTTCACGCGACAGCAACAGTTTTTGACCTTTATTTTGAGAAGAACTGTTTATGTATAGCTAATTAAATGTAGAAACTAAATTTCGAGGGGAGATGGCTGCTCCTTGTGTGAGTATTATTGTCGATGGAAATAAGGCTAAAACCCATGCACGTGATCTGAAGGTGCTTGCTGATATCGACACCGATTTTCCTACCGCATCCGCATCCACCTAAAAGGTCCCAAATTCTCGATACAATACACATTTGGACCCATTAAGAAAATATCTCTCTTAATATATCCGAAAGGACCCTTTTATCTGTCTGTTCTATGGAGGCAAAGGTTGAGCAAAGGTAATTTCAAATTCAAAGTCCGAAGATTACATAAAGATTTTCTAGCGCGGTTTCTGGGGCGTGGTAAATAACAGACTTCATATATCGTGATCCCATGGGCACATCACATATATCGAAGTCTGTCTAGGAGAGACTAGCACAAACGGCCACAATGGTTGCTGAAACAGCGAATAACATGGTTTTTCACAAGATACACGATGTATAATTTTGTCGCACACAAGCAGTGCACATTTGGGAATCAGTTGATTTTTTTTGGGACTTAGAACACCTGGGGCGCACATGACACCCCGAGTCCGAAGGGATTTCATTTGAAGTTCAATTGTGCAGCGATCAACCCGCGGATCAAATCTGTGGGGGTGCTGACAAAACTTTGGGCAGACTGTATCCAACGGGATACAAGTCAGTGAACCACGATGCATGATGATGAAACGGACCAAGAAGTGTCAAAGATCTGTGGACGGAATTTGAAATTTGACT
>Ga0307513_10004119_pt1 | contig 19485 bp, 22 predicted proteins | sample 15_EM_MG_FD_202174 | JGI IMG/M metagenome (GOLD analysis project Ga0307513, IMG submission 202174) | Populus trichocarpa ectomycorrhiza microbial communities from riparian zone in the Pacific Northwest, United States - 15_EM | ecosystem: Host-associated > Plants > Roots > Unclassified | place...
AAGCTTCTCTTCATTAGAATAAAAATGTTTCACATCTTGATAACACTTACCTAATGCTCATGAAATTCGAAAATGAAACATAAACTAAGACACCTATAGGGCCCGGCCGTCCGTCCCGGGCATAGGTTAGGACGGACTGCAATTGGGCGTCCGTCCCGTCCTAGGCTAAAGACGGACGGACTGGACGCTTGGGAACACTGCCCGCAGCCCAGCAAAGTGGTGTCTCGCCCTCGTTGTCTTGCTTGCCGGGGTTGACGTCTTGCCGGTCTAAGAGTTGCTTCACCACTGACTCGTACCCTTTCATTGCAGCCCACAAAAGTGGTGTCCTGCCCTCATTGTCTGGCTTGTCGGGGTCGACGTCTTGCCGGCCTAAGAGCTGCTTCGCCACTGACTCGTTCCTCCAAGCTGCAGCCTGGATGAGGGGTGAAATTCCACGGTAGTTTGACTTTTCAGGGCTGACGCCTTGCCGGTCTAAAAGTTGCTTCACCACTAATTCATGCCCTTGACCCGAAGCCCAGAAAAGTGGGGTCCTGCCCTCATTGTCTGGTTTGTCGGGGTCGACGTCTTGCCGATCTAAAAGTTGCTTCACCACCAACTCATGCCCATGACCCGCAGCCCAGCAAAGTGGCGTCTCGCCCTCGTTGTCTGGCTTGTCAGGGCTGACGTCTTGCCGGTCTAAGAGTTGCTTCACCACTAACTCGTGCCCTTTCATTGCAGCCCATAAAAGTGGTGTCTTGCCCTCATTGTCTGGCCTGTCGGGGTTGACGTCTTGCCTGTCTAAGAGTTGCTTCACCACTGACCCGTGCCCTTTCATTGCAGCCCACGAGAGTGGGGTCTTGCCCTCGTTGTCTATCTTGTCGGGGTTGACGTCTTGTCGGTCCAAGAGTTGCTTCACCACTAACTCGTGCCCTTCTATTGCAGCCCACAAAAGTGGTGTGTTGCCCTCGTTGTCTGGCTTGTCGGGTTTGACATCTTCATGTCTCAGCAATAGCTCCACCGCCTCCGGCTCCCCGCCCCTCACCGCCCATATCAGTAGAGTCACGCCAGCAATATCTCCCTGATTGGCATCACAGCCGTTCACTCCTAATAGACCAGACATTAGATTCACAATTCCGAAAAATGATACACAGTGCAGTCCACCGAACAGCGAAGCATTGACATCTTTAGAATCATCCGGATCTAACATTTGCTCAAAAAGTGAGCTAGCGGTTACATGGTTTCCATACTGGTCCAAGAGCTCCATTGCAAGTAATATCGCGCTATCTGAGAGTTCTCTCTTTGCATGGATCCCCCAATATCGCGAACTATATTTGAGGAAGGGCATGATTGGGGGGTCAGGTTGGCGTTTGGCCGGAAGGGCCTTGACCTGGTCTGAATTAAGATAAGTCAAGCAGGTTTCCGCCATCTCCAAGTGAGCCCGGGGGAAAAGGTTGCGATGAGTAGAGAGGTACTCGCGGAGTGTGTGGTGGGCCAATCGGGCGGTCGAGGCTTCCCTATCTACCGTGATCAACCCCTGACAGCAGGCGAGCAACGTCTCTATTGCAGGGATATTGTCGCTATTGAAGTGTGTAGACCCAATCTCTACAGCAAGCGCATGGCATAGTTCGTCTACCCGTAATGGCCTTTCCGAATGACATATCCACATCAGCGTAGTCATAGCGAGCTTTGCTTCCTCCCCTTCTTGAACCCTTATCCGCTCCAGAGTTGTCTCGTATGCATCTCCCAGCCCTAACCCATCTCCCATCGCATTCAACCTGCTTCGCCTCCGATGGATTGTCGTCTCTCTCAGGACTGTTTCAACCTTAAGGGAAGCCAATAGGAATCTTTATTTGAATCTATCAGTATACAACTCACAACGGTTTCCTGGAATCCATGCCGGTACTCACGTTTCAGAGATCTCTTCTGGGATGCTCTTCATAATGTCATTCTCTAGGAAACTATCCATCGCCTCGGGAGTTGTGTCTTTCCCCAGTCTCGCTCGCAGATATGTCACTATATCGTCCTCTCGAGGGACTATTAATACACTTGTTGCCCTCCCACATAGTTCCTTCTCAACCACCCCTCGGATATGTGACCTTCCGGTGATGAAGACTCGTGTATTTGGAGACCCACGGAGAATCTGTCCCAATGCGCCAAGAATCTCCAGTCGATGACTTGGAACACATTCGTCGAGTGCGTCAATGCAGATGAATGTGCGCTGTGAAGATGTAACAGCCGCACACATTTTCACAATATCGGGAAGTTGCAGCCTCCGCCCGCCAATCGCCCTCTTCTGGCCGAAATTTCTGCAGGATTTCCGCCGGAATTGCTCCTAACCCACTCAGAAGCTGTTTGAGCAGAGAGCCCAGCATATTTGTCGGAGACTGGGCCTCCCGGGAAGCGAAGTCGTAGTAAAAGCAAGCGACTACCATATCCTGTTTATTGACCTGGTCGCATAAATAATCTACAACCACAGAACTACCATCATGACCTGTCAGCAATTATGTCCCTAGTTCTCCGCTAGTAGCCTCTCGTACCAGATGAAGCTCTTGCCGACCCCTGGCTCGCCGTAGCAGAACAAGGCCGGGTGGCCAGATCCATCATTCTCACTACCATTATACCAGCCCTTGAACTCTTTCGTTTCCAGTAGCCATCTCCCTACACTATCCACTCGCTGCTCGCAAATATCCTGATGTCGCACCTGGGGCTCTAAGGGTGACAGCCAGGCCAGGATTTTGGGCTCCTCATCGGTAGAGATAAAGAAAAGGCTATTCGACCCATTGAAAGAATTGATGTTATCTGTAAAGGCTCGAGACATCCTTCGCTCTCTGCTGCTTGAAATACTATAGAGAATTGGTTGCCGAAGACCCTCGGACCGGTTGACAAAGATCGAGTAAGTTTCCAGAAAGAGGGGTTCATCGCTCAGCCCCGTGATCACCTAAATGTAGCCCAATCAATGGGCCAGGAATTTGTGAAACCAAAACCCTTGCGCTGGTGTTTTTGCCTGAGTGCCGCGGAGGCCAAGGCTCCTGAAGAACAACCCCACTTCGCCCTCGCCAGCCTCGTTACTCTCTCATAAAGAGAGATTGTGAATATCCCACACCCCCCCCCCCTTATGACTTCAAGTACGGGAGCAATCAGTGATTCTAAATCGATCTAAAGGTCATGAATTGTCTCTTTTCTGAACCCTAACAGATCTGTCCCAGCACTATCTGTAATTAAATCTATGAAGCAAGGCTTAACCGAGGCTGCAAGGCTGATATAACGGGAGGGATAAGCCTTTATCCATCATTCCGTAGAGTCCTATGCCCAAGAAACCTAGCTAAGGAAATAAACATATCTGGAAAGTGTCCTTCATTTGCTAGAAACTAAGACCCCGTTTACCTAACAGTCTTGTTCTCAGTTTTTCGTGATGAAACTTGACGGTAGTGCCTCAACCAGGACATACGGTGTAAAGGCATTAACCCAATTTTCCAACGCCCTAAACTTTTGCTGATAGACGGTCAAAACATAACATAGTCTTACAGGTGAGTTTGCAAATTCCGCCGGACGCTGGATGGCACCCTACCGCAGGGATGCACCATATACCTATCTGCAAACCTCCACACTCCTCTCACGGTCAGGCCCACTCTTAAGTTAACCGTCGGTACCGTCTCGAGCTGCTAGACGGCGGTCTATAGATAAACGGGCCCTAACTACTCAAGTAGTAAACTGAGGCATATTCTACACATTCTCTCGGTGCCCTGGCAGACTAACGGATGTAGTAGAGATAACAATATACAGTTCATGATTATACCAATGTGAGTACGAGGACTTTGCGAACGGGAGTGTATAAGACTCGGATACTATTAGAATTTCCGCCCTACCCCCCCACTTTGCGTTCGGCAAGAAGAACAATAGCCTCTCGGGCCGTCATGATACAGCCCTTGAAAACTCTCCACCATAGCTCGGCACTGGGCATTGCTGTGCTGCCACAAATGGCCCCCGGGTCTAAACGTCCCGCCATGAACAGCGCCATACCATGGAAGGAAACATACAGTGACCATAATCACCAAAACTACCTTTCCCCGGCTGGCAAGCTGAATTCAGCACTGGGGTCTAGCGCATACTGGAAATCGATTGCTCAGAATATCGCCCAGCTGGAACCCCACTGCTAGGGAAAGAGTGGCGAAACCCAAAGACCCCCCGGTATTTCAAATATACTGTAGTCGGGGTAGTACTCGGGGATTATCAACCGAATAGAAGCAGATTCCGCCATGAAAATAAGTAAGGCCTCTGCTACTTCTTATTCGGCCTCCCGGACCAGTCGGCTCCCGCCGTGCACGGAAACACGAACACAAGCTCGCGCCGAGCAGCCTCTTTGCTTATCCTCTGGAATAACCTCTAGGGCCCCTTCCTTAACCCGTCAGGACTCAGTCTCTCAGCGCTGTTGCATAACAGATGGGGAAATTGATCGGAATTTGCTGGCTGGGAATTGTGTACGGGGACACCTTAAGAAATAGATTGGGTAAGTTAATCACTTGATACATTAATTTATAATGTTTCGCTACGCCCGGCTGCTGCATTCAATCGCTTTAGATATCCTATGATGGGTCGTTCATAGGGGAACGATGAGGCAGGGGCCGGAGGGACTCAGGTAACGTGGAATAATGAGCAGCACCGGCAAGATTCATCTCGAGCTAATTAGTCCGGTACGATAAAGTCCCTTAAGAAACACACCTTCGCTTAATCTTTGATAGCTGGGGCTGATCTTGTTTTAAGTATTTTACTTAAGTCTACACACCGGCCCCAAGTTGGTGCAAGGAGCTCACCTAACTTAGAATGAACCTTGACGACAAATAAACTTTCCGATGGGAAAAAGTGCCAACAGTGCTGCGTGATATTACCGGTACAGTGCTTCGCCTACAGAAATAGAGAAATACCAACAGATATCTATTAAACAATTATAGGGCAGTTGGGCGCAGTGGATCCAATCCTAGGTTACCGAACGACACAAAATTTTTATTGATACGAACAACGGTGATAGACAAAGGATATAAGAAAACAACAAACAATAAAGGAATCATGTGCAAGAGCGATGACTTCAACAAGAGAAGAGATGACCGTAGAACCGTGAGAGATGAGATGAGTGAGATAACCAAACGAACAAAGAGAAGAACAGGCTGACTTGTATCCTTACAAATAGAAAACCCTCTTCCCCGGCACCTTCCTGCGCATGCCGGATTCGTCTACCACTTTCCATCTCAACATAGTCCTTCTGTTTCACTTTGCCGGGACAATTCCAAGGTAGAAGCCCCATGGCCAAAAATAGAGTTATGCCACCTGCCTCGGGTTGGGTAGATCGCCGAGGGTAAAGTAGATGTTCAGCTGTCAACTATGTTTGTGTTTCATTGTTGGTGGATCGGTGTTTGATACTGTCGCATCAGGTATGCAGGGTCATGGCGTTGAATCGTAAGAAGCTAACCGCTGTTGAAGCAATCGTCCGTTTAACGATATCGGGGTTGCGTTTCGCCTTATGCAGGAACGAAAGTAGGTATGTGGTGAGCAGCCTAAAACTGTCCATCTCCAACAATATCGGGACCAATTAAAGTTCCAGAGTTTACACATTTAAACCACAAACCAAACTGAGAAGGAAACACCATCAAACAAACATTATCATAACTCGCAGCTTTCAACAAGTTCTTTCCCTTGCCCCCTCGCACAGCAGCCAGAGCGACAATGAAAACTGAAAAATCAAAATCAAAGTGGCTTTCGCATCGATCTGGAAACAGTGCAATACTAGCGACACGGTGGGTCAAGACATAGCAGGCCAGAGGTCAAGACAAGACCCGGGATAAGCAAAAATGGGTATAAAAAAGAACTGGCCCTGTAGGGACCATTTCAGTTTTTACACTGAAAAGAACAGATACTACACTTGATCTAAGCCAAAAGGCAAAGAGAGCTGGAGAAGAAAGGAAAGAAAGGGTCGAGAAAATGGGGAAGGGGGGGTATTTGTACTCCTCGAGGTGGGGATTTTTGGCCGACAGTTTTGGCCGCTGGTAAATAGGAGTTGTTCCTCAGGGGCGTGGCCCCACGCACAATGAACTACTTCTTAGTTTTCTGTACCTACCTCTCGCGCTGCTCAGCACTGCTCCACGGTTTCCAGGGATATTTCATTTATGAGCAGTAGGCTGCTAAATAGTTCTCCTCTCGGGAAGGCTGCTATGTGAGGGTAATTTCCATATTGCCACTCGTTACTCTGCTTGAAAGACAGGCTACTAGTTTTAGCGAGTGAAAGTGAGTTCGCTTGATTTGTGCAAGTAGATTCCCCATGGGGGAACTTGCGGACCTACTGCAGCATCCTACGAGCATCATAAGTTACGGTTTAGAGTCCACCCCACACTATAGATGGCATTTTTGGAGGCAAACAGAAGGACCGGAAGCCATTCAGTTACCATAAGAGCACGAATAATCGGACCATGTTCTAGGGCGTTGGAGTTGCCGCTCCTTGTAAGGTCAAGTGTTCCTTTCTCTTGATGTGTCTCGGGGAGCAGGGTTTTAGGCGTGTCTTTAGCCCTTCGCGGAGGAGGAAATTTTAGACTAGCTAGCACGTGGTCCGATTATTCGAGTTCTTATGGTGCTCCTATCGAGAGTGCTGGCACGCAAGATGCTAAAGATTTCGGAGGCATATTCATTGCGGCACCCTCCCCAAATGTCTTAAGTCAAAGTATCCCCTATAGCGATGCTAGTATAAGTCGTAATAGTATGGCCTCTGTCCTACTATAACTGTACATTTTCCAAGTATGATATATGATACATTAACATTTGTAGCATAGATGAGATGAACAAGAGAAGAAAGGAAAGAAAGTATAGGGAGAGAGGGATGTATTGAAAGAAGGTCTGTAGTAACCCGAAAGCCGTGGGAGATTTAGAGATTGTGGAAGGTTGTGCTAAACTCCCCGCTGAAGGGGCTGCCGTGACCGAGGAGCCACTAGTGTGAGACGTGGGAATAGAGCTTTGGGGGACATGGCGCGATAAATGGCCCTCGGAACAGGATAGCTGCTGGATTATGAAGACAAGAGGGGAAATGCAGAAAGAGTGACAATATCTACGGGAGGGTATGGTGCGCTCGTACGCTGAAGGAGGGGCAACGCAAGGGGTAGGATCGCCGGGATTGGTTCCTTGCTACCATAGGGAGGCCGTGGGGCTGGGGTTCGAAAATGGGAACAAAGTGTTATATCTCGTCGGGATTCGGGAGGGCGGGCAGCGCGTTCACGTTCCCTACTAACTTTGCGACACCCTGGTCCTTCCTTCCTTATAGCAGCAGACGAGAGGCCGGTAAGGCCTCATGCGTTGGCTTATAGGGGTTGAGCTCTTACCGTCCTAGGAGTCGCTTAACCACTGTAACATGCCTACTTTGGGTAGCTTACGAGAAGGGCGTTCCACCCCACCGTTTGCCCGCTCATTGGTGTTGATATCGCCCCGTCCTCGCAGTGGCCTTACTGCCTCCCTATCTATATTTAGGGTGCACCCGAAATTCAAGCTTGGCCGTAGTTATCTGGCCTATCGGGGTCGACCCCATCCCGTTCCAGCAGCATCTTCACAAATTCCTCATGACCATTCACCGCAGCCCACGAAATTGGAATTTGGCCATGGCTATCTGGTCTATCAGGTTGATCTCCCCCCGTTCCAGCAGCATATTTGCCACCGCCTCATGCCCATTCACGACAGCCCACAAGATTGGGGTTTGGCCGTGGTTATCTGGCCTATGGGGGTTGACGTCTTCGCGCCCCAGCAGAATCTTTACCACTGACTCATGCCCGTTCACGGCAGCCCACGAAATTGGCGCTCGGCCGTGATTATCTGGCCTATCGGGGTGGACCTCCTCCCGTTCTAGCAGCATCTTCACCACTGCCTCATGTCCATTTACGGCAGCCCACAGGATTGGTGTTTGACCGTGAATATCTGGCCTATCGGGGCGGACCTCCTCCCGTTCTAGCAGTATCTTCACAACTTCCTCGTGTCCATTCATGGCAGCCCACGAAATTGGTGTTTGACCGTGATTATCTGGCCTATCGGCGTCAACACCCTCCCGTTCTAGAAGTATCTTCACAACTTCCTCGTGTCCATTCATGGCAGCCCACGAAATTGGCGTTTGGCCGTGGTTGTCCGGCATATCGGGGTTGACTTCTCCCCGCTTCAGCAGTATCTTCACAACCTCCTCGTGTCCATTCACGGCTGCCCAAGATATTGGAGTTTGGCCATGGCTATCTGGCCTATCGGGGTTGACCTCTTCCCGTTCCAGCAGCATCCTCACCACCGCCTCATGCCCACCCTCGGCAGCCCACGAGATTGGTGTTTGGCCGTGATTATCTGGCCTATCGGGATCAACGCCCCCCCGTCCTAGGAGCAGCCTCAACACTGCTGCATGCCCATTCACGGCAGCCCACGAGATTGGTGTTTGGCCGTGGTTATCTGGCTTATCGGGATCGACCCCGCCCCATCCCAGGAGCAGCTTCACTACTGCCTCATGTCCGTTCTCAGCTGCCCACGAGACTGGCGTTTGGCCATAGTCATCTGGCCTATCGGGGTTGATCTCCCGTTCCAGCAGCGTCTTCACTACTGCGGCATGCCCGTTCTTGGCAGCCCATGATATCGGTGTCCTGCCCCACCCGTAGTCTGGTCTATCGGGATTAACCTCCTCCCGTCCCAGCAGCAGCTTTACCACTGCCTCGTGTCCATTCTCGGCAGCCTGTGAGATCGGTGTTTGGCCGTAGTTATCTGGCCTATCGGGGCAGACGTCCTCTCGTCCCAGTAGCAGCCTCGCCACCGCCTCATGCCCATTCCTAGCAGCCCATATGAGAGGTGTAGCACCAGTGTCATCCACACAGTTCGTATCAAAATCACCCATCTCTATCAGAGCCCTCACAATATCGGCAAGCCCGAACATAGACGCACAGTGGAGCCCCCCGAACTTGCAATAGTCCACAATAGAACGAAGAGAATATCGACCAAGCGTGTGTTCCAAGAGTAGCTTAATTGATATATGACCTTCGTAGTGACTAAAGAGTCGCAGCGCGAGTGCTTTCCCACGGTTTGTGAGTTCCTTCTTCATGTGGGCCCCCCAGTATAAGGCTGAATATTCCAGAAAGGGTGAGTGTTGAGTGCCCTGAACGTAGGAGTCCGAGAGGGCCATTACCTGCTGCGAGTTCAGATACGTCAAACAGGTCTCTGCAATTGTCGAGTGGGGACTCTGGAAAAGATTGTGGTGACTAGTCAAATACGCTTGAAGCGTGTGGTGTATCAGCCGAACAGGCGACCCTTCCTTATCCAGCATGGCAAATCCTTGGCAGCAGCTTAACACCGTCCAGATAGAAGAAACATTGTCACCATTGTAGTCAGTCGATCCTATTTCGACCGCCAAGGCCTGACATAGCTCCTCGGCTCCAAGCGGCCGCTCCGAATGACATATCCACATCAAAGCAGTCATCCCGAGTCTTGATCTCTGACCCCCCTGTGCCTTTATCCGATCTAAGGTTGAGTCATAGGCATCCTCTAGGCCCAACCCATTTGTCATTACCCGGAGCCTTTCCCGCCGCCGATGGATGGTCGTCTCCTGCAGAATTGCATCTACATTTAGAGAGACTAACAGAAACCTAGACACACATCTGTCAGCAGATAGACTGGATAGGTTTTCCCATCTAACCAATCGTACTCACATCTCCGAGACAGTCTCCGGAACCGTCCTCATAATTTCTGCCTCTAAGCTCTCGTCCATCTCATCGGGGGTGGCATCTTCTGCAAGTTTTGTGTGGATGTACCGGATAACGTCACCCTTTCGGGGGCTTATCGAGACAGCTACTACGCATTCAGGGAGACGTCTTTCCACGTCACCACGGACATGTGGTCTTCCCGTTAGGAACACCCGTGTGGTTGGAGACATTCTAGTGATGTCCCCGAGTGAAAGAAGGATCTTGGCTCGATCTGCTGTAGCACATTCGTCTAGGGCGTCAAGGCAGATAAAGGTGCGCCGCAAAGATGAGAGGCTCCCTAACAGCTTCACGATCTCAGGAATTAGCAGCCGATGACCGCCGATGACCCTTTTGTGATTCCGGAACGCATCCATTATTTCATTAGGAATTTGCTTTAAACCACCGACGACCTGCTTCAGTAGAGCACGCAATATACTGGCCGCAGACTGCTCCTTTTGGGCCATAAAGTCTAAATAGAAACAGGCCACGGTAACATCCTCCCCTGCGTCACCGGCCACATCGCACAAGCTATCTATTACCAGTGAACTAAAGTTGAGCCCATCAGAAAAAATCTCCTGATTTGTTCTCTCAAGTATCGCATCTCTCACCTAATATAAGTCTTGCCGACCCCCGGATTGCCGCAACAAAATATGGCCGCCTGCGGCGATTCACCTTGGTCATCAGTACTGCACCAGCTTTGAAACTGCTCAGTGCCCAGAAGCCAGTCACCCACACCGTCAACCCGGCGTGCTTGGATGTCGCAGTGCCGTAAATGGGGCTCGAGGGGAGACAACCAGGTCAGGACTTCAGATCGGTCATCACTCACGGTAATATTAGCCGGAAAGTTACCCCAAATATTGCTGTTGGTGTCGAAACTGTTTTTGCTGTGGGAGTCGTGGAGGGGGTGGTTAGGAGAGGGAGTATTTGGAGAGACGGGATCAAAAAGGTGGCAATCATATCCAGAATCAGGATTATGAGGGGACCTGGTAACAAAGCCAGAATCTCGAGACATTTTTTTGCTGTGAACTGCTGGGGATGGAGGTTGAGGAGAAGTTGACAAGGCACCGTGGCTTTTGATGAGAATTCAGAGTAAAGGGCGGGCATCCGTCCAGTGCATCAGTCTCTATGGCGGAAGAGAGCGGGGTCAGTTGTACTGCCAAGCCAGTCAGCCAGGTTTGGTGTGTAAGGAGGACTAAGTCAGTCACACACAACGAATGTGGGCGATTTGTAGAGGCCCGGGGGACAAACTCAGGTGGTGGATAGAGTGTAGCTTGGAGCGAGGCTTCGCTTGGCAAGTACAAGTACACGGGTACAAGAGCCCGGGGAGATGTTTTCGGACTACAGGGATAGTTAACCAGCAGAACAACCCCTGTCATCCACGAAAACACATTCGTGGGTATTCGTATGGTGCCGGTCAACCAAAACCTGCCCCCGCGGCCAACTTGACGCAAAATTTCTAAATTGAGAATAGTTTCTTCTTGAGAAGGTATAATAAAAATTCCTCTTGTAGAATTGTTTAAACAACAAATTAGAACTAGTCTAGGGTTTTTGATTTGACATAAGGTCATACAGGAAATCTATTGTTGTGGTTAGAGTCGGAATTGGGGATGTTGCCCAACCTTATCAAACAGCCATCTGCAACAGGATTCCAATCAACAATTTTAGATTCACCAATGAAATGAGAATAAAATAAAAGCTACTGGAGGCTTTTAAAAGGGGTTATCTGCAGAATTACCAGAGGAATTATTTTTAAAGTTTTTTCTCAACTGACGATAATTCAGTATATCCGGATTTTCTGAGAACTTTGGGTGGAGGGCAGGTTTTGGTTGTCCGGCACTATACCCAGGTGTGGGTGTGGGTGTAGGGGTATTGAGGCCCCGGTGACACAAACACACTCGCGCAACTTATTGCTCGAAAAAACGGGAAAACCTATTGAATGCCGGCGGAACTTGGATCTCGCTACAAAATACCATCCAAGTTTTGTTATGCCAGCAAAAACACAACGTCTCACCCACCAATACCTTGCCAAACAAAGTAACAAGCATAGTCTCAACACAGCTTAGCAGATGGGGTTCCCTGGCATTTTTCCTAAAGAGGGGGTTTTTTGCGAGTTCCGCAGGGGTGCTTGTGCTCGCGACAGGGGTAAAGTATTGGAACAAACTGGGGTCGGGATGGCCAATGCGAAATTTCCTTTATTCAGATCCCAAGATATCTTAGAGGGAAAATAACAGCTCTTCCTTCTGTTTACCGCACACACATTCGCCCCATGTTTGTTCAAATACAGTAGCCCTGTCAAGAGTACCATAGAGCAATTAAGTTTTGTATGTTCCACAGGGGGTAAAGGAAGAAAACCTAGCATTTGGAACCTGCAGAACTTAAGCGCTATCCCTTCGTCTGTACTCAGGACCTCGCGCTAGCACGCACTAAGCATCTTGAAGTGCGGAGGTCGGAAAACCCCAAGAGATAATGGGTGTGTGACATGAGAATTCGCTCTAGGAAGCAATTCCCCTAACTCAGAATATCAGTTCTTGTATTACTCCAGGTAGTTATCACTTGGGCGGTGTGAAACAGTAAAATTCGCACCCGGCTGATCAATACCTAAAACAAACAACACTATCCTGAATAAAGCAAGGTGTAATTGTAAGAATACAACGTCAGTCACCTTTGATCAGTCCAAAGGAAAATTGAAGTTGCCGATCACCCAATTCAATATCATGCCTTATTCAAATAAATGACAAGATCCACTATCTTCGCTTTCTCCAAACTCTGCAGGCAAGGCGAATCCACTAGAAAAGCCAAATAGTCCAGTGGTTAGAGAGCAGTAGAAACCTCTTGGTCTATGTTTTGACCATATTGCACAACCATTACAGCCATGATGGGAGGACTTTGAGTCTGAGGTTACTAGATTGCGTGTCTTTAAAGTGTTTTGATATTCCGAAGTCATAAATATCCTGGTTAAAGGGACAAATTTGTCTGCTAAAAAGAAAGGGACAGTAGAGAGAAGGTTAGGTGAAGCAGTAGCAGGGGGATGGTGTCCGTGGGGCTGGGCATGGAAGAAGGTGACAGGCTCAGAAATCAAGGTTTTCTTAAGGCTTTGGCTGTATATGGGAGCAAGGGGGGAGCGTGGGAGTCGGTAATTTTGGAAAGGTGAGTGAATGAAAGGTTTTTTGGTAATAAGTCTTGAGCGCTTCTGTGAGGTCAAGCGATATTTACATATATCTGATCTGAAAATGCAACTCTCACACTCAGAATAGTTTCAGAAGCTTGAGCCACTAAATCATGTGAAAATTCCATTATATTTCCTATGTGTATTTTATAATATTACCATGTATTTTTTTACCTAGTGTATGTTTCGGCTCCACCTATACACTGCTTACATTACTCCAGCTGAGATATATATTATGGTGTTTTATTGTTTCTTTTAGGATAATAATATTATTTGAGGATTTAGCACGTGCTTTTCTATCTGATGTTCAGGATTCTATGTATCTGTTATGCACCATTGTTGGTTATGATATTTCTAATATTCACATCACATCCTTATAGTTTCAGGCACATTGTTTAGGATTACTTGGCAGGCTTTCAGGATGAAACCTGTTCACACTTATATTTCTTACATAGTTTTCCCTATATTTCTTTCATACATATGGGTACACACTTTTCTATAAATAGGTCACTACCATCTACCTGTTTTAGAATAATTAAGAACCAGAACTCCTACCAAATCTGCTCCACCCTCCTTACCAAGTATGCTTAGCAACCCCCCTAGCACTTGTGCAGCCTTATTCACATAGAATAGATTGTGTCTTTAGCGTTCACATTTTGAACTTGAATAGGTTATGAGCTTAGGCTCTTCTTACTCTATATGAAATAGGCTTACAAACTTCCACCCAACAGAGATGCACTTCGGTCATCCTACCCACCTACCTACCTACCTCACTTTGAGGCTTCCCATGTTGTCTTGCAACCCACACACAAAGACCTCCCCTAGCAACCGTTTCAGTCTCGGCAATACTTACTAAGCAATACCTTTCAAATCACTTGGGTTACAACCGTTACAACTTCTTCGCCTAGTTTGCTTCTTATCTGTAAAATCCATCCATCTTGTCTGTAGCATGCTCACTTAACTTTTCTAGTATCATTATCCTTTGGAGAACCTCTACCAGATCTCATATCCTTTTGGATAGTTTTAGGAGAAATAGTCAAGTTGAGCCCTGTAGTTTGATGGCCAAAGCAGAAGACCCTCTCTACCGAGAAGCCCTGATTGAGAATTCTGACCCTCAGGAAGAAGAAACAAATATCTAAAACTGAAGAAACAACCACTCAACTTCCATCTCCAACTACAGTTGCTCCCCTTTCTATAGCTGTTAACCTTCTACCCCAGGATTCTAAAGGACCCTTCCCAAGACCTTCACCAGTCTTCGATATATCACCTTCTCCTCAAGTTCAAATACCTCCTCCACTTCCTCTTCCTTACATTACCCTTTCCGCTTATTCCTTGTCCCTACTGTTCACTCTAATCAGAAATTTACTTACCAAGCAAACAATGGACGCACTTATGGGTTGACTGTCCGGTACCACAACTACCAAACCTTTAAATAGGACACAATACTAACAGAGGAGATGAATGATCTGTTTTTGCTAATGAACAATGAACACTATGCTTCTAGCAGCTCTGAGCAGGATAATTTCCCCATATATGCTCATAGCCTCTTATCGCATACAGCCAAGAGCTTTGAGGACTGGATAATATCTGAAATAATTTTTAATTTTTCAAAATAAGAGAGTGTAATATGTATAAATATTCTGGTATTTTTATACAGGAGAGGAAGTGTAAGAGCTCCTATGTTTAGTTCAATTTATATTTGCTTTATTTGATTTGATTTCAGCTACACTACTTTCTCTGACTCAGATATGCTATCCTACAACATATCTAGATCTACTAATTTTAGTTTGCTTTGCCGAAATCTTATATTTAGAATTCCAGATATGAAATAGTGAGGTAGTACTGTGGGAGTCTGAACTATAACTCTTTGTTCTTGCAAGATAACAGGATTGCAGTAGGTATATAGCTACTAGTAATGATCATGATTGCAGGAAAGTTATCTCCTTGGATTTTTGCATTTAAACTAGGCTTTTGGCTAGCAGGAGACAGCAGACCTCGACAAACCTTCAGTCTAGGAATATACTTGGTTGAATGATAATCCCAATTTGCACTTCAACTATTATTTCTTTACTTCCCTGTCCCTTGAAGTCTCCGTTGGTACGAGCTCTTACTGGTTTACCCCTGGTTGTATTATTCTTTTGTTAGATAGGATGAACCCTGTTATAAATATCATATAATACTACCTACATGAATTCAAGTGTCACAATAGCCAGTTACCCTTCTATTCGCTTTGCTCATAGTCAGAAAAACCAAGCACTGCACAAAAGCATGTGTTATAGTACTTTTTCCTTTTTCTTTTTCTTTTCTTTACTACACAATAATACAAACGAACCAACTATCTTCACATCCTCATTATTGACCAGCACTATTTCCACTTTCTCGCAACACCAATCAACTTACTAGGTATATCCTATTCCAGGTCCAATGCAAGGCCTATTTTTCACTCAAGCCAATCCAATTATCTCTGACACAGTCAATCCACTTGTCCCCTGTCCGGCAACTGGCAATTCAAGTTCCTCTTCCTCTGGCTACCTACAGCAATTATCCTCTATAGCCAACTCATACCAACCCTCTAGCCCTGCCATCTCGGCTTCCTTATCCAGCCAATCCTGAGTAGAAGACATTCTCATCTGGCCTTTTAGCCCACCCGATTCCCTGTCTCCGCCTGACTAATCCTTTATACCCGAAAATCATTTTCCAATAAACCAGCTCCCCACACAGACTCACTCACAGGCGGTAGACCTGGACCAAATTGTTATTCCTGATGACATAAGCAAGTTGGAGATCAAGCAGCATTTGGATAAAGCCATAGTGTGGCTAGAGGTAAAGACTTCTGAAAAAGCTATTACAGCTACAATCATTCTTAATATAGACCCAACATCAATCTGAATACGCGAATATGGCAAATGTTACCAAACACAAAATGCCCGAAGTACCTATAATAGGTATGAGGGAAACAATATTATCTTAACTGAGGCTCAAGAGTTATCCATCTTCCAATTCTGCTCTTAGAAGCTAGAGGCTGAGTTAGGACCAACCCTTTGAATAATTTATGCAGCAATCCGCCACCTATATCAGCGGGGGCGAGAAATGGATTCCTCCCTCTCGCATATGGTTTTGACAATGGCTGAAGAAGTACTCAACTCTCTATACAATCAAAACCAAGCTAATCGCTCATATACCACTTACTACCTATACTGAGAAGCATATAAAGACCTTTTTCATTGAATATCACAATACTCTTTCCAAGTATGGCATCGGCGATCTGAATATATTTACAATATGGATGAGTCTGGGATAAGAGTTCGGTGTCTATCAGGTAAAATGGTTATTGTTCCAACAGAAGTTAAAGAGTCGTCTACAGCTAGCCCTGCAAATTACAAGTCTATCACAATTCTTGAGACAATTTGTGCTGATGAAAGCTTTCCACTACCACAACTGGTGATTTGTCCTGGTAAGAACATTATGGAGAATTGGGTTTAAGACGATGTAACTGGAGCAAAGGTGAGTGCTGTTTCACAAACTAGTTATACAAATGAGAATATCGCTCTTGCCTGGCTTGATTATATTATCAAGCATGTTGATGCTCGCCCTACTACACATTGATGTCTTCTTGTCCTTGATAGTTATATATCTCACGATCAGGATAATTTTATTCTCAAATGTTATGAGAATCATATTGTACCCTTGTGTTTCCATCTTGTCTTACAGACATACTTCAACCACTCGATGTTGGTGTCTTTCAGACTTGGAAACACTATCACAACAAAGGGATCCACAGGGCACTGCATTGTCTTGATATTGAATAAATAATTTCATCTTTTTTTCGAGATCTGAGTTCTATTAGTGAACAAACCTTTCAATCACATACAATAAAAAATTCTTTTATAGATTCTGGCATGTTTCTAGCCTCCTTCAAAGGTACTTTGAAGAAGATATGTTATTGTAATAGAAAGCAGAATCTTAAGACACAATCTGTATCACTTCCCACAAAGTTGACAAGCTCCAATACCGATGAAATTGATGGATTGTCTGCCATATCTCCTGAAGACGAAGAGTTAGAGCTTCCTCTACTTCCGATTACCTATTTTGAGTGTCAAAGAGGTATGAGAAAATGGATTAACAAAGTAAAAGGCTTTAGCCATAACTCAAAAGGCAAATTGCAACAATGGACAAAAGCAACTCAGATCTGTCTAGCAGAGGTACAGCTTCAACAGGACTTCTACCATGCTGCCAATCCCAAATCTGTAAGGAAGAAATATACTGTAAAACAAAATCCCGTTGGGTAATATAAAAGGAAGGAACCATCATACTTGAGTCAGCCAGAATCAGGCAAACAGAAAAGGGCTCAAAGAGAAAGCCAAGGTAGCGGCTATAAAGAAAGCTTATAAAAACATTCAAATAGCAGTTAATAAGGTATAAGGGGCATTACATCTCTGTGGAATTGATGATCAGAAATCAGAAAATGAAAGAAAGAAGCAAGTGGAAAATATCAAAACTCAAGGTGGCATTGAAGTTATTCCACTTGAGATATTGATTTCAATTCTCGATCCAGAAAAGAATCCAACTGCTGAGAACCATGAAGCACTTCAGACACCTCCCGATTTATTGCAAGCTCTATTAATACTTCAGCCAATCTTCCTCAATACCACAACTCCAGACAACCAAGTACAACTTAAACCTGAGAATGAATTGAAGGTATTGGAAATTCAGGTATGACTAGATCAAAGGAGTCCTTATTTTGAAGATGATTGTGAAGATCTAGCAGTTGAATCAGATTTTTATTCTTCTTCTACATCAGACGACTCAATTGTAAGAAATGCTGATTATAATACCTTCAATTAAAATATTATAACTTAAGCAATAATACTGATATGTGGAACATGCTTCCTCTCCTCTATTTTCCCTCCAAGTGCAATTTGCACTTCCAGAAACACCACGTACACTATCTCGAGATTTCCGCGTAATGTGACCTGTCAGGTTACACGAATACCACATGGATCCCACAGCCCCACCTTTTGGCTCGGCTCGTCGAGGCAAAGGGAAAGGAAAGAAGACAGATCCCAAGCCACCACCTGCAAGTGCTAGGAGTGCTACCCATGAAGGAGCTCCTACCCTGTTCCCGATTTTCATGCCCCAGGGCCCCCCTTCGCTTAAGCGACCAAGAAGCACCACAGTCTCAAGCCTGCCACATATCGATGAACAATACTTGAGAGACGCCCCCCCTAGCGCGTACTTTTTGAATCTTTTTCATAAGATCAATCAGGAGCTGAAAATTGGGGCATCAGCAGCCAACAAGGATACGGTGGTCATGATCGAAATGATCTACCAGATCCACAAGGACTACAGGTCAGCTATCGATGCGCTTAGCGAACAGATCAAAGCCCTTATGGAGGAACTAGCCAATACCAAGGAGGCTACCCCCCGGCCAGATACCCCCACCCCCATACCCTTCCCACTCCCCACAGTAGCTCCTTCTCCAGCTACTACTTCCAATATCCGCCCCCCTCCCCTTCCAATGGCTGCCCAACCCAAGAGCTGGGCCACCGTAGCCAGGAAGGGCAGGAAAGAAAAAACCACCATGGCTGCCAGGGCTGCTCAGGCCCCGACAAAGTCCATCACCAATAGACCCCAGCTAAAGAAGGGGCTCACCACCAGGGAACGCCGCCTCGTCATCAAACGAGAGGGCGAACCGCTTGACACCAACGCCCTAGACCTCAGAGATGACATCAACCAGGTGCTAGCTGCGACCTACGTACAGACCGTCTCCCTCCGGGGGAACACTGTCACCCTCACCACCATGGAATCGGTCAAGGCCGCCTCGCTTAACAGCAAGGTGGGAACGTTTCTACACCGGATACCGGGTACTATTAGTGTCCACCTGGACGCCTCCGTGTCACACATTTTGGTACACGGAATCCCCACCTCGAAGACCTTGGCCGAAATCGCCAATGAACTCACTACTTACAACACCGGGCTGTCGCTTACTGAACAACCCAGATGGCTTACCACCGACGACGCTAGGGCTGGTAAATCCGCCTCTACGGTCGTAATCAACATTACAGGCCCCAGAGCAGCAGACTACGTCGGCAAACGCTTGGCTGCCTTTTCAACAACTTATAGGACTGAACGCCGGTTGCGTTTCAATTCTTACACCCAGTGTTCCAACTGCCACGGCTATGGACACCATAACAACAAATGCACCAACCCGGCTTCATGCCGGTGGTGTGCTTCCTCACACCCTACTGGGGGACATACCTGCCCCACCGCCACGTGTTGTATCCGCGGCCGTCCCTGCAACCATACCGTACTCAGGTGTGTGAATTGCAAGGGCCCACACAACGCCCATACCACGAGTTGCCCCTCCCACCCTAAGAAACCTAGAGAAATAGGATCAGACGGAGACGAGGAAGAAATGACCACTTGATAATTATGATTTTTGTTATAGTTATTACGTAGACTTTGATTCTACACTTTTATTTGTCAAGAAGATGATGATGGGGTTTCTTTTGTTATATTAAGGTTTTTCTAGGCCATACTTAAGGGTGCATGCCGGAGTTTTCCTGTAGTTAAATACGAAATAAACTCAAAGGATTTTACAAAAAAAAA